>Ga0180222_1000105_pt1 | contig 147123 bp, 131 predicted proteins | sample eDN5th37CKraftOP_FD_151336 | JGI IMG/M metagenome (GOLD analysis project Ga0180222, IMG submission 151336) | Enriched Organic Plus compost microbial communities from Emeryville, California, USA - eDNA 5th pass 37_C Kraft OP (version 2) (version 2) ... | reverse complement strand
AACCTGGAAGCCCTTGGGAGAACGGCTACTGCGAGAGCTTCAACTCGAAGCTCCGCGACGAACTGCTCGACGGTGAGATCTTCTACAGCCTCGCCGAGGCCAAGATCATCATCGAAGCCTGGCGGCGATACTACAACACCAAGAGGCCACACTCGTCGCTTGGATACAAGCCACCGGCACCCGAGGCCATCATCTGGCCTGCGCCAGCAAGCGGAGCAGCACCGTCATCTGCCCGGGCAATAGCCCCAAGGCCGAACATGAACTAAGATTGAAACCGGACCACCCTATGGGGTCAGGCCAAGGGGAGGACCACTTTTCAGGGGGCAGACCAGCCTGCACTGGCGCCTTCTATTGGCAGCGCCAGTTTGAGGCCGCAGGGCACTGAAATGATCTGTTCTTCGTTGAACCTACTTAGCTTCATGCATCCGCCCTCTGTTGCGGCGGGCTCTACCAAAATCTGGAGGAGATCTAGGGGCTCAGGTCAAGCTCATCGTTCTCGAGGAGGATTATCACTGGTGCCTGGCGTACAGGTTCACCGGCATCCGCCAGTCGAGAACCCTATCCCGATGGAACAGGCCCAGGTGACGTTCGACCGTTGGTTCAAGAACCGCGATAGGGCGGTACGATCAAACCCAGAACTGAGGGACAGCTACTACGACTATGCCAAGCCTCGCCTCGATGTGGTGGACAGATTGAGACAAGACGGGGGCGGTCTGCTTCCTCCGGAATAGGGGGCAGGGAAGTGGGTCCACCGCACAAGCGTGACGCCGATAGAGCCCCAGGCTACCTAGACCGACCTCCACATCGCGATGGAGGCTCTCGTCGACACTAGTCCGAATAACCACGTCAACTCGAAGCAGATTCAAGCGGCGCTCCACGCGGTCTTTGCAGCCCGAGCGGAGACGTTGCGGAAACGGCTCCGCATCCTCGACTAAACGCACACTACGAGAGCGCAGCATAATGCACGATAATGTTGCCTTATCATCCCTATTCTGATTCCCTCCTTTAGGCACAGCAAAGCGCTGATTCGCCGGCGAAATCGGTGTTGTGGAGCGTGGGAGCTTAGGGATGACCGACACACACCCTTCTGACGAAGATCTTGCCGACATCGTTGATGTCGTCGGGGAGATGGGCCGGGATGCGCATGAGGGCGTCCTCCCCTCCCCTACCGAGCCCATGGACAGTTCGAGGCTTCCTTCCCGGCAATTTGAAGAGCTGACAGAAAAAGCGCGGTCGTACGTCGAGGCGGCGAGTTCGGCAAACACGCGGCGCGCCTATGCCTCCGACTGGAAGCATTTCACCAGCTGGTGCCGCCGCCAGGGGATCGAGCCGTTTCCGCCCAGTGCACAGACCGTCGGCCTCTACATTACCGCGTGCGCCTCGGGAACTGTCACTGGCGATCGCAAGCCGAATTCCGTCTCAACGATTGAGCGGCGGCTATCGTCGCTCGGCTGGAACTATGCGCAGCGCGGTCTCAATCTTGATCGCAAGGACCGGCACATTGCCACCGTCATGGCCGGCATCCGCAATCGCCACGGTACGCCTCCGCGCCAGAAGGAGGCGATTATGCCGGAGGACCTTCTCGCCATGCTCGAGACGCTCGATCGCGGGACGCTGCGTGGCCTGCGCGACCGGGCGATGCTGCTGATCGGCTTTGCCGGTGCCCTGCGTCGCTCGGAGATCACCGGCCTCGACGTCGCCCGTGACCAGACCGAGGACGGGCGCGGCTGGATCGAGTTTTTCGAGAACAAGGGCGTGCTCCTGACGCTTCGCGGCAAGACCGGCTGGAGGGAGGTGGAGATCGGCCGCGGCTCGTCCGACCAGACCTGCCCGGTGGTGGCGTTGAAGACGTGGCTGGAGTTCGCCCGCATCGCGCATGGGCCAGTGTTTCGTCGGGTAGTCGGCAATGGCAAGAAGGTCGGCCCTGACCGGCTCAACGACCAGGCGGTTGCCCGTCTCGTCAAGCGTGCAGCGCTCGCAGCCGGACTGCGTGGAGATGTTGCCGAAGGCGAACGCGGCTATCTTTTCGCCGGCCATTCGCTCCGCGCAGGTCTTGCCTCCTCGGCCGAAGTCGACGAGCGCTATGTGCAAAAGCAACTCGGCCACGCTTCGGCGGAGATGACCCGCAAGTATCAGCGCCGCCGCGACCGTTTTCGCGTCAACCTCACCAAGGCGGCTGGGCTGTAGCCCCTCCCCTACGTGGGGAGGTCTGTTTTTGCTGAGCAGGAACGCGCAGCTCGTAGCCCCTGTATTACCTCACAGCTCGCAGCCATCCACCGCGCCCGACCTTCGGATCGCAGTTCCCACAAGGCCGGACGAACACGGTCGTCTCGCCGCCGCATCTCCGAGACGATAACCAATCAACGCCATGAATCGACGCCCTCCGATTGATTCAAAACTTGCGTTGGACCCATAGAGTCCATGCCGCCAGACTTCTGGCATGACGCTCCTGATGCACCGTATCGATCCTCACAAGAACGCGTACCGCTTCTACGCCCTCTCGCTCGAGCCGACGCTGTTCGGCGATGTTGCGCTCGTCCGACGCTGGGGCCGCATCGGCACCCGAGGCCGCCAGATCATCGAACTGCATCCAGACACCGGTTCGGCTTGCCGCGCCTTGCAGCGTCACCGCAGCAACCGGCAGCGGCACGGCTACCGGCTTATCTGAGGCACGGTGGCCCATCCGTTCCCCCCGGGGCCGATGGCCGCGGTTCAAGCGAGCGCACGGCGCCTGACGTACCGCCGGCATCCATCCTCGCCCTCAGCAGCGCCATGATCATCGGCCAGGTCGAGAACTTCCCCTCCCCTGCCCTCTCGGTGAGGTTGCGCAGATATCCGCCCGGATTGGCGATCTGGCCGGAGCGCTGGTAGATCGCCGCGAGCGTTATGGCCGCCTGCTGCTCGCCCATGGTGTGACACGCAGCCCGCCATGCGGTCGGGCTGACCCCCAGCATCGGCCGCACCAGTTCCGCGGCGGCCAGGAAGTCGCGCCATTGCCGGATCGTGCAGCCGCTCAGGCTTGCCTCGGCAAACTCACGCATCGCCGGGCAGGCGTCCAGAACCAACGACAGTGGCATTTCGCGTACTGGCAGTATGCGAACGTTGCCGGTTCCCTCGGCGGGTGCCGCTTCTGCCCATTTTCCTGAGCCGTTTTCAGATTCAGAGATGGAGTCTGGATTTGAATTCTGTATGTGCACGCCATAATGGGACTCATTGGCGTCCGGAATCTGCGAATTTGCAAATGATTCCAATGCCTCACGGATATCGCTCCAAAGCTGGTTCAGTTCAGCCGTCACCTCGCCAAGGACTTCCAAGCTGGCAAGCCGTGGCAGACGCGAAATGATCTCCTGGTAAGCAAGCGTGATCCGGCCCCAATTGCCCGGTACCTTCTCGTCGATCGCAGTCTCGATCATTTTGACGATGTCTCGGCGAAGCAGCGTCACCTTCTCGCGCGCAACACGCAGCGCTTTGCGCTCCTCACGCACGGTGTCGGCCATGTTCTCGAACTCGGCGGCCCGGGCCACGATCGGCGACAGGTCGAAGCCGTAGGCTTGCTCGATCTTGCCTTCATCGCTCTTGCGCGCAAAGCGCTTGCCGTTCGGACTGTCGCGGCGGATGATGAGACCGCATTCTACGAGGACTGCAAGATGCCGGCGCAGGGTCGTTGCCGGCATTCCGTTGGCACGTGCCATTAGCTGCTCGTTGGACGGCCACACGATCAGTTCGTCCGAGCCAGAGAGCTCGGTTTCCGGATGGAACGACAGCAACGCGTTGAGGATTGCAAGTGCCCGGTCCGTGGCGCCGATAAGGTCGCGCGCCTCACGGATGTGCTGGAACACCTTCCACTTATTTGCCCTGGCGGTTGCCGGGATCTGGCGTGCTGCCGCCTGCCTTGCGATCATGGCAAGCGTCATCGTTCGCCGCCCAAAGGGCGACGTCACGTTATGCGTCTGCATTTTCCTTCACCTTTCCTCAGGCAAAAGAAACCTGCTCGCCAAAACGACGCGATCGAGCCTCAAAGACTCTTGACGCTGATTCCGGGAAATGCGATTCTCTAGCTACCACACTATGAGAAGGGCTTCCGGAACGTGTTTCGGGGGCCTTTTTCTTTTGCGGTTCCTACTCCGTCTTCACCTTATGAATTCGCTTTGCGGAATGCCTCGTAGAGGCTTTCCAGGTTGCCGGCGAGCCATGTTCCGAAGAGCTTGGCGTCCTTCTCCGTGAGTTCGAGCGTGTAACTGGTGCGGCCGGCCTTCGTAGCCACCGCGACCTTGCCGTCGCTCGGGCGCCAGACCGCCGCCCTGACTGTTTCCTTGCGCTTCGGCGCTGACGACTTGTCGAGCCCCGTATCGAGGAATTCGAGGCGTGTGTCGCTGTCGAGGCTGAGGAAGTCCGGGGAGCCGATGAGCCCCCTCGCCTTCTCCAGTACCTCGTCGGAGCGCAGTTTGATCGCGACCTTGTACCACTTGTCGCGGCCGCTGTTACGCGCCGGGCCAATCGCCGAAATGATGTCGTCCGGGATATCCTTGGTCACCGAAATCATCTTCGAGACGACCGTCTTGTCGACCGAAAGCGCCGACATGATCACCTCGCGCTCGTATCCACGAGCTTCAAGTCGGGCCGCGAACATAGCCTTCTCGATAAAGGACAGGTCAGCGCGCGCACTGTTTTCCTGCCCCTGGGCAATGACATGTTCGCGGTCGTCCAGCGACTTGATGACCGCACGGACTTTCCTCCCCAGCGCTCTCGCTGCTCGCAGGCGGCGATGGCCGAACACCGTCATGTAGCGGTCATGTTGGTGGGGGTGCGGGCGCACCATGATTGGACTGTCCTGCCCCCTCTCCCGGATTGCGGCAACGAGTTCTTTGAACGCGGCTTCGTCTTCCTCGATGCGGTCGGCGACAAAGGAGACGTCGATCTGCTCGGGATCGAGTTCGACGACCGTTGCGCCTTCGAGCAGCTTCGCCTCGAACTCCTTGACCGCCTGCGCCTTCTCGGCAAGCTCGTCGATCGACCGTGTGATCGCACCGAACGCACCGCGATTACGGTTCCGCTCCATGGCCGGCGTCAGCGTGCTCTCGGCCGGCTGCTCGGCCGGCGAGTTGACTGCGGTCAACTTGCGCTCGGTGAGGGACAGGAGGAGGTTCTTCCTGGACATCAGCGACGACCCCACGCTTTCTGGATCAGCTCGACGATCTCCCGATTGACCAGGTGCAGCGACTCCATCGCACGGTCATAGGTCGACCGGGTGAACTGCGAACGGTCGATCTCGTACAGCGTCTGCTTGGTGATGCCGGCGTCCGAGATTGCAGTGCTCTTCAGCATCTCGTTTACGAGGACATGCTTCTTGAAGATCGCGCGCATGAAAGCGACCATCTGGCTCTGTGGTCCGTCGGTCGGCTCGTAGCGCGTGACGAGGTAGCGCAGCCAGTCGAGCTGCATGTTGGCCCCGGCGCGCTTCAGCGTGCCCATCACCTCGCCCATCATCATCAGGAACTGGCACATCGACATCACATCGAGCATCTGCGGATGCACGGTGATGAGGACGCCCGTCGAGGAGGAGAGGGCAGTCAGGGTCAGGTAGCCGAGCTGCGGCGGGCAGTCGATGATGACGACGTCGTAGTCGTCGGCAACGTCGGCCAGCGCATCGTCGAGGCGGCCGAAGAAGATCCGGCCCATCGAGCCATCGTCGCGCGACAGGGCGAGCGGCGTGTCATACTCGTATTCCTGCAGTTCAAGATTCGCGGGAACGATGTGCAGGCCTGGAAAATTGGTCGGCCGCACCAGCTCGCGCAGCGACTTGCGCTGGTCGTCATAGCGCAGCGCCTCGTAAAGCGATTCATTGCGGTCGATCTCCGGCTGGAAACCATGAAGAGCCGACAAGGACGCCTGCGGATCGAGATCGATGACGAGGACGCGATAGCCCTCAAGCGAAAGATGCTGCGCAAGGTGCGCGGCCGTTGTCGTCTTGGCGCTGCCGCCCTTGAAGTTGACGACAGAGATGATCTGGAGATGTTCGCCCTCGCGCCGGTGCGGCACGTATTTTGCGGTACGCGCATTCTTGTCGAGGTAGTGCCGCATCTCGAGCATCTGCTCGGCGGTGTAGGAGCGGCGCCCGGAAGGCGTAACGGCCGGCTGTGGCCCCTTGCCTTCCAGCGACAGGTTCTTCAGGTAACCCGGAGTGACGCCGAGATAGTTCGCCACCTCGGCCAGCGAGAATGAGCGCAGCGTCTTGCGAGCATCCGGCGGGAACATTTCCATGCGATGCTCGTGCAGCATCGCTGAAAGCTCGTTCGCCTGTTGAGTGACCAACAGGTCGACGTCTTCGATTTCCCTTTTTATCCTTGCTTGCATATTCACCGGAAAATCTCGCACATGCGGTTTCTACGCGACCTGAGGCGCACAACCGCATCTAGCTACGATTCTCGATTCGGAGCAAGGAGTTTAAGGTTAACAGAATCTTAACGCGCGCCAGCCGGAAACAGCAGTTGACTGCAGTCAACTCACATCATTTTCGTCAACTTGAACGGATACTCATGCAGCCGCATCATTGCGATGGGCACACTCGAGGCGAGGGCAGAGCAGGCACGAGGGCCCAGCCTCGACATTCTCCTCCGCAGCATCGAGCGCCCTGCCATAAACTGTCCGGTCAGCGTGGAATACGTCGCACGACAGCATGATTGCATAAACCGGCGAAAGCCTCTCGAAGCTGCCAGTGTACTTCCTCACCTGGCGTGCGACCTGCAGGAAGCGTGAGCCGCTCGGGAATACCGAAACCTGCCGAACGATCTCACTGGTCGAGAAGGCGCGGTAGATCGGCCATAGAAGGCAGCCATGGCCTGAAGCAGGCAGGATCAAACCGGGGAGGGTGAAACGCTTGGTCAGTCGCCCGGCCCGGTCGGCGCGCAGGAATCCGAACGGCACGCCTTCCTGCCCTTTGCGCCGCAGCGACACGAACCGTTGCGCGACCTGCTCGAAGTCGGCGCCGATGAGGTTGCCGATCAACTCAATATCGTAACGGCGTTCTTCAGCCATACCGTGGATGCGGTCGTAAGGCATCATGATCGCGGCGGCTACATAGGAGGAGAGGGCACGTCTCGCGATCTGGCGGGCTTCGTCAGACACAAGCGTCAGCGACGAAACCGAGTTGTCGATCGCGTCACCGGCTGCCCGGCTCGCATAGCGGCGGAGCATGCGAAAAATGCGCGTGGCAGGGGAGGCGGCTTCGGGCAACAGCATGATGCGTGCGGAGTCAAATCCCGGCGCAAGCGCTTCGCGGCCGTCCGCACTTAGCCGGCAATCGATACCAAAGCGCGTCGCCATCAGCTCAACCAGGCGGCTCTCCTGCAACGGCCGTTCCGGAGGCAGGACCTTCGCCAGTTCGTCCGCGACCTCCTCGAGCGCCGGAAAATAATTCTCGGCTTCGATGATCGCCTCGTCGATCTCATTCATCGGCGACACCGGCTTGCTGAGCAGGCTCGATGATGTTTCGAAGTAACCGATCAGGCTCTGCAGGGTAGGGACGAGGTCGCGCGCCTCCTTATTGATTGTGGCGGCGAAACGGCGCTGCTCCTCCGCCGTGAGGTCCGACGTCGTCGCAACGATCTCGGCCGATGACTTGATGCCCGCTACACGGTTGAGGATCTCGTGCAAGAGCGACGACAGGAACGGGTCGGACTTGAGACGATGCTGCAACGCCTCGATATTCGCGGCCGCGTCCACATAAGCGCGGTAGAACCTAGTCAACGCGGTGGCGAACTCCGGGAAGCGGCTGACAATCTCGCGGATGTCGTTTTGCGAAACCTCGATGCCCTGCATCACCGGGTTGAACATCAACTCGTTGATGGTCGCGATCGATTGCGCCTCGCTCTCATCGGAGAGGTAAGCCATATCGACGCCAAGCCGCTCACCGATCCGCAGCAGCAGGCTGCCGCCGATGGCCCGCTTGTTGTTCTCGATGAGGTTCAGGTAGCTCGGCGAGATACCAAGCGCACTCGCGAGGGCCGCCTGGGAGAGCCCCGCCGACATTCTCTTGCGCCTGATCCGCGTTCCGACCGGGGTTCTGACCGCTACCATCAGTCAATTATCTTTACACGATTGAACTTCATTAGTTGCAATCGTTGACAAGAATATTGGGTCAAGTCAAATGATTGTTGTGCGGATGACAAATTGTGTCAGAATTTTGCTTGCGAGTGGGAGATGTTGGCTCGCGTGGAGGAGACACAATGGCAAAATTCATTACCAGCAGGCGTACTGTACTTAAAGGAACCGGTGCGGGCATCGCCGCACTGTCGACCCCCTACTTCTTCAGCAAGGGTGCCTGGGCGCAGGACTTCTGCAACAACCCGACCGGCAGCACCGTTACGATCGGCCTCAACCTGCCGCTCACCGGCACCTATGCGGAAGAGGGCGCGGACGAGCTCAAGGCCTACGAACTCGCGATCAAGCATCTTAACGGCGAGGGCGATGGTGGCCTGCTCAACGTGCTGAAGCCTTCGGCGCTAAAGGGTAACGGCGTCCTCGGCAAGAAGGTCCAGTTCGTCACGTCCGACTCGCAGACCCTTTCCGACGTGGCCCGTGCCGGCGCAACCCGCATGATCGAGCGCGACGGCGCCATCATGATCACCGGCGGTTCGTCCTCGGGCGAAGCTATCGCCGTGCAGTCGCTCTGTCAGGAGCTCGGCGTCATCTTCATGGCCGGCCTGACCCACTCGAACGATACCACCGGCAAGGACAAGCGCCGCTATGGCTTCCGCCACTTCTTCAACGCCTATCAGTCCGGTATCGCTATCGCGCCGGTGCTGAAGGAAGCCTATGGCAGCGACCGCCGCGCTTACCACCTGACCGCCGACTACACCTGGGGCTGGACGCAGGAAGAGTCGATCAAGGCCGCGACCGAAGCGCTCGGCTGGGAGACGGTCGCCACCGTCCGCACGCCGCTCGGCGCCGCCGACTATTCGCAGTACCTCACCCCGGTTCTCAACTCGGGCGCTGACGTGCTGATCCTGAACCACTACGGCAACGACATGGTCAACTCGCTGACCCAGGCCGTCCAGTTCGGCATGCGTGACCGCCAGGCCAACGGCAAGCAGTTCGAGGTCGTCGTCCCGCTGTTCTCCGAGCTGATGGCTAAGGGCGCCGGCGAGAGCATCAAGGGCATCTTCGGCACCTCAAACTGGCACTGGAACCTGCAGGACGAAGGCTCGCAGGCCTTCACCAAGTCGTTCGGCGCTGCATATGGCTCGCCGCCGTCTCAGGCCGCTCACACCGCCTACGTTCAGGCGCTGCTCTACGCCGATGCGTGCGAGCGGGCTGGCACCTTCTATCCGCCGGAAGTCATCAAGGCACTGGAAGGCTTCGAGTTCGACGGCATGGGCAACGGCAAGACGCTTTATCGCGCTGAAGACCACCAGTGCATGAAGTCGGTTCTCGTCGTGCGCGGTAACGAAAACCCGACCAGCCAGTTCGACGTGCTCGATGTGGTGCAGGAAGTCGGCCGCGACGTCACCACCTATGATCCATCGATCTTCGGCGGCGAACTCGGCGACGCCGAACCGGTACCGACGTGCTCCTGATGAGCGACGACTGAATCCTTCGCCTCGCCGCCTCCGCGCGGCGGGGCGAGGTTCACTCGCAAGGGAAGGGCAGTACCGGGAGGCCGGCCATGTTTGAAGTCATCTTTCTGCAGTTTCTTAATGGGCTGGACAAGGGCAGCGCCTACGCGCTGATCGCCCTTGGCCTGACGCTCGTCTTCGGCACGCTGGGCGTCGTCAACTTCGCCCACGGTGCCCTGTTCATGCTTGGCGCGTTTTGCGCCGTGGCCTTCCGCTATTTCCTGACGCTGGAAACGGTCACGGTCGACCCGACAAAGCTGTCGCCATGGGGCCAGCCGGTCGAGGTTCGCGAACCGCTGGTCCAGGCATGGTTCGGGGACTTCGGCGCCTGGCTCGTCAACTATTCGGTTCCCGTATCTCTTCTCGTCTGCATTCCCGTGATGCTCTTCGTGGGCATTGCCATGGAACGCGGCATCATCAAGCATTTCTATAAGCGGCCGCACGCCGAGCAGATCCTCGTCACCTTCGGCCTCGCCATCGTGCTGGGTGAACTGGTCAAGGCGTTCTTCGGCCCCAACCCGCATCCACAGCCGATGCCCGACACTCTGCGCGGTGCAGCCGACATCGGCTCCTGGCTCGGCATGCGGGCCGGCGTGATCACCTATCCATGGTGGCGCCTCGTATACTTCCTTTTCGCAACTGCGGTGATCGGTGCTGTGTTCGCCTTCCTGCAGTTCACCACCTTCGGCATGGTCGTGCGTGCCGGCATGGCTGACCGCGAGACGGTCGGCATCCTCGGCATCAACATCGATCGGCGCTTCACCATCATGTTCGGCATTGCCGCGATCGTCGCAGGCATGGCCGGCGTCATGTACACGCCGCTGCTTCCGCCGAACTACACGCTCGGCATGGACTTCCTCGTCATCTCCTTCGTGGTGGTCGTGGTCGGCGGCATGGGCTCGCTGCCGGGCGCCATCGCGGCAGGCTTCCTGCTCGGCATCCTGCAGTCCTTCGCGTCGATGACGCAGGTGAAGGCGATCATTCCGGGCATCGACCAGATCATCATCTACCTCGTTGCCGTCGTCATCCTGCTCGTGCGTCCTCGCGGACTGATGGGCCGCCGCGGCGTCATGGAGGCCTAAATGACCAGCTTCATGTCCAGAAAAGACTTCATTCTGTTCGCCGGCTTCACGATCGTCGTGCTGCTGCTGCCGTTCCTGGCTGCGCCCTTCGGCGCAGCCTATCCGGACCTGCTGCAGCGCTTCATGATCTACGGGATCTTCGCCGTCGGCTTCAACATCCTGTTCGGCCTGACCGGCTACCTCTCTTTTGGCCATGCCGCCTTCTTCGGCGTCGGCTCCTATGCGGCCATGTGGTCGTTCAAGCTGCTGTCGATCAATGCGCTCCCCGCGCTCATCTTCGCAGTCATCATCGCGGGGCTATTCGCGCTCGCTATCGGCTACGTGTCCTTGCGCCGTTCAGGCATCTACTTCTCGATCCTGACGCTCGCTTTCGCGCAGATGAGCTACAACCTCGCCTATTCGGTGCTCACCCCGATCACCAACGGTGAGACCGGCCTGCGCATGACCCTGCAGGATCCGCGCGTCCTGGACCGGCTGTTTTTCGAGGCTTCCCCCGGCGCCCCAGTGCCTTCCATATTCGGCATGTCGCTGTCCGGCTGGAACGGCTTCTATTTCACCGCCCTGTTCATGATCGCCACGTTCTTCCTGGCAATGCGGATCAACAACTCGCCCTTCGGCATGATGCTCAAGGGCATCAAGTCGAACCAAAACCGCATGAACTACACGGGCTTCAACACGCGCCCCTACACGCTGACCGCGTTCGTCATCTCTGGCATGCTGGCGGGTCTCGCGGGTGCGCTGCTGGTCGTTACCGACCCGCTCGCCGGTGCAGAGCGCATGCGCTGGACCGCTTCCGGCGAGGTCGTGCTGATGACCATCCTCGGCGGTGTCGGCACGCTGGTCGGGCCTGTCATTGGCGCGATGATGATCAAGTACTTCGAGAACATCTTCTCGTCGTTCAACGCCAACGTCCTCAACAACTTCTACAGCTTCCTGCCGGACGGCGTCCGCGAAGTCATGGTGACGATTTCGTCGAAGTTCGTCGGCGAAGGCTGGCACCTCTCGCTCGGCCTGATCTTCGTGCTGATCGTGATGTTCCTGCCGGGTGGCGTCATGGAAGGCGTACGCCGCATCGCTGCCTCCTTCAACCGCCGCGCCAATGGAAACAAGGCCGAAGCGCGCGTCGCAACCGCGCCGGCTGAATAGGAGACGATATCATGCATCCTCAAAACAACGTCGTTCTCCACGTCGCCGACGTTCACAAGCGCTTCGGGGGCCTGCATGCCCTGGCTGACATCGACCTGCAGGTCGAGGAAGGCAAGACGCATGCGATCATCGGCCCGAACGGTGCAGGCAAGTCCACCCTGCTCAACGTGATCATCGGCCGCCTGCCGCCGACCAGCGGTGCCGTCATCTTCGACGGCACCATCCTGACCGGCAAGAAGCCCCACGAGATCAACCAGCTGGGTGTCGCCCGCGTCTTCCAGACGCCGGAGATCTTCTCCGACCTCTCGGTGCTGCAGAACGTGATGACGCCGGCCTTCGCCCGCCGCGACGGCGCCTTCAAGATCAACATGTTCCGCCAGGTCGACAACGAGCATGAGATCCGCGAGGAGGCGGAAGCCATGCTGGAAGACGTCGGCCTGATCAGCAGGCGCGAAGTCCACGCCGGTGCCCTGTCGCGCGGCGACAAGCGCCGGCTGGAGCTCGCCATGTGCCTGATCCAGAAGCCGCGCCTGCTGCTGCTCGACGAACCGACCGCCGGCATGAGTCGCCACGACACTAACACAACCATCGAGCTCCTGAAGAAGATCAAGGCGCGCGGCATGACCAAGATCATCATCGAACACGACATGCACGTCGTGTTCTCGCTCGCCGACAAGATCAGCGTGCTCGCGGGCGGCCGCATCATCGCGGAGGGCCTGCCGGAAGAAGTCCGTGGCGACCCGCGTGTTCAGGAAGCCTATCTCGGAGGAGCGCACTGATGAGCGCACTTGCAGTCGATACCGCGCCCGCATCCGCTTCGCCGGAACGCGCCTTCTTCTCCGTCAGGGACATCCACGCCTATTACGGGGAAAGCTACATCGTCCAGGGCGTCAGCCTCGAGATCAACCACGGCGAAATTCTCGCCCTCCTTGGCCGTAACGGCGCCGGCAAGACCTCGACGCTGCGCGCCATCGCACGCCTCGACGACCCGGAACTTCATCGCGGCGAGATCTGGCTCGACGGCCAGCCGATCCACAAGATGAAATCCTTTGAGGCCGCTCGGGCCGGCATCCAGCTCGTACCGGAAGACCGGCGCATCATTCAGGGCCTCACCGTGGAGGAAAACCTGATCCTGTCGCAGGTGTCACCCGGAAAGGGCTGGGAGCTCGACCGCATCTACGGCCACTTCCCGCGTCTTGCCGAGCGTCGCAAGCAGGAGGGGACGACGCTTTCGGGCGGCGAACAACAAATGCTGGCGATAGCCCGCGCCCTTGCGCGCGACCTTAAGCTGCTGCTGCTCGACGAACCCTATGAGGGTCTTGCGCCGGTGATCGTCCACGAGATCGAAGGCATCCTTACCGAGATCAAGAAGCTCGGCATCACCACCATCATCGTCGAGCAGAACGCCGTCGCGGCGCTCAAGCTCGCCGATCGCGCCGTCATCCTCGACACCGGCGAAGTCGCCTTCACCGGCACGGCGCAGGAGGTGCTCGAAAACGCGCAGCTGCGCCACGAGTACCTCGCAATCTGATCCCCTGGGCGAGGGCGGGGAACCTGGCCTAGTCAGGCAGGGGAGGGCGCATCGCTGTGCTGCAACAGCAGCACGGCGATGCGCTTCCAACATCATCATTTTCGGAACTGGGAGCGCAATTCATGTCGGGTTCGGTGGTTCACCCTGTCCAGTCTGCGTGGAAGAAGGACGCGCTGATCGACGACGAAACCTACCTCAAATGGTATGAGGCGAGCATTTCAGATCCCGACGGGTTCTGGGGCGAGTACGGCAAGCGCATCGACTGGTTCAAGCCGTATACGAAGGTCTCCAATGCCTCGTTCGAGGGCAACGTCTCGATCAAGTGGTTCGAGGACGGCGAGACCAACGTCTCCTACAACTGCATCGACCGCCATCTCGACAAGCGCGGCGATCAGGTCGCCATCATCTGGGAAGGCGACAATCCGTACGACGACAAGAAGATCACCTATCGCGAGCTTTACGAGCATGTCTGCCGGCTCGCCAACGTCCTGAAGGCGCACGGCGTCAAGAAGGGCGACCGCGTCACCATCTACATGCCGATGATCCCCGAGGCAGCCTATGCGATGCTTGCCTGCGCGCGCATCGGCGCCATCCACTCGGTCGTCTTCGGCGGCTTCTCGCCGGAAGCGCTGGCCGGCCGCATCGTCGACTGCGAGTCGACCTTTGTCATTACCGCCGACGAGGGGCTGCGCGGCGGCCGCTCCATTCCGCTCAAGGACAACACCGACAAGGCAATCGACATTGCCGCCAAAAGCCATGTCATGGTCAAGAACGTGCTCGTCGTGCGCCGCACCGGCGGCAAGGTCGGCTGGGCGAACGGCCGCGACCTCTGGTACCACGACGAAGTCCGCAAGGTGGAGCCAACCTGCGAACCCGAGAAGATGAACGCGGAGGACCCGCTCTTCATCCTCTATACGTCGGGTTCGACCGGCAAGCCGAAGGGGGTGCTTCACACCACCGGCGGCTATCTCGTCTATGCCTCGATGACGCACCAGTACGTCTTCGACTACCATGACGGCGACATCTACTGGTGCACGGCCGATGTCGGCTGGGTGACTGGCCACTCCTACATCGTCTATGGCCCGCTCGCGAACGGGGCAACGACGCTGATGTTCGAGGGCGTGCCGAACTATCCGGATGCCGGCCGCTTCTGGGACGTGGTCGACAAGCACAAGGTCAACATCTTCTACACCGCCCCGACCGCCATCCGCGCGCTGATGGGCGCAGGCGACGAGTGGGTCACCCGCTCCTCGCGCAAGACGCTCAAGGTGATGGGTTCCGTTGGCGAGCCAATCAATCCGGAAGCCTGGGAGTGGTACTTTAATGTCGTCGGCGAGAAGAAGGTGCCGATCGTCGACACCTGGTGGCAGACCGAGACCGGCGGCATTTTGATTACGCCGCTTCCCGGAGCAACGGACCTGAAGCCCGGCTCCGCCACGCGGCCGTTCTTCGGCGTCCAGCCGCAGCTGGTCGACAATGACGGCAATGTTCTGGAAGGTGCCGCCGACGGCAATCTCTGCATTACCGCCTCGTGGCCGGGACAGATGCGCACCGTCTATGGCGACCACGAGCGCTTCATCCAGACCTATTTTTCCACCTACAAGGGCAAGTACTTTACCGGCGACGGCTGCCGTCGCGACGAAGACGGCTATTACTGGATCACTGGCCGCGTCGACGACGTCATCAACGTCTCGGGCCACCGCATGGGCACGGCGGAAGTCGAATCCGCGCTTGTCTCCCATGAAAAGGTCTCGGAAGCAGCCGTCGTCGGCTATCCGCATCCCATCAAGGGCCAGGGCATCTATTGCTACGTGACGCTGATGGCGGGCGAAGAGGGCACGGACGAACTGCGCAAGGAGCTGGTTGCGCATGTGCGCAAGGAAATCGGCCCGATTGCCTCGCCTGACCTCATCCAGTTCTCCCCGGGCCTGCCGAAGACGCGCTCGGGTAAGATCATGCGCCGCATCCTGCGCAAGATCGCCGAGGACGATTTCGAGTCGCTCGGCGACACCTCAACGCTTGCCGACCCCGCCGTCGTCACCGACCTGATCGAAAACCGGCAAAATAAAAGGGCCTGAGGCGAAGCCTCGCTAGCCATCAAGCATCACAGCGCCGCGCATCACCCGCGCGGCGCTGTTCTTTTGGCGAGGCCGTGCAGCAAGGCGTCTATGCCGTCACCAGACCGTCACCGCGATGCCGATCCACCGTTCGGGCCTGGATCCTCGGGTCGAGCCCGAGGATGACGATTGAATTGACGAGGAAGAACTCTGCGATGGCGCTGGTGCCTGCCAGAAGCGTTTCAGCCGCCAGGCCTTTTTGACTTAACGATTACGTCCCCACCTCGTCATCCTCGGGCTCGACCCGAGGATCCAGGCCTGAACGCTGCCAACAATCCAGCAGTGGCGAGTAACAACGCAAACCCTCTCCATTAGCCGTCACTAATATTAGTCGCCGGCAGGGTAGGGGAGGGGAGAGCAGGGGAGGGAACCATGAAGCTCGGGGCACTCCTCTTGCTAGCTACTGAGTCTCCTCAAGGAAGACCCAACCATCGATGTGGTCCGACCGCTTTCAGCCCCGCCTGTAGCGCAGGAAGAACAGCAACCAACAGATCACATAGGCCGCGGTGAGGATCACGCCGCAGCCGAGTTCGTGGTCGATGAACAGTCCGGCGAGGAAGCTGCAGATCACGCCGACCGTCATCTGGAAGCAGCCATAAACACCTGAGGCGGCGGCGACCATTGGCCCCGCGTCGCTCAGGGTCATGCCGACCGAAACCGGCCCAAGCGCGCCGGCGGAAAACAGCACGATGCAGCTCAAGGTGATTACCAGCACCGGATTAAGGAAATTCCCGATCGCACCGGCGAGGAAAATAAGGCCGGCGGCAACGCCGATCATGGAGAAGGTCAGAGAAATCATTTTGTTGCTGAACTTCCCGACGATCGAGCGCGTGAGCATCGCCCCCAGCGCAGCCGCGCCGAGCGTGCCCCCGACGCTATAGCCGACAGCCTGAATGCTGAGCCCCATCTCGCTGTGCAGGATGAAGGGCGCAGAGACGAAGTAAGCGTAGCAGGCCGTCGAGCCCAGCGCGCCGCCAACAGCCGACTGCAGATAATTGCGGTTGCGGACGAGCCCGACAAAGTCGGCGGCCATGCGACCGAGGCTGAATGTGCCGGTCGGATTGCCTGTCTCGGGCAGCCCGACGGCCGAAAGAGCAATCGCGGTAAGCCCCATCAGCGACAGGAAGATGAAGGTCGTGCGCCAGCCGAGCAGTTCGGCGATCTGGGCACCAACGACCGGCGCGACACCCGGGCCGATCAGCAGGATCATGTTCAGGACAGCGATGTTGCGCGTTGCTGCCGCGCCCTTATTGGTATCGGCAACGATAACGCGCGTGAGCGAAAGCCCGCCCGCGCCGCCGAGTGCCTGAACGAGACGTGCGACCAGCAGCAGTTCGACACTCGGGGCAAGAAAGCAGCCGACGGAGCCCGCGAGAAAGACGGAGAGGCCGATTAGCACCGCGCGGCGGCGCCCGAAGGCGTCGGCAAGCGAGCCGTAGACCAGCTGGCCGATCGCAAGGCCGAGAATGTAGATGGTGACGGTGAGCTGGATGGTCGGGCCGTCCGTCGCCAGCGCCTCGGCGGCGCGCGGCAGGGCCGGCACGAAGATGTGCATGGCGAGCGTGCCGCTGAAGGCGATCAGTACGAGCAGGGCGAGCGAAACGCGGACAGGTGCGTCGGAACGCGAAGCAGGTTGGGACATGGTACCAGGAAGGAAAAGGAGGAAACTGAAAACGGGAAGAGCCGGCCGAACCGGCATGCAGGTGTTCAGCCGCTGGCAAGCCGCGCCATCACCTTTGCAAACACTGTCCGAACGACGGCGAGTTCGTCATCGGTCACGTCTGAAAACAGACGCCTTTCGATCTCGACGATCTGCCCAATCAGCCGCTGGGCGCACTCCCTGCCGGCTTGCGTGAGCGAAATCAGTTTGCCGCGCCTGTCCGCCGGGTCGGCGATGCACTCGACCAGGCCGCGGCGCGACAGGACGCCGATGACTCTGACAAGCGCGGTCGGATCGAGGCCGAGTTCATCGGCGAGATGTTTCTGCCGCACGGGCTCATCAAGATCGTAGAGCAGGATCAACGGCGCCCGGGTCCCTTCGGTAAACCCCTCCTCCCGGAACACCTCGTCAACATGGCGCCGCCACCTCCGCAGTACGCCCCCGAAGAGACGCCCGAGCCGGTCACGGCCCGTCGCACCGAAGTGGCGGTCGAAAGATTTGACGATAGATGACATGTCATGCATATAGACGAGGCTCACAGCCTAGGCAACAGGGCTGTGATCACGTCCGCATGACCGGCCCATCTGCTACTGCCGCACCATTTCCGCCTTTCAGACCTTTTCAGACTTCAAGCACGATCTTCTAAGACCATGCCCCAAGAACTTTCCGCCTCGGCCAAGCGGACCATCTTCGCCGTCCTCATGTGCTGCGCATTTCTTGCGATGCTCGACAGCCAGATCGTCGCGACGACCTTGCCAACTATCGTGCAGGAGTTCGGCGGCATTGAGCAGTACAGCTGGGTTGCGGCGTCGTACCTGATCACCCACAGCGCTGTGATGCCGATTTCCGGCAAGCTGGGCGACCTGTTTGGCCGCAAGACGGTGCTCCTCGCGGCAGTGGTGATTTTCCTGCTCGGCTCGCTTGCCTGCGGCGTTGCTCCGTCGATGAACAGCTTGATCGCCGCGCGCCTTTTCCAGGGACTCGGGGCAGGGGGCATCATTGTCTCGGTCTTCGCCGTCACCGGTGACCTCTTTGAGCCACGCGAGCGAGCCAGGTACCAGAGCTTCTCGAGCTTGGTCCTGCTCTTGTCCGCTGCCGTCGGCCCGGTCCTGGGCGGCGTGATGACGGAGTATTGGGGGTGGCGTTCGATCTTCCTCGCGAACTTGCCGCTCGGCGGGGTTGCGCTCGTGCTGCTGATCAAGGTGCTGCCAGACCAGCCGACGGGCCGCAAGCCGAAGATCGACTATCTTGGCGGCACGGTGATCGCCGCACTCGTCACCTGCCTCGTCATCTGGTCCGACAGCCCGCAGCTGTTCGGAAGCTTCACCGCACAGCCAGCCATTGCCCTGCTCGTAGGTCTGATCATCCTTTCTTTCGTGTTCGTCTGGGCCGAGCGGCGCGCGCCAGAGCCAATCATCGCGCTGTCGATCCTCAGGCATAGAGTGATCTGGAAACTGCTCGCCATTTCGGTGGGTGCCGGCTCGATTGCGCTTGGCCTTGCCAACTTCCACGCACTCTACCTGCAGAAGACCACCGGCCTGGCACCCTCGGCGGCCGGCTCCTTCTTCATCGTGCTGATGCTGGGCATTTCAGCTGGGTCGCTGGTCAGCAGCCGCTGGATCTCGCGCACCGGCCAGTACCGCAAGGTGATGTGCCTTGGCCTTGCCGGATGCGCGGTGATGTTCCTGCTGCTTGCCTTCCTGCCGGCTGGCCAGCCGCTTTGGGTTTTGGGAGTTCTTTTCGCCGGCCTCGGCCTCACCAGCGGTCTTGGACAGCAGGTGCCGACGCTGCTGGCACAATTACATGCCCCAAAGAAGGACCTCGGCTCAACGACCGGTGCGGTGAGCCTGTTCCGGATCGCGGGTGCTGCGGTCGCAACCTCACTCTATGGCTCGATACTCAACCAGCGTCTGCCTTCGGAGGGCAGCGCTGCCGCAGCCGATCTGGGTCCAGCCGAATTTGCCCATGCATTTACGGGCGTGTACGGTCTCGCCGCTGCGGTGATGGTCGCCTGCTGCATCCTCGGTGCAACCCTGCCTGCGAAGCAGGACTAGCGAAAGGGAGGGCGCGGAACGATCCCACAGCAAACAGGTTGAGGAGCGGATTCAGCGCTTTGCCTTCCATGACAGAACTTCCCTCGCTTGCTCCTCCCGCCGACTTCTTCGCTCGCGACGCCGTGTCGGTGGCACGGGAGCTGATCGGCTTCCAACTTCTCGTAGACGGAGTAGGGGGCATCATCGTCGAGACGGAAGCCTATACGCCGGATGATCCGGCGTCACATAGTTTTAGCGGCAAGACTGCGCGCAACGCCGCGATGTTCGGCGATCCCGGGACCGCTTACGTCTATCGCTCCTACGGCATCCACTGGTGTCTCAATGTGGTGTGTGAACCGGGCAGTGCCGTGCTCCTGCGCGCGCTGGAGCCGACTTCCGGTATCGAGCACATGCAGGTGCGCCGCGGCATGGAGAAATTGCGCCTGCTGGCTGCGGGCCCGGGGCGGTTATGCCAGGCGCTCGCCGTCGACATTTCGCTGAACGGGCGGTCACTGCAGGGCGCTCCATTTCAGCTGCGCTTGCCTGCCCGACCGCATCCTGTCGCTTGCGGTCCGCGGATCGGCATCTCGCGCGCCGTCGAACAGCCATGGCGGTTCGGTCTTGCCGGCTCCCGCTTCATTTCGAAGCCGTTTCCGCTGGGGCAGCACGAATAGCTGCCCAGCTTAAGAATTCGGCTAGCTTTCGCCAGCCTCTCCACGCAGATTTTGCAGCGCCCCCAGCTGAAAGGAAAAGGCATGACCGCAGGTCCCGCAACCTCCACCCTCGATCTCGGCGTGATCGGCAACGCGGCGGCCGCTGCGCTGGTAGACCGCAACGCCAGCATCGTCTGGATGTGCGCGCCACGCATGGACGGTGATCCGGTTTTCTGCAGCCTGCTGCGCAATGGGGATCAGGGGGAGGGCGCATGGACGATCTCGCTGGAGCGGCTAGCCCACAGCGAGCAGAGATACCTGCGCAACACCGCCATTATCGAAACCATCCTGACGGACGACGATGGCAGCCGCCTGCGGATCACCGACTTCGCGCCGCGCTTCAAATCGGCCGGTCGCATCTTCCGGCCGCAGATGATCGTCCGGCTGGTCGAGCCGATCGAGGGCTCACCACGCATGACGATGCGCGTGCGACCGCTCCACGACTATGGCGCTGCGGTGCCCGACACAACGAGGGGCACCAGCCACATCCGCTACCTGCTGGGCGATCAGGTACTTCGCCTGACCACGAACGCGCCTGTGGAGTTCATCGAGCGCAGCCGCCCTTTTCTGGTTGATCACCCATACGCGTTCTTGCTCGGCCCCGACGAGCGGCTTTCAGAGGGCCCTGTCCAGCTCGCACGCCGGTTCCTGGAAGAGACGCAGGACTACTGGTTCGAATGGGTCCGCTACCTCTCTGTGCCTATCGACTACCAGGACGTTGTCATCCGCTCGGCGATAACTCTGAAGCTCTGCTCGAACGAGGAGACCGGCGGAATCGTCGCCGCACTGACGACCTCGATTCCCGAATACGGCGCGAGCGGCCGGACCTGGGACTACCGCTTCTGCTGGCTGCGTGACTCCTACTTTACCGTCAAGGCGCTGAACCTGCTCGGCGCGACCAAGACGATGGAAGACTATCTCGCCTATGTCTCCAATATCGCCGCGAGTTCACCGGACGGCTACCTGCAACCGCTGTTTGGCCTCGGCCTGGAGCGGCGGGTCGATGAGGTGATTGTTGACGGGCTGCCAGGTTATCGCGGGTATGGCCCGGTCCGCCGGGGCAATGCCGCCTACACGCAAGTTCAGAACGACGGCTACGGTTCCGTCATCCTGGCGATCACCCAGTGTTTCTTTGACGAGCGGCTGCCGACCATGGGCGGGCTAGCCCTCTACGAGCGGCTGGAGCGGCTTGGCGAGCAGGCAGCCAACCGATGGAACCAGACGGACGCCGGACTGTGGGAATTCCGCACGCGCGGTGCGATCCACACCCATTCGGCAATCATGTGCTGGGCAGCGTGCGACCGGCTCGCCAAGATCGGAGCCCGGCTCGGCCTCACCGAACGCGCAGCATACTGGCGCGGTCACGCCCAGCACATTCATGCCTGCATCCTGGAGCAGGCATGGAACGAGGAACTGCAAAGCTTCGTCTCGAGTTTCGGCGGCAAGGACCTCGATGCAAGCCTGCTGATGATTGCGGAGCTTGGCTTCCTGCCGGCGCACGATCCGCGCTTCCTCGCAACCCTGCATGCGTGCGAGCAGCACCTGCGCTTCGGCAACCACCTTTATCGCTACCGCACGCCCGACGATTTTGGCGAGCCGGAAACGGCGTTCACCGCCTGTACATTCTGGCTGATCGACGCTCTTGCACGCGCCGGGCGCCACGCCGACGCGCGGCAGATCTTCGAAGACGTCCTCTCGCGGCGCAACCACCTTGGCCTCTTATCGGAGGGCCTGCACGTGGACACAGGCGAGTTGTGGGGCAACTTCCCGCAGACCTATTCGATGGTCGGCCTGATCTACGCGGCGATGCACCTGTCGCGGCGCTGGGAAGACGTACTCTAGCTGCTTTGCGCGGTGCGCTCGCCCGGAAGGACCTGATCGGCGAGGTCTTTGGCCGGAGCAGCACCAGCCCCTTCGAGCACGTTCAGGAACGAATTCAGCCAGGCGCGCGCGTCCTGCTGGAACACTTTTTGGCGCAGCGCTGCGTGGCGCTCGCGCCGCTCGTCCAACGGCATTTCGAGGGCACGATGCAGCTGGCGCGCCATCTCGTCGATGTCGTACGGGTTGACGATAAGGGCCTCGGTTAGCTCTTCCGCCGCGCCAGCGAACTGTGACAAGACCAGAACGCCCGGGTCGCTCGGCTTCTGCGCGGCGACATATTCCTTGGCGACCAGGTTCATGCCGTCACGTAGCGGCGTGACAAAACCCACCTGGCTGCCGCGATAGAGCGGCGCCAGAACCTCACGCGGGATGGCGCGATTGATGTAGCGCAGCGGCGTCCAGTTGAAGTCGGCGAAGCGGCCGTTGATCGAACCGGTGAGAGTTTCGAGTTCGATGCGGATGTCCGCATAGGCATCAACCGCCTCGCGAGTAGGGGAGGCGACCTGCAGAAAGCTGACCTTCTTCGAAAGCTCCGGATGCTGTTCGAGCAGCCGCCCGAATGCTTTGAACCGTTCCGGCAGGCCCTTGGAATAGTCGAGCCGGTCGACGCCGATAATCTGCCGGCGGCCCAGGATCCTGCGCCGCATCTGATCCATCACAACTTCATCATCGGCTTCAATCGCCATGTCGGCAAAACCCGCCGCGTCGATCCCTATCGGGAACCGGTCGATACGCAGGATCCGGTCGCCGAAGCTGAACGTGTTTTCATCCAGCTGCTCCGCGGTGGCACTTTCGACCAGGTAGTGCCTGAGATTGTTGACGTCGGTCTGTGTCTGGAAGCCGATCAGGTCGTAGTTGAGCAACGCATCCACCAGCCGCGTGTGTTCCGGCGCGGCCGAAAGCAGGTCGCTCGGCGGGAAGGGGATGTGCAGGAAGAAACCGATCTTCTGCCGGCAGCCGAGCTGACGCAAAAATCCGGCGAGCGGGATGAGATGGTAGTCGTGCACCCAAATGAGGTCGTCGGGGTTCAGGAACCGCATGAGCTGCCGCGCGAAGGTCTCGTTAACGCGCCAGTAGCTCTCCGAAAATTCCGTCTGGTAGTCGACGAGGTCGAGCCGGTAGTGAAACATCGGCCATAGGACGCTGTTGGCGTAGCCGAGGTAGTAGTTGGCGAGGTCCTCGGCAGACAGCGAAGCAGCAATGCGTTCAACCTTGCCGATGGTCTCTACCTGCGGCTCTGCCCCGGTCGTTCCGTCTTCCTCGCCATCCCAGCCGAACCAGATGCCTCCGCGCTCCTTCAGCGCATCGGCAAGCCCGACCGCGAGCCCGCCGGAATGGGCACCTGCCCGAAGGTCAGCAACGCGATTGGATACGATGACAAGCCTGCTCATTATTTCAGCTATCCCCGCGGGCCTGCGATCATCGAAGCGAGACCGGACCCTTCTTCATCAGCGCCAACAATCTCAACGTTCACTCTGTTCCCTGTCCCGCGGCCCGGTCGTCCAGCACTTGTGCGAGGTAGCGGGTCACGTCGCGCACGGAGGCGAGGCGGTAGTTCGCTGAAGTCGCTCCCGCCCCAACCTTGACCGTGACGCCAAGCATCCCGTTGACGATCCCGAACCCTGCCTCATCGGTCACGTCGTCACCGGCGAAAAAGGGCAGGCGCCCGGCAAAAGGGGGCTGCGCCATGAACTCGGCGATCGCATCGCCCTTGGTGAGCTGCGCCAGTGTCAGCTCGATCACCATCTTGCCCGGCAGCAGGCGGATGCGCCGGTCGCGCTTGGCAAGCTCGCGTGCAAAGTCTCGGCAGATCGTTTCGAGCTCCGGACGCTTGCGATAATGCAGGGCAACCGAGCCGGACTTTGCCTCTGCCAGCAGGCCGCGCTGTAGCGATGTAAACTCAACGACAGCAGAGACGATGTCTGCGAGGAGATCGGAGTCGACCTCCGCACGTCGGACCACGCCCTCGCCGTTGCGCAGTTCTGCTCCATGCACCCCGGCCATCGGCAGTCGCAACGGATGGAGCATCGTTTCAAGCTGGACGAGGCTGCGCCCCGACACGACGGCAACGGCGCCGCGTGTCGCGTCCTGCAGGCGCGCAAGAACGTCGAGCGTCTCCTGTGCCACCCGCGCTTCGAGCGGATCGGAGACTATTTCGGCAAGAGTCCCGTCGAGGTCGAGGAAGAAGGCGGTCCCTCTAGGCGACAGGATGGGTGGCGGAGAGTTGTGCGAAGGGTCTGGCATTTGTCCTGCAAATGCCGCTGCTTCGACTTCGTTCCCCCGCAACCGCAGTCATCCACAGCGGCTTGAAAAAGAACGGCCCGGGCGAGTGCTCCAGGCCGTGCTGATTTCATCAGAAGGTGAGATCGCGGTCGCCGTTCTCGTCCTTGATCCGGGTCGGCAGGCCGATCTTGTTTAGGAGGCCGAGGAACGGCTGCGGCGGCAGGTCCTCGACATTCGCCATCTTCTTCACGTCCCACTCGCCGGTGGCGATCAACATCGCCGCGGCGACGGCCGGAACGCCGGCGGTGTAGGAGATGCCCTGGCTGCCGACTTCCTCGTAGGCTTCCTTGTGGTCCGCGACGTTGTAGATGAAGACCTCTCGCTCCTTGCCATCCTTGGTGCCCTTGACGAGGTCACCAATGCAAGTCTTGCCGGTGTAGTCGGGCGCGAGCGAGCTCGGATCCGGCAGCACGGCCTTCACCACCTTCAGCGGAACCACCTCGAGGCCCTCGGCGGTCTTGATCGGCTGCTCGGAAAGCAGGCCGAGGTTCTTCAGCACCGTGAAGACGTTGATGTAGTGGTCCGAGAAGCCCATCCAGAAGCGGACGTTCGGGACGCCCAGGTTCTGCGACAGCGAGTGGACCTCGTCGTGGCCGGTCATGTAGGCCTTCTGCTTGCCGACGACGGGCAGGTCCCACTCCTTGCCGATCTCGAACATCTTGTTCGAGACCCACTGACCGTTCTGCCACGACCAGACCTGGCCGGTGAATTCGCGGAAGTTGATCTCCGGGTCGAAGTTGGTCGCGAACCAGCGGCCGTGGCTGCCGGCGTTGATGTCGACGATGTCGATGGAGTCGACCTTGTCGAAGTACTCATCAAGGGCGAGCTTGGCATAGGCGTTGACGACGCCCGGGTCGAAACCTGCGCCAAGAATAGCCGTCACACCGGCCTTCTCGCACTCCTCGCGACGCTTCCACTCGTAGTTCGCGTACCACGGCGGTGTCTCGCAGATCTTCAGCGGATCCTCGTGGATAGCCGTGTCGATGTAGGCCGCACCGGTGGCGATGCAGGCCGACATGACCGACATGTTCAGGAAGGCGGAGCCCACGTTAATGACGATCTGGGCACCGGTCTTCTCGATCAGCGCCTTCGTGGCGTCCACATCCAGCGCGTTCAGCGCGTGGGCTTCCAGCTTGCCGTCGGTCTTGAGAGCATTCTTCTCCCGAACGGAAGCCACGATGGCCTCGCACTTGGCCAGCGTGCGCGAAGCGATATGGATGTCGCCAAGCACATCGTTGTTCTGGGCACACTTGTGCGCGACGACCTGCGCCACGCCTCCGGCACCGATGATGAGGACGTTCTTTTTCATTCCGTGCGTGAACTCCATGCAACAGGGGAGGTTAACTCAGGAGAGGCTCGACTCGTAGTCGTCGTAGCCAAACTCGCGAACGGTGCGGATCGATCCGTCCAGCTCGCGGATTGCGATAGCGGGCATGGCCACGCCGTTGAACCAGTTCTTCTTGACCATCGTGTAGCCGGCGGCGTCCTGCACCGAAATGCGGTCGCCGACCTTCAGGGGCTCTGGGAAGCGGAACGTGCCGAAGATGTCGCCAGCCAGGCACGACTTGCCGCAGATCATGATCTCGTGGTCGCCCTGGTTCGGCGCGATCTTCGCGTTCTCGCGGTAGATCAACAGGTCGAGCATATGCGCCTCGATCGATGAGTCGACCACGGCGAGGTGCTTGCCGTTGAACAGCGTGTCGAGCACGGTCACCTCAAGAGTCGTCGACTTGGTGATCGAAGCCTCACCCGGCTCGAGATAGACCTGCACGCCGAACTTCTGCGAGAAGGCCTTGAGGCGCGCGCAGAAGTCGTCGATTGGGTAGCCTTCGCCGGTGAAGTGGATGCCGCCGCCAAGGCTGACCCACTCGGCGCGCTTCAGGAGCTCGCCGAACCGCTCCTCGATCTGGTCAAGCATGCGGGAGAACAGGCCGAAGTCGCTATTCTCGCAGTTGTTGTGGATCATGAAGCCGGTGATCTTGTCCATAACCGGCAGCACCTTCTCCTGGTCCCACTCGCCCAGGCGCGAGAACGGACGCGCCGGATCGGCAAGGTCAAAGGACGAGGACGATACGCCGGGGTTGAGGCGAAGGCCGCGCACGATGCCCGCAGCATTACCCGCAAAGCGCTCCAGCTGCTGGATCGAGTTGAAGATGATCTTGTCCGAGTAGGACACGGCCTCATCGATCTCATGGTCAGCCCACGCCACCGAATAGGCGTGCGTCTCGCCGCCGAAGCGCTGGCGGCCAAGGCGCACCTCGTTGAGCGACGACGAGGTCGTGCCGTCCATGTGCTCGCGCATCAGGTCGAACACCGACCAGGTGGCAAAGCACTTCAACGCCAGCAGCGCCTTCGCGCCCGACTGCTCGCGCACGCGGTCGATCTTCTGCATGTTCGCCAAAAGCTTGGACTTGTCGATCAGGTAGTAAGGCGTACGCGGCTCGCTCGAAGCGGACATGGGCAGACCTGCTAATTCTTGCCGGCATTTGCCGGAATTACGGGAGATGGATCACGCAGCGGTGTGCCAGCCGCGTGGGAAGTTAATGCTCAGCTGCCAGCCTCGCCGAGGTTGGCAGGCATCGTCTATGCCGAAGTAACAAGCGCTTTCGCGCTGTTACCTCGGCGTGGGTACGGAAAATTCGGCCTGAATGGCAGGCGCAACTGGGGCGTCATACCGGCGAAGGTATCACGGAGACTGGCATCGCACGCTCTCATGAGCGGCATGCTCGAAGGTTCTTCCGTTTGGGTGGCTTCCAGTACGACTGGGCCCATCCCCAATTGGAAGAGGGCGTCGCACATCATGGCGTCCTCTCCAACCAGTAGATGAAGCTGCATCATAAGCAGGCGGGCCTTATAGCACCAATGGAGCGGCGATCAATAATTTCATTGGCCGCCGCTTCAGTTTCTCCCGTTAAACTTGCGTTGGCGATAACGCGCCTCACGAAGCGGGTAGTATACGCCGCCGTGGCTGTCTGGTGAGGATTTCCGGTTCCTCGGCGAGGCGCGCAAGGAACTCGGCAAGCTCAGGTTCGTCGATCAGCTTCGCAGCTTCACTGACGTTAAACCAGCGCCGCTTCCGCCTACCCGCATCCTGCCAATGCGTCAGCGTCCCCCGCACCCGGAAGCCGAAGAGGGCAACCCGGCAGGGGAGGGGGGGGCCGACCTCCCGATCGCTCATGCAGCTGTATTCGGCAACGATGTTGGGGCCGATGTCACCAATGACGCCGGCCTCCTCGAAGGCCTCAATGGCAGCGGCCATGAACGGCGCCTGTCCGCTGGCGGGCCAGCCCTTTGGCACGACCCAGCGCCGCCGCTTCAAGGACGTGATGAGCAAGATCTGCAACTCGCCATTACCGGAGAGCCGCCACGGCAGAACACCGTATTGCCGGGCGGACGCTTCGAGAACTGCAGGACGCGGGTGGGTTTCAACCTGTTCGATGATCGCGGTCAACGCAGCCCTCCCATGCCGTCACGTGGATGGATCGGCGCGGGCACCTTGCACCACGGGCAGCGCCAGGCGGCTCGCGGAAGGGTTCGACGGCAGGAAGGACAGATCGGGCGGTTCCAGAAATGGTACATTGGCACGCTCCAGCTTGGCGATGCCGTTAGCATCGCAAAAGCCGCTATGTTCTTGAGGCTGTGCCCGGAGCGTCCTGGTCAGGTGCGGCGTTCAGGATGAAGAACGACGCTCCGGGCCGAAGTCCGCGCTTCGCCGGCAAGCCTCGTCATTCTGATGAACGTTTTCATGCACATAACTTCAATGTGGGGATTTTTTCGGCGTTTTCAAGGCGTTAGCAGGCGCTATAGACAGCAGAAGCCGTGCGCCGGATGTCGCACCTCACAAAGGTTAGAAATCACCTCCGTGCGTGGGTATGGTGCCCCGTTCTTCTGATTCCGTGTGAGTTATGGCTACAGACATCAAAAAGCTTGCCGCCCGTATCGCCGACGAGATCGGAGCACGACCGCAACAGGCCGAGGCAGCGATCGGGCTGCTGGACGAGGGAGCGACCGTCCCGTTCATCGCCCGCTACCGCAAGGAAGTCACCGGCGGGCTGGATGACACGCAGCTTCGTCTTCTCTCTGAACGGCTGATCTACCTGCGCGAACTGGAAGCGCGGCGCGAGACGATCCTCAACTCGATCCGCGAGCAGGGCAAGCTGACCCCGGCGCTGGAAGCCGGCATCGCGGCGGCTGCTACCAAGGCGGACCTTGAGGACCTTTACCTTCCCTACAAGCCGAAGCGCCGCACCAAGGCGCAGATCGCGATCGAGCGCGGCCTGCTGCCACTGGCCGAGGCAATCCTTGCCAATCGTGCTTCACTGCCGGGCGAGCTGGCAGCCGGCTACATCACCGACGAAGTGCCGGACGTGAAGTCGGCGCTGGAAGGTGCGCGCGACATTATCGCCGAGCGGGTCTCGGAAAATGCTGAACTGATCGGCAAGCTGCGCAACTACATGAAGGAGCACGCCTTCCTGCGCTCCCGCGTGATCGAGGGTAAGCAAGAAGCCGGTGCCAAGTTCTCAGACTATTTCGACCACGTCGAACGCTGGGCGACGGTACCGAGCCACCGCGCGCTCGCCATGTTGCGCGGACGCAACGAGGACGTGCTGGCGCTCGACATAGAGGTCGATGCCGACGATCCGTCGCCGATAAAGCCGGTGGTGCGGATGATCGCCAACGCCTACGACATCGGCTCGACGCTGCCGGGCGATGCTTGGTTGCTCGACGTCGCTGGCTGGACCTGGCGCGTGAAGCTGTCGTTGTCACTCTCGCTCGACCTCATGCGCGACATGCGCGAGCGTGCTGACGAAGAGGCGATCAACGTCTTTGCCCGCAACCTCAAGGACCTGCTGCTGGCCGCGCCCGCCGGCTCGCGTCCGACCATGGGCCTCGACCCCGGCATCCGTACCGGCGTGAAGGTGGCGGTTGTCGACGGGACGGGCAAGGTGCTCGCGACGACGACGGTATACCCGTTCCCGCCGAAGAACGACGTGCGTGGCACGCAGGCCGAACTCGCCTCGCTGATCCGCAAGCACAATGTCGAGCTGATCGCTATCGGCAATGGCACCGGTAGCCGCGAGACCGAAAAACTGGTCGCCGAGATGATCTCCGACATGCCGCCGCCGAAGCCGATCAAGGTGATCGTTTCGGAAGCGGGCGCCTCCGTCTATTCCGCATCCGAAACCGCTGCGGCCGAATTTCCCGACCTCGACGTGTCGCTGCGCGGCGCGGTCTCGATTGCCCGCCGCCTGCAGGACCCGCTCGCCGAGCTCGTGAAGATCGAGCCGAAGTCAATCGGCGTCGGCCAGTACCAGCACGACGTCGACCAGTATCGCCTCGCACGCGCGCTGGACGCGGTGGTCGAGGACGCGGTGAACGCGGTCGGCGTCGACCTCAACACGGCTTCCGCTTCGCTGCTCGCGCGCGTGTCGGGCCTCGGCTCCTCTCTCGCCGAAGCCATTGTGGCGCATCGAAATGCCAACGGCCCGTTCAGGAGCCGAAAGGAACTGCTGAACGTTGCGCGGCTTGGCCAGCGCACCTTTGAGCAGAGCGCGGGCTTCCTGCGCATCCGCGACGGTGACGAGCCGCTCGATGCTTCAGCGGTGCACCCGGAAGCCTATGGCGTTGCCCGAAAGATCGTCCAGGCCTGCGGCCGTGACGTGCGCGCGTTGATGGGTGACGCTGCCGCCCTCAAGGCGCTCGATCCGCGGGTCTTCGTTGACGAACGCTTCGGCCTTCCGACGGTCAAGGACATAATTGCCGAGTTGGAAAAGCCCGGCCGCGACCCGCGCCCGGCCTTCAAGACCGCAACCTTCGCGGAAGGCATCGATGACATCAAGGACCTCAAGCCCGGCATGGTGCTTGAAGGGACGGTGACCAACGTCGCCGCCTTCGGCGCCTTCGTTGACATCGGCGTCCACCAAGACGGCCTGGTGCACGTGTCGCAGCTGGCCGATCGCTTCATCAAGGATCCGCATGAGGTGGTGAAGGCAGGCGACGTGGTGAAGGTCACCGTCACAGAGGTCGACATCAAGCGCAATCGCATCGGGCTGTCGATGCGCAAGGATGCTGGTGCCGGCGGCGGGCGCTCCAATGAACGTCCCGCAAGCGGCGGACGACAAAATATGCCGCAGCACGCCAGGGGTAGTGGCCGCAACGATCGTTCTCGTGAGGGCGGGGCAGGGCAGGGAGCGCTGGGAGCCGCTCTCGCCGCAGCCTTCAACAAGAAGAAATAGGCATCAATACAAAGGGCGGCACTCCGGCCGCCCTTTCTCATTCCATTCGGGAATTTACTTGTCCTTGTCGACGTGCTCGGGCTTGCCCTTGCGCTTGGTGGAGGCCAACTCGTCGAGCTGCTTCTCGCTCATCGACTCGTACATGTCGCGGGACGCGCCCTTGAGGTCGCTCTTCTTCGCGTCGCCGCGCTTGGCAGAGAGTGCCGCGCCGGCGGCTTTCTGCTGCGCCTTTGATTTGGCTGGCATGACACATCTCCTTCTCCAGCTTCGTCATCCGAACGCCGGAGAAGGAAAAATGTTCGGCCGAAGCCTTATGGCAGAACGTGCAGCGAAGCCTGCGACGGCGAGGCGAAGACCCGCGAACCCTGCTGGAACAGGCCGCGTTCGCCGGGGTTGGAAACGTCGACCAGCCACTCGCCGAGACCTTCGACATCAAGCAGATACTCGGCCACGTTGCCGAGGAACATGGCGCGCTTCACCGTAGCAGCGAAGATGCCGCTCTCGTCCGAAAGCGAAATTGCTTCCGGACGCAGCACCAGTTCGACGTTCGTGCCGTCCGGCTTGGTGGTCGGGTTCGCCAGGGTGAAGTGCTTGCCGGAGATCTCGACGCCGCCGGGTACGACCTTGCCCTTGACGAAGTTCGCCTTTCCAATGAAGTCGGCAACGAAGCGGCTGGCCGGGCGCGCGTAGACCTCGCGCGGCGAGCCGATTTGCTCGACCACACCTCCATTCATCACGACGATCTGGTCGGAAATGCTCATCGCCTCGATCTGGTCGTGCGTCACGTAGAGCGAGGTGATGCCGAGGCGCTGCTGCAGTTCGCGGATTTCGACGCGCATCGTCTCGCGCAGCTTCGCATCGAGGTTCGACAGCGGTTCATCGAACAGGAGCACGCGCGGCTCCATTACGATCGCGCGGGCAAGCGCGACGCGCTGCTGCTGGCCGCCCGAGAGCTGGTTCGGCGAGCGCTTCTGCATCGCGGTCAGGCCGGTGATCTCGAGGATGCGGTCGGCCTTGGCCTTGATCTCGGATGCAGAAAGACCCTTCAGCCGCAGGCCGAAGACGACGTTCTCGTAGACCGACAGGTGCGGGAAGATCGCGTAGGACTGGAAAACCATCGCCGCATCACGGCGGTTCGGCGCGACATTGTTCATGCGACGCTCGCCGAACATGATGTCGCCCGAGGTCGGTTCCTCGAAGCCGGCGATCATACGCAGGAGCGTGGTCTTGCCGCAGCCTGAGGGGCCGAGCAGCGTGACGAGCTGGCCGGGTTCAACCGTCAGGTTGACGCTTCGAACCGCATGGACGGTCCTTTCCGGTGCATCAGGGCTTGCGAACTGCTTGTTCAGCTCGCGGATGACGACAGCCTCAGCCATCAGAACCTCACCATGTTCGTATGTCTCGTCATGCGATTGACGAAGGCGTTGATGACGCCGATTGCGACCAGCACGATCAGAATCACCAGGATCGAGTAGGCCGCGGCGACGCCGAGACGACCGGAGCCAACCTGATTGAGGATCTGCACCGTCATCAGGTTCCAGTTCGCGGAAACGAGGAAGATCGCGGCGCTGATCGCGGTCATGGCACGTACAAAGGCGTAGACGAGACCGGAGAAAAATGCCGGCGCGATCAGCGGCAGCGTCACCTTGCGGAACGTCGTCAGCGAGCTCGCGCCGAGGTTCTGCGCAGCTTCCTCGATCGACGGATCGATCTGGCGCAGCACTGCGATGCCCGACTGGATGCCCACCGGCACGTAGCGGAACAGGAAGCAGAGCACCAGGATCGTCAGCGTGCCGGTCAGGATCAGCGGATAGCTGTTGAACGCAAGGATGTAGCCGATGCCGACCACGGTGCCCGGCACTGCGTAGGACAGGATCGAGCCAAACTCCATCGCGCTCTTGCCCGGGAAGTTGCGGCGCACGACGAGGAAGGCGACCAGCATGCCGAAGAGACCGCTGATCGGAGTAGTGATCAGCGCGATGATCAGCGTGTCGGTGACGGTCTTGAAGCCGACGTTGAAGACATAGGCGAAGTGCGCCAGCGTCAGCGTGTAGTCGAACCCCCAGACCTTGGTAATCGCGCCGACAACAATGACCGTGTAGAATGCCACGACGATCAGCGCGAACAGCAGCACGAAGGCATAAAGCAGCCACTTGACCGGGTCGCTGACGATTTTCGACGTCGAAGCGGTCGGCTTACCGGTGACGGTCACGTACTGCCGCTTGGAGAGCCAGTAGCGCTGGATAGCGAATGCCGTGATCGACGGGATGATCAGGATAACGGCAAGCATCGCGCCCCGCGGCAAGTTGAACGAGCCGGTGATCTCCAGATAGGCCTGCGGCGCCAGCATCGGGAAGGCAGCGCCCGCCAGCACCAGCGGATTGCCGAAGTCTGCGAGCGACTCGATGAAGACGATGAGGAACGCGCTGGCAATACCCGGCAGAGTCAGCGGGAAGGTGACCTTCCAGAAGGTCTGCCAGCGGCTCGCGCCAATATTCAGCGCTGCGTCCTCAAGGGTGGGAGAGATAGAAGCAAGCACGCCCCGCAGCGAGAGATAGGCGATCGGCGCGAAGGTGAAGACCTGCGACAGCACCACGCCGTGAAAGCCGTAGATGCTGAAGTCCTGCAAGCCCATCAGCTGCTTTGTGATCAGGCCGTTGAAGCCGAACAGGAACAGGATCGACACCGCCGACACGAAGGGCGGCGAGATGATCGGCAGGATCGTGATGAGGTGCAGCAGCTTCTTGAACGGCACGTCGAGACGCGTCAGCACGAAGGCTGCAACATAGCCGATGACAACGCCGAACAGGCCGACGAGCGCGCCTACAGAAAGACTGTTGGCGAGCGCGTTGCGGTAAAGCTTGCGCTCCGCCAGCAATCCGTAGTGGTCAAGAGTCCAGACCCCGCGCTCCTGGAAGCTGGCGATGAAGACCATCGCCAGCGGATAGACGACGAACACGAGAATCGAGACAAAGATGACCCCGACCAGCGCGAGAAGAATGGGATCTCGCGCCAGGATGCGGAGCTGCGATCTTGCGTTCGTCAGCACGGTGTCAACTCGCTCTAGTTACTGACCCAGAACTTCTTCGACCCAGCGGTCAACCAGCCGCTGACGGTTCTCGGAAGCGAACTTGGCCTCGTACGGCACCAGCTTGATGTCGCTGAGTGTCGGGATGCCTTCACCGGCCGAGACATCGCTGCGGATCGGCAGGAAGTAGGTCTTGTTTTCGGAAAGCTTCGCCTGGCCCGCAGCCGAAGTCATCCAGTCGACCAGCTTCTTGGCGTCGTCGACATTCGGCGCGTCCTTGAGGATCGACATGGCAGCGACTTCGTAGCCAACGCCCTCGCTCGGGAACACGACCTTGACCGGGAAACCCTCATCAAGGAGCTTCAGGAAGCCCGGCGAGAACTGCAGCGCGATCGGCGTCTCGCCAACGCCCAGAGCGCCCGACGGAGCGGTGCCGCTCTGGGTGTAGGTCTGGACGTTCGGGTTCAGCGCCTTCATGTATTCAAAGGCCTTGTCCTCGCCCCACAGCTCGTTGAGCGTCAGGATGACCGCGTAGGCAGTGCCCGACGACTGGGGCGACGGCATCTGGATCAGGCCGCGATAAGCCTCATTGGTGAGGTCTTCCCACGAGGACGGAATCGGCGCGCCGCGGCTCTCGAGGATGTCGGTGCGCACGCCAACCGCCAGCGGGTTGGTGTAGATCGCATGCCAGTATCCCTCGGCGTCCTTGAAGTTCTCGGCGAGGTCGCCCGAATTGGCCGAAACGTAAGGCTGGGTCAGGCCGCGCTCCTTGGCGAGAATGTGGTTCTCGCTCGGCGCACCAAACCAGACGTCGGCCTGCGGGCGGCTCGCCTCGGCCTCGATGCGAGACAGCGCAGGGCCGGACGACAGGAAGACCATCTCGACGTTAACGCCGGTATCGGCTTTGAACGCATCAAGGATCTTGGTCGCGTTCTCCTCGTCAACGCTGGTGTAGATGACAAGCGCGTTTGCCGAGCTTGCGGCCATCAGGGTAGCGAACGAAGCGGCGATGATCTGGGTCAAGGGAAACTTCATTTTAACCTCCCAATAGGGTTCGGGCCGGCTTTTGGCCGGCCTGTCTCGTTTCGCCGGCAAACTATCCGGCGCCTGATTTCGCGTCAACGAATGGACAGGTGACCTAAAGTCAGGAGTGGATAACCTGTTCGTTTCGCCCGTTTATTCGGTTCCATAATGCGGATTATGCCACTCGGAACTGTTGGTGATTTCAGGCGATGTTCGCTGTTGCGAATGCCGCATGCCTCCTGTTCTATCGGCACTGACGCGAACAGATTGGGGCCCTGCGCAGCCGATGTCGATCAATATCTACCGGGAGTCTGCCTGCAGCGCATTTCCGGGCTTCCCCACACCCAGGCGTCCACATGGACGAACGGAATGAAGTCCTTGGATTCAAAGGAACATTCCCTCTGGTTCACCAGTGCGATGGGCCTCGCGCAGATCTGCTCCTGGGGCACGTTGTTCTACGGATTTCCGTTGATCGCGGCGGCGATGCAGGCCGACCTCGGCTGGTCGAAGCCGACACTCTACGGCGCGGCGACCATCGGCATGCTACTTGGCGGACTCGCCGCTTATCCTGTCGGCACGGCAATCGACCGGGGCCTCGGTCGCTACCTGATGTCGGGAGCATCCGTGGTGGCGGCGCTCCTCTATGTCATCTGGTCGCAGGTCGACACCGTCGTACCGTTCTACCTTGTACTGGCAGTGCTGGGACTCATGCAGGCCGCGACTCTCTATGATCCCGCGTTCGCGGTAATCGCCCGGCGGTTCGGCCCGGCCAGGGCTCGAAGCGGCATCACCACCCTCACGCTGTGGGGCGGGTTTGCCAGCACCGTCTTCATCCCGCTTATCCAGTTCACGATCGACATCTATGGCTGGCGCAGCGCCTTGCTGCTGATGGCAGCTGTCAACTTTTTCATCTGCGGCGGGCTCTACTTCCTCGTCATCAATCCGAAGCGCGACGAGACGGTGCACCTGCTGCAGTCGGGAGCGACCGCGAGCAACACAGGGCGCGGTGCCGTGCGGGCAGCGATGCGCCTTCCCTCCTACTGGGGACTAATGGTTGCCTGGATTTCCTACGCCATCGCGATTTCGACGCTGACCTACCACTTCTTCCCGCTGCTGATCGAACGCGGACTGAGTTCAGCCGGTGCGGTCGCGGTGCTCAGCGTCATCGGCCCGGCGCAAGTTGCCGGGCGCGTTGTCGTCGTGGCTTTTGCTGGGCGCGCACCAATTCGCATCGTCGGCTCGTTCACCGTGATCGTCTTTCCGCTCGCCATCCTGTGCTTCGCGTTTGCACCGCCCGAAGTGCTGATGTTGAGCGCGGTAGCTGCCGTCTACGGCGCCGCGAACGGGATAGCGACAATCGTGCGCGGCACCTCTGTGCCGGAGATGATCTCCAACACCCACTACGGCGCGATCAACGGCTCGCTAGTTGGGCCGATGAACATAACTACGGCGCTGGTACCGCTCGGCGCCGCCTTCCTTTGGGAAGCGACCGGCAGCTATGACGCGGTACTAGCCGCCATGTTCCTCGGATCGCTCTGCCTTTGCGCCGGTTTCTGGTTCGCAGCGATAAAGGCGCGGCGGTAGCTCAAAGCAGACCAGCGGAAGCGAGGTCGCGCATCAGGTGGCTAGCGCCGTAGGTCCAGCGCGAGCACTCGTTGCTTAGCCGCACCCGGTTCACGAGCGCGCCCAGAGAGGGCGTGGAGATGGTGACGATGTCGTTGAGGTGATGGGTAAATCCCTTTCCCGCCCCGTCACGATCCTGGATCGGCGCGAACATGGTGCCGAGATAGAGCACCAGGCCGTCCGGATACTGGTGGTGGTCGCCGATCGCGGCCGCAACGAGCGACTCAGGTGTGCGCGAAATCCGGCTCATCGATGAAGAGCCTTCCAGGACGAAGCCGTCCTCGCCGCGCACCTCGAGCCCGATCTCCATTGTTTTTACCGTGTTCAGCGAGAAGCTGTCGTCGAATAGGCGGATGAACGGCCCGAGTGCTGCCGAGGCGTTGTTGTCCTTCGCCTTGCCCAGAAGCAGTGCCGAGCGGCCCTCGACATCACGCAGATTGACGTCGTTGCCGAGTGTCGCGCCGACGATGCGCCCTCCTGATGACACGACAACCGCCACCTCCGGCTCCGGATTGTTCCAGCTGGAGACCGGGTGCAGCCCGACATCTGCGCCGTAACCGACGCTCGCCATTGGCTGGCACTTGGTGAAGATCTCCGGGTCCGGTCCAATGCCGACTTCAAGATATTGGCTCCAGACGCCGCGCTCGATCAGGCGCTGCTTGACCGCCACCGCCATTTCGGAACCGGGAACGAGTGCCGAAAGGTCCTCGCCGATCAGTTCGAGAATGTCGCCGCGCAAATCGTCGGCTCGGGCGGGGTCGCCCTTCGCCTGTTCCTCGATGACGCGCTCCAGGAGGCTGACGACGAAGGTCACGCCTGATGCTTTTACCGCCTGCAAATCGATGGGCGACAGGAGCAGCGGCTTCCCCGCGTCGCGCTGCTCGAGGCTGTTGGCGAGCGCATCATCCACACGGCCTACCGCCCGGCCTTCGGCATAACGCACATAGGCCACAGGTTCTTCCATCTCGCAGATGTCGCGCACGGTGGGCGCCGCCCGCGAAGTGATGTCGACAAGCTGCCCGTCGCGGATGGTGACGACACAGGGATGGGGGGTGTCCGGCACCTTTGCACGGCCGAGAAAAACACCCTCGTTGAAAGCATCCATCACTCTTCCTCCCACTTGCCTGCGCCGTCAGACGCCGATTCGCCCGCTGAGCTCGTCCTCGATATGCACGCGAATGATCTCATCGAACGAGCTCTCGGCGGCAAAACCGAGCGTCTTTGCTCGGCTAGCGTCAAAATCCTTCGCCCAGCCGTCAACCATTTCGATGATCAGCGGGTCCGGCTCGCGCCGGATCAGCTTCACCGCATTCTCTCCGGCAACGCGCCGCAGCGCCTCGATTTGTTCGCCGACCGTGGCGGAAAGGCCCGGCATGTTGAGATTGCGGCGGGTGCCAAGCACCGCCGTATCCAGCGCCGCCGCCTGCTTCAGGAATTTGACCGCGCTGCGCGGGCTGACGTGCCAGTGGCGCACTTTCTCATCGACCGGCAGCACCGCCTCCCGGCCGACCAGCGGCTCGCGCAGGATCGAGGAGAAGAAGCCGGATGCCGCCTTATTCGGCTTGCCGGGGCGAATGCAGACGGTCGGCATGCGGACGCCGATACCATCGACGAAGCCACGGCGCGAATAGTCAGCGAGCAGCAGCTCGCCGATCGCCTTTTGCGTGCCGTAGCTGGTGCGTGGCGTCGTGAAAAACTCGTCGCTGATCTTGTCCGGGAACGGTGCGCCGAACACCGCAATCGACGAGGTGAAGACCAACCGCGGACAGTAAGGCTTTATTGCACTTGCCTGGCGGATCGCCTCGAGAAGATATCGCGTGCCATCGAGGTTGATGGCATATCCCTTGTCGAAGTCGAGTTCGGCTTCGCCGGAGACGATCGCGGCAAGGTGGAAGATGATGTCAGGCCGGTCGGCGATGAGCCTCGCCGCCACCGCCGGATCAGAAATGTCTACGGCCGCGATGTCGAAGCCGATGCTGCTACTGACCGGCTTTTCCGGCGCAACCACATCCGCCAGCTTCATGCGCGAGATCCCCTTGCCGCCGAGCTCGCCGTCGGCAACGAGCGACTGTGTCAGCTTGCGACCCAGCATGCCCGCCGCGCCGATGATCAGGATGTTCATGTCCGAGCACCTCCCCTGTCGGTGCTTTGCCGCACCTTCAATTCGTATCCGATGTCGACGGCAGCCGGGCTCGGCCGCTCGCCGCGTGCGGCGGCGATCACCATCTCGATCGCGCGACGGCCTACGTCGTAGCGGTGGGTGCGGATCGAAGAGATCGAGGGCACACTCGTGGCGGAATATTCGAGGTCGTTGTAACCCATGATGCCGAACTGGTCGGGCACGCGGATGCGCCGCCGCTGGCACTCGAACAGCGCGCCGAGCGCCATATCGTCATTGTTGCAGAACACCGCGTCGGCGTCGGGCACCATGGCGAGAAAGTCGGCAAAGACCTGGCTGCCGAGCGTCACCGAGGACGGCATTGGCGTCGTCAGGATCAGCCGCTCGTCATAGAGCCCCGCGTCGTGCATCACCTGCTCGTAGCCCTCAAGACGCCGACGCGCGCGCGGGTCCATCCGCGCGCCGATGAAACCAATGCGGCGATAGCCCTGCTGGATCAAGTGGCGCGCGGCAGCTCGCCCCCCTTCGCGATGGTCGAAGCCGATCATCATGTCGATCGGGTCGTCGTTGTAGTCCATGATCTGGACCACGGGGCAGCCAATGCCCGCCAGGAGCGCGCGGGCAGCCGGTGTCTGGTCGACGCCGGAGACGATCAGCCCTGCAGGCCGCTGCGAGGCAAACACCTTCAGCAACTCCTCCTCCTTGCGCGAGGTGTAGCGCGTATTGCCAAGCTGGACCTGATAGGGTGAGCCCTCGATCGCGTCGTAGACGCCGCGTAGCACGTCGGAGAAGACCTGATTGGTGACCGAAGGGATGATGACACCGATGATCGGCGTCGTTGCCGAGGCAAGCGCCCTCGCAGCCTGGTTAGGGGCATAGCCGAGCCGTTCCACCGCATCGGCCACACGTTTGCGCACCTTCTCCGAAACAATGTGTGGCGTGCGCAAAGCTCGTGATGCGGTGATAACGCTCACATCAGCAGCCTCCGCAACATCTTTCAATGTTATCGCTTTGTAAATGTTGTTATTTTTCTTCAATACCCACCCCGATCCGCTCCTCTGATTTCCCGCGGATGTTGACAATGACATACGCTGTCATTTAACCGTTTGTCTAGCCGGGACTTCGATTACTCAGCCGGCTCGGGGAGAGGATCGGCCGTTTACTTCAACGGACGCCCCTAGGGAGGAAAATGACCGTGATTTGCAGGAAACCGCTCCTGAAACCGGCGGAGCTTGTCCGTGCATAGGGCGACGGGTGCTGCCACGCGCATCATCGAGCTCGTCATGGTGGCGCTGCTCGCAGGCATGGCGCTGATGGTCTTCGTCAACGTCGTGCTGCGCTACGGCTTCAACTCCGGCATCGCCATCTCCGAGGAGATGGCGCGGTTCTTCTTCATTTGGCTGACCTTCATCGGTGCCGTCGTCACCTTCCACGAGAACGGCCATCTCGGCGTCGAGACGATGGTTCGCATGTTCGGGCGGCAGGGTCGCGTCATCTGCATGGCGCTGACCAACATCCTCATCATCTTCTGCTGTGCCATCCTGTTCTGGGGCACCTGGCTGCAGATGCCGATCAATGCGTCGATGCATGCGCCGGTGAGTGGCATGCCGATGATCGCCGTGTTCGGCGTCGCCTTCTTCACCTCAGTCGGCATTGGCCTGATCGCCCTTGCGCGCCTAGTCCGCATCCTGACCGGCAGGGTCACGGAAGCAGAGATCGCTGCTTTCGTCGGCGACTATGACGACATCGAAGTTCTGACGGGACGCGGCGAATGACAATCATCGTATTCCTCGTCTCGCTCCTCGGCGCCATGGCTATCGGCGCCCCAATTGCCTTCGCGCTGATGTTCTGCGGCGTTGCGCTCATGACCTACATGGGCATCTTCAACACGCAGATCGTGGCGCAGAACATGATCGAGGGCGCGAACAGCTTCATCCTGCTCGCCATCCCCTTCTTCATTCTCGCCGGTGAGTTGATGAATGCGGGCGGACTATCCAAACGCATTATTGACTTCGCGATTGCCATGGTCGGCCACCGCCGGGGCGGCCTGGGCGTCGTCGCGGTCATCGCCGCCCTCATCATGGCATCGCTCTCGGGCTCAGCCGCGGCCGACACGGCGGCGCTTGCCGCCATCCTCATCCCGATGATGCGGGCCGCCGGCTATGACGTTTCGCGCTCGGCCGGCCTTATCTCGGCTGGCGGTATTATCGCCCCGGTCATTCCGCCGTCGGTTGCGTTCATCGTCTTCGGCGTCGCAGCCAACGTCTCGATTACCCAACTTTTCCTCGCAGGCATCGTACCCGGACTGATGATGGGCATCGGCCTGCTGATCGCGTGGCAGATCGTCGTTCGGCGCGACAATGTCGCGGTTCTTCCCAAGCAAAGCTGGGCCGAGCGCCGCCGTGCAACCACCCGCGCGGGCTGGGCGCTGCTCATGCCGGTAATCATTCTGGGCGGCATTCGCTTCGGCATCTTCACGCCTACGGAAGCTGGTGTCGTCGCCGCCGTCTATGCCCTTTTCATCGGCCTTTTCGTCTACCGCGAACTCAAGTTCAGCCAGCTCTACGGCGTGCTGCTGCGAGCCGCAAAAACGACAGCCGTCGTGCTGTTTCTGGTTGCATCCGCGCTTGTCTCGGCCTGGCTCATTACCAGCGCGAACATCCCGGGAGAGATCAGTGGCATCCTGAAGCCGCTGATGGGCCACCCAACACTGCTGCTCATTGCGATTATGGTCGTGGTGTTCATCGTCGGCACCGCGCTCGACCTGACACCGACCATCCTGATCATGACGCCGGTGCTGATGCCGATCATCCGCCAAGCAGGCATCGATCCGGTCTATTTCGGCGTACTGTTCATCATGAACAACTGCATCGGCCTGATCACCCCGCCTGTCGGCGTCGTGCTTAATGTGGTCAGTGGCGTCGCGCGCGTGCCCATGGGGCGCGTCATCATCGGCGTGCTGCCGTTCCTGCTCGCGCACTCGATCGTGATGTTCCTGCTCGTGTTCTTCCCTCAGCTTGTGACCGTCCCGCTCGCATGGCTGCGATAGGATCGCCTTTCGATAACGAAAACAACCAGTGGAGGAGACTGCAATGAAATTGAAATCGATAATGATGGGCACGGTCGCAGCCGCGATCGCCATTTCAAGCACCCTGCCCGCTCGTGCGGAATTTGCCGACCGGACGCTTCGCCTCTCGAACGGCGTCAACCAGGACCACCCAGTTGGCAACGGCGTCGAAGCGATGCGCGCCTGCCTGAATGAAAAATCCGGCGGCAAGATGAAGATTGCCGACTTCTGGGGCGGTGCTCTCGGTGGTGACCTGCAGGCCACGCAGGCGCTGCGCTCTGGCACGCAGGAAATGGTGGTGACCTCGTCCTCCCCGCTCGTCGGCATCATCCCGGCGCTCGGCGTCTTTGACCTGCCGTTCCTGTTCGCGAACGAGCAGGAGGCCGACGCCATCCTCGACGGCGAATTCGGCAAGTACATCTCCGACATGCTGCCGGAGTTCGGCGTCATTAACCTCGCCTATTGGGAAAACGGCTTCCGCAACCTGACCAATTCGAAGCGCCCGGTTGAGAAGTGGGAAGATCTCGAAGGCATGCGCGTCCGCGTCATGCAGAACAACATCTTCCTCGACACTTTCGCCAACATGGGCGCGAATGCGATGCCGATGAGCTTCGGCGAGGTCTACTCGGCACTCGAGACCAAGACGATCGACGCACAGGAAAACCCGTTCGTCACCATCGACACCTCGAAATTCTACGAAGTGCAGGAGTACCTTTCGGTCACCCGCCACGCCTACACGCCGTTCCTCGTCCTTTTCTCAAAGCCGATCTGGGACACTCTCGCCGATGACGAGAAGGCTGCTCTCCAGGAATGCGCTATTATCGGCCGCGACGAGCAGCGCCGCGCCAGCCGCGCCCTCTCCGATAAGTCGCTGGAGAACGTGAAGCAGGCCGGCCTCAAGGTGAACGAGGTCGCGCCGGAAGAATACCAGCGCATGGTCGAGAAGGCACAGTCGGTCTACGCAAAGCATGCCGAGAGCATCGGCAAGGAAGTCGTGGAACGAATGCAGGCTGCCCTCGCGGAACTGCGCAAGCAGTAATATGAAGTTCTGATGGTGAGGCAGAATGCCTCGCCATCACTTTGAGAAGTCGAGTCATGTCGCCCTTGAGCCCTGGTTCCGGATCTAAAACTGTCCCCGCAAGCAGCTTGGGCGACAATTCGGCAAGAAAGTTTCGTCCATGACCGCCGCGGCTGCTGCGCGCTCGCAAGCAGGCCTGTCTCCCGCGGCACGCGGCATGCTGGTCATGCTGCTTGCCATGTTCCTGTTTTCGCTCAACGACGCGATGGGCAAATGGCTGGTCTCGACCTACACCGTCGGCCAAGTGCTGCTGATCCGCTCGGCGTTTGCGCTCGCCATCCTGGCACCCTTCGTCTGGCGCGCAGGGCTTTCCTCTCTCGTCCGTGCCGAACGGCCCTGGCAGCAGCTGGCCCGTGTTGTTTGTTCGACCGTCGAGGTGTTCTGCTTCTACTATTCGGTGTCGTACCTGCCACTCGCGGACGTCGTCACCTATTGGCTGGCGGCTCCGATCTACGTCGCAGCAATGTCCCCCTTCCTGCTCGGCGAGCGCGTCGGCCCGATCCGCTGGACCGCCATTGCCATCGGCTTCATTGGCGTTGTCATCGCGCTGACGCCGTCCGGCACGGTTGAACCGCTTGCGATCGGCGCTGCGATAGTCGGCACCCTCGCCTTCGCGCTGATGGTCGTCACTGGCCGCACCTTGCGCGGCACGCCCGACAAGACGTTGGTGACCTTCCAGCTGCTTGGCTCGCTCGCGGCGGGGCTCGTACTTTCACCATTCGGCTGGGTCACGCCGACGGCGCCTGACTTCATCCTGCTCGGCGCGCTCGGTGTGGTCGCTATGTTCGCACATATCTGCGTGAACCGTGCCGTGAAGCTGGCGGACGCTGCGATCATCGCGCCGTTCCAGTACACCATGCTGCCGTGGGGCATCATCCTCGGCTGGCTATTCTTCGATGACCTGCCGCGACCGGTGATGCTGATTGGCGCTGCCATCATCACCCTCTCGGGTCTCGTCATTTACATTCGTGAACGCAAGCAGCAGCGCTCCAATAGCGTTGTTGCCGATACCATTTCCGGAGACATTCCATGAAGAAGCTGCGCTCTCGCGCCTGGTTCGATACGCCGGGCAACCCTGACATGACTGCGCTCTACCTCGAGCGCTACATGAACTACGGCATCTCCCGTGAGGAACTTCAGTCGGGCAAGCCGATCATCGGCATTGCGCAGACTGGATCGGACCTTTCGCCCTGCAATCGCCATCACGTAGTCTTGGCCCAGCGCATCCGCGAGGGCATTCGCGAGGCCGGCGGCATCGCCTTCGAGTTTCCGGTTCATCCGATCCAGGAGACCGGCAAGCGCCCGACGGCGAGCCTCGACCGCAACCTCGCCTATCTTGGGCTTGTGGAGGTTCTGTACGGCTACCCGCTCGATGGCGTGGTGCTCACCATTGGCTGCGACAAGACCACCCCCGCCCTGCTGATGGCCGCCGCAACCGTGAACATTCCGGCGATCGCCTTCTCGGTGGGGCCGATGCTCAACGGCTGGCACCGCGGCGAGCGCACCGGCTCCGGCACTATCATCTGGAAGGCGCGGCAGCTGATGGCGGCTGGCGAAATCGGCTACGAGGAGTTCATCGACCTCGTCGCGAGTTCGGCTCCCTCCGTCGGCTACTGCAACACGATGGGCACCGCCTCGACCATGAACTCGCTGGCCGAAGCGCTTGGCATGCAGCTCCCAGGCTCGGCCGCGATCCCCGCCCCGCACCGCGACCGTGCTGAGATGGCCTGGCGCACCGGCAAGCGCATTGTCCAGATGGTGCATGAGGACCTGAAGCCGTCCGACATCTTGACCCGCAAGGCTTTCGAGAACGCAATCGTCGTCAACTCGGCAATCGGCGGCTCCACCAACGCACCGATTCACATCGGCGCGATCGCGCGCCACATGGGCGTCGACCTGCCGTTGCAGGACTGGCAGACGATCGGCCACGACGTGCCGCTCCTCGTCAACCTGCAGCCGGCCGGCGAATATCTGGCTGAGGACTACTACCGCGCCGGCGGCGTGCCCGCTGTGGTCGGCGAGCTGATCCGCCACAACCTCATCCACGAGGATGCGTTGACAGTGAACGGCAAGACCATCGGTGAAAATTGCCGCAATGCCGTGAGCGAAAACCCGAATGTCATCCGCAGCTTCGACAACCCGCTGGTTGAGCAGGCAGGCTTCCTCGTCTTGAGAGGCAACCTGTTCGACAACGCCATCATGAAGACGAGCGTGATCAGCAAGGAGTTCCGCGAGCGTTACCTGTCGAACCCGGACGACCCCGATGCCTTCGAAGGCCGTGCGGTGGTTTTCGACGGGCCAGAGGACTACCACGCCCGCATCGACGATCCGTCACTCGAAATCGACGAGCACTGCCTGCTCTTCATGCGCGGCACCGGGCCGATCGGCTATCCGGGTGCGGCGGAGGTCGTGAACATGCGTCCGCCGAGCTACCTCATCAAGAAGGGCATCCACTCGCTCGCCTGCATCGGCGACGGGCGCCAGTCGGGCACGTCAGGCTCGCCCTCGATCCTCAACGCGTCGCCGGAAGCGGCCGCGGGCGGTGGGCTTGCCATCCTGCGCACGGGCGACCGCGTCCGCATCGACCTGCGCAAGGGCGAAGCAAACATGCTGGTGCCTGAGGAAGAGCTGGAACGTCGGCGTGCCGACCTCACCGCCAATGGCGGCTACAAGTACCCCGCTCACCAGACGCCGTGGCAGGAGATCCAGCGCTCGATGGTCGACCAGCTCGGCAACGGAGGCGTGCTCAAGCCGGCCGTCGACTACCAGCAGATTGCCCAGACCAAGGGCTTGCCGCGCGACAATCACTGATCGCGCCCTCAAGACGAACGATGGCGCTCGATTGAGCGCCATCCAATTGCATTCAGCTTTACAGATCCGGCTATCTATAGCTTTGCGTCGTCGCCGTTGGTGTCGAACTCGATCGGGTATGGCAGCTGGCTGGCCGACTGCAGGACGAGCTCTTCGAGATCTTCAAGCGCGATATTTAGATGCTCATGCTTGCGCCTGAGCTGTTCCGCAACGACGGGGACGTTCACGACCCGATTGGTCGCCATCGCTTGCCGAACCAGTTCCGCAAGATCGGCGTTGAGTTCAGGCATGTCGAGCCTTTTCATCATTGACGGCTCCTTTCTGTGCATGACCGAAGCATGACTGGGACTGACCGGAAATGCAAGGGTAATATCTGATATTTGTTATTTATTTTCAATAAGTTAGCAATATGCACCAACTGCTTCATCTGGCCCTCTTGCGTCCATTGCAGGCCTTTAGACCAAGCTATACTTGACGCTGGTTCCGGCGGTTCCTAACTTTGTGAATTAGCATCACTTACTCATCCCGTTCAGGGGGATTCGTTGGCTGAAATTGAACGCTAGGAACGCCTTCAGATCATGCTGACTGCCGAAGAACTGGCGGCGCTTGAAGACTGGCGTTTTGAACGACGCATGCCGAGCAGAGCAGCGGCGGTGCGCGAACTTCTGCGCCGCGGTCTTGCCGCGGAGGGCAAACTCCCGGCCAAGCCAGGAGCCAAGTCGGGGGATTACGGCGTTCTCGAGCCCGATATTCAAACGGAAGAAAAGGACGCTGGCTAGTTTAGCCGGCGTTATGTTCCTGTGCCTGTTGCGCCAGCGCAGCGCGCCGCCGCACGCGCTCGCGCCAGAAGGTGAACAGACCTGCGCCGACCACTATCAGCGCTCCGATGATAACGTTGGTGGCGAGCGCCTCTCCGAACACCACAAGGCCGACAATCGAAACGAACGGGAACTGGAGGTAGGCGAATGGCTGAACGCTCGAAGCGTCCGCTGCGTCGTAGGCCTTGATCAGCATCCAGTGACCGACCATCGCCAGCACGCAGAGAAGCGCCAGCCACCCTGCCTCACGCACCGCAATGGGCTCCCAGTGTAGTGCAGCGATTGGTGTGATGATCACGGCGCCGAACACGCCGGTCCAGAAGAAGCTTACCGCAGCGCTGTCACCCGCGGCCACATAGCGCGTCAACACGCTGTAGATGGCGAACAGGGTGGCGGCTGCGAGCGGCACGAGGGTCCACAGGCTAAGTACCGCCTCATTCGGATTGATGATCACCAGGACGCCGATGAAGCCGACGAAGATCGCCAGCCAGCGGCGCCAGCCGACTTTCTCGCCGAGGATGGGCACCGAAAGCGCGGCGATGATCAGCGGGTAGCTCACGAACACAGCGTGGGTGGCGATCAGCCCCAGCTTCACGAACGAGAACATGATCACGACGATCTCGGCAATCATGAACACTGCGCGCAGGATCTGCATCACCGGATACGCGCTCGCCACCGCGGTACGGAAGCCTCCCGGCCTGCGCGCCGCCCAGATCAGCGCCAGTGCCGCATAGACCCAGAAGCGCACCATGACGATCATGTAGACGCTGATGTCTTCCGCCAGATGGCGAGAGATGCCGTCCTGGATCGCGAAGATCAGGCAGGCCGCCGTCATGTAGAGCATGCCGGCGCGGTTGTTGGACTGGCGATGTACGGGAGGGTTCACGGTGGGGGTCCGAATCTTTGTCGTGGGCGGTTCTTAGCACCAATCTCCATGCGGAATGCAACCAGATGCTCGCTCGTGCGTTGCGCTCCAAAATGTGTCCGTTGGGAGAGGGTCCATGCTGGCAGTGAAATCCTTTGCAGGGGCGGCGCTTGCGCTGTTCGTTTCGTTGACGCCGGCGCAGGCGCAGGTGGTCGTCAGTTCCAAGATCGACACGGAGGGCGGCGTCCTCGGCAACATCATCCGGTTGGTCCTCGAGCATGGTGGCATTTCTACAACCGACCGGATCCAGCTCGGCGCAACTCCGGTCGTGAGGAACGCGATCATCGCCGGAGAGATCCACATCTACCCTGAATATACTGGCAATGCCGCCTACTTCTTCGATAAGGCAGACGAGCCGATCTGGAAGGACGCTCAGAAAGCCTACGAGGAAGCGCGCAAGCTGGACTACGAGGCAAACCAGATCGTCTGGTTGACAGCCTCGCCCGCCAACAACACCTGGGGCATCGCGGTCAGGCAGGAACTCGCCCAGGAAAACCACCTCAAGACGCTGTCAGACTTCGGAAAATTTGTCAGCGACGGCGGCAAGGTCGTGCTCGCGGCCTCTTCCGAATTCGTGAACTCGGCTGCCGCGCTGCCCGCCTTCCAGAGCACCTATGGTTTTGAACTGAAGTCCGGCCAGCTGATCACCCTATCCGGCGGCGACACGGCAGCTACCATTGCCGCCGCGGCGAACCAGACCAGCGGCGCGAATGCGGCCATGGTCTATGGCACGGATGGCGGCATCGCCTCGTCCGGGCTCGTGGTGCTCGAGGACGACAAGAACGTGCAGCCGGTCTACCAGCCAGCTCCGATTGTGCGCGAGGATGTTCTGAAGGAGTACCCGCAGATCGAGGAACTACTGAAGCCTGTGTTCGAAAGGCTCGACCTCGAAACCCTGCAGGAACTCAACGGCCGCGTGCAGGTGGGCGGTGAAGCCGCGAACGCAGTCGCGGAAGACTTCCTCAAGACGAACGACCTCCTGAAATAGGCGCCGCGGTGGCGACCACTGCCGCAAGTGCCACCAAGCAACCAGCCCTGCACATCGACAAACCCGGTCTTCTCGTTGCAGGGCTGGCGCTCGTTGCGCTGGTCTTCCTGCCGTTCGCGACGTTTCGCGCCAACCGCATCGTACCTGGCGACGCGGTAGCGCTCTGGAACGCCGTGCCCCATTCGCTTGCGATCGTGGCCACGCTCGTCATCGCCGTAGTCGCGGCCCTCAGCCTCGTCAGAAGCCACCCGCTCCCCCGTCTGGCAATAGGCGCCGGCATTTTGGCGTTCCTGTTCGTGCTGATCGGCCTCAGCGGCACCCACCTTACGCCCGAAGGCGACCGCCTCGCGCGAGTTTCACCCGCCTCCGGCTTTTGGCTGCTTGTCTTTGCGTTCGGCCTTCTGGTGACGGACGCTCTCTCCCGTCTCGCGGCCGGTCCGCTCATCCGGTTGCTGCTTCTCGCAGGCTTCTACCTTTTGCTCGGCGGGGGGCTGACGATCGGTCTTTGGGATGATCTCTCCCTGATGAAGGAGTACGCCAACCGCGCTGCGAGCTTCTGGAACGAAGGGCGAAGCCATCTTCTGCTGGCAGTCGGCTCAGTGGCCGCGGCAATCCTTACCGGGGTGCCGATTGGCATCTTTTGCCATCGCGCGCCGTCATTGCGCGGCGCTGTGCTCAACGTCCTCAACACGATCCAGACCATCCCCTCGATGGCAATGTTTGCTCTGCTGATTGCCCCGCTCGGCTGGGTGGCAGCGAACGTTCCTGGCGCCAGCGCCCTCGGCATTCGCGGCATCGGCGCCGCCCCTGCCTTCCTTGCGCTCTACCTCTATTCGCTGCTTCCGGTGGTCGCGAACACGATCGCCGGTCTCGCGGGTGTAGCACCAGACGTCCGCGAGGCCGCTCGCGGCACGGGCATGACATCGCTGCAGCGGCTGATGAAGATCGAGTTCCCGCTCGCGTTGCCAACGATCCTGACCGGGGTGCGCATTGTCCTCGTCCAGAACATCGGCCTCGTCACCATCGCCGCGCTGATTGGCGGCGGCGGCTTCGGCGTTTTCGTCTTCCAGGGCCTCGGCCAGATGGCGGCTGATCTCGTCCTGCTCGGCGCACTGCCGACGGTGTTGTTGGCCTTCTCCGCGGCCGTCATTCTCGACGTGCTGATCGAGCTTGCCTCACCGCCACCATCAGGGGGCAGCGCGCGATGATCGAGATCGAGGGCGTCGGCAAAAGCTTCAACGGCCTTACCGCCGTCGACGACATCACCATGACGATCAACGCCCACGAGTTCGTGACCATCGTCGGCATGTCGGGCTCGGGCAAGACGACGCTCCTTCGTATGATCAACCGGCTGGTCGAGCTCGATCGCGGCACGATCCGCATCGATGGCGTCGACAACAGAAACGTACCGGGGCCGGAGCTGCGCCGCTCGATGGGCTACGTGATCCAACAGCATGGCCTGTTTCCTCACCGCACGGTCGCGGAAAATATCGCCACGGTGCCCCGTCTGCTCGGCTGGGACCGTCGACGCATCAAGGCACGCGTCGATGAACTGCTGTTGCTGTTTCAGCTTGAGCCCGAAGTCTACGGCCCGCGCTATCCGCACGAGCTGTCAGGCGGCCAGCAGCAGCGCGTGGGTGTCGGCCGCGCTCTTGCCGCGCAACCCAACATTCTCCTGATGGACGAGCCCTTCGGCGCCCTCGACCCGATCATCCGCAATAAGGCGCGGGAAGACCTTCTGGCGATCCAGAAGCGGCTCGGCACCACGATTGTCATGGTGACGCACGACATGGAGGAGGCACTTGCGCTGGGCAACCGCATCGCAGTCATGGATGCGGGCAAGCTGATCCAGTACGCCGATCCCGCGGAAGTTCTGCGGTATCCTGCGAGCGCTTTCGTCGAATCCCTTGTCGGCAAGGCCGAGCGGCCGTTCCGGCTGCTCTCCTTCAGCCGCGTCGCCGACATCATGGAAGCCGGCCCTGCGGAGGGCCCGGCCGTTTGCAGCGATTTGTCGCTGCGTGACGCCCTTGCCGAGATGCTGTGGCATGGGGCTTCCAGCCTTCCCGTCGCTGACGGGAACGGCGACCTGCTCGGGCGCATCACCCTCGAGGCACTAACACGGAACGGGGCGGGACCGGGATGAAGTGGCTGCCGACGCTGCTCCGCGCCCTCGCCTTTTGGCTTCTGGCCGCATTTCTGGTGACGCCCCGTTCGTTCGCTCCGCTCTTTTCCGGCCTGGCGCAGGGCACCGCTCCCGCGATCTACGACCGCGCCAGCCTGCTCATGCTGGCGGCGCAGCATTTGGCGCTCGTTTTTGTCGCGACGGTTGCTGCCGGCGTTCTGGCTATCGCTTTGGCCATTCTTGTCACCCGCAGGTTCGGCACCGAGCTGCTGCCCTTCGCCCGCAGCGTCGTCAACATCGGCCAGACCTTTCCGCCCGTGGCGGTGCTGGCGCTGGCCGTACCCGCGACCGGCTTTGGCGTGGTGCCGACCTTCCTCGCCCTTTTCCTCTATGCGATGCTGCCAATCTTCGAAAACACGCTAACGGGTCTCACCAATCTCCCCCGCGACGTGCAGGAAGCGGCCAGGGGCGTCGGTATGACGGGCTGGCAGCGCCTCTTCTCGGTCGAGCTCCCACTCTGTCTGCCATTGATCCTAGCCGGCGTTCGCGTTGCCGCCGTCATCAGCCTGTCAACCGCGACGATCGGCTCGACGGTCGCCGCGCCGACCCTCGGCGAAGTCATTATCGCCGGGCTTCAGTCCAACAACCTCGCCTTCGTCCTCCAGGGGGCTCTGGTCGTCGCCGTGATGGCGATCCTCATCCACGACGCGCTGTTCGCGCTGGAGCGGCATCTAGCTGTTCGTGGTACTTCTTGAAGGGCGTCGAGGCCTGTTGCGCGCCCTCCGCTTGTCCACCGCAGGTGGTTCCTCGCAATCCAGGATCCAGAATCCGCTGCCGAGGAGAAAAACGAACAGGATATACGTCGATTCCCAATAGTGGACGGCCCATCCCGCGATGAAAAAGCTGGCCATGGTGTACATATAGGCGGCTCGATAGGCCTTCAGCTTCTCATCGGAAAGCGGTTTTCGACCGATCTGATACAGAGCAGGAATGAACGCCGCGAAGGTGAGAACACCTCCCAGAATGCCGTGCCGAACGGCATTGATGATCCAGTACATGTCGATGCTTTCGGTAAGCCAGTCCGGCTTCTCCCACATGCCCAACCCCGTTCCCCATAAGGGATGGTTGAGGATCGACTCGGTCCCGTACTGCCATGTGAGCGTCCTGATGTACGCGGAGTGCTCATCAAACGCGAACAGCGAAATCAGAATGACGGCTAGCGACCTGTTCGCGAACAGCTCCGTGAGAATGAAGAGCGTCACGCCACCCGCAGCCATCAGTCCCCACTTCATCGGGACTCGCGCGAAAACCCGGTTCCATACCATCAAGCCGATCTGTGCGACGACGGACGTCAGCGGACCTGACGACAGCGAGAGGAATGACGTGAAGAAGACAAGCCCTGCCTTCATGAGGCGGTTGAAAAGTGGCTTCCCATACCCGAGGACCAGCCACGTCAGCGTGAGGGTGCAGCCGATGGTCAGGCCAAAATGAATCGGATGAAGAAGATTGACTTGCGCGCGGTTCAGCCCCCAGCGCAGCGGCATGCCTGCATCACCATAGGTCGGCAGAACCATCCGAAAGGCCTGCATGATCAGGTTGCGTCCCGTGACCGACTCGATGAGCGCAAAAGGCAGCAGAATGACGGTGATGATGAAGAGCATCCGGACCGTCCGGTAGAAGGTGTCCTCATCGCGGATATAGCAACGCGCGACAAGGAAGCCGCCCATCGTTTCGATGAAAAAAATGCCGACCGGTTCGACCGAGAAATCTACGCCGTGCACGGCCACCATCGCCACGCCGGCCCAGATGCAAAGGAGAAGCAGCGCAATATCCGTCATCCGCTTCCGCCCGGCGCCGCCGGACCACCAACGGTAGAGCAACAAGGGTACCAGCAGCAGAAGTACGATGCGATATGGGGTCAGGCGCACCGGCCCTAGCGGTATGATCCAGGGGATCTGCAGGGAAAACAGCAGCAGGAACAATGGAAGCGGGAAGGGCTTCCTGTCGGTCCTTGCCTCGCCCATGGTGCGCCCATGGCTCCTTCCGAATGGTCCTGCACGACGCGGCCGCTTCGACAACGGCGGGGCGGGGATGGTCATCGCATCTGCCTGCGCGCTGGCTGTCATTGCAAGAGTCTGAGGGTTGGGCATCGCGATCACCTGATCGCTGAACTTAGGCGCCTAGCCCAGGCGAGCTAAACCTGTTCTTTGGAGGTAGCGAACAGACTGAGGGAAGTAGGAGGCTGCAACTTCACAGCCCATTCTTCTGCTTACTCACCGACGCAGAAGTCCGCGGCCTTCGCAGAGCCCCGTACTCGCAGCAATCCATGCGAAAACAGACCAGGCATTGCCTGATCCCGTTCCTCCCGATGAGGCCTCTGTCATATGATTGACTGGCCCCGCTCACAATCCTACCGTCGCGCTGTGGAGGGGACATTGCTGACCGTCGATGAACTTATCGCAGGAAGTGGGGCCGCATTTGGGACCAGCGGGCTGCGTGGGCTGGCGACGAGCCTGACGAACAGCATCGTTTGGGGTGCTGTGACAGGCTTCCTTGAGTTTCTCCGGCAAGAGGGCGAGTTTCATTCCGGCCCTGTAGCTGTCGCTGGCGACCTGAGGGAGAGCACGCCGAGGCTGCTGCAGGCCTGTGCGAGAGCAATTCGGGACGCTGGCGGTCAGCCTGTCTTCTGCGGCTTGATCCCTACGCCCGCCCTTGCTTACTACGCTTTCGCACGAGGCATTCCCGCTATCATGGTGACGGGCAGTCACATCCCGGCGGAGCGAAACGGCATCAAGTTCCACCGTTCCAGCCGCGAAATCCTCAAGGATGACGAAGCAGCGATCCTGCGCCAGCCGGTGCCCGTGGAGCGTTTCCGCTTCACCGCTGGCGAAACGCTGGAGGCGGTTGCTCGACATCCCGAGGCAGACCTTATCGCAGATCTGTATGTCAGCCGATATCTCGATTTCTTCGGTTCTTCCACGCTCCAAGGCCTGAAGATCGGCGTTTGGCAGCATTCGGCCGTCGGGCGGGATATGCTCATACGGACACTTCGTGAACTGGGCGCCGTGGTCGTTCCGTTGGGACGCAGCGAAAGCTTCGTGCCTGTCGATACTGAGGCAATACCTCCGGACCTTCGCCTACAGGCAAAAGCATGGGTGAAGGAACACAGGCTGGACGCGATTGTCTCGACCGACGGTGACTCCGACCGGCCGATGCTCGCGGATCAGACCGGGGAGTGGCTGCGCGGAGACACTATTGGCCTATTATGCGCGCGGGAACTCGGCGCAGAGTGCGTTGTGACCCCCATCAGCAGCAGCACCGCGCTTGAGCGCAGCAGCCGTTTCTCACGCATCATACGAACCCGGATCGGCTCCCCCTACCTCATCTCCGCCATGCTTGCAGAGCGGGAGAGGCGCAGCGGCATCGTCTGCGGCTACGAGGCCAACGGCGGTTTCGTCCTCGGCAGCACGATCGAGCGAAATGGCCGGGTCCTTACGGCGCTGTTGACCCGCGATGCAATGCTGCCGCTTCTTAGTGTCCTGACCACATTAAGAGGACGAACAGTATCAGAACTGTGCGCTGAGCTTCCCCAACGCTTTACATACAGCGACCGGCTGCGGGATTTTTCCAATGAGAACAGTCTGGAAATTGTGAAGCAATTAGCTATTAACGCGGCAGATCCGCAGAGGAGCCCGCTCTTCAAGCGGTTGTACAGCCACTGCGGAGACCTCCTCAGCGTCGATCAAACTGATGGCGTCCGCATGACCTTCGCCAGCGGCGACATCATTCACTTTCGTCCGTCGGGAAATGCACCCGAACTTCGCTGCTACACCGAATCCGATTCAAGCGCCCGAGCAGAAAAGCTCAATGCTTTCGCACTGGACATGGCACGCGGCTCCTAACGCCCCCGCAATTCATCCTTGGCCCCCTCTGAGAGCACGGTTCCCGCATGGATGAAATGCAATCCCGGCGGATTGTCGGGCCCTTCCGCGTCATTATATTGCCGGGAACCTGAACGACGGCTGGCGGGTTGATCGCGCCATCGGGGCGGGATTTTCAATGAGCATCAGCTGGCGGGTTCGAGGCGGCACGATTTGAGAAAGCGTTGGGTTCTTGTTGTTGCTGTCCTTGCAGTTGCCGCAGCCTGGGCGGGCTATGCCCGACCGTGGGAGGAAAAGCCCATCGCCGTTGCAACCGAAACAGTTAGCGCCGGACCCGTTTCGCAGGTGCTGGCGGTCAACGGCCGCGTTGCGGCCCGGCATAGCGTGACGGTCCGCGCGGCGGTTTCAGCCAAGGCAATAGAGCTGCATGCCGATGAAGGCGACAGGGTGAAGGCGGGTGACCTGCTCGTTACGCTGGACACCGCCCTCGTCAAGGCGCAGGTCGATGAGGCTACCGCCGCCCTCGAAGGCCAGCGCAGCAAGGAGCGCCAGGCCGAAGTGACAGTCGCACGCGCCAAGGCGCTCGGAGTAAACAGCCCCCGCTCTGCGCTGGAAGATGCCGAGCTTTCGCTGGCTAGCGCCGTCAAGGAGACGCAGCGCCTAGCGGCGGTGCTCGAGCAGATCAGGGAACAGGCTTCGCAATACCTGATCCGCGCGCCGATCTCCGGTGTGATCCTCACCCGAGGCGTGGACCTCGGCCAGCTCGTCGACACGCAGAGTGAGCTGTTCGTCATCGCCGACACCAGCGAACTGGTGGTGGAGGCCGACATCGACGAACTTTATTCCTCCCACATCCGCGAGGGGCTGAAGGCGCTGCTGCAACCAGTGGGCGCGAGCGTCGCTCAGGAGGGCACCATCACCTTCGCGGCGCCCAAGGTCGATCCGTCGACAGGCGGACGCAAGGTCAAGATCTCACTCGACAGCGACGGATCGCTGCCAATCGGCCTTACGGTTAACGCCAACGTGATTGTCAGGGAATTCGACAGCGCCCTGTCGCTGCCGCGCAAAGCGATCATCACCGAAGGTACCCAGAGCCACGTTCTTGTCATCAGCGATGGCGTCGCGTCGAAGCGCGAGGTCAAATTTGCCGACTGGCCGGCCGAGCGTGTCATTGTCACCGAAGGTCTTACCGAAGGAGATGTAGTGATCCTCGACCCCGGCTCGGTGAAGCCTGGCGCGAAGGTCGCGGCGGGCTAGACATGCTCTATGCGCTGAAATTCGCCCTGCGCTATCTCGGCTCCAGCAAGCTGCAGACGGGACTTCTGGTGCTGGGCGTTGCCATCGGCGTGTTCGTCTTCGTGTTCATCAGCGCCCTGATCGGCGGCCTCGGCATGTTCCTCGTTGACCGAACCGTCGGCGACATCTCACATGTCACCATCGAGGCGCCAAGCCGCGATGCGACCCTGATTTCGGCAAGGCCCGATACAGCAGCAACCGTCTACCAAAAGGCAGTCGGACAGCGCGAAGTGCTGCGCACGGCCGATGCTTTCCTGCCTATGCTCGAGGCGATGGACGGCATCCGTGCGACCTCGCAGCAGATCGTCGGGAACGGCTTCATTCTGCGGGGTCAGTCGCGCGCGCCGGTCTACGTCAAGGGCGTCGAGGCCGACAAGGTTTCGGCCATCTCCGACATCGACGGCCATCTCATTGCCGGCTCGGCCCGGACGACCAATTCGAGCATCATCATCGGTGCAACGCTCGCTTCTGACCTTGGCCTGCGCGTCGGCCAGGTCATCAACCTGCAATCAGATCGCAATGTCGAGCGCGCGCTGATCATCGCCGGCATCTTCTCCGTTGGCGTCGAGACCCTCGACTCCCGCACTGCCTTCGTCAGCCTCGCGACGGCGCGCTCATTGTTCGACCTTGACCAGGGCGTCAGCCGCATCGAGATCAAGCTCGACGACCTCAATGCAGCCGAAAGCTACGCCCAGCGCATTGCCGCAATGACGGGACTCAAGGCAACGCCCTGGACCGAAAACAACGCGCAGCTCCTTGATGGCCTTCGCGCCCAGAAAAACTCCGGCGACCTGATCAAGGCCTTCTCGCTGGTCACTATCGTCATTGGAGTGGCGAGCGCGCTGCTGCTGTCCACCTATCGCCGCCGCCCGGAGATCGGCATCATGCGCGCCTTTGGTGCAAGCCGCTTCTTCGTCGTCGTCGTTTTCGTGATCCAGGGCATCCTCGTCGGCCTGATCGGCGGCGTGCTCGGCGCAGGGCTGGGTTACGTTGTCATGTCGCCGTTTCCGGTCCCGGAACAGGCGCAGTCGGGCTCGTTGCCGATCGACGTGCGCCAGGGCGACTACCTTGTGGCCGTTCTCCTAACTGTCCTCGGCGCCATGGTCGCATCGATCTTGCCCGCGCGCGCCGCCGCCCGGGTCGATCCTGTCGAGGTAATTGGCCAATGACGGCGCTGGTCGAGATCCGCGATCTGGTCAAGACCTTCGGCGAAGGCGAGACGGCAACGCGCGTGCTGCGCGGCCTCGACCTCACGCTCGTCGAGGGCGATCTCGCCGCCCTGCTTGGCCCTTCAGGGTCCGGGAAGAGCACGCTGCTCACCATCCTCGGCACGCTGATGCGGCCGACATCCGGCAGCCATGCGATGCTCGGGGAGGACATGACGAGTGCGAGCGATGCGGCGCTGACCGAATTCCGCAACCGTCACATCGGCTTCGTCTTCCAGTTTCATCACCTGCTGCCAGATTTCACGGCGCTCGAGAACGTGGTCTTCCCCACTGCCGTCAGTAAGGGACGCGAGACGCGCGAGGCACGCGAGCGCGGCGAGGAGCTGTTGCGCCGGGTAGGGCTGGGCAACCGCATCCACTTTCGCGCGACGCAACTCTCGGGCGGACAAAAGCAGCGCGTGGCAATAGCGCGGGCGCTGATGAACCAGCCGGAGCTGGTGCTCGCCGACGAGCCGACCGGCAACCTCGACCGCGAGTCTGCAGGGCAGGTCATGGAGCTGATCCGCGAGATCAACGAGACTGAGAAGACGACCTTTCTCATCTCCACCCACGACGAAAAGATCGCTGCAGCGTGCAAGCGGCAGATCAAGGTGGTCGACGGCAAGGCTGTCGCCGAAAGCTGACGGAAGGGGATTCGCGTCCCCTGCAAGCGGCAACATTACAAACTTTCGCTCATTGGCTTTTCCCACCTTTGGCCCTGACGCAGGCTGCGCTTCCACAGCCTGAGCGGCGCCTGGGGGGCGCGCAAGTCTTTGTTTCGCTTGGTTTCGCTTTTGCTTCGCACTGCCCTAAAAGTGAAACAGCACAAAGAAAATCAAAACGGTTGTGAAACTGTCACATAGAGACAATACTACCGTCTGCGGAACCGGCGCCGAAGCATCGCCAAAGCATTGCTGCGGCCCGGCCTTCGCCAACTAATTGGGAGCGAGACAAATATGAAAATTCAGGGCTTCGCGGCGGGCATCGCCGCAACTTTCACCATTCTCTCGACGTCGACTGCTTTCGCAGTCACCGAGATTTCGTGGTGGCATGCGATGACCGGTGCCAACAATGAGGTCGTCGAGACGCTTTCGAAGGAATTCAACGAGAGCCAGAGCGAATACAAGGTGACGCCCGTCTTCAAGGGCACCTATCCCGAGACCCTCAACGCAGGCATCGCCGCCTTCCGCGCCGGCCAGGCTCCGCACATCATCCAGGTGTTCGACGTCGGTACCGGCGTGATGATGGCCGCCGAGGGCGCCGTGAAGCCGGTCGCCGACGTCATCTCGATGGGCGGTTCACAGTTCGACAAGAGCCAGTACCTGCCCGGCATTGTTGCCTACTACTCGAAGCCCGACGGCACGATGCTGTCGTTCCCGTACAACTCCTCCTCGCCGATTCTGTACTACAACAAGGACATCTTCCAGAAAGCCGGTCTGGACGCGGAAAACCCGCCAAAAACCTGGCCGGAAGTCTTCGAGGCAGCCAAGAAGATCAAGTCGAGCGGCGCGGCTCAGTGCGGCCTGACCTCGACCTGGCTGACCTGGATCGGTCTCGAGAACTTCGCTGCCTGGAATAACCTCCAGTACGCGACGCATGAGAACGGCCTTGGCGCAACTGACGTGGAGCTCACCGTCAATACCGAGCCGTTCGTCCGTCACTTCCAGAACATTGCCGACCTTGCCAAGGATGACACGTTCCGCTATGGTGGCCGCACGTCCGAGGCCAAGCAGCTGTTCCTGTCGGGCGAATGCGCGATCATGACCGAGTCCTCGGGCGGTCTCGGCGACGTGATCAAGTCGGGCATGAACTACGGCCTCGGCCAGCTGCCATACTATCCGGATCTCGAAGGCGCTCCGCAGAACACGATCCCGGGCGGCGCCAGCCTCTGGGTGTTCGGCAACAAAAGCGACGAAGAGTACAAGGCAGTCGCAGCCTTCTTCAACTTCCTGTCGCAGACGGAAATCCAGCAGCGCCTGCACGAAGTATCTGGCTACCTGCCCGTGACGCTGGCAGCTTACGAGGCCACCAAGGCTTCCGGCTTCTACGACAAGAACCCGGGCCGTGAGATCCCGATCCAGCAGATGATGGGCAAGGAGCCGACCCCGAACTCGAAGGGCGTGCGCCTCGTCAACCTGCCGCAAGTCCGCGACATCCAGAACGAAGAGTTCGAGAAGATGCTCGCCGGCGAGCAGACTGCCCAGCAGGCTCTCGACAAGGCCGTCGAGCGCGGCAACGCGGCAATTCAGCAGGCCCTCGGCAACTAAGGCCAGCTTTGCTGATTAATGGACACCCGCGCCGCGTGCGCGGGTGTCCGATGCTGTCCACGCCAGCTTGAGGAGACCCCTTGTCCCCACGCGTCGTCTTTCCTAACAAGGTGCTGCCCTACCTGCTGCTCCTGCCGCAGCTCGCTATCACCATTGTGTTCTTCTACTGGCCCGCAAGCCAGGCGCTTTACCAGTCGGTGCTGCGAGAAGACCCGTTCGGTCTCAAGAGCACCTTTGTCGGCTTTGCGAATTTCCGCCGGGTGCTGAGCCAACCAAGCTACATCGACAGCGTCCAGACCACGGCAATCTTTTCGGTCTCCGTGGCCTTCATCGCCATGGTCATCGCGCTGCTGCTCGCCGTCATGGCCGACAAGATCATTCGAGGCCGCGGCTTCTACCGCACGCTGATGATCTGGCCCTATGCGGTTGCTCCGGCAATCGCGGGCATGTTGTGGCTGTTCATGTTCAACCCGACCATGGGCACCTTTGCCTACATGCTGCGCTCGGCCGGCTTTCAGTGGGACCCGCTACTGAATGGTCCGCAGGCGATGGCGCTGGTCATCGCGGCAGCGGCATGGAAGCAGATCAGCTACAACTTCCTGTTCTTCGTGGCCGGGCTGCAGGCCATCCCGAAGACGCTGATCGAAGCAGCCGCCATCGATGGGGCCGGCGAAACCAAGCGTTTCTGGACGATCATCTTCCCGCTGCTGGCACCGACGACGTTCTTCCTGCTCGTCATCAATACGACCTACGCCTTCTTCGACACCTTCGGCATCATCCATGCTGTCACCGGTGGCGGCCCCGGCAAGGCGACCGAAACGCTGGTCTACAAGGTCTACAACGATGGCTTCGTGAACCTGAACTTCGGCGACTCCGCCGCTCAGTCGGTCATCCTGATGATCATCGTGATCCTGCTGACCGCTTTCCAGTTCCGCTACGTGGAAAGGAAGGTGCACTATGGCTGATCTCGCACAACCGGCCACCCGCGCCGCCGCGCTCGGGCGCAAGGAACAGGGTGGGATGCTCGGCATCAGCCGCGGCTCGCGCTATACGGCCCATGCGATCCTGATCCTAGGCCTGCTGATCGTCGCCTTCCCGATCTACTACACCTTCGTCGCCTCGACCCACTCGCTGCAGACGATCCTGCGTCCGCCGCTGCCGCTGCTGCCGGGCGGACGGTTTTGGGAAAACTACACGACGGCGCTGTTTGGCGGCATTGGCCGCATCGGCGGCGTCGACGTCAGCACCCTGCTCTTCAACACGACGGTGGTGGCGCTGGCGATCGCAATCGGCAAGATCATCATCTCGATCCTGTCCGCCTTCGCGATCGTCTTCTTCCGCTTCCCACTCCGGATGTTCTTCTTCTGGGTGATCTTCGTGACCCTGATGCTGCCGGTGGAAGTGCGCATCCTGCCGACCTACAAGGTGATGGTCGATCTCGGCCTGATCGACACCTATACGGGGCTGACCCTGCCGCTGATGGCGTCGGCGACGGCCACGCTCCTGTTCCGGCAGTTCTTTCTCACCATCCCCGGCGAACTGGTCGAGGCCGCGCGTGTGGACGGTGCCGGACCATGGCGGTTCTTCAAGGACATCCTGCTCCCGCTGTCGAAGACCAACATCGCGGCGTTGTTCGTGATCCTCTTCATCTACGGCTGGACGCAGTACCTGTGGCCCCTGCTGGTCACCAACCGCAACGACATGAACACCATCGTCATCGCGCTCAGGAAGATGATCTCCTTTGCCGATGCAGACACCCAGTGGCACCTCGTCATGGTCACCTGCGTGCTCGCGATCCTGCCGCCGATCCTGGTGGTGGTGCTGATGCAGCGCTGGTTCGTGAAGGGCCTGGTCGAAACCGAGAAGTGAGAAACGCAGCTTATGGCAACAGTTGAACTTAAGGATGTCCGCAAGGTCTATGCCGGCCGCGTCGAGGCTGTGAAAGGCGTGTCGATCTCGATCCCGGATGGCGCGATGTGCGTCCTGGTCGGCCCCTCGGGCTGCGGCAAGTCCACCCTGCTTCGCATGATCGCGGGGTTGGAGGAAATCACTGAGGGCACGGTCTCGATCGGCGGCGAAGTCGTGAATACAAGAGGCCCTGCAGAGCGCGATATCGCCATGGTGTTCCAGAACTACGCGCTCTATCCGCACATGAAGGTTTACGACAACATGGCCTACGGCCTGCGCAACCGCGGCATGGACAAGGCCGAAATAGACCGGCGCGTGCGCGAGGCAGCAGCGACACTCGGCCTTGCTGATTTCCTCGAGCGCAAGCCGCGCGAGCTCTCGGGCGGCCAGCGCCAACGTGTTGCGATGGGCCGCGCCATCGTGCGTAACCCCAAGGCGTTCCTGTTTGACGAGCCGCTGTCGAACCTCGACGCCAAGCTGCGCGGGCAGATGCGCATCGAGATCAAGAACCTGCAGAAATCGCTGGGCGTCACCAGCGTGTACGTGACCCACGACCAGGTCGAGGCCATGACGCTCGCCGATACTCTGGTGGTCATGAACCAGGGCCGCGCCGAGCAGATCGACACGCCGCTTGCGGTCTATGAGCGCCCTGCGAGCATTTTTGTCGCCGGCTTCATCGGCTCGCCGGCCATGAACCTTCTGCCCGCCAAAGGTACTGAAAACGGTCTGGCGCTGGCCGCCGGCGGAACGGTGAACCCGAAGGAAACCTCCCTCCCCGCTGCCGGCCGAGACGTGCTGCTGGGTATCCGCCCCGAGCACATGACGCTGGTGAGCGATGCCACCGCCGCAGACCTCGAACTCAAGGTGACGGCCGTCGAAACGCTCGGCGCCGATACGCTCGCCCATGGCTATCCACTGTCGAGCAACGACAGGTCAGAGCCGCTGATCGCGCGCCTGCCCGGAAGCGTCCGCGTGAAGGACGGCGACGTGCTGCCGCTCGCCGTCCAACCCGGCATGGCGCACATTTTTGACGCCGCGACGGGTCTGCGGATCTGACACCACGCGGTGCCATGACCTCCGCTCGGCTCCCTCCTTGAATGCCGCTATTTCTGACGCTATATATCGTCAGAAATAGCGGCATTTTTCATGAGGTGATCCCATGGGCCTGGCACAGTACGCAGATGACGGTATTTTTTCGCCGCGCAAGATCGCGGAAGTGCTGCGCACGACCAGCGAGGAGATCGCCCGCAGCGCCGGCCTCGGCAAGGACGCCATCCAGCGCAAGGACCGCCTGCGCTCCGACAAGACGCAGCGGCGCCTGCGCGAGGTGACCGAGATCATCAACAAGGTTGAGCCGCGCTTCGGTTCCGCCCTGATGGCCTATGCGTGGTACCGCTCCGAGCCCCTGCCCGGCTTCTCCGGCCTCACGGCGATGCAGCTGGTGCGCGAGGGGCGAGCCAACGAGGTGCTCGACTATATCGACTCCGTCGACGCCGGTGTTCACGCCTGAGCCGCGCCTTGCGTTATAAAGGCACCCTCTACCGGGCGATCAATCCCGTTTACGCGCGCGAGCCGCTGTCCGGCCGAGGCGCCGAGCTTTATGGCGGGCGCTTCAACCGCAAGGGAACACCCGCCCTCTATCTGTCACTCAGCATCATGACCGCTCTGCGCGAGGCCAACCAGGCCGGTAGCCTGCAACCGACAACACTCGTCTCCTACGACGCAGACATCGGCAACGTCCTCGACAGCCGCGACGAGGCCGCACTTGGTGATTTCGGCATGGATGCCGTGGGTCTCGCCGATACGACCTGGCGCGATCAGATGCGGATTAGGGGAGAGGCGCGCACGCAGACGTTTGCGCGCGAACTTGTCGAGGCCGGCTATCACGGGCTGCTGGTACGCAGTTTCGCGAAGGGTGCGACGCCGGATGACCTCAACCTCGTGCTGTGGCGCTGGGGCGCGGACGCCCCAGCACGGCTTACCGTCATTGACGACGAAGGCCGCCTGTCCCGCTAGGGCGAGCTATGCCCTCACCTCCTGCCGCTGGAACACGACATAGGCCAGCGTGAACAGCACCAGCATGGCGGCGACCATGCAGGAGATCTGCGGCCAGACGATCATCACGCTCTCCATCGTCGGCAGCGGCGCGCCAATGACGGCGCCCTGCAGCTGGTGCATGAAGAGCGGGCCAACCGAGCGCGCCGACGGGTTCAGCAGCAGTCCGGTGATCTCGCTGTAGAGTGTCTGCGGTGAGAACCGAGCGATCGACTGCTGCAGCTCGTACTGATTGACGAGGCTGACCGGATCGAACGGATCAACCGGCTGGAGGCTCGCCAGCAGCGGCGCGATCATGCCCCAGAAGAAGGTCAGGATCAGCCAGACGCTGAGCGCTGCGAGGGCCGAGGTCGCCGGCGTGCGGATGACCGCCGAGAACGAGATCGCCAGCGCCAGCCACACGCCCGCATAGAACAACGTCGCAATCAGCCAGAACACGCTGCGGACAATGTCTGCCCCCGAGGGCGGGAGGCCGAGCGTCAGGATGCCAAGCCCGACCGTGAGCAGCCACAAGGTCAGCAGCGCGATCGCGATGACGAGAAGCCCGCCAAGGAATTTGCCGAACAGGATCGCATCGCGATAGACCGGCTGTGCGAGCAGCCGGCTCATGGTGCGCCGGTTGAACTCGCCATTGACCGCGTCGAAGCCGAGGCTGATCGCCACCAGCGGCAGCAGGAAGCCGAGGAAGGCGGCGAACGACGGCAGCGGCTCGCGCGCGACGGTGAACAGCTTGAGGAACAGATAGGCGTCCTCCGCCGTCGTGTCGCGGATGCGGTCGATGGCACCCCAGGCGGCGGCGATTGCCGTTAACAACACCAGCAGCATCACCAGATGCATGCGGGCGCTCGACATGTGGTCGGCCGCCTCCTTGAGGGCGACGATGCCGACGCCCTTGAACGGTGAACCTTCACGCGGCATGGGCAAGCTCCCTGAAATACTGGTCGTAGGCCTCGTCGAGGCGCGCCCTCCTGAGGTCGAGATTCTTCAGCGATCCGCCCGCCGAAACGATCAGGCGGGCGAGGTCCGGGCGCACGTCGTGTGCCGCCTCGACCTGCCAGCGTCCGTCGGGCTGCCGCTGCACGGAAGATACCCCGGAGATCTGCGCGCCGACGTTCTGCAGGTCGGCCCCATCCGCCTCGACATCGATGACGAAGGAGCCGCGGCCGATCCGCGCCGCCAGTTCCTCGATGGTGCCGAAGAAGCCGATGCGGCCACGATGAAACAGCGCGACCCGCGAGCAGATCGACTGCACCACGTCCAGCATGTGCGAGGACAGAAGGATCGTCATGCCGCCCTGCGACAACTCCTGGATGAGGTTCAGGAGTTCATGGGTCGACTGCGGGTCGAGGCCCGAGGTCGGCTCGTCGAGGATTGCGACCTTGCATTCGCGCATGATCAGTTCGGCGATGCCCAAACGCTGGCGCATGCCGCGCGAATAGGTGGCCACGCGGCGGTCAGCAACCTCGCTGAGCCGCACGGTGGCAAGCGCGTCCGCAATCCGCTTCTCGGCCTCCTCCCGGCTCATGCCCGAGAGCTTCGCCGTAAAGCGCAGGTTCTCGCGCCCCGTCATCAGGTCGTAGAAGCCGACGGCGTCAGGCAAATACCCGACCTCCCGCTTGACCTCGAGCGGCTGGCGCAGCGGGTCCTTGCCGAGGATGTTGACGGTGCCTTCGGTCGCCTCGGTGAGCCCAAGCAGCATCAGGATCGTCGTCGTCTTGCCCGCGCCGTTGGGACCGAGCAGGCCGATAACCTCGCCCTTGCTGACGCTGAGGTCAATGCCAGAAGCGGCGGCGAAGTTGCCGTATTTCTTCGTCAGGCCTTTCGCCTCAAGAACGATTTCGCTCATCGCCGGCCATACCTCGTCACGGCGCCGCCGAGGATCAGCGCGGCTGCAGCAATGATGCCGAGGCCCGCGGCGCCCCACATCGTCGAGGTGCGGACGGTGGTGCGGAACTGCACGCTTTCGGACACGGCGTCATTTTCCGCGCGCAGCGAGACCATGTAGTCGCCGGCCACCGCCTTTTCCGACGGCGTGATCTTAACGTTGACTTCCGCGGTGGAGTTCGGCGCAAGCTGGCCAAGCTCCTTGGGCTCGAATTCGACGTTCCAGCCGGTCGGCGGTGTCGCGGCCATTTCGATGCCAGAGGCCGGCGCGGTGCCGGCGTTGACGACAGTAAACGCGAAGCTGGTCTCCTTGCCGGCGACGGCTTCACCAGACAGGCGCTCCTGCGGACCGACCAGGCGCAGCTGCGGCTCGCCGGTGATCTCGAGGCTCACCTGCGTCGACTCTGCGACGCCGTTGCCCGAAACCTCAAGCCCGACATCATAGCGACCGGCTGCAGCATTGCGCGCCGGAATGACTTCCATCGTCACCGTCTCGGTCGCGCCCGCAGCGATCGGCACGCCGGTGATCTCCTCAGAGCCATAGCCCTTCTTGAAGCGGGTATTGAAGCCGGTCGGAACGCTGGCGGCGAGATTGAACAGGCCGTCCTCGGCGCCTTCATTTTTCACCTTGATCTTGAAGGAGAAGGTGGAGCGCGAGGTGCCGCGAAGGCCAGGGAGTTCCGGATCAAGCGACAGCCCGGAAGACGCCGTCTCTGAGCCCGACAGCCTCACGGTCAGCGGCAGTATAACGGTGTCGGTCGCCGTGCGGGCCTTCACCTCAATGTTGTAGGCCTCTGAGGTAGCCGCGTCCTGCGGCGGGGTCAGTTCAAGCGACAGCCGTTCCGTGGAATCCGGCGAGACCATCGCGGCCGACACTTCCTTGCCGCCGCCTTTCAGCGCCCACTCCCACCCTTCCGGCACGCCGGTCACCTCGATCGAGGCACGCTGTGGCGGCAGGTTTTCGTTGCGCAGCGATAGCGAGAGGGTATGGGTCTCACCCGGCTTAATCGCCAGTTCCGGATAGGATGTGGTCAGCCAGAAACCCTTCAGCGCCTCCCCCGTTCCTGCCTCCTGCGCGCCGGCCGGCACGGCCGCGAGCAGAGTGGTCACAAGAGCGGTCACAGCCAAAAGCGATCCCGACTTGGTTGTCATCGTTCTCTCCCATTTTCGTTGATGTGCGAAAAATCAGTGGGCCGCGCAGGCACGCTTCGCCCTTCTCTGGACGGGCGGGATTGCCAGAACAGAAGGGGGCATGCGTGCGCGGCATGGTATTGCAGTTACGACGTTCGACGGACCTTCATCATCCCGCGGGCTGTCGGCTTGCTTCACCCATGGAGAAGGAGGACACGCGCGCAGCAGCGTGGAACATCATCGCCGAAGCGGCCGTGCGCGGATCCCAGCCCGCGCGCGCCAGGCTGTCGAGCATGAAATCAATCATCGGCTTGATCACCTCGCGCGCCTCAGCGTCATGCGAGAGAAATTCGCTCGGCGGGTGGTTGGGGGTCGGCACCTGGTCAAAGCGTGGCATCATGCTCATGTCAAACTCCGATCAGCGTACTCTATGCTTCTCCCTCGAAAGCAGAGCCTGCAGTTTCCGTCGGTGGCGGGGTCACATCACCAGCGCTGAAGCGGCGGTGAACGTTCGACATGGTCGATGCGCGAAGTCTGTGTGGAAGCGGTCGCAGCAATGATGGAACTTCATATCGTTCTCCCTGAAGGACAAACAATCATTGAGAGGTTCCGCCGCACCGGTCCGGCCGGACCGACGCGGGGCGCGGCCCAGAAGGCGCCGCGCATATCGAGCTAGTTTCAGAACTTTCCAGTTTCAAGGCCGCCGGTTCGTTTCACCTTGAATGATCCTCTGCCTTATCGGCCGAGCGTGTAGAACTCGTCATTCGGGCGCATGCTGGTAACGTTGGCAATCCGGTTCGACATGCCGAAGAAAGCGGTGATAGCCATGATGTCCCAGATGTCTTCCTCGGTGAAGCCGTGCTGCTTCAGCATCTCGAAGTCCTCATCGCCGACCTCGTAAGCGCGGGTCGAAACCTTCATGGCGAAGTCGAGCATCGCCTCCTGTCGCTGGGTAATGTCGGCTTTGCGGTAGTTGATCGCGACCTGATCGGCGATCTGCGGGTTCTTGGCACGGATGCGCAGGATCGCGCCATGTGCAATCACGCAGTATTGGCACTGGTTGGCCGCACTCGTCGTCACCACGATCATCTCGCGCTCGGCCTTGGTGAGGTTGCCGGGCTTATCCATCAGCGCGTCGTGATAGGCGAAGAAGGCGCGGAACTCGTCCGGGCGGTACGCGAGGGCCAGAAACACGTTCGGGATGAAGCCCGACTTTTCCTGCACCGCCATGATGCGCTCACGGATATCCTCGGGAAGGTCCCCGAGCTTTGGCACCGGGAACCGGCTGATGGCGCGCTCGGTCATGGGCAAATCCTTTGTGCTAGTACTGCCGAGTTCTGAACAAACCGGCGGATGAATGCTTTGGAGGTTCCCCGCCTGCCGGCTCCTAGTTTCACCGGCTGCCGAACATAAATCAACGCCCCCGCCAGGTTCTCGCGAGGGCGCTGACCTCACAGGGAAGGACCAAAAAAATCAGGCGCGGTAGCGCTCGACCAGCGTAACCAGACGCTCGACGGCTGCGACAGCCGCCTGATGATCCTGCGAGAAGTTGAAGCGAATGCTGTCGGCGCAGTGCGGGCTGAACTCGGTACCCGGCGTAACCGACACGCCTGCCTGCAGGCGCAGGATCTTGATGAAGTCGGCATAGGAAACGTCAAGCTTCGGCAGACGCGGGAACAGATAGCTGCCCGCCTGCGGCGTGCGGGCGAATACCCCTTCGCAACCCCGCAGTACGGTAAGCAGGTCATCGCGGATCGCCTGGTGCAGGCGGATGCGCTCGTCCATCCAGCCTTCCGGCTCGGCAAACCAGGTGCGAAGCACGGCCTGGCTATAGCCTGCCGCGCGCAGCGAGACGATTGCCTGCAGCTTCTCCATGCGGTTGATGAGCTTCTTCGAGCCGAACGCTACGCCGAGGCGGTAGCCGCTGAGCGACTCCGTCTTCGACGGGCCCATGATGGTAATCACGTTCTCAGGATCGATGTTGCCGGCGCGCAGATGCGTGTAGGTGGCACCGGTGTAGAGCAGACGCGAATAGAGCTGGTCCACGATGACAGTCGCCCCGTAGCGCTCAGCGAGCTCGGCAATCTTCGCGATTTCATCGACGGAATAGACGACGCCCGCCGGATTGTTCGGGTTCGAGAACAGGAACAACTTGGCGCCCGCCTTGAAGGCGTCCTCGAGTTCGCCGAGGTTGATACCGGCATTGTTGCCGGCATCCACGTAGTCGAGCTGAACCGGAATCATCTCGCCTTCGAAGAACTCGACCAGCTTGCGGTTCGCAAAGTAGTCCGGCTGCATGATCGCAACCTTGTCGCCGCGCGCCGTGGTGCAGGCGATCGCAAGGAACAGTGCGCCCTGCGTGCCCGGCGTAATGATGAGGCCGTCGCGGGCGTCCACCGGCGCGCCGGTGAAGGCAGCCAGACGTTCGGCCAGCAGCTCACGGATTTCGTAGTCGCCGCGGTACTCGGTGTAGGCCTGCTTGCCACCTAATGCGTAGCCGGCCGAAAACACCTCGAACGAGCCGGGCGTCGGCAGAAACGCGTCTACGTCGCCGTGCGAGAAGTCGACCGGCTTACCCTCGAGCTTTTCGCCGCGCATCAGCGCCTCGATGCCCGCGGCGCTCTGGCGCACTTCCTGGCCCGGCGCATTGTCGGTTCCCAGCCTGCTGAACTTCTCTTCGATCGACACCTGTCATCTCCTGATCTGCTGCCGCGACATGCGCGTTGTCCATCTCCTGATAGACGACGACGATCAGTTGTAAAATGTTGCTTTTCATATCTTCAAACGATAGTTTTTGTAGAAGATGGACACCCGCTTCCTTGAAAGCTTCGTGACGGTTGCGAGTTGCGGCTCGATTGCCGAGGCCGCCCGTCGCCTGAACCTGAAACCTGCCGCTGTCGCCCAGCGGCTGTGCGCGCTTGAGGCTGAGCTTGGACACTCGCTGGTAAGCCGCACCGGACGCACCGTGCGACCGACTGCCTCCGGCCTTGCGGTGCTGGCCGAGGCTCATGCCTTGCTTGAAGCAACGCGCGCACTGAAGGCAGCAGCAGCCAATGACATGCCGGCCGGGCAACTGCGTCTCGGCGCGACGGCCACAGCGCTGACCGGCTGCTGCCCGCCATTATCGCCACGCTTGGCCAGAACTTTCCGCGTATCGAGGTTTTTGTTCGCCCCGGCGCCTCGGTTGACCTCTACCACGCGCTGCTGGCAGGCGAATGTGACGCCGCCATCCTTGTGCGCCCGCATTTCCCCATTCCGAAGTCCCACGAATGGCTGACCCTGCGCGACGAGCCGCTGGTGCTCATTGCGCCGGAGGACACGCCGATTGAGGATCCGCATGCGGCACTGACGCAGGCACCCTTCATCCGCTACGACCGCAACCAGTGGGGCGGGCAGATCGTCGATCGCTATCTGCGCAAGCAAGGGCTGAAGTTGCGCGAATGGCTGGAACTCGACGCGCTGGATGCGATTGCCGCCCTCGTCGATCGCGGTCTCGGCCTTGCCATTGTACCAGACTGGGCGCCGCCGTGGCCGGAAGGTCTCAGGCTTCAGAAGGTTCGGCTCGACGCTGGCGACGTGCGGCAGACCGGCGTGCTGTGGGGGCGCTCCGGCCCGCGAATTGCTGCTGTTCGCGCCTTCGTCGAATGCTGCCAGCAATCGCTGTGACTGATTGAGCCCGATAAAGAAAAAAGGCCTGGGCTGAACATCGGCTCGGGCCTTCTGAGATCGCTACATCAGGCAGCTTACTGCTCGATGTCGATGTCCTTGGTTTCGCTGCCGACCAGCAGCGAGATCAGCGTGATGAGAGCCATCACCGTGAGGTAGACGCCAACCCAGAACGGGCTGCCCTCGCCGTAGCTCCACAGCGCCACCGCGATGAACGGGGCAACAGCCGCGCCGAGGATCGACGAGACGTTGTAGGAGATGCCCGAGCCGGTGTAGCGGACGTTGGCCGGGAACAGCTCCGGCAGCAGCGCCCCCATCGGGCCGAAGGTCAGGCCCATCAACGTGAAGCCGATGATCAGCCAGGCCATGACGCCGACGAAGCCGGCCGACAGCATCGGCACCCACAGCATGCCGAACGCGGCAATGGCGATCGTGACCCAGATCAGGGTCTTGCGGCGCCCCCAGCGATCGGCCCAGGGGCCCGACACCATGGTGAAGATGCCGAAGAAGATGACGCCGACGATCATCATCAGCACGAAGTCGCTGTAGTCATAGCCCAGGCCGGGCAGCGGACCGTTGACGCCGGCGCGGCCGTAGCTGAGCGAGAACGTCGTCATCAGGTAGAAGAGGACGTAGGTCGCGAGCATGTAGAAGGTGCCGAGGATCAGCTCGACCCAATACTTCTTGAAGGCCTCGGCCAGCGGCAGCTTGCGGACCTTGCCCGTCTTGACCGTCTTTTCGAACGCGGTGCTCTCAACGAGATTGAGGCGGACCCAGAGGCCGACCACGACCATCACGGCTGAGAACAGGAACGGAATGCGCCAGCCCCAGTTGAGGAAGGCTTCCGACGGACGCGACGGATCCTCGGACGGCAGTACGGCCGCGATGATCAGGAACAGGCCGTTGGCGATGATGAAGCCGAGCGGCGCACCAAGCTGCGGGAAGGTGCCGAAGATGGCGCGCTTGCCCTCGGGAGCGTTCTCGGTGGCAACGAGCGCCGCGCCGCTCCACTCGCCGCCGAGCGCGAAGCCCTGTGCGAGGCGCATGATCACCAGCAGCGCCGGGGCGAGCCAGCCGACCGAGGCGTAGGTCGGTAGCAGGCCGATCAGGAAGGTGGCGATACCCATCGTCAGCAGCGCGCCAACGAGGGTGATCTTGCGGCCGCGCTTGTCGCCAAGGTGGCCGAAGAAGATGGCGCCAAGCGGGCGCGCAATCATCGCAGCGCCGAAGATCGCGAAGGATGCGAGAAGTGCCGCGGTGTCGTCGCCTGCCGGGAAGAACAGGTGGGGGAAGACGAGAACTGCTGCGGTCGCATACACATAAAAGTCGTAGAATTCGATCGTCGTGCCAACGAGGCTGGCAAGCAGCACACGAGATCGGGGGTTGGCTGGCGCTCGTTCCTGCGGCGCAGCTGCAACAGTGGATGACATTCACTTTACTCCTGGCCGGGGGAATTTGCGGAGCGCGTTTGGGAGGGACTGATCGGCCGGCCAAGCCGAGTCACGCGCATGCGCGAGTGCCGTAAGCAGGGAGGAATGCTGCAGCCTCGCGCGAACACGGGGCGGCATATAGCAAGGTAAAGCGCGTTCGTGAATTCACATTCTTCGCGATCGAAAAGATATTAAGATAAAGCTTGTGTGTCACAACGGTTCGGACTGTTGCCGATCACACCCGCAGCACGCAATTCTGTTGCGGAAACGATGCCGCTGCGGAACGGCCTTCGTCCCCTGAGAAAACAGTCACTTACGTAAGGTCACTGACGTTGCGAGGCCGCTATCCCTCATAATCTGATACGACAGCCTCCGGGAGGGTGCGCAGCCAGTCTCACCCAGCGACAGTTTGAGCCGAGGAACAAAACTGCTGTATGGACAGCAGATGACCGACCGGCTGACCCGAAACGGATTCGACATCGCGCGGCTGCGCTTCGCCGCGCGTACTGCGCTTGCCTGCTGGCTCGCGATCCTGCTCGCATGGCTGATGGGGCTTGAGCACCCGCAATGGTCCGGGATGTCGGTCTGGGCGGCGTCTCAGCCGTTGCGCGGAATGCTCCTCGAAAAGAGCTTCTTCCGCATGTTCGGCACGCTTGTCGGTACAGTGGCAGGTATTGGCCTCGTCCTCGGCAGCCAGATGGTGCATCCGGCAGTGCTCGTCGTCGGCCTCGCCGTATGGATTGGCCTTTGCACCTGGTTCGGCAACCTGCAGCGCGGTGTCGTCACATACGGTACGGTACTCGCCGGATATTCGGCGTCGATGGTGGCGCTGCTCGACACGAAGCATCCGGACCTCGTCTTCCATCTCGGCGCCGACCGCCTCGCTACGGTCCTCACCGGCGTCGTCGTCGCAACGCTGGTTGGCTATTATTTCGCCAAGCGCACCGACGAGAAGGATCTCCGAGGCCGCGTCACGCGGCTCGTCGCTCGCCTTTTGCGCGAAGGTGGTATCGATCAGCGCGACGGGGACCGCCGCCGTTATCTTTCGGAGCTCGCGGCCATCGATGAAGACCTCGAGCCGCACGCTGCGGGCTCGATCAGTTCCCGGCATGAAATCAAGCGCTTGCGGGCGGTACTTCTGGCGGTGGTCCCGCTGCTGATGCAGCGCACTCCGGAACGCGATCCGCGTACTGCGTCCGTTGCCGATGCGTTGGAGCGGGGGGACGGCACCAGAGCTGCGCGACTGCTGTCAACGATCAGCACAGAGACGGAAAGCCCCCTCGGCCGGCTCGCAGCCGCGCTCGCCGAGCTGGTGCCTGAAGATGGTTCTGCGGTGAGCAGCTCGATCCGTCGCGTCCCCGCGCCAGCCGTCTTCCTGCACCGCGACTGGCTTGGTGCGCGGGAAGCCGGCCTTCGCGCCGGCGGCGGCATGCTGCTGTTCGGGCTGATCTGGCTGTTCACCGGCTGGGACTTCGGCGGCTTTATGCTGCTAGGTCTGTCGGTGATGATCTCGCTGTTCTCGACCTTCGAGAGCCCGGCGATCACCATGCGCCACATCATCCTCGGCCAGTTCCTCGGCGTGCTAGCGGCGCTGGCCGTGCGGTGGATGGCATGGCCGATCGCCGCGAACGAACTGCAGCAGCTTCTGCTCTTCTTCCCGTTCATCATGATCGCGCCGCTGCTTGTCGCACACCGGCGCACGGTCATTGCCGCGACCGACTTCAGCATGATCATGCTGCTGATGTCGCAGCCCGGCCTGCCACTTACCGGTACATTCAGCGACTCGATCGTCAAGGCACTGGCAGTGCTCGCCGGTCCGGTCGTCGCGCTCGCAGCCTATCTCTTCGTCTTCCCGATCAACCTGCAGCGACGCCAGCAGCACCTGCTCGAAATCACGCGCCGGGAACTTGCAGGCCTGGCGGCGACACCGCTGTCGGAGCGGATCAACCGGCAGGTCCTTGAGGCGCGGATGTATCACCGCGTGCTGCGGCTCGTGCGCATCTCGGAGCGGCTGGCGCGTGCAGAGGAGCGGGCAAAGGTGGCGGGAAAGGCAATGTTCGTGCTGCAGCAGACTGTATTCCTCTGCCGCGAACTGGCGAGTGCGAGCAACACCACACCAACGGTGCGGCGGGCCGCGGAGCTCGTCATGGGACGGATCGGCAAGTTGGACAATAACCCGCGCACCGATACGCGCGCGTTCAGGCTGCTCGCTGAACGGCTGAATGGAAGCCAGGCGCAGGCAGTCAGCGATGCGGGCAGGGCCTACGCATCGCTGATCGCACAGGGCTAGATCACAGGGTACAGGTCGAACGGTCCGGCTGTCCTCACGGCTGGCCGTTCAAAATCATCCTCCCGAAAGAACCAGCTCAGGCGCGATGGTTCACCAGAACGGTCGCGACTTCGTTGAGAGCCTTCAGCTGGTCTTCGAAGGAGCCACTGGTAAAGGCTTTGTCCAGGGAAGCGACGAGGGCGCTGAAGCGCGAAAGCTCCTCGGTTGCAGCATCCGAGGTCAGCGGCTGGTCGTCATAAGCGTCGACGAACTGCTGCGCAGCCGCTGAAATCAGCAGCAGGGCAGCTGCGTTCTGCGGCTCGGTGGCAATGCGCGCGCGGGCAGCGCGGGCCACCGCGTCGTAGGCGCGCACGCTGCCGCCGTTGTCGTTCAGTTCCTTCAAGAATACATCAAACATGCTGTTTCCCTTGTTGATCTAGAGCGGCAGCGCCGAAATGCCACCGTGGTTGGCTGACCACTTCACCGGCTCGGTGAGGAAGCGTTCGACTTCCGCAATGGTCTCGTTAGAAAACCGGTTCTGGTCCTTCGCCACCTTCAGGATGTCCCACCAGGTAGCGAGATAGTGCAGGCGCATGCCTGCCGCCTCGAGCTTGCGCGGCGTATCCGGGAAGATGCCGTAGTAGAACACTGCAAAGGTGTCGGTGACCCGCGCGCCCGTCTTGGCGACAGCCTCCGCGAACTTGAGCTTGCTGCCTCCATCCGTCGTCAGGTCTTCAACCAGCAGTACCCGCTGGCCTTCTGACAACGCGCCCTCGATCTGCGCGTCGCGGCCAAAGCCCTTCGATTTCTTGCGGACGTAGACCATTGGCAGGGCAAGACGATCCGCCAGCCAGGCTGCGAACGGAATGCCGGCGGTCTCACCGCCGGCGACAGCCTCGAACTGCTCGAAACCGACGTCGCGGAACACGACCGATGCGCCGAAGTCCATGATGGCAGAACGGATGCGAGGATAGGAAATCAGCCGCCGGCAATCGATGTAGACCGGGCTCGCGAGACCAGAGGTAAACGTAAACGGCTGGTCAGCCCGAAAATGCACGGCATTCACCTCCAGCAGCATCTTCGCCACCGTTTCGGAAATTACCGAGCGATCCGGGAATGTATTCGGGAACATCGCTGAATCCTTCCTATTGATAGCCTTCGCTACCAACTTCCCGGCTATCAATCCAGCCGCAGAGCGGGTTGGACCCGGAACTTGACCGGGAAAACGGAAAGCGCCTCGCCGCCGGCTTTCGGCGCGGCGCGACGAGGCCCCGCGTTAACCGAAAACCGTGCAGCAAGCGCGTGTGCCATCGATTACCCCTTGAGGAACTCGTGCAGGATGTCGGTTCCCGCGAGGAAGTCGGGCAGATCCATAGCTTCCTGCGGATTGTGCGAGCCGTTGCGGTTGCGCACGAAGACCATGCCGGATGGCACGCCCGCGGCCGCGAACACGGCGGCGTCATGGCCACCGCCTGACGGCATGACGAAAGGCTCCATGCCGAGCCGCTCCATCGCTGCCTTGAGTCCTGCCACGATTTCCGGCGCGCAGAGCGCAGGCTCCACGCGCATCTCGCGGTCGAGCTCGAAGCGAACCTTGCGCTCCTTCTCGACCTGCCGCATCTCCGCGTCGAGCAGGCGGCGCATGTCGTCAAGCGTCTTGGCGCTCTGGCTGCGGATGTCGAGGCTGAAGCTGATCTCGTCCGGAATGCGCGACATTGCATGCGTGGCCGGATCGGTGCTGACCATACCTGCGGTCAGCACTAGGTCGTCACCCATGTTGAGGATGGTCATCCAGCTTTCATCGAGGCGTACCAGCAAGTCCGACATGGCCAGCACCGGGTCACGACGATAGGCGCGCGGCACGGCGCCGGAGTGACCGGCTTCGCCGAGGCAGCGGATACGGCGGTGACGGAAATTGCCCCGAATGCCGGAGACGACCGCCGCCGGCAGCTTCTTGCCGATCAACAGCGGGCCCTGCTCGATGTGGAGCTCCAGATAGGCCTCGATCTCCGACAGATCCATCAGCGGCACGGACTCGCGCACCTTCTCCATCGGGATGCCGACATCGGCCATATGCTCATCGAGCGTGCGGCCGTCAGCCTTGTGCTTTGCCGCCAGTTCGGGCGCCAGCGTGCCGGTGAGCGCCTTCGAGCCGATATAGCATGGGCCGAACCAGGCGCTTTCCTCGCCGCGCATCGCAAGCACGTGCACAGGCCGGGAGAACTTCACGCCCTCGCGCTTGGCTCGTAGCAGACAAAGGAGGCCAGCGACGACACCGGCAAGGCCGTCGAAATTGCCGCCGGCCGGGACGCTATCGACATGCGAGCCGACGATCACATAGCGCTTTGCATCACGATCTTCCGGCAGACAGAAGCGGGCATTCTGGCCCGCGTCATACCAGACGCACAGGCCGTGGCTCAGCGCGAAATCTTCGAGGAAGCGGAGCGTGTCCGTTTCGATCTGCGAAAAGGCCGGACGGCTGACGCCCTCGACGTCGCGGGTACGACTGGCGATCTCGTCGAAGAGATAGCTGGCGATCTCGAGGTCCGAGACCGCGCTCACATCCGCGGGCCTGGGCAGCGCGTTCATGGCGCAGCCTCCATGAAGACCACTCCCGCCTTCTGCTCATCATCGATGACGCTGCCGATCACGTCCTTCACGGAACTGTAGCCATGGCGGGCCAGCCATGCGGCAAGCTCATCAATGATCCGCGGCATGGCGAGCGGGTTGATGAAGGTCGCCGTGCCGACCTGAACCGCGGTCGCACCGGCGATCAGGAATTCCAAAACGTCCTCGACGCTGGAAATGCCGCCACAGCCGATGACCGGGATCTTCGTCGCACGTGCGCACTGGTAGGCCATGCGCAGCGCGATCGGCTTGAGCGACGGGCCGGAGAGCCCGCCCATGAGGTTGCCGAGTTTCGGTCGGCGCGTGTTGATGTCGATCGCCATCGCAAGAATGGTGTTGGCTACCACCAGCGCATCGGCGCCCGCGTCTTCGGCAGCGCGCGCGACCTCCGGCGTCTCGCCCGTGTTCGGCGTCAGCTTCGCCCAAAGCGGCAGATGCGTCGCCTTGCGCAGCTTGGTCATCACGTCGAAGGTCGAGGACGGGCGGATGGCGAACGCCTTGCCGTCTTCCTCGATATTCGGGCACGAGATGTTGACCTCGATGGCTGCCACGCCGTCGACGCTTACTTCGGAGCACAGCGTTGCGAACTCATCGGCGGTGTTGCCGGAGATACTGACGACGAGCGGCGTCTCGTAGCGCTTGTAGAAAGGAATGACCCTCTCGATGAAATAGCCAACGCCCTTGCTCGGAATGCCGATCGAGTTCAGCATCGAGCCGGAAACCTCGCAAACGCGCGGCGTGGGGTTCCCGTCGCGCCAGCCGCGCGTAATCGTCTTGGTGACGTGCGCGCCAAGAAGGTCGAGGTCGAACACGTCGGCCAAGTCTTCCGAGAACGTACCAGAAGCCGGCATGATCGGGTTCTTCAGCCGGAGCGAACCGACATCAACCGTCAGATCTACCATGGCATCGCCTCCTGCATGTCGAAGACAGGGCCTTCGCGGCAGACGCGAAGATTGACGACCCGGTCTTCCTTGCGGAACGGGCGCACGCAGCAGTGGCACATGCCCAAGCCACAGGCCATCTGCTGCTCAAGCGCGATCTCGCCGGGAATTTCGTGCTTCTCACCGATGCGCTGCAGCAGCCGCAGGATCCGGTTGGAGCCGCAAGTGTAGAAGGCGTCGACGCCTTCCTCTGCGATCAACCCTTCGATGATCGCCTCAAGGTTTTCAATGGAAGACGTGCCTTCGGCATCCGTGACGGTGACGACATTCGCGCCGAGCGAGCGGAAGTAGTGGACCGACATCAGCACGTCGTCGCTGCGCGCGCTGCAGATCGCGGTGAGTTTGCGGCCAAGCCGGTTGGCCTCGAGCGCCAGAGGAGCCAGCGTCGCAAGGCCAACACCACGCGCGACCAGCACCAGATGCTGCCAGTTATCAGCGATCGTAAAACCACGACCAAGCGGCCCAAGAACGTTGAGCGTGTCGCCGGCGCCAAGATGCGCCAGAGCGCGCGTACCCTCGCCCGTGACCTTGTAGAGGAAATGCATCTCCCCCTTGTCCGGGTAGAATCCGTAAATGCTCATCGGCCGGCGCAGGTACGGGTTCTCCCCACCAAGCTGCGGGCACAGCAGGTGGAAGAACTGGCCGGCCCGGCACTGCTCCAGCATCTCGCGCGGCGCCTTCAGGACCATCTGGCGATACTCGCCATTGACCTGAACGTTGGAAATGATCTGCAGGTCGCGCTCGAAGACCACCGGCTTGATGGCTTCGCGCACGTCACCCAGCTTCAAAGCTGCATTCATGACAAACTCAGTTCATTATGAGGTTTGGCAGGAAGGTCGAGACCGTGGGGATGTAGGTAATCACCAACAGCGTCGCGATGTTTGCGACGATGAACGGCCCGATGCCGGAGATGATCAGCATAACCGGCCTCGACAGCGTCGACGCTGCTACGAACAGGTCCAGGCCGAACGGCGGCGTGATCATGCCAATCGTGATGTTCAGCGTGACGATGACGCCGAGGTGAACCGGATCGATGCCGAGCGCCATGGCCACCGGGTAGAGCGGCGGCACCAGGATCAGCAGCGCCGAGTTCGGGTCGACGAACATGCCGAAGATCAGGAAGATCACGTTGATGACGATCAGGAAGACGATCGGGCCAGCATCGATGTGGTTGATGAAGGCGAGGATCGCCTGCGGCACCTGCGCGAGCGTGACGAAATAGGAAAGGAGGCCGCCCAGCGCGAGCAGGATGAAGATGATCGCGGTCGACAGCGCAGCGCGCTCGGTGATCGCGAACAGCTTCTTGAGCGTAAGGGTCCGGAAAATCACGCTCTCAATGAAGATGGCGTAGACGACGCTGGCCGCCGCAGCCTCCGTCGGCGTGAAATAGCCGGTGTAGATGCCGCCGAGAATGATGAGCGGCATGCCCAGCGCCCAGCCGGCACGAGAAATCGACTGCAGACGCTCGCTCCAGCTCGCCTTCTCGCCACGGGAGACGCCGTTCTTGCGCGCTTCCCACCAGACGAGCAGAGCGAAGGCGAATGCGAGGACGAAACCCGGCACGATGCCGGCGATGAACAGCTTTGCGACCGAGGTGCCGGTCATCCAACCATAGATGATGAGTGTAATGGAGGGCGGGAGAAGCAGAGAGGTCTCGGCACTCGAAGCGATGAGGCCAAGGCTGAACTTGTCCTTGAATCCCGCCTTCTGCATTTCCGGGAACACCATCTTGCCCATCGCGGCAACGGTGGCGGGTGCAGATCCGGAGACCGAGCCGAAGGCGAGAGAGCCGCCGATCGCGGTATAGCCGGAACCACCGCGGAAGTGACGAAGGAAGGCATCTGCCAGCTGAGTCAGGCGGCGCGCGATCTGGCCGTCACCCATTAGCTCTGCAGATAGGATGAAGAAGGGAATTGCCAGGAGCGTCGAGTGGTTGATGCCACCCACGATCTTCTGGACGATCACCGGATCAGGAAGGTTGCCGTAGAAGAATTCCTTGACCATCAGCGCCGGGACGCCGAGGACAAGCATCATCTCAAAGCCGAGAACAAGCAGCAGTACCGCAGCGGCTGCGACGACCAGGAGCAGCATTTAGTGTTCTCCCCCGTCCTGACCGGCATAGCGGTCAATGACGCCGAAAAGGCTGAGCGCATAGCGCAGGCCAAGCAGAAGGAACCCGATTGTCGGGGCGAGATAGATCCAGAAGATCGGCACGTTCAGCGTCGGGCTGATCTGCCCGGTCGAGTAAACGAAAGCCGTCATGCTATAACCGAGCCATGCGAGGTACAGGCTGAAGACGATGGCAATCGCGTCGATGATCTTGCGGATCGGCAGGTGCAACCGCTCGGCGATGCGGTCGCGCCAGCTATAGACGCCGACATGGCGGCCGCGCTCCAGTGCGAGGCCGAGCGCCAGGAAGACCAGGAACAGGCTGAGCAGGCGCACAGTCTCTTCAACCCAGGCGAAGCTGGTGGCGAACGAACCGCCGAATTGCCTCGACACCACGTTGATGAAGTAAAGGACGATCATGAGGAGGAAGATCGCCACAACGGCGACCCGCTCGACAGTCCGCAGTGCAGCTAGGGCCTTCATGCGGCTTTCTCCAATCAGCAAACGCTCTGGGCTACTGGCCGAAAAGAAAATGGGTGATCCCCGCCGGAGCGGAGACCACCCGGGTTGGAATGATTACTTGGTGACCTTGGCGTATTCGGCTTCGTAGATGTCGATGATGCGCTGGCCCTCATCGCCGGTACGGCTCAGGAAGGCGGCACGGGTCGCCGGGTACATCTTCTCGCGGAAGGCTTCCTTCTCGGCGGCATCCATCTCGCGGATGTCGATGCCCGAGGCCTTGATCTCGTCAAGCGCTTCCTTAACCGAAGCAGCCTTGTGCGCGATCAGGTCCGGAATGACCTCGACGAAGGTGTCGGTGATGATCTTCTGGTATTCCTCCGGCAGGCTGCTCCAGAAGGTCGGGTTGAAGAGGACGACATCCTCCATCGCGCCGTGGTCGGAAACCACCAGGTGCTTCTGCACCTCGTAGTACTTCATGCGCTGGATGGTATCCATCGGGTTTTCCTGCGCGTCGATCACGCCGGTCTGGAGCGCGGTGTAGAGCTCGCCGAACGGCAGGGCGATTGCCGAAGCACCGAGCGCATTGAACTGCTCGATGAGGATATTCGAGTCCATCACGCGGAACTTCTGGCCGGCGAAGTCGTCGATCTTGGCCAGCGGACGGTTCGAGGTGAAGTGCTTCTTGCCGTTCGGCCAGAGGGTGACGCAGTGAACGCCGCGCGTCTCGAAGGTGTCGCACAGCGCCTTGCCGAACTCGCCGCTACGGATCTGCTGTGCCTGCTCGTCATTGTCCGGCAGCAGGAACGGAATGTCGAGGACGGACACGACCGGGTTGAAGCCGCCGAGGAACGCAGCCGGAGCAACCGTTGCTTCAAGCGTGCCGAGCTGGACGCTCTCGGTCATCTCGCGCTGCTGGCCCAGCTGGCCCTGCGGGAAGATCTGGAATTCGACGGCGCCATTGGTGCGCTCCTTGACGAGCTCGGCGACCTTTTCGAGATGGACATGGCGCGACTGCTGGGCCGCCTCCAGGTGACCGATCTTGGCAACGAAGTCAGCTGCCCATGCAGGAGAAGCGGCCATCACGGCAGCGATGCTGACCATCGCTACACTCTTTAGCCCGCGCGCGAGAATATTCATGTCCCACCTCAACTCGTTATTGTGGAGTTCAAGAAAGCGAAATTCGTACGAACCGCTTCTACCCTTGTCAATCGCAATTCTCAAAAATGAGACGAGAGGCCGCGCCGTCTCGTTAATGATCCACACCTCAAAATTTGGACGTTTGTTGACATCACGTCAGTTTGGCCCCGATAACGGGCGCAACGATAACGGAAGAGGCAAGGCTTGAGCTCGAACGCGGCGGATGGAGTGAACTTCGGCGACATCGGCGCGCGCCTGCGTGCGCACCGGCTTGGCCGCGGTCTTGCGCCTGAGACGCTTGCCGCGAAGCTGGGAATCTCGCGCGCCGCGCTCTACCGGGTCGAAAAAGGTGATATCCGCAAGATCGAGACGCTGACGGCCATTGCCAATGAGCTCGGAGTTTCGCTTCCGAGCCTGATGGGCGTTGGCGTCGAGTATATCAGCAGCTCCACCGTCTTCTTCGAGCGCATGCGCCAGCTAGAGGAAGAGTGCCAGCAGATCATCGGCTTGTTCAGCCCGGTGTCATACCTGCTCACCTCCGACCGTTACGACGAGATGCTGTCGACGGTCCTGCATGAGTCGACACCAGCAGACATCGACAAGGACGGCCTGCAGATGATCGACCAGCTGATGTCGACGCTGGCCGCGCGCAAGGCCGCCTTTCGCGAGCGCCGCCCGCATATCGTGAGCCTCATTTCATCCGTTGACCTGGAGCGCTTTCTTCTGAACGGCCTGATCGGCCGGCACGACCTGCCAAACGAGATCTCCACCCAGCGGAGGATCGCTGCCCGCCGCGAGGCCGAGCACATTCTCGCGACCTTCGAGTCACAGCCGATCGGCGTCCAGATGGGCATTGTGCGCGAACCCGTCCCCGCGACGAGTTTCCAGATCTTTCGCCAGGCGGATCGGTCCGTGCTGGCAATCAGCCCGTTCCGGCTCGGCGAGCAGCCGAATGTCCGGCTCGGCGTCGCGCTGATTACGTCGGCGCCCGAGGCAATGACGCTGCACGAGGATATTGCCGCGAGGCTCTGGGGATCTGCCCTCAAGGGTGCGGAAGCGGCCAGCTACCTGCGCGAAATGATCGCGAAATATGCCGTGGCCGTCTGACCCGGTACAAAACGTCAGCCCTCGATCGCCTTTGAGTAGGCCAGCATGATGAAGCGCTCGGCCTGCTGCAGGTACGAGTCCAGCATCTCCGCTGCTTGCTTGAAGTTGCCGGCCTCAACCTGCTCGATCAGCTTCTCGTTTTGGTCAACGAAAGGCGCATGCAGATATTCCGGGTCCTTCAAGAGCCCGAAGACAAGGCGCAGCTCGAGCGAAATATGCGAATAAAAGGCTGACAGGCGCGGGCTGTCGGCGAGCTCGACGATCGCACTGTGAAAGGCAATGTCAGCGCTGCCGACTGCAAGCCACCTGCCGGCCTTGCGCGCCTCCTTCGCCGACTCGACGGCTTCGCGCATTTTCGCGATTGCCGGATGGCGCGGATAGGCGCCCGCCAGCGCCTGGCATTCGATCAGCCGACGGATGCGGTAAATGTCGATGATCGTCGAGATGCTCGGCGTCGTGACGAAGACCCCCCGGTTCGCTTCGTGACGGAGAATGCCTTCCTTGGTCAGCAGCCGGAAGACTTCACGCAGCGTGTTGCGCGAGACCTGCAATTCCTCACTCAGAGACACTTCCGACAGGTGCTCGCCCGGCGACAGCTCTCCCGAAATGACCTTCTCCCGGATGCGCGCGGCAACGGAGTCAGCCAACGGCTGGACTGCAGTGACGATCGGGGTCACGATCTTGGCTGGTGCTGGCATGCAATTCTCACACTGCTGCTGAAATCGAGTTGAGGCGGATGGGATGCCCAAGCGTTCAACAACCACGTCCGACTCGTATCGATTTTGTACCAGAAACGCAGGATACGTGTCGTCATCCAATCTTGTTGACGTGATTGTTCAACAGTCTGGACAAGTTTGTGGGAGCTTGTTAGTGTCCGACGTTGCGGCTCGCAACCTGGTGAACATGTTAATCGACCCGCGAGGCACAATTGGTCTGTGATCTGAACAGCGATCTTGGCGAGAGCTTTGGGCCCTGGCCGATGGGCGATGATGTCGCCATGCTCGATGTCGTCAGTAGCGCGAACATCGCTTGCGGCTTCCACGCGGGCGATCCTGCGGGAATCCTGCGCACCGTGAGGTCAGCCGTCGAGCGGAATATCGCGATCGGCGCCCATGTCGGCTATCGCGATCTCGCGGGCTTTGGCCGTCGCAACATGGAGCCGACCAGCGAAGAGCTTTTTGGCGACGTGATCTACCAGATCGGCGCGCTGCAAGGCATCGCGACGGCCGCGAAGGGCAAGGTCACCTACGTGAAGCCGCACGGCGCGCTCTACAACACGATCGCGCACAACGAGCGGCAGGCCGACGACGTCATCCGCGCCATCCTCGCATTCGATCCGGAGCTGGTGCTGCTCGCGCTGGCCGGTGCGCCGGTGGTGGAACAGGCTCGCGCGGCGGGCCTCACGGTAGTCGAAGAAGTATTCGCCGATCGCGCCTATACGGCCGACGGGCAGCTCGTCTCCCGCACCAAGCCTGGCGCGGTGCTCCACGACGTCGAGGCGGTCGCGCAGCGCGCGCTTGTGATGGCACGCGACGGTATTGTCGAGGCGATTGACGGCACCACTGTCAGGCTCAACGCCCAGTCGATCTGCGTTCATGGCGACTCGCCCAACGCCGTCGCGATGGCGCGCGCAGTGCGACAGGCGCTTGATGGAGCCGGCATCGAGATTGCGCCTTTTGCGCCTGGCCGCGCCTGAAAATGAGTGAAATGTCGTCATCATCACCTGCGAGAATTCGCCCGGTGCGGCCGGGCGCGTTCCTTATCGAGTTCGACACGCTCGACGAGGTGATGGCGGCAAGCATGGGCCTGGCGGAGCAGCCCATCGACGAGATCAAGGAGATGGTTCCAGGCGCGCGGACCCTTCTCGTGCGTCATGACCCGCATGAAACCAACCCGGAACAGCTGCTCCGCGAAATCCTAGCGCGCAGCCGCGCAGCGGACTCCGGTGCTCCGGGGACTGTTGTCGAAATTCCGGTCGTCTATGACGGCGAAGACCTGGGCGACGTCGCCGATATCCTCGAATGCAGCATCGATGAGGTGATCCGCCGGCACACCGAGACGCTGTTTTCGGTCGCCTTCACGGGCTTTGCCCCGGGCTTTGCCTATCTCGCCAGCAAGGATTCCACGTTGCGCGTCCCGCGCCGCTCGTCGCCGCGCACGGTCGTGCCGCAGGGATCCGTGGCGCTCGCAGGTGAGTTCACCGGCGTCTACCCCAAGGCCAGCCCCGGCGGCTGGCAGCTGATCGGCCGTACCGATATTGCCATGTTCGACGTCAACCGCGAACCGGCTGCGCTGCTACGCCCCGGCATGAGCGTCCGCTTCCGCCGCGTGGAGAATTTTGACGCGAAAAGGCCTGCCCAGCCGGTGCAGAAGGCGACCACGGCTCCCGCGTCATCGCAATGGATCGAGGTGGTGAGCTCGCCTCTCCCGGTGATGGCGCAGGATCTTGGGCGTCCCGGCCTGGCACCGCAGGGCATCAGCCTATCGGGCGCATCCGATCGCAGCTCGCTGATCGCAGCCAATCGCATCGTCGGAAATGATCGCGATGCCGCGGCCCTGGAGATTCCGCCCGCTCCATTCACCTTCCGCGTGAAAGGCAACCTCGTTGCCGCAGTCACTGGCGCTGCCGAGGGCATCCTCGTCCGCGACGCCGACGGTGACGCCGTGCGGCTTGCCCCCTGGACCCCGCTTGCCCTGAACGACGGGGACACAGTCACCATCGAAGCGCCGCGCCGGGGCGTTCGCTCCTATCTTGCCATCCGCGGTGGCTTCGACATCAAGCCCGTTCTGGGCAGCTCATCGACCGACACGCTTGCGCAGCTTGGCCCCGCCCCCCTTCAGGTGGGCGACCAGGTATTCGTCCCTGAGCGGGATACGAAGATTGCCGTGCAGCCTTCGGCTGAGCCTCCCTTTGCGATGCCCGCTACCGGCGAGACCGTCGAGCTCGATGTCTATCTTGGCCCGCGCAACGACTGGTTCACGGACGAGGCAGTCAAGTTCTTCCTCACACAGGAATGGACGGTCGGCCAGCAGAGCAACCGCGTCGGCATGCGCCTTGCCGGTGAGCCGCTGGAACGCAAGCTTCGCGATGAACTGCCGAGTGAAGCTACGCTTTCGGGCGCCATCCAGGTACCCGCCAACGGTCAGCCGGTACTGTTCCTCACCGACCATCCGGTGACAGGTGGCTATCCCGTCATTGCCACGCTGCGCGAAGAGCAGCTGAGCTATGCCAGCCAGATCCCGGCGGGAGCACGCATCCGCTTCCACGCCATCGAGACCACGAGAAAGGGCGGCAGACCATGAAGAAGGTTCTGATCGCAAACCGCGGCGAGATTGCCCTGCGCATCGTGCGCGCCTGCCGCGACTACGGGGTGAAGTCGGTCGCCGTCTACGCGGACGAGGACGTCAACGCCCTGTTTGTGCGTCACGCCGACGAAGCCTATGCCCTCGGCGGCTCGACGCCGAAGGACACCTATCTCAACATCGACAAGCTGATCGAGATTGCGAAGCGCAGCGGGGCGGATGCCGTGCATCCCGGCTACGGCTTTCTGTCGGAGCGGGCGGAATTTTCAGAGGCGGTCGTCAATGCCGGCCTGACCTGGATCGGCCCCTCTGCAGATGTCATCCGCGCGCTCGGCGACAAGCTGGAAGCCAGGCGCATTGCAGCCAAGATCGGCGCGCCGCTTGCCCGTGGCAGCGAAAACGCGATCGACAGTTCCGCCGAGGCGCTGGCCTTCGCCCGCGAGATCGGCGTCCCCGTTGCGATCAAGGCAGCGCATGGCGGCGGCGGGCGCGGCCTGAAGATCGCCCACGACTTTGCCGAGGTGGAGGAGCTCTTCGAATCTGCCCGGCGCGAGGCTTTGGTCGCATTTGGCCGCGGCGAATGCTTCATTGAGCAGTATCTTGACCGCCCGCGCCACATCGAGGCGCAGATCATCGCCGACACGCACCGCAATGTGGTCGTGGTCGGCACACGCGACTGCTCGCTGCAACGCCGCAACCAAAAGCTAGTCGAGGAAGCCCCGGCGCCGTTCATCACGGAAGAGCAACGCGCCGCGATCCACCATTCCGCAGCCGCGATCTGCCGCGAAGTCGGCTATACCGGCGCGGCAACCGTCGAGTATCTGCTGAGCGCCTCGGGCGTCCTCTCCTTCCTCGAAGTGAACACCCGCCTGCAGGTCGAACACCCGGTGACGGAGGAAACCGCCGGCATCGACCTCGTCGTCGAGCAGCTACGTATTGCCGATGGACTGCCGCTGTCGATCAGCGAAAGCCCTGCCCCGCGCGGCCACGCCATCGAGTTCCGCATCAACGCCGAGGATGCGGGCCGTGGCTTCCTGCCTGCCTTCGGCGAGATCAGGCGGTTCGAACCGCCGACGGGCCCCGGCATCCGTCTAGACAGCGGCGTCGAGGCAGGCTCCGTTGTGCCGAGCACTTTCGACTCGCTCACTGCCAAGCTCATCGTAACCGGCGCCACCCGTGAGCAGGCGATTGCGCGTGCGCGGCGGGCGCTCGCCGAGTTCAACATCGAGGGCATTCCGACCGTGCTGCCCTTCCACCGGCAGGTGCTCGAAGAGGCCGACTTCACCGGCCCCGTATTCCGTGTCCACACCCGATGGATCGAGACCGATTTCGCCGCTAAGCTCGAACCCCACGCCCGCGCCAAGCCTGCACGATCGCAGCAGACCCGGCGCGCCAGGGTCGAGATTGAAGGCAGGATGGTCGACGTCGATGTACCGCGGGCCTATTGGACGGTGTTCGGAGCCGGCGCAGCCGACGACGCCGAGGAGAACCGAGAGACGGCGAGTGAAGATCCGGGCAGCGTGCTGGCGCCCATGTCCGGGACACTCCTTGCATGGCGCGTTCAGGACGGCGCGACCGTGCGCGAGAACGACGTGCTCGGGGTGATGGAGGCCATGAAGATGGAGACCCAGATCCTCGCCGGCAGCAATGGCACCTTTACAGCCTCGGTTACCGCCGGCAGCCCGGTCAGTGCCGGCGAAGAGCTCGGCCGCATCGTTCCAGACAGCACCCAGGAGGCGACACCATCATGACGACTTCGACGCCGCTTCTGTCGATCGAGAACCTGACCGTCGCCTTTGGCCAGTCGCGCGTGGTCGAGAACCTCAGCTTCACCGTCGAAGCCGGGCAGACCGTCGCCGTCGTCGGCGAGTCCGGCTCGGGCAAGTCTATGACCTCGCTGTCGATCATGCGGCTCACCGACAATCTTGGAGCCCATTTCGAGAGCGGCAAGATCCTGTTCGAGGGCCGCGACCTTGCGAAGGCCTCGCAGCGCGAGATGCGCTCGATCCGCGGCAACGAGATCGCGATGATCTTCCAGGAGCCGATGACCTCGCTCAATCCGGTCTTCGCCGTCGGCGACCAGATCAGCGAAGCGATCCTGCTGCACGAGAATATCTCCCGCTCGGCGGCACGCGCGAAGGTGCGCGAGTTGCTGGAAATGGTGCGCCTGCCCGACGCGGCGAACCTGATGAACCGCTATCCGCACCAGCTCTCGGGCGGCATGCGGCAGCGCGCGATGATCGCGATGGCACTTGCATGCCGGCCGAAGCTGCTGATCGCCGACGAGCCGACCACGGCGCTCGACGTGACAATCCAGGCGCAGATCCTCAACATCATGCGGGATCTCAAGAGCGAGCTCGGCATGGGCATGATCTTCATCACACATGACATGGGCGTCGTCGCCGAGATGGCGGACCATGTCGTGGTGATGTGGAAGGGCAAAAAGGTTGAGGAAGGCCCGGTCCGCGAGATCTTCGCCGACCCGCAGCATCCCTACACGCGCACGCTGCTGTCGGCGGTACCCCGCCTCGGCAGCATGAAGGGCGAGCCCCTGCCGAAGCGGCGCCCGCTCACCGTCCTCGAGGACGGTCAGCCGAAGATCGTGGGCGAGGAACGTGTGCAGGACACTGTGCGCCGAGATGCCCCTCTCCTGTCCGTTGAGGACATGATGGTGCGCTTCGATATCAAGAAGACCTTCCTCGGCAAGGTCACGCACCGGCTGAGCGCGGTGTCGAAGGTCAGCTTCGACGTCTATCCGGGAGAGACGCTGGCGCTGGTGGGGGAGTCCGGCTCCGGCAAGTCCACCATCGGCCGCACCATCCAGCAGTTGCAGAAGGCGCAGTCGGGCACCATCCGCTTCCGCGGCAAGCGCTTTGCCGACATGACGGCGGCGGAACTCTTCAAGATGCGGCAGGAAGTGCAGTACATCTTCCAGGACCCGTTCGCCTCGCTCGACCCTCGCAAAACAGTTGGTTTCTCGATCGCCGAGCCGATCAACACGCACAGGCTCCTCACCGGCGGTAAGGAAGTGACGAAGCGCGTCCACGAACTGCTTGAGCGCGTCGGCCTGTCGTCGTCCGTGGCATCGCGCTATCCGCACGAGTTTTCGGGTGGCCAGCGCCAGCGCATCTGCATTGCACGTGCGCTCGCATCGAACCCGAAGCTGATCATCGCCGACGAGGCGCTGTCAGCGCTGGACGTGTCGATCCAGGCCCAGATCATCAACCTTTTCATGGATTTGCAGGCGGATCTTGGCCTTGCCTATCTGTTCATCAGCCACGACCTCGCCGTCGTCGAGCAGATGAGCCACCGCGTGGCGGTTCTTTATCTCGGCCAGATCATGGAGATGGGCAGCCGCCAGCAGATCTTCGAGAACCCGTCCCACCCGTACACCCAGCGCCTTCTGTCAGCCGTCCCGATTGCCGACCCCGCGCACGAGCGCGCAGCGATCCGGATCGACGGGGAGATCCCGAACCCCGTCCGCGCCGTCGGCGACGAACCCGCCATTCTTGCCCACGACGAGATTGCCCCTGGCCATTTCGTGGCGCGAGTGCCCGATTAACAGCTCATAGAGGAGTGAACACATGAAGATCATCAGAAGGGGAATCCTGGCGGGCCTGACAGCGCTTGCACTGGGCAGCGTGTCGTTTGCTGCGATGCCGGCGCATGCCGAGGGCAAGGTGACTGTGTCCGTGCCGCAGGATGCCGGCAGCTGGGACCCGATTGACACCTTCCTGGTCGCCTGGGCGGCCGTTGCCACCAACATCTACGACGGCCTGACCTACCGCGGTCCGGACATGCAGATCGTCCCGGGCCTCGCGGAGTCGTGGGAAGAGCTCGATGACGGCAAGCGCATTCGCTTCAAGCTGCGCCAGGGCGTCAAGTTCCACAACGGCGAAGAGTTCGACGCCGAAGCCGTCAAGTTCACCTTCGACCGCCTGCTTGGCGAAGAAGGCGGAAAGGGCCCGCAGCGTTCGAACTACACCTCGATCGAGAGCGTCGAGATCATCGATCCGTTCACGGTAGATTTCAAGCTGAACGCCCCGGATCCAGTGCTGCTGACCAAGCTCGCTGGCTATGGCGCGATGATTGTTCCGCCGAAGTACGTCCAGGAGAACGGCGAGGAGTTCAACCTGAATCCGGTCGGCACCGGCCCGTTCAAGTTCGTCTCCTACGACCCGAAGGTCAGCATCAAGCTCGAGGCAAACCCGGACTACTGGGGTGGCGCACCGAAGATTTCCGAGCTTGAGTACCGCTTCATCTCTGAGCCTTCGACCGCTGTTGCCGAACTTCAGGCCGGCCGCGTCGACATCGTGGTCCCGCCGACCATTCCGATCGCGATGATCCCGGTCATCGAAGGCGACTCGAAGCTTGAGGTCGTCAGCGTTCCCGGACCGACCGTTGACGCGCTGCGCTTCAACACCCGCGACGGCATCACTGCCGACGTGCGCGTGCGCAAGGCGATCATCATGGCCGTCGACCGCGCCTCGATCGTCGAGGCGATCCTTGCCGGCCAGGCTTCCGAGATCGTCAGCTTCCAGAGCGCGCTGTCGTTCGGCTACGACCCCGAGCTGAAGGGCCTGCCGTATGATCCGGAAGGCGCCAAGAAGCTGCTCGCGGAAGCCGGCGTTGCCGAGGGCACCGAGTTGCAGATCGACATCCGCAGCAACGACGCCTCGATGAACGAGGTCGCGCAGGTCATTGTCAGCTACCTGCAGGCGATCGGCCTCAACGCGACCATCAAGCCGTACGAAACCAGCACGCTCATTTCGGACATCATCCCGCAGGGCAAGACCGGCGCGATGTTCCAGCAGAAGTGGGGCGGCTGGACGTTCGACTACGACAACACCGCTTACGCCATGTACCACACCGGCGAGAAGTGGAACCCGTACGGCAACGACGCCGAGCTCGACCGCATGCTCGAGGAGCAGCGCCCGGTGACCGATCGCGCCCAGCGCGAGAAGATGCTGCAGGCGATCGGCAAGTACGTCGCCGACGAGGCGCTTGAGCTGCCGCTCTACAACACCAACGCGATCTATGGCGTTGCCAAGCGCGTGAAGGGTTTCCAGGCAGCTCCGGACAACCGTCTGAAGCTCAACGAAATCACCGTCGAGTAGCATCAATCGGAGCGCCCCTACTCAGCGGCGCTCCTCTCACCCGAGGTTGAGACCGTGGCACGCTATCTGCTCAAGCGAATACTGCAGGCCGTCTTCGTCGTTATCGTCATCACGCTGTTCGTGTCGTACGCCGTACGTCTGACCGGCGATCCGGCGGTGATGATGTTTGCTGGCGGCGGCGGCTCTGTGTCGGAAGCCGACCTGGAACGCGTCCGGGCGGCGCTCGGCACCGACAAACCCTTCTACCAGCAGTATCTCGCCTTCCTGCACGGCCTCCTCACGCTGGACCTCGGCCGCAGCTTCGCCAGCGGCGCTCCGGTCTCCAACCTGATCGCCGCCGCAGCCCCGTCGACCCTGAAGCTCGCTTTTGTCTCGATGCTGATCTCGATCGTCATGTCGATCCCGCTCGGAATCTGGGCAGCCGTTTCGAAGGGGAAGGCAGCGGACCAGATCATTCGCATCTTCTCGCTGGTCGGCGTCTCATTCCCGAACTTCTGGCTCGCCACCATGCTGGTGCTGCTGTTCTCGATCTTCCTCGGCCTGCTGCCGCCAAGCGGCATGGTCGGCTTCGAGAGCTACATCATGCCGACGCTGACCATGGGCGTGATCCTGACAGCCACCAACGTCCGCCTCGTGCGCACGGCCATGCTGGAGACGCTGCAGTCGCAGTACGTCATGGTCGCGCGCGCCAAGGGCCTGAGCGAGCGCCGCGTCCTCTATAAGCACGCGCTGCGCAACTGCGCCATTCCGCTCATCACCTATTTCGGCCTGCAGTTCGGCGGCATGCTCGGCGGCCTCGTCGTCATCGAGAAGGTGTTCAGCTGGCCGGGCCTCGGCACGCTCGCCTTCGACGCCGTCAACGCCCGCGACTATCCGGTGCTGCAGGCAGTCATCACCGTGCTGGCGTTGCTGATCGTCGGCGTCAACCTCATCGTCGACATCGCCTACGGCCTTGTCGATCCACGCATCCGGTTGGAGTAGCACCCCATGGCCACAGCCACGGCCCGTCGAGCCCGCTTCAACAATCTCGAATTCATCCTCGGCGCAGTGCTGACCACACTGATCGTCCTGGGTGTGCTGTTCTCCGACGTCCTGTTTCCGGGCGGAGCCGCCAAGGTGGACCTGGCCGCGCGCCTGACGCGGCCGTTCACGAGCCTCGCCCACCCCTTCGGCACCGATCCGCTTGGCCGCGACGTGCTGGCGCGCGTGCTTGCCGGCGGTAAGGTCTCGCTGCTGGTCGGCGTCGTATCGGTGATCGGCGCCGTCATTCTCGGTACAGTCCTCGGCCTCGTTGCCGGCTATTATCGCGGCTTCTGGGACATGCTGCTGATGCGCTTTGCCGACATCCAGCTGGCGATGCCCTTCATCCTGCTCGCGATGACCTTCGTCGCGATCGTCGGCCCGAGCCTCACCAACACCATCTTCCTGCTCATCATCTCTGAGTGGGTGAAGTATGCGCGCCTCGTGCGCGGCCAGGTGCTGTCGCTGCGCGAGCGCGAGTTCATCCTTTCCGCAAAGGCGATCGGCGTCAGCAACTTCCGCATCATCTTCCAGCACCTGTTGCCGAACCTGCTCGGGCCGGTGATCGTGCTGATGACGCTCAACGTGGCCAACAACATCCTGCTCGAAAGCAGCCTGACCTTCCTCGGCCTCGGCATCGACCCGACCACCCCGAGCTGGGGTGGCATGCTGGCCGACGGCCGAACCTACCTGCAGACCGCCTGGTGGGTGAGCGTTTTCCCGGGCCTTGCCATCCTTCTTACCGTCCTCGGCCTGAACCTCCTGGGTGACTGGCTCCGAGACACCCTTGATCCGAGTGGACGCAGTTCCAGACCATGAGCACCTTCCTGCTGACTGAACGCAAGTTCGAACGCACCCTCAACCGCATCATCGCCGAAGCAAAACCGGGTGACGAATTCGAAGCTTGGGTTTTCGATGACCGCAAGAGCCGCAAGGCGGCAGAAGAAGCGCTTGCGAAAAAGGGCGTGAAGGCGCGAATTCGCTCGGCCTACAAGCCGCTGCTCTATGCCTTCCTCGAGGAGATTGACCTCGCCGGCATTGCCGCGATCGAGATCCGCTATCCAGTGCACGAGGCAGCACCGCAGAACCGCTTCCGGCTCGAGTGCTACCCGCTGGCGGCGATGGTCGGTGAGCGCGCAATCAGTTTCGTCGCGCGCAATGACGGCGCGTTCCACTATGACGTCCGCCTGACGGGTGCCAACGGCGGGAGCCGCGAACTGCAAGTCTTCGCACCAAACCGCGTCCATGACGATGCTGCGGGCGAGTCGGCCGTCTCCCCGACAGGCTGGATCCGTCGCGCGGGCGACGCCAAGGGCGAGCGGCTGGTGACCGACTTCGAGGAAGTCTACGACGCGGCGATGGGTGCTATCGCCGCTCGAGATTGGGGCGACAAGGAGCCGTTCTTCGAGGAACTGAACATCCGCGTCGAATTCCCCGCCGAGGACGAAGCTCTCCACGTGGGCGACGAAGTCGTCAGTCTGCGCGAGGCACTGCACGAGGACCTCTACTTCTCCGGCATCGAATTCTTCACCCGCAAGACCGGCCGCGCCTTCACCGCCCGCACCCTGCGCCCCGGCCAGATCGTGCCGGAAGTCGTCAAGGGCTCCGAGGTCGCCCTCCGCATCGAGACCCGCTCGTTCACGACCGGCTTCATCCCCTCACCTGACCAGCCGCTCGACACGGCGACGGCGCCGCTTTCGGCCGAGCAGATCGCATCCGAGCTTACCGCCATCGGCGGAAAGAGTTTCGCCGCCACCGCCCGCTCCGGCCGGCAGGTGAAGGCGACCTATGTGGTCGGCAGCGACATCCCCGTCATGATCAGCGGCGGCCAGCACGCCAACGAGACGACTGGCGTCGTAGGTGCCCTGAGGGCCTCGAAGTTTCTCGCGAAGCGCCCCGGTGCGCACTTCACCCTCGCTCCGAGCGAAAACCCCGACGGCTATGCCCTGCACCAGCGCCTGCGCCAGGACAATCCCCGCCACATGTCGCACGCCGCCCGCTACACCGCGCTCGGCGACGACCTGGAGTACCGTAGCGCCGAGAACGCAGGCCCGTTTCTGTTCGAGAAGGCGATCCGCCTTGAAGCGCAGGCCATGAGCGGCGCGCGGCTGCACGTCAACCTGCACGGCTACCCCTCGCACGAGTGGACGCGGCCGCTTTCCGGCTACGTGCCGCGCAACTTCGCGATGTGGACGGTGCCCAAGGGCTTCTTCCTCATCGTGCGCTATCACAAGGGCTGGGACGAGCCTGCACGTTCGCTGACCGAGGCGGTGACACAGCACCTTGCCAGAATCCCAGGCCTGCTCGAAATGAACGCGCAGCAGATCGCCCTGTTCGAAACCCACGCCGGGGAGACCGGTTTCGAGATGATCAACGGCTTCCCCTGCCTCGTCTCGCTGGATGAGCGCAACAGCGCCCCCGTGACGCTGATCACCGAGTATCCTGACGAGACGATCTACGACGACCTCTTCGTCGCCGGCCACACTGCGCAGTGCGAGACCGTTCTCGCCGCCTACGAAGCGTGGCAGGAGATAATGAAGGACAGCCCCGCAGCCACCTGACTGCGGCCTACCAGGCGGCACTAGCGAGCTAACACTACGGCAGCCGATAGGCGATGACGTAGTCACCAGCCTTCGTGCCGATGGAGCCGTGGCCGCCGGCAACGATCAGGACATACTGCTTGCCATCCTCGCCGGTGTAGCTCATCGGCGTCGCTTGCCCACCGGCGGGCAGGCGGGCTTCCCACAACTGTTCGCCAGTGGTGACGTTATAGGCGCGCAGATAATTGTCGACCGCGGCTCCGAGGAAAACCACGCCACCGCGCGTAATCATCGGCCCGCCGATACCCGGGACACCGAGCTTGAAGGGAAGCGGCAGCGGCGTCATGTCGTAGACGGTGCCGTTGCGATGCTTATAGGCGATCTCGCCGGTACGCAGGTCCACGCCAACCACGTAGCCCCAAGGCGGGGTCTGGCAGGGAATGCCAAGGGGCCCGAGGAACGGCCCCATGAACACACCATAGGGCGCGCCTTCATTGCGGTTGAGCCCCTGCTCGCTCGCCTTCTCGTCCTCGCCCTTCGACGGAATTTGATCACGCGGTACAAGCCGCGAGGTGAAGGCGAGATAAGTCGGCATGCCGAACATGATCTGCCGCTCAGGATCGACCGCGACGCTGCCCCAGTTGAAGACGCCGAAATTTCCCGGATAGACGATCGTGCCTTCTAGCGAGGGCGGCGTGTAGCGCCCCTCATACCGGTAGCGATGGAACTGGATGCGGCAGGCCAGCTGGTCGAACAGCGTGATGCCCCACATGTCGCGCTCCTCGAGCGGCGGGGGTTCCAGTGACAGGTCCGAGACCGGCTGCGTAGGTGAGGTAAAATCCTCCGGGATTGCGCCGGTGGGCGCCGGCACTTCACGAACGGGGATGACCGGCTCGCCGGTGCGGCGGTCGAGCACGTAGATGTCGCCCTGCTTGGTGGGACCGATCAGCGCAGGTACCGTGCCAGAAGGCAGCGTCAAGTCGATCAGCACCGGCTGCGCCGGCACATCCATATCCCACAGGTCATGGTGCACCGTCTGGCGCACCCAGCGCACCTGTCCCGTCTCTATGTCGAGCGCGACGATCGAAGACGAATATTTCTCGACATGCTCGCTGCGGCCCATGCCAAGCTGGTCCGGCACCTGATTGCCGAGCGGTATGTAGACGAGGCCGAGATCAGGATCGTAGCTGAACACCGACCAGCTGTTGGGAGAGTTGGTGGTGTAGAACTCGCCCTCCCCGATAGGCGCGGTATCGTCCGGGTTGCCGGAATCCCAGTTCCAGATCAGGCGTCCGGTACGCACGTCAAAGGCGCGGATGACGCCGGACTGCGACTGTGTCGAATAGTTATCATTGACGGCCCCGCCGATGATGATCCTGCCGGCACTGATGACCGGGGGCGAGGTCGAATAGTAGTAGCCCGCGGGGTTGTACTGCATGCCCTGTTCGAGGTGCAGCTCGCCGTTGTCGGCAAAGCTGGTGCAGACCTCGCCGGTGGCAGCGTCCAACGCGATAAGGCGTGCGTCCGAGGTCGGCAGGTAGACGCGCTGGCCACAGGGCGTGTCGGCGCCGGTCGCGGGGTCGGCCCAGAAGGTGACGCCACGACAGGTCTGGTGCTGCCGGTCGGGGTTCATCCCGGCATTGGGGTCAAACTTCCACTTTTCTTCGCCGGTAGTGGCGTCAAGTGCGATCGCCCAGTTGTGCGGCGTGCACAGGTAGAGGGTATTACCCACCTTGAGGGGGGTGACCTGGTAGGTCGTCTCGCCAACATCGTCCGGCAGCTTCACATCTCCGGTCTGGTACTGCCAGGCGACCTGAAGCGTCGAAACGTTTTCGGTGTTGATCTGGTCTAGCGGCGAGAAGCGCTGGCCAAGCGCGGTCCGCCCGTATTGGTGCCATTCTCCGTCGGGCACCTCCCCGATGCGCGCCCCCGCGAGCCGCTCTTCAGGAAGGTTGCCCGCGATATCATGCGGATCCTGGAACATCGAATAGACGGCTACGGCGATCGCGACGAGAACCACCGCGCCGAGCGCGAAACCGGCCGTCGGCTGCCCGCTCGCAGGAAGTAGCCGCCAGCGCACCCATGGCGTCAGCAGCCAGATGCCCATCAGAATGATGATGCCGCCGCGCGGCCCAAGCTGCCACCAGTCGAAGCGGACCTCCCAGATCGCCCAGGCGAGCGCAGCAACGACGAAGACGGCATAAAGCCACAGCGCAGCAAGCGAGCGACGAAAGAGCAGCGCCGCCGTCACCAGCATCACCAGCCCGGCGATCAGGTAGAAGAAACTGCCTCCCAGGACCACCAGCCACAGGCCGCCGCCTGCAAGTGCGATTCCGAACAGGGCGAGCACGATGGCAGTGATGGTGAGCGTCATGTCGTCTCCCGCTGCAGGGGCCACCGCTCACGCAGGCGAGCAATGACAGGTTACTGGTCCTGGTCGATAGCGTGAGGCGAAGGCGTGCCGGGACGGTCGGACGCATCGCGCCCGCTCGTCAGGAAGACGATCGCGATGGCGATAACCGCGATCGCAACCAGCCATATAACTGTTCTTGAAGACATCCCTCACGCAGCCTCAACGCCGGATCCTGAGCCGCAACGGTCAGGCTGGCAGTTTGTTCCACGCATGATGCGTCAGTGCGTTGCTGCATCAGCAGCGGGCTTAGTCCGTCTTGTGGACGGACTGGAAGCTATTATCTGGGCTCGTCAGGGAAGAGCGCGCGAAGACCATCGGCCGAGGCCGGGGCAACGCCGCGTTCGGTTATGAGGCCGGTGACGAGCCGGGCGGGCGTGACGTCGAACGCCGGATTGGCCGCGCCGGTGGCGGCGGGTGAAATGCGGACCTGCACAACCTCGCCCGAAGCAGTGCGGCCCCACACCAGCGAAACCTCGTCGCCGGAGCGCTCCTCGATCGGAATTTCCTTGACCCCGTCCTTCACGGTCCAGTCGATGGTCGGTGACGGCAAGGCGACGTAGAACGGCACCCCGTTGTCGCGGGCAGCAAGCGCCTTCAGGTAGGTGCCGATCTTGTTGCAGACGTCGCCATTGGCGGTGGTGCGATCGGTACCGACGATCACCATGTCGACTTCGCCATGCTGCATCAGGTGGCCGCCGGCATTGTCGACCACCAGCGTGTGCGGCACGCCGTGACCAGCCATCTCCCACGCGGTCAGCTGCGCGCCCTGGTTGCGCGGACGGGTCTCGTCGACATAGACGTGGACCGGAATTCCCTCCTCGACAGCCATGTAGATCGGCGCCGTCGCCGTGCCCCAATCCACCGTTGCCAGCCAGCCGGCATTGCAGTGGGTGAGGATGTTGACGCGCTCGCCGGGCTTCTTTGATGCGGCGATCTGCCGGATCAGGGTGAGACCGTGACTGCCGATGGCACGGTTAAGTTCGACGTCCTCGTCGGCGATTTCCGCCGCGCGGGCGAATGCGGCCTCTGCGCGTTCCTCCGACGGCAGCGGCTTCAGCACACGCGTCATCTCGTCGAGCGCCCAGCGCAGGTTGATCGCGGTCGGGCGGGTTTCGTGCAACTGGTCCCAGACAGATTCGAGCCTGGCATCCGACGGGTCGTCGCGCATGGCGATGGCAACGCCGTAGGCGGCGGTGACGCCGATCAGCGGCGCTCCGCGCACCCACATTTCGCGAATGGCGACCGCAACATCCTCGACACTGGAAAGGTTGGCGATGCGGAACTCGTGCGGCAGCCAGCGCTGGTCGATGATGTCGACTGAGCGACCGTCCTCGGCCAGCCAGATCGTGCGATAGTGCCTGTCGCCAACCCTCACGTTACCGCTCCCTTGCAAAGTCGTGCCGCCAGCGCATTTGCCTCGCTCATGGAGTGGATCCGGTCGCGGTTGACGGCGATGTGGCGACCGAACTTCAGCGCCTTTGCCTCGCAGCGCGCCTTGAGGTCCTGGTCGCTAATGGTCTCGAAGTCGGCATTGTGCGCGAGGCCGAGAATGCGGCGATGGATCTCGATACCCGCAAAGCCGAGCAAGTCGACCCAGATCTCGTGCAAGAGCTCATCAAGCGCCTGTTCGGCGCCAAGCGCATCACCCTGGTCTTCAAATAACGTTCGCTGGTAGAGGATACCATTGCGCTCCTCTCGCCACAGCCGCGAGAACTCGGTGCGGAAAACGCTCCAGCAGCGTTCCAGAACGTCGAGGAGATAGGCCCGCATCGGCTCGCGGCTGCCCCCCTCCTCGTGTCCTTCCTGCGAGAAGTAGGACATCCAGAAATTGGCGAATAGCATGCCGACGTCGAAGGCGATCGGCCCGTAGAAGGCGAATTCCGGATCGATGACGCGCGTGTCGCTGTCGGTCACCATGATCGAGCCGGTGTGCAGGTCGCCGTGCACCAGCGTTTCGGCCTTGGCGGTAAACAGGTGCTTCATGCGCTGTGCAGTGACCTTCAGGTCGCGGTCGGCGCGCAGCTCCGCAACGAGCGGATCAAGCTGCGGCTTGGTATGCGCGTTCAGCTCGGCCTCGAAATAGGGATCCGAAAAGACCAGGTTTTCGGTAATGTCGCACAGCTCGACATTGTCGGCGAAAAGGGCAAGGTCGGCCTTGCGCTGGCGCGTCGACATCGAAAGGTCGGAGCCGCGAAACAGCGTGCGCGCCATGAACAGACCGAGGTCGTCGGCGATGCTCGGCAGCTGCCGGCCCTCGATCAGCGCTCGGCGCAGGATTACGTGCGGCGTCAGGTACTCCATGACGACGAGCGCCTGCGCCTCGTCGAAGTGGTAGACTTCCGGCACCTGCCTAGGCGCCCGCGCCTGCTGGCGCGTCAGCGCGTGGTATTCGAAGAAGGACCGCTTCAGCGGCAGCGGCCAGCTTTCGCCGACAAGGCGTACATAGGGTAATGCCTGCTTGACGATGACGCCGCCCTTGTCGGTCTCGACAATGAAGACGAGATTGAGGTTCCCGTCGCCGACCTCGCGCACGCGCCAGGCCGAAGGCTCCGCGCCAAGCCGACTCCGCAGCTCCTCCAGCCCACCAAGCCGTGCCGGCAAACTTTCGACCGTTAACGCCTCAAAAGATTTGGCGTCCATGCAACTCCTCCCGTCGCACCCGCACCCGGCCGCGAGATGAATGCGGCCGCCTCCAATGTCGAAAACGCTAGTGAGCGGTCTGGCAATTGTCAATCATGTTGACATTTGCTGACAACGTGCCGTAGCGTCGTGTCCAGAGGAGGAATGGCGGCATGGATGCCATGTTCCGTATTGCAGGGCTGGAGAAGTCGTTCGGACCCATCCGGGTGCTGAACGACGTCAATCTTGAACTGCATACGGGAACCGTTACCGTGCTGATGGGCGCGAACGGCGCCGGCAAGTCCACTCTCGTCAAGATCATGAGCGGGGTCTATCCTCGCGGCGGCGGCGTGATGGAGCTGGCGGGACAGCCTTATGAACCGGCTTCGCCTGCCGAGGCGATCCGGGCGGGCGTGGTCACCGTCCACCAGAACATCAATGACGGCGTCGTTGCGACGCTCGACGTGGCCACGAACCTCACCATGGACCGGCTCAGCGGCAAGAGCGCGCCGCTGATCTTCAACCCGCGCCGGGTGCGTCGAGATGCGCGGGCAGTTGCCGACCGGCTCGGGCTCCAGGTGGACCTCGGGGCAAGCATTTCGGATCTTTCGCTCGCCGACCGGCAGATGGTCGCGATCGCACGCGCCATGGCGCATGAGCCCAAGGTGATGGTGCTTGATGAGCCCACTTCGTCGCTGTCGAGCGCGGAGGCGAACCGGCTGTTCTCGGTCATCGACCGCTTGCGCGCCCACGGCGTCGCCATTCTCTATATCTCGCACCGCATGTCGGACATTCGCCGCGTCGCCGACCGGATCGTAGCACTCCGCGACGGCGTCATCACCGGCGTGTTCGAGGAAAAGCCGCTCGACTATGAGGGCGCGGTCAACGCGATGCTGGGCCGCCAGATGGGTCATGCGGCAGTGACCGTCGCGGATGCGACTCGCAAAGTGTTCGAGGCGAACGATCTGCGCATTGCGCCGTCCGCCCGCCCCTTTTCGCTCACCTTGGGTGACGGCGAGGTCGTCGCCATCACCGGTCTCGTGGGCGTCGGTAAGACGAAGCTCGCCGAGACGCTGTTCGGCGTGCGCCGGCCGCTCGGCGGAACGATGCGGCTAGCCCGACAAGACTATGCGCCGCGCACGTCTGCGGATGCCATCGCAGCCGGCGTCTTCCTCGTCGCCAAGGATCGCGCCGAGAGCGGCATTGTCGCGGACTTCAATCTCTACAAGAACATGAGCCTGCCGTTCCTGCCCCGGCTGTCGTTGGGAAGTATCCTGCGCACCCGTGCCGAACGGGCGATCGCGCGCGAGCAGATCCAGAGCCTCGGCATCGTCTGCCGCAACGAGCGCGACCGGATGCAGACGCTCTCGGGCGGCAACCAGCAGAAGGTGATGGTCGGCCGGTGGCTGTCGCAGCCCTCTCAGTTGCTGATCCTTGACGAGCCCTTTCAGGGTGTCGACATCGCGGCGCGGCGTGACATTGCCGCAAAGCTGCGCGCCAGCGCGCCGGGCCGCGCGACGCTCCTGTTCCTTACTGAGCTCGACGAAGCGCTCGAGACGGCCGACCGCATCCTCGTGATGTCGGAGCACACCATCGTCGGCGAGCATCGGAACGCCAACCTGGACATGGACAGACTGCTGGCGCAGGTCGCCGGCGAAGACAAAGACGACAGAAGAGGTGCCGCCTGATGGCAAACATCGTCATCCGCTACGGCTTCCTTGCGCTGCTTGCAGGGCTCATCATTTTCTTCGCGGTTGCCGCGCCCGGCTTTGCCTCACCGCAGAGCGCCGTCTTCATCTTCCAGTCCGTGGCGATTACCGGAATCCTGGCACTGGGCGTCACGGCCACGCTGGTCGTCGGCGGCTTTGACCTGTCCATCGGCTCGGTCGCGACCAGTGCGATGATGGCGGCGGCCTATGCGATGGTGGTGATGGAGCAGAGCGCGTTTGTCGCGGTGCTGTTCTGCCTTGCCATCGGCGCCATCGTCGGCCTCATCAACGGCATCATCATCGTCTACATGCGCGTCCCGGACCTGCTGGCGACGCTCGGCATGATGTTCCTGCTGGTCGGCCTGCAGCGCATCCCCACCGAAGGCCGCTCGATCGCGGCCGGCATGACCCTGCCGGACGGCTCGACGGCTACCGGCACCTTCAGCGAAGCGTTCCTGTCGCTTGGCCGTCACCGCTTCGACTTCTTCCTGCCGAACCTCGTGCCGGTGTCAGTGGTGGTACTGCTCGTACTGGCCGTGCTGATCTGGTTCTTCCTCGAATTCACCCGCTTCGGGAGAATGATGTACGCCGTCGGCTCCAACGAGAAGGCAGCCGAACTCGCCGGCGCACCCGTCAAGGCATACAAGATCTGGGCCTACGTCATATCTGGAATTTTCGCCTCGATCGGCGGAATTCTGCTCGCTGCGCGACTTGGACGCGGCGACATCGCCTCAGGTAACAATCTGCTCCTCGACGCGGTTGCCGCCGCTCTGATCGGCTTTGCGGTACTGGGAGCCGCCAAGCCGAACGCCTTCGGCACCGCCATCGGCGCGCTCTTCGTGGGCGTTCTCCTGCAGGGGCTGACCATGATGAACGCGCCCTACTACACGCAGGATTTCGTCAAGGGCGCGGTGCTCGTCGTGGCGCTCGTGTTCACCTTCGCGCTGTCGAGCAGGACGAAATAGGGAGCAATGCATACGCCGCACAGAGGCATAACGTGGAGGAGTGAGGAATGAGCATCACACGCAGGACATTGGGCAGGCTGACGCTCGCCGCAGCCAGCCTGCTGGCGCTGCCGGCGCTGGCGCAGGACCGCCCGGCACCGTTCGACAAGCCGGAGAACGTGCGCATCGCGCTCGTGCGCTACCTTTCGACCGGTGACTTCTTCCAGGCGTACCTGTCGGGCGTCGAGTCGCAGGCCAAGGCGCTGGGCGTCGACCTGCGCGTCTTCGACAGCCGCCAGGACGCCGCGCTGCAGGCCGACATGGTCGACCAGGCGATCGCGCTCGGCGTCGACGGCATTATCATCCAGCACGGCCTGACCGAGTCGATGAAAGAAGCCGCGCAGCGCGCGGTCGACGCCGGCATCAAGGTCGTCGCCTTCGACGTCAACGTCGAGAACGACAAAATCCCGCAGATCGAGCAGTCGGACCGTGACCTTGCCCGCCTCGCCCTTGAGCAGGCGATCAAGGACAACGGCGAATCCTGGAAGGCCGCCTATGTCTATGTCGCGGGCATCGCCCCGCTCGACCGCCGCGACGAGACCTGGAAGGAGTTCAAGGCGAAGTATTCAGGCATCCAGGAAGTCGCGCAGTTCGGCACGCTCGACAACCCGATCGCTAATTCCGTCGCCAATCAGGCCCGTTCGGTGCTGACCGCCAACCCCGGCGTCCAGGTTGTGTTCGCCCCTTATGACGAGTTCGCCAAGGGCGTGAAGATCGCGGTCGATGAAGCAGGCCTGTCTTCGGACATCAAGATCTATTCGGCTGACGTCTCGACCGCAGACATTTCGGCAATGCGCGAGCCCGGCTCGTCCTGGGCCGCAACCGCGGCAACCAACCCCGCCGTAGTGGGTCAGGTCTCCGTCCGTGCGCTTGCCATGATGCTCGCTGGCGAAGATCCGGGCCGCAGCGTCGTCGTGCCGCCGACCCTCATCACCCAGGCCGACCTCAACGACAACGATATCAAGAACATGGAAGACCTGTCGGCAAAGATGCCGCAGTTCCGCCATGCCGACGTTGCCATGCCGGCATGGATGCCGAACCCGAACGAGTAAGGCGGCGTCAGCTGAGCGCTTCCTCGACAAAACCCGCCGCTCTCCGGCGGGTTTTGCCTTCAGCATTAGCTTGCTGACTGATCACCATCTGGGTCCCCGGCGTGAACCCGCCACCCTTGCCTCTTCGTAACGGCCATGCGAATTGACTTTTGTCATTCACATTGAATAATGTCGAGCCAAGAGGAGAAGTCGATGTCCATCCGCCCCGCCGACCAGATCGTGCACAAGGCAGCGTGGCTCTATTACACCCACGGCCTGCGGCAGGACGAGGTCGCCAAGCAGCTCGACATCTCGCGCGCGTCTGTCGCGCTCTATCTGCGAAAGGCGCGCGAAACCGGCATCGTCACCATCGCCACCTCAACCGCGCTCTTCGCAAGCGACGTGCTTGCGCGGCGGATCGAGGACGCCTTCGGGCTAGACGGCGTCTGGGTAGCCCCCGAAAACGGCGCGTCCTTTGATCCGGCAACCGAGATCCCGGCCCTCGGCGCCAGCGTCTTCCTCTCGCTCGCCGAAAGCGGCCAGAAAATCGGCATCGCCTGGGGCCGCACCGTCTACAATATCGCCGACGTCATGTCCTACGCGGACCTCCACGACGTCACCGTCGTGCAACTCTGCGGCAATCTCGGCGCGCCCTACTCCTACCGACCGGATCAGTGCACCATGGAGATCGCCCGCCGGCTCAACGCGCGCGGCCTCAATTTCTACGCGCCGCTGGTGCTGACGAACGAGCGGCTGGCGCGCGAGCTGCGCGAGGAGCCGGTGATCCGCGAGCAGCTGGCCGGTGTCGCCGTCTGCGACCTTGCGCTCTACTCCGTCGGCCTCGTCAGCGAAGACGCGCACGTCGTCAAATGCGGCGCGATGACGTCTGCGGAAGTCGAAGAGCTGCGCCGTCAGGGTGCCACGGGCGTGATTGCCGGGCAGATGATCGACGCGAGGGGCGAGCTGCTCGATTGCGACTACAACCGCCGCGTCATCTCCGCCGACTTCGCTTCGCTGCGCAGCATTCCGAAGCGAATGATGGTCGTGCAGGAAGAGGCCAAGCTCGAGCCGCTGAAGGCGGCACTCGCCGGGCGCTTCGCCACCCATCTCGTGCTCACCCAGGGCATGGCCGAGCGCCTTCTGGCCGACCTGCCGAAAAGTTCCTGATCCAATCCAACAGACCGCCGGACCCGACATGAAGAACCTGTGGAACGAAACCGAAGCCGAAGCCCTCGTCGAGAGCTATGCGAAGAAGGGCGTTGAGCGCGACCTTGCGCTGCGGGTTTACACGACCCGCCTCCTCGGCGGCGATCCGCGGCTGGTGCTGCATGGCGGCGGCAACACCTCGGTCAAGCTTGAGGCGATTGACCTAGTCGGCGATCGCTGGCCGGTGCTGCACGTCAAGGGCAGCGGCTGGGATATGGCGGTGATCGAACCGGAGGGGCTGCCGGCTGTGAAGCTCGGACCGCTCCTCAAGGCACGCACGCTGGACAAGCTTTCGGATGAGGACATGGTCGCGCTGCAGCGCGCCAACCTCATCAATCCGTCCTCGCCCAACCCATCGGTCGAGACGCTGCTGCACGCGTTCCTGCCGCACAAGTTCGTCGACCACACCCATTCCACCGCCGTACTCGCCATCGTCGACCAGGGCAGCGACAGCGAGGCGCTGATCCGCAAGGTGTTCGGGCCGAAGATGGGTTACGTGCCCTACATCAAGCCGGGCTTCGACCTCGCCAAGGCCGCGGCCGAGATCTACGAGCAGGACACCTCGGTCGAGGGGCTGATCCTCGACAAGCACGGCATCTTCACCTTCGGGGCGACGGCGAAAGAAGCTTACGACCGCATGATCCAACACGTAACAGTGGCGGAAGATTACATCGCGGCAAACAAGGTCAACCGGCTGGTTCCGGTCACCTTGCCGAATCGCCTGCCCGATCCGGCCCAGATCGCGCCGATGCTGCGTGGAGCGGTCGCCGTCCGACACGGCGAAGGCCGCTTCGACCGCATGGTCTGCGACTTCCGCACTTCGCCGCAGGTCCTTGAATTCGTGAACGCAGAGGGCCTCGAGCGCCGCGCCGCACGGGGCGTGTCGACGCCGGACCTTTCCATCCGCATCAAGACGGGCCCCCTTGCCCTGCCCGCGCCAGACGCCGACGATCTTGCGGCCTACGAGCAAGTGGTGAAGGAGCGCGTCGTCGCTTTCGTCGACGATTACACCCGCTACTTTGAGGAGAATGACGCGCGCGATGATATGAAGCGCACCATGCTCGACCCGATGCCGCGCCTCCTGCTGGTACCGGGCCTCGGCATGTTCGGCTTCGGCCGCACGCTCAAGGACGCGAAGATTGCCTCGGACGTCGGCGAGATGTGGATCGAGGCCGTGCGTGGCACGGAAGCCATCGGCGACTTCCGCCCGCTGGCAAAGTCGGACCTCTTCGAGCTCGAATACTGGTCGCTAGAACAGGCCAAGCTCGCCGGCAACAAGCCGAAGCCGCTCACCGGTCAGGTCACGCTAGTGACCGGAGGCGCCGGTGCGATCGGTGCGGCAACGGCCAAGCTGTTTGCCACACAGGGCTCGCATGTCGTCGTCGTCGACCTTGACGCAGACCGCGCAGCGGAAGCCGCGAAAGCAGCCGGCAACGGCTCGATCGGCGTCGGTGCGGACATCACCAATCCTGTCGACATCGCCGCCGTCTTCGACAAGGCCGTGCGCACCTATGGCGGCGTCGACATCGTCGTTTCCAATGCGGGTGCTGCCTTCGAGGGCGAGATCGGCGAGCTTGACGATGCGCTCCTTCGCAAGAGCTTCGAGCTCAACTTCTTCTCGCACCAGAACGTCGCCAGGGAAGCTGTCCGGATTTTTAAGGCGCAGCAGACCGGCGGCGTGCTGCTCTTCAACACCTCGAAGCAGGCCGTGAATCCCGGCCCGAAATTCGGTGCCTACGGCCTGCCGAAGGCCGCGAGCCTGTTCCTGTCGCGCCAGTATGCGCTGGAATATGGCTCGATCGGCGTGCGCTCGAACGCGGTCAATGCCGACCGCATCCGTTCGGGCCTCCTGACGGACGAAATGATCGCCAGCCGCTCGAAGGCGCGCGGGCTCTCTGAGAAGGACTACATGTCCGGCAACCTGCTCGGACTTGAAGTCACTGCCGACCACGTCGCCCAGGCATTCCTGCACCATGCGCTCGCCGAACGCACGACCGCGGACGTTACCACCGTCGACGGCGGCAACATCGCGGCTGCGTTGAGGTAGGTCGGTTCTGCCGCCCGCGCTTACCCGCGCCGGGCGGCTTCAATCGTCGCGACGTCGATCTTGCGCATCGGCATCATGGCTTCAAAGGCCCGCTTGGCTTCGGCGCCGCCCGCGGCCATTGCTTCCAGAAGCACGCGCGGGATGATCTGCCAGGAAATGCCCCACTTGTCCTTGCACCAGCCGCACATGCTTTCCTGGCCGCCGTTGCTAACGATCGCGTTCCAGTAGCGGTCGGTCTCCTCCTGGTCCTCGGTCACGATCTGGAAGGAGAAGGCCTCGCTGTGCTTGAACATCGGCCCGCCGTTGAGGCCGACGCACGGAATTCCGGCGACGGTAAACTCGACCGTCAAAACGTCCTTTTCCTTTCCGGACGGGAAGTCGCTCGGCGCCCGCTGGACTGCACCGACCGAACTGTTGGGGAAGGTCTTGGCATAGAAGTTGGCCGCTTCCTCGGCATCCTTGTCGTACCAGAGGCAGATGATGTTCTTGGGAAAATTCATCGCTTCCTCCTCTTTGTGGCTAGGGGTCTATTCGTCCGGAATCTCGGGCTCCACGAGCTTCGCGAGCTTTTGCAGCGACTCCTGCCAGCCGAGGTAACAGGCTTCCGCGGGAATCGCGTCCGGCACGCCCTGCTGCTCGATGTTGACCTCGGTGCCAACGGACACGGCCTTGAGATCGACCGTAACCTTCATCTCGCCCGGCATGTTCGGGTCTTCGAAGCTGTCGGTGTAGACAAGCCGCTGGTTCGGAACGAGTTCCAGATAGGTGCCGCCGAAGTAGAAAGGGTTGGATCCGGTGGAAAAGTTGCGGAACGAGATCCTGTGCCGGCCGCCGACTTTGGGCTCCAACTGTTGAACAGTACAGGTGAATCCGAAGGGCGGCAGCCAGCTCGCCACGGCGTCAGGCTCGGTGAATGCCCGGTACAACTTCTCAGGCTTGGCGGCGAAGACGCGGTGCAGACGGATAGTACTTGGCATGTGACACTCCCGTTGCTCTGTTGTCGTCGAATGCTCAGCGCGGGCTCTGGCTCTGCAAGGCTTCGCCGGCATGACCGATGATCGCCAGCTCGAGCAGCTGGCTCATTAAAGACGCGTGTAAAGCGTCGGCTCCGACACCGCTGCCGCAAAACTTTTTGCTTGGGCTCAGGCATACCGGGTTTCGGATGCCCAGAACCTACAAGCAGCAAGGCGCGGCATGAATGACAAACGGGCGGGGATTTCCGCCAGCTGCGTAATCGCCTCCGCAATCCTGCTCTGCATCTACTTTGCTCATATTGTGCAAATGCTCAAATAATATGCAGGGCCTCGGCATTAACTGGTAGTCCTCCCGTCGTTACTACACCTCCCGGCCTATCAAGCTACAAACGCAACTTTTTGAATTGGTAAGGAAAAAGACCACTGACCAATAATTGGCACGCTGGTTGCTTTGCTTTTTTGCAGCGCAGCAAACAACCAGAGGGGAAGTGTCATGAAACTGACTTCGCGCGCCAGCGGCCTGCTGATGGGAGCAACCATCATCGCAGGCATGATGTCCGCCGGACAGAGCTTTGCCGCAGAGGACACCATCAAGGTGGGCATCCTCCACTCGCTGTCGGGAACGATGGCGATCTCGGAGACGACGCTGAAAGACGCCATGCTCATGCTCATCGAGGAGCAGAACAAGAAGGGCGGCCTGCTCGGCAAGAAGCTCGAGGCAGTGGTGGTCGATCCGGCCTCGGACTGGCCGCTCTTTGCCGAAAAAGCGCGTGAGCTGATCTCCGTCAACGGCGTCGACGCCGTGTTCGGCTGCTGGACCTCGGTGTCGCGCAAGTCGGTGCTGCCGGTGTTCGAGGAGCTGAATTCTCTACTGTTCTACCCGGTCCAGTACGAGGGCGAGGAAAGCCAGCGCAACGTCTTCTACACCGGCGCTGCCCCGAACCAGCAGGCGATCCCGGCCGTCGACTACCTGATGAATGAGGAAGGCGTCGAGCGCTGGGTGCTCGCCGGCACCGACTACGTCTATCCGCAGACGACCAACAAGATCCTCAAGGCCTACCTGATGTCCAAGGGCGTCGCCGAAGAGGACATCATGATCAACTACACGCCGTTCGGTCACTCCGACTGGCAGACGATCGTCACGGACATCAAGAACTTCGGCTCGGCCGGCAAGAAGACGGCGGTGGTCTCGACCATCAACGGCGACGCGAACGTGCCGTTCTACAAGGAACTCGCCAACCAGGGCATCAAGGCCGAGGACATCCCGGTCGTCGCCTTCTCGGTCGGTGAGGAGGAACTTGCCGGCATCGACACCGGCCCGCTGGTGGGCCACCTTGCCGCCTGGAACTACTTCCAGTCGGTCGAGAGCGAGGCGAATGCCGCGTTCATCGAGACCTGGCACGCCTACACCGGCAATGACAAGCGCGTCACCAACGATCCGATGGAAGCCCACTACATCGGCTTCAACATGTGGGTGAAGGCGGTCGAGAAGGCCGGCACCACCGATGCCGACGCCGTCATCGACGCCATCGTCGGCGTGTCGGTCCCGAACCTTTCGGGCGGTTATTCGACCATGATGCCGAACCACCACATCACCAAGCCGGTCCTGATCGGCGAGATCCAGGACGACGGCCAGTTCGAGGTCGTCTGGGAGACGCCGGGCCTCGTCGTGGGCGACGAGTGGTCGGACTTCCTGCCTGATTCCAAGGACCTCATCGCCGACTGGCGCGCGCCGCTGTCGTGCGGAAACTTCAACGTCGCAACGGGCAAGTGCGGCGGAAAGGGCATCAACTGATGCCCCACAGCCGGGGCGAAGAATGCCGCCTTCGCCCCGGCCTTCCTTCCTCCCAGACTGAAATGAGCTAACGATGATCCTGCGCGCCCTGTGCCTCATCCTGCTGCCGCTGCTGCTTGTTGCGGGCACCGCGCGCGCGCAGGATCCGTCGCTTGCCGAAATCGCCGCGAAATTCGCAACTGCTGAAAAGTTCGACCAGACCGAAGCGCTGGTGCGTGAGCTGGGCGCAACCGGGGACCCGGCGGTACGGCCGCTGCTGGAAGCCCTCGGCGAAGGCAGGCTGCAGGCGCGCAAGTCGGACGGCGCCGTCTATATCGTTGAAGGTTCTGGGAAGAACGCCAAGCTCCTCGACCCGCTGACCGGCGAGGAAGTGCCGGACGCTTCTGCATCCGGGCTGAAGAAGGTCAAGGTCAACAACGGTCTGCGCCGCGTCATCCGCGACACGCTCAGCTCGCTGACGCTGGGCGCGAAAAACCCGCAAGCGCGGCTCTCCGCCGCCAGCAACATGCTCGCCAATCCAGATCCTGCCATGGTCGAGGCGCTCGATGCGGCGATCGCCGCCGAGGAGGACCCTGCGGTGAAGCAGAGGATGCAGGAAGCGCGCGCCGCAGCCGTCCTTCAGTCTGACCTGCCCGACGCTGAAAAGATCGCCGCAGTCGAGGTTCTGGGCTCCGTTGGCGACCGCAACGTCCTGTCGCTGCTTGCCGCCGTCGAGGCGAAGTCTGAGGGCGACCTGAGACGCGCCGCCGAGCGCGCGTCAAACAACATCCGCAGCGTGCTTGCCGCATGGGACGCGGCACAGAACATCTGGTTCGGCATTTCGCTTGGCTCGGTGCTGCTGCTTGCCGCTATTGGGCTTGCCATCACCTTCGGCGTCATGGGCGTCATCAACATGGCACATGGCGAGATGGTGATGCTCGGCGCCTACACGACCTTTGTCGTGCAGGGAGCGGTCCAGAGCATCGCGCCGAACCTGCAGGACTGGTCGCTCGCATTCGCCCTGCCGATCGCATTCGTCGTCGCGGGTGCCGTCGGCATAGCCATCGAACGCGGCATCATCCGCTTCCTCTACGGCCGGCCGCTCGAAACATTGCTGGCCACCTGGGGCGTCTCACTCGTGCTGCAGCAGGCGGTTCGCACGATCTTTGGCCCGACCAACCGCGAGGTGGCAAATCCTTCCTGGATGTCCGGCAGTTTCGAGATCGGCCAGATGGCGATCACCTGGAACCGGCTCTGGATCGTCGTTTTCTCGCTCGCGGTGTTTGCGCTTCTTTTGTTCATCTTCAACCGCACCTCGTGGGGCCTGCATATGCGGGCGGTCACCCAGAACCGGCGCATGGCTGCCTCGATGGGTATCCGTACACCCTGGGTCGACGCCTTCACCTTCGGCCTGGGCTCAGGCGTCGCGGGCATTGCCGGCGTCGCCCTCAGCCAGATCGGCAACGTCTCACCCAATCTCGGCCAGGGCTACATCATCGACTCCTTCATGGTCGTCGTCTTTGGCGGCGTCGGAAATCTCTGGGGCACGCTGCTTGGCGCTTTCTCTCTCGGCATCGCCAACAAGTTCCTTGAGCCCTATGCCGGTGCTGTGTTGGGCAAGATCGTCGTCCTGGTGCTGATCATCCTGTTCATCCAGAAGCGCCCACGCGGACTGTTCGCGCTCAAGGGCCGGGCGGTAGAAGCATGATATTCTCGCGACTGTTTTCCGGCGGGCTCGACCGCCGCGTCCTCCTGCTCCTCATCCTTCTCGTCGCCGCCGCCATCGCGGTGCCGGTGCTGAACCTTGCTGTGCCGCCTTCCAGCAGCTTCCATATGCCGCCGCATGCAGTGACGCTGCTCGGCAAGTACCTCTGCTACGCGATGCTGGCGCTGTCGCTCGACCTCGTCTGGGGCTACTGCGGCATCCTCAGCCTCGGCCATGGCGCCTTCTTCGCAATCGGCGGCTACGCGATGGGCATGTACCTGATGCGCCAGATCGGCAGCCGCGGCGTCTATGGCCACCCGGTGCTGCCCGACTTCATGGTCTTCCTCAACTGGAAGGAGCTCCCATGGTACTGGTACGGTTTCGATCAGTTCTGGTTCGCAGCGCTGATGGTGATGCTCGCGCCGGGCCTGCTTGCCTTCGCTTTCGGCTGGCTCGCCTTCCGCTCGCGCGTCACGGGCGTGTACCTGTCGATCATCACCCAGGCGATGACCTATGCGCTGCTCCTGGCCTTCTTCCGCAACGACATGGGCTTTGGCGGCAATAACGGCCTTACCGACTTCAAGGACATCCTTGGCTTCAGCCTGCAGGCGCCGGCAACCCGCGCGGCCCTGTTCTCAACCAGCGCGCTGATGCTGGCGCTGGCGGTGGTCGTCACGGCGAGACTCGTCAGTTCCAGGTACGGCAAGCTGATGGTCGCGGTGCGCGACGCCGAAAGCCGTACGCGCTTCCTCGGCTGGCGGCCGGAGAACATCAAGCTGCTCGCCTTCACCATCTCGGCCGTGATGGCCGGCATTGCAGGTGCGCTCTACGTGCCGCAGGTGGGCATCATCAATCCGAGCGAATTTGCCCCCGCGAACTCCATTGAGGTGGTGATCTGGACGGCTGTTGGCGGGCGCGGAACCATCGTCGGCCCGGTCACCGGCGCGATCGCCGTCAACTGGGGCAAGAGCTGGTTCACCGCTGCTCTTCCCGAAGTCTGGCTGTTTGCGCTGGGCGGCCTCTTCATTGCCGTCACGTTGCTGATGCCAAAGGGCATCGTCGGAGTGTGGGAGCAGTGGCGCTCATCGCTTGCGAGGCGCCGGCACAACGCACCCGTGCCGCCCGCCGAACCGCCCGCGGTATCCGTCTCCAGTCCCGCAGCCGCGCCCGTCACCGGGGTCGCCCTCGCCGCACGTCCGCAACCCGCTGAGTGACCGATGAGCAGCAACAACACCATTCTCTATCTCGATGCGGTGTCGGTCTCCTTCGATGGCTTCCGCGCGATCAATGACCTCTCCCTGGTGCTCGACAAAGGCGAGATGCGCGCGATCATCGGCCCGAACGGCGCCGGTAAGACGACGATGATGGACCTCATCACGGGCAAGACGCGGCCGGACAAGGGCGAGATCTTTTTTGACGGCGATCACGACCTCACCCGCTACGATGAGGCAGACATCGCCAATCTCGGCATCGGCCGCAAGTTCCAGAAACCCACCGTGTTCGAGAGCCACACGGTCGAGGACAACATCGCGCTGTCGCTGAAGGGACCGCGCAACATCCTGCGCACCGTCTTCGACCGCCGCTCGGCTGAAGAAAGCAACCGGATGGGTGAAATTCTCGCCACGATCCGGCTTGAGGAGAGGCGCAATGAGCTCGCCTGCAATCTCAGCCACGGCCAGAAGCAGTGGCTCGAGATCGGCATGCTGCTGGCGCAGGAGCCAAAGCTGCTGCTCGTCGACGAACCGGTCGCCGGAATGACGGATGCGGAGACGGAAGAAACCGTGCGGCTTCTACGCGACATCGCCACCCGCCATTCGGTAATCGTTGTCGAGCACGACATGCACTTCGTGCGCGAGCTTGGCGTCAAGGTGACCTGCCTGCACGAGGGCGCGGTACTGTCGGAAGGCAGCATCGATCACGTCTCGCAGGACCCGCGTGTCATCGAAGTCTATCTCGGGAGGTGACGATGCTCCAAGTCAACAACGCCAACCTCCACTATGGCGCAGCCCAGGCGCTGCGCGGCGTCTCATTGAGCGCGGAAGAAGGTCGCATCACCTGCGTGCTCGGACGCAACGGCGTCGGCAAGACGAGCCTGCTCAAGGCCGTCGTTGGCCAGCATCCGCTGTCAGGCGGCAGCATTTCCTTCGACGGCAAGGCCCTCGATCGACTTGCTGCCTATGACCGCGCCCGTGCTGGCATCGGCTTCGTGCCGCAGGGCCGCGAGATCTTCCCGCTGCTCACCGTGCGCGAAAACCTCGAGACCGGTTTTGCGCCGCTGCCGAAGTCGCAGCGGGCTATCCCGGACTACGTGTTCGAGCTGTTCCCGGTACTGAAGGAGATGCTGTCACGCCGCGGCGGCGACCTGTCGGGTGGCCAGCAACAGCAGCTAGCGATCGGCCGCGCGCTGGTGATGCGGCCTAAGTTGCTCGTCCTCGACGAGCCGACCGAAGGCATCCAGCCGTCCATCATCAAGGACATCGGCCGAGCGATCGCCTGGCTGCGCGACACGCTCGGGATGACCATCCTGCTAGTCGAACAATATCTTGATTTCGCCCGCGAACTCGCCGACTCCGTCGCCATCATGGACCGCGGAGAGATTGTCTTCGCCGGCGAAGCGGCGGGGCTGGATGACCCGGAAGTACGGCGACACCTGATGCTGTAGCCCCTCACCTCGTCGCGAGCAGCAGGACATAGGCGAGGATGGCGAGTAGCAGGCCGCGGAAGGCGGTGGCGACGAACATGAACTTGCGCCGGGCGATGGAAGCCAGAGCGTCGACATTGCCGAGATATTCGCGCGTCAGGAACTGCGGGTCGCCGGTGCGGTCGGCCTCGATGAAGCGCTGGCGGTTGTCGGACCACGCCCCCCAGTAGAGCGTTGTGCCGCCCGTCGCTTTGCGCGGAAGCACGACAAGCACCGCCGCAAATATCGTGGTGACGACCGCAAGCGCCATGCAGGCGGAAAGCACGATGGTGTGCCAGCTTCCCTGCGCATAGCGCGCCGCGCTGAAGACGTCGCGACCTTCTGCTGAAGTAACGAGGAAAGCAACCATGAATGTGAACAGGTAGGCGGCCTTCTGGTCGGCTATCTTGATCTGGTCGTAATAGACGTCATTAACCTTCTTGAGGTGGTCGAGATAGTGACCACGCTCGACAATTGCCTCAAGCGCCTCTTCGGTGACGACGTGTGCCGCTGCTGCCTCAAGCGTCTTTTCGTCCACGAAAATACTCCTCCCCACAGATTCTTTTGATCTACCACAAAGGTTTAAGCAATGTCGAAGCGGCGAGGCGCTTGACTCTGAAATTAACTTGCGAATAGCTCCGGCAACTGCCCCTCTTCATTCGGTCTTGTACATGCGCCGTGTTGTTGCGACTACCTGTTGCCTGCTCTTGCTGCACGCAGCTTCGCCGGCCATTGCCGATGTCATCCCCCGCTCCGGCCAGGCGGCGGGCTCAGTCGTCTCGCGCAAGGCGGGCGAGGAAGCTCGCTTCATCGAGGTCGGTTCGTGGCGCAGCGTTGACGTCAAGCAGGACCTGCTTCCCGGTGACACGCTGCGCACCAATGCGGTCGGCCAGCTCGCGATCCTGTTTTCCGACCGCACGCAGCTGAGGCTCGGGCGCAACACGACGCTCGTCGTCAAGCATATCGGCGAGACCTCCGACAGCGTCTTTGCGCTGGAAGCGGGCTCCGTCTGGGGCCGCGCCGAGACGGGTGGCATTGGCCTCAAGGTCGAGACGCCGGCGGCGGCCGCCGCCATTCGCGGCACCGACTTTTCGCTCAATGTCGAGGGCGATCGCACCTCGCTGATCGTGCTCGACGGGCGCGTTGACCTGTTCAACGAATATGGCTCGGTCAGTGTCGCCGCCGGCGAGGCGGCCACCGCGCGCATCGGCCAGGCGCCGACCAAGACCATCATCGTCTCGCCCGACGACCGCGAGCAGATGCTGTTTTATCTGACGCTCCGCGGCGCATTCACCTCGCTGCCGGTGACCTCGCTGCCGCTCGGACAAATGCGACAGGAGCACCAGCGCGTCGCGACCTTGCCGGAGGCGCAGCGCAGCGCCGAGGACTGGATCACCCTCGCCGAGACCTCGCATTCGCGGACCGGCCGGGCGGATGCGCTTGCCGCAATTGCTAAGGCGCGGACGATGCCGCTGACGGCGCAGCAGCGCGCCCGGCTCGATCTTGTCGAGGCTTTCCTGCTCGCGGCCCAGCAGCGCTATACGGACGCCGCCGCGCTCTTTGCCTGGGCAATGCCGCATCTCGACCCGCAGCGGCGGTCGATGGCGACCTATGGTGGTTACTTTGCCCGCTCGCTCGCCAATCCCGACCACGCCGAGGACCCGCCGGCTGCAACCAGCGGCCCTTATGGCGCGCTCGCCGACGCCTATGCTGCGGGCTTCCTGCGCGACATCGTTGCCGCCATCAATGTGCTGAAAGATGCCGAGCGGCGCTATCCGAACGACCCGGTGCTGCCGGCCGCGCGCGCTCAGTTCGCGATCCTGATGGACGACCGCGAGCAGGTGAGGGAAGCCGTCGAGCGCGCGCTGGCGCTGGAGTCGGAAAATCCGCTCGCGCTCGAAGCGCGCGCCCGCTATCGCGCCGGCATGGAGGGAGACATCGACGGCGCCTATGAGGACCTGAAGAAGGCCGTCGAGATCGCGCCGGGTTCGTCGTCGCTGTGGAACTCGCACGGCCTGATCGAGAGCGAGCGCGGCGCCGAGCGCGAGGCGGAAGCTTCGCTGAAGCGCGCCATCGAGCTCGATCCGGAGGATGCGGTCGGCTACGCCAACCTTGCGATCTTCTATCTAGACCAGGACCGGCTGGCCGAGGCAAAGCCGCTGATCGACAAAGCGATGGAGCTCGATCCCGCCTTCGACGTCGCGCTGATCGCGCGCGGTCGCTACCACATGCAGACCGGCGAGCTCGACAAGGCGCGCGCGGACCTTCTCGCCGGCACCACCGCCAACCCCGCCTATGCCCAGGATCTGCTGATGCTGGGCGCCGCCCATTACGAGTCCGGCGACCGGGTGCCGGCCGAACAGGCGCTGCGCAATGCCGACCGGCTCGACCCGAACGATCCGGCCACCTCGTCATTTGCGACGGCGATCGCGATCGACGACTACGATGCCGACGGGGCGATCCGCCATGCGCAGGAGACACTGAAACGCTCGCGGGCGCGCGGCGGCAACTATGCCGCGCTCACCGGCAACCGCGATGCCGGCTCGCTGCTCAACAACGCCTTCCGCCTGCAGGGCCTCGACGCGTGGGGTCGCTTCTATGGCGACGCCGTGTTCGACCCGTTCGCGGGTACGACGCTGCTCGACCAGGCGGTATCCGGCGCGCCCGACCCGTTCTACACCTCGATGGAGCCCGGCCGCGATCCTGTCGACCCGACCACGACGGTGCGCAGCTTCTCCTCGCTGTTCCAGGGGCTGATGCTGACGCCGGAAATGCTGGCGGGCCGCTCGCGCAGCGCCAACCTGTTGCGCCGCCCGTTCATCGAGGGTGCGGCCGGCGGCGGCTTCATCCGCAACGGCGACGGGGACGGCTGGACGGCTTCTGGCGAGGTGCAGGCGTTCAACGTCTCGCCATTCCCGTGGAGCCTCTATCTGTCCGGCAGCATGAAGCGCGACGACGATTTGCGCGAGCGCAACGCCCCCGGCACGGGCGTGCCCTTCGCTCGGCTCGACCTCGACAACGAGCTCATCTCGGGCCAGGGCTATTTCACGGCCCGCCCGACGCCCTACGACCGCGTCGTCGTTTATGCCGACCTTAACCGCTGGCAGCCGAATATCACCGACGCGACGGTGCTGCTCAACGATCCGACGCTGCCGTTCGACGGACTGAACTACAACCGCAGCCTCGACTTGCGCTCCTCGCGCGGCGGCGTCGGCTGGAGCCACACCTTCGGCTACAGGAACGTCCTCAACACCGCCTTCTTCGTCACCGACCTCGACCAGTCGAGCCTCGAGCAGGGCCTGCTGATCGACACGACCATCCCGGATGTGCTGGCGGCACGCGAAACGTCGGCCTCGGTCAGCCAGCGCACCTATACCGGCGCGGTGAATCACACGGTTGCGACCGGCGACGTGACCTGGCGCTACGGCGTCGAGGCTGGCACGCTGTCTTATGACCAGAGCTGGCGCGACCTGCTGATCTTCCCGTTCGGTTCGGACGAGACGGTCGACGGGCGCAGCCTCGACCTGCGCTTCGGCCGCGCCTATGCCGATGCGCTCTGGGACATCCGCCCGGACCTGCGCGCGGAAGCGGGCCTGTTCGGCACCTTCATCGATGGCGACATGTCGCTGTCCCGCGTCGACCCGCGCGTTGGCATTTCCTGGTCGCCCTAGGAGGGCCACTGGCTGAGCGGCGGCTACATCCGCGAGACCAACAGCATCAACGACACGACGCTGGCGCCGGTCGGCATCGTCGGGCTGCAACCCAACCAGGCGCCGCTCGACATCGGCGGCAGCGCCGAAACCTTTGCCGCCCGCTGGAGCGCGGAGTGGAACAAGCACCTGTTCACGACGCTCGACTACCAGCACCAGAACCTGCGCAACCTGTCGATCACCACGCCCGGCACGATCGAGTCGACCGCCCTTGCCCGCGGCAGCATCGACCGCGTCGCGGCCACCGCCAATGTCCATCTCGGCCACGGCTTTGGCCTGTTCGGCACCTTCGCCTATACGCGATCCGAAAACCGCGACCCGAACAGCCTCGGCTTCGGCGAGCCGCTGCCGTTCGTGCCGGAAACTTCGGCGCGGGTGGGCGTGACCTGGGTGAACCCGGCCAACGTCAAGCTGACGCTCGCTGGCACCTATGTCGGCAAGCGCCTTGGCTCCGACACCGGGCCGACGCTGCCGGGGCACTGGACGGTCGATGCTTTTGCCACCTTCGAGCCGTTCGACAAGCGCTTCCTGATCGAGTTCGCCGCCTACAATCTGCTCGACGAAAAGTTCGAGGTGGCGCCGGCGACGCCAGGCTGGGGCCGGACCTTTACCGGCTCGATCAAGGTTCGCTTCTGATGGCACTTCAGGTGCCGTGGCGCATCAGCCGCGGGGACCGGCGCAACGGGCTCGCGGTAATCGTTGCCGCCGTGCTCATCGGCGTCGCGGCCCTGTCCAGCTCGACGCCGTGGCGGCTGCTCGAGCTGCGCGCCTTCGACGTCATCTCGACCCTCGGCGTCCCGCCGGTCGACCCCGACGCGCCGGTGATCGTCGCCATCGACGAGCCGTCGCTCGCCGACCTTGGCCTGCAATGGCCGTGGCCGCGCGGCGTCCATGCCGACCTTGTCGAGGCGCTGCGCAAGGCAGGCGCGAAGGCGATCGGCCTCGACATCATTTTTGCCGACCCGAGCAATCCGGAAGCCGATGCAGCCCTTGCCGCCGCCGTCGGCGGCGACGTCGTGCTGGCGGCCGACGAAACCGTGCTTTCCTCGCAGCACGCCGACCAGCTGGTGCGGGTGATGCCGCTTCCCGAGCTGACCGATGCGGGCGCGCTGCACGGCATTGCCACCATCTCGCTCGACGGCGACGGGGCGCTCAGGCGCATGCCGCTTTATCCCGACGGCTTTGCCGCGCAGCTGTTGCGCACCGCCGGTCACGAGCTCGACAAGGTCGGACGCGGGCTCGTGCAGGTGTTCGGGCCGGGCCGGACCTTTCCGACCGTCAGCTACTATCAGGCGCTGGAACCCGAGACGTCGCTTCCGGAAAACTTCTTCCGCGGCAAGACCGTCATCGTTGGCCTCAGCCTCCAGAACGCGCCGACGGTCGAAGCCGGCGGTGCCGATGCCTACGCCACGTCCGCCACCTGGCGCACCGGCCGGCTGGTCGCCGGCGCCGAGATCCAGGCAACGCTCTACGAGAACCTGCGCCTTGACCTCCTCGTCAGCCCCGCCAACGAGGAGACGCGCCTTGTCGTGCTCGGCCTTGCGGTGCTGGCGGCCGCCGCCGCGGCCTGGCGCGCAAGCAGCGCCTACACCGTTGCCGCCGGCGTCGTGGCGCTCGCCGTCATCGCGCTCGGCTCGTATGTCCTGCTGCATCAGGCGCGCATCTTCCTGCCGCCGCTCGCCCCGGCACTCGGCTTCGTGCTCGTCGGCGCGGCGCAGGCGGCATGGGACTATGCGTCGGAAAGCCGGCAGCGGCGCGAGATCGTCCGCGCCTTCTCGCAATATCTGTCGCCGGTGCTGGTCGAGCGGCTGGCGAGCGACCCTTCGCAGCTGAAGCTCGGCGGCGAGAAGCGCACGGTCTCCATCCTCTTTGCCGACGTGCGCGGCTTCACCACCATCGCCGAGAAGCTGAAGGACGACCCGCAGCGGCTCATCGGCCTCATCAACCGCCTGCTCGATCCGCTGTCGCGCATCGTGCTCGAGGAAGGCGGTACCATCGACAAATATATTGGCGACTGCATCATGGCGTTCTGGAACGCGCCGATGGACGAGCCGGACCATGCCGCTAAGGCCGTGCGCGCGGGGCTCAGGATGCAGGAGGCGATCGACCGCCTCAACGAGGAGCTCGAGGGCGAGACGATTGGCGAGGGCGAGCCGCTGCGGCTTGGCATCGGGGTGGGCATCAACACCGGCGAGTGTGTGGTGGGCAACATGGGCTCGCAGATGCGCTTCGACTATTCGGCGATCGGTGACGCCGTGAACCTCACCTCGCGCCTCGAGGGCAAGACCCGCGACTACGACGCCCCCGTCATCATCGGTCCCGAAACCGCCCGCCGCGTCGCGGACCGCTTCAACATTCGCGAACTCGACCGCATCGCTGTCAAAGGCCGCAGCGAGGCAACGCCGATCTTCGGCGTGGAGTGGCGGGCGGGGGATGAGGCGGTGGAGGTCCACGTTTCACTGGCCCGCTAACTCACAATCCGCAAGAGAAGTACATCAAATGCTACAATATGCTAGCTTGACCACAACAACCTTCTGCGGGTACGGATCGGGATGAAATGCATTCACTGGAATTCCGGTGTATCGTCCGAGCCGAACAGGCTCATTTGCAATCAGCAGTGGCTGGGGGCGGGAAGGTAGGTTCACATGGCACGAGGCAGAACCAGCGCTGATATTAGTGCTGTAGACCGATCGGAAAATCGCGCCGAACTTGGCCGCTGGCTGAGGGAACGGCGCGAGGCGCTGGGAATGACGCAGCGCGAATTCGCCGCGAAAGTCGGCACGCTGTACTATACCTACATTTCGCAGATCGAACTCGGCCAGGGCAAGATTGTTCCGGAGCGCTGGGAGATGTGGGCGGAAGCCCTGAACGTACCACCGCGGGAATTCGCAATGAAACTCCTCGAGGCTTATGAGCCTGTCGCGTTCCGAATGGTGTTCAGCGACGAGTAGACCATCTCCGCAACTTGATTCTTATGAACCGCGCTCAGGGATCCTGGCGCGGTTCTTTTTTTGTCTTTGGCCGGAGGTGGTTCGGGCGCCAGGTGTCGCACCCTCACTGTTCTACTCGGGTCGAGGCTCAACGACCGGAATACCGTCACCTCGGGCGCGTAAAACACCTCTCGCGACTAAACACAGCACTACGACTCGTGAGGTGATTATTATTTCTAATGTACATGGAACTATGCTCAACAGTTCAGTGATCCTCCCCCATATTCTACGCAATTTATTCAGATAGGTACTATTTTTTGACACTGCATTACAACGCTGTTCTCGCCAAATATAAACATTTGTTGTCTATGTTGCAGTTATGTGAACGGTATCATTCCATTTATGCACTTATCAATGCCGCTGCCCTATCACATTAAATCACTCGCAAAGAGTCGAAATCGCACTTGCACTTGTCCAGTGATAACGCTACATCATAACCCCATCACTGGACTATTTGCGCGTCCAGCGATCAAAACTCTGCGTCGGCGACGTTCGACACCTTGATCACTGTTGGGAGATGTAACTTATGGCTCTGACTTTTGATGCCACCTACTACTACAAGAATCGGCCGGACGTGCTGGAAGCGTTTCTGAAGTCGGGTACGACGCTGTCGGCGTTTGAATTCGCTCTGAGCCACTACAACAACCACGGTTGGAAAGAAGGCGCGAACCCGAGTGCGGTGTTCAATACCACCGAGTACCTGAACGCCAATCCGGACGTTAAGGCAGCTGGCGTCAATCCGTTTGATCACCTCAATCAGCACGGTCTTGCTGAGGGTCGCGCTCCGAGCCTGGAATATCCGTCGATCAACGAATTCGACTGGCAGACCTACCTCAATTCCAATCCGGATTTGAAGGCAGCTGGGATCACGACGGCAGAAGCTGCCTACACCCACTACATTAACCACGGCTACGCCGAGAACCGCCCGGGCTCGCCCGACCTTACCCAGTTCAAGTTGCAGAAGGCGCTGAACAGCTACCAGACTTCCAAGGCCGCGCTTGACGACTTCCTTGAAGAAGCAGGTATGGATGCCGAGGCTATCGAGTGCGATCTGAGGGAAGCTGAGGAAGCGCTAGAGGCACACCTCGAAAAGGGTTCCATCGCCGAGCTTGAGGCTACGATTGCTCTGAAGAAGGCTGCAGTCTCGGCTCGTGAGGTAAACTTGACCGCGGTTCTTGAGGATGAGGAAGAGCTTGCAGCTACGGTAAAAGCGCTTCAGGCAAAGCAGGCGACCTACAAGGAAGTAGTCAAGGCGGGCAACGACGCCGCAAAAGCACTCACCGATGCTGTAACTAAGGTTGCAACCGACGCCAATCTGACGCTCAAGCTTGCGTTTGCTGAGAAGGCGGAAAACATTGCCGCCCTGAAGGCCGGCGAGCCCTTCTTCCAGTTGATCACGGAGGATGGCTTGAAGGACGCAATCGTGATGGGCCAGAACGGCAAGCTTGCCTTCGGCTTCACGATCGATGCTGAAACCGCGACCAAGCTGCAGCCGGTCCTTGAAGCCGCGCAGAAGGGCTATGACGCCTCCCAGACTTGGGCAAACGCACAGAATGAGTTCGAAGCGCTGATACTCAAGGTCTTGGGTAACGACGAGCTCGACAGCGTGGATCACTCCTACATTGACTGGAAGACCGGCGAGTTCGAAGACAAGTTCTTCGGCGAAATCGTCAACACCGAGCTGGCTAACGCGCTTGAGGCACTAGCGGCAGCTCAGAGCGACCTCGCGACTGCTCAAAATGATCTTGGCGTTCGTCAGGATTTGGTCGCCAAGTTGGCTGCTGCCCAAGCCCTGTTTGAGCAGCTTGAGGCGCTTCAGGAGGCCGTCGAGTCTGCAGCTGAGGCTATCAGGGATCTGGGCTACAATCTGCCGGAAGAACTCGACGCTACGTTCTCGGCTACCAGTGATGGCGATATCCTGATCTACAGGGACGACGCAGCTAAGGATGGTGATAGCGACAGCCTGATCACCAACTTCGGTGTCTCTGGTGACGACATGATCGTTTTCGGCAAGGAGTTCAAGCTCGTCAAGCTCGCTGATGACTTCGACGTCACCAAGGGGAAGTTTGGCGGCGACCTCAGCAGCTTCGAGATCTTCTACAAACAGGTGAACGACGGCACCATCCTGTACGTCGAAGACGACACTTGGGATGGCTCGGCTAGCGGCGATTGGAAGGGCAACGAAATTAAGCTCGTTGGCGTGGACGCCTCTTCGATCACCTTCGAGAACGGCATCCTGCGTGTCGCGGGTTCGGAGATCGCCTGATCTCCATCTCGGACCAACAGCGAAACCCCGGCGGAGCGCCGGGGTTTTTTCTATCATCGGTGCCCCTAGCCGAAATGCCGTTCCGGCCAGCCCTCCCCCCCGATCAGTGGCACGAACAGGACACCGCCGAGGTCTTCTTCCTCGTATTTGTTGGCCGCGACGCGCTTGATACGCCTCAGGCGCTGCTCGCCGCGTTCGGCGCCAACCGGCATGACGAGGCGCCCGCCGACTTCAAGCTGCTCCTGCAGGGAGACAGGAATGGCGGGCCCGCCGGCCGCTACCACGATCACGTCGAATGGCGCCTTCTCGCCAGCCTTTCGAGGCGTCGCCTGAGCGGACGACGACGTTTGGGCATCGCGCCTGCAGCCGCTCCCGCGCCTTCTCGGTAAGTTCCCGCACCCGTTCGACAGTGAAGACTTCGGCGGCAAGGTCGGCATACACCGCCGCCGCATAGCGGAGCCCGTGCCAATCTCGAGCACGAGATCGTCCGGCTCAATCCTGGCGGCCTCTGCCATGCAGGCGACAATATAGGGCCGGGAAAGGGTCTGGCCGCTGCCGATCGGCAGGGCCCTGTCCTCGTAGGCGTATCCCTCGAAGCCCTCGTCGACGAAGGCTTCCCGCGGAACCCGGCGCCCAACGTGGAAGGGGCTTCAAGTATGGCACAGGCGAGGGTAGACATTGGGCTCCCATCGGCAACCGCACCGCCCAGTTCGTTGCCGCCTCCGTTTTGTAGGCAACTATACGCATGAACGATCATCATTGTTCCGGGGGACGAAGCCGTCCTGAGATTTTGCGGGGGGCAACAATCTCGATGCGGCGTCTCAACCTGGCCGGTGTTAAACTGACTGCCGCGGAGGAAATCGTCACCGGGTAAACCTCGCAGCATCGTTTGATACTGCCACGCCGCAGCGGAGCGTGGGATCGAGCTTCAGACCGCACGCTTCCCCCATCCGCCGGGAGGGGAGGTTCGACGGTGCGATCATCTCATAGACATGCGACGCGCCAAGTTCGTCGAAGGCCGCTTCCACCAGCATCGCGTTGATGAGCCGGCCGAAGGTGAGACCGCGCCAGGTCTCGCCGACCGCGATCAAGCCGATCCAGGCATAGTTGCGAAAGCGGCTGTGCGCGTTGTGCGGGAAGTAGGCGTGGCCGGTTGCAATGATGTGGCGGCCAACGCGAAGGACGATCGTCCTGGCGAGCGGAGGTCTTTCCGCCAGCATGGAGCCGGGAAATGGGGCAAGCCCCGCCGTAGCAAGGAAACGCTGCACCTCAACGGTATCTTTCCCTTCCGGACCATCAAGAATGGTTTTCACCGTTATTCCCTCCGGAACCAGACGGCCGGTGATCGCCCTGGCCTCGACACCGGCAGTGTCCGGCGTTCCGACAAGAATGTCCCAGGTGTCGATCCGATATCCTTTCGCTTCCAGTGGTGGAAAAATCCGGTCCGCCTGGGCCGGCGAGATCATCCGGAAGCCAATGAGCCCGTCGCGGGCAAGCATTTCCTCGATCAGTGGTTCCGGCACCCTGTCCGGATCGTCAACGCCGATGAAGCGCCCGGCGTTGTAGATGCCGGGGGTGCTGGCAATCCAGTCCCGCATCTCCTGGGTGCGCCTTTGCAGCGCCTGCTGCTCCTCCGTGCCGCAGAATCCTGCCATGATACCGCCTCTGCCTTGCGGTCGAAGTGTCGCTAATGGTTGCGGCAAGGTCTGGAAACAAACTTGAAATCTTCCTGAAATCAGCATTCCCTGTGTGCGGCGGGCGTTCGCGCAAGCAAAGGGGGGACGCATGAGGATGCTCCATGAACGATGAGCGGGCGCCCTCGGTCATCGACCTTGGCCGGGGCGATCTGCTCGACCGACAGGGGGCGGAGCATAGTCCTGCGGCGGCGATCGCTTGGGGTCCTGCTGTCGCTGGCCAGGAGCGCCAACCGGGTCGTCTCCAAGGATGAGTTGATCGCGGACAACTGGCCAGGCAGCGCCGCCAGCGATGAGACGCTGGCCCAGTGCATTTCGGATATTCGAGGCATCTTCGGGCCTCGCCTGCGCTCGTCGGTTCGCACTGTGGCTGGCCGCGGCAACATGCTGGCGGGATGGTCACTCAGGGCGGATGGCCGCCTCGTGGCTCCGGATGTCGTGGATCCGCGACTTCCCCTCTTCAGCGAAAGGCCGTCGATCGCGGTGCTGCCTTTTTCAAGTGCAGGGGGCGACCCGACCGGATCCTATTTTGCCGAGGGCATAGCCGAGAACCTGATCGACGCCTTGAGCCGCGTCCGCTGGTTCTTCGTCGTCGCTAAGGGGTCTGCCTTCACCTACCGCGACTGGCCTGGGGACCTGCGCAGCTTCGCACGCGAGGTGGGTGTCCGGTACGTGGTTGAAGGCGCTGTGCGTCGGGATCGACAGCGTATCCGTCTGACTGCCCGCCTGGCGGAAGCCGAAACGGCCCATCAACTTTGGGCTGGGCACGCAGAAGGATCTGCCGACGACATTTTTTCGCTTGAGGACCAGCTAACAGCAGAGGTGGTCGCTGCGGTCGAACCCAATGTACGACATGCCGAGAAAGGGCGCGCGCAACGAAAGCCGACCAAAAATCTCGGTGCGTATGATCTCTCCCTTCGTGCACTCCCGCTGCTCTACCGCTACACGAAGGCCGATTTTGACGAGGCAGAGCCCCTTCTTCGTGCTGCAATCGAGCAGGACGGCACCTATTCGGACGCTCTCGCTGCGCTCGCGGACTGCATTGGCCGCATGGCACTAAACGGCTGGAAGGCCGATCGCGAAGCAGCCTTCGCCGAAGCTTGCGCTCTGGCCTGGCGGGCGGTTGTCGCCGATCCTGATAACCCAACCACCCTGGCGACCGCCGCATGGGCCTATGCGATGTTTGCCGGCGAATTCGATCAGTCGATGGACCTTGCCGCGCGAGCGCTCCAGCTGCATCCCAACTCGCACGCCGTCCGTTCCTATTGCGGCTGGGTCTACACCTACGCTGGCGAAAGCGACCGCGCGATCGAGCAGTTTGAAGCGGCACGCAGGCTGAGCCCGGTCGATACGCGCAGCTACTTCCCGTTGCTCGGCATCGCCACCTCACATTTCTTCGCGTGGCGTTTCGATATGACCGCACAGGCCACCCGGTGCATCCTCTGCCAAGTGCCGGAACACAATATTGCCTGGCGCTATCTGGCTGCTGCATTGGCTCACATGGGCCGTGCGGAAGAGGCGATCGAGGTGATGCGCGACCTGCTCGCCCGTCAGCCGGACTATTCACTTGCAGCGGCCCGCGGCAGCCGCTTCCGTCATGCCTGGATGCTTGATCTCTGGCTCCAGGGATTGCGGAAGGCGGGATTACCGGAACGCTCCTTCCGAGGCCTAGCCTCAGAGGCAAGTCCGCTTGTTAGCGTTTGCGACATGCGACGCACTGGACTGCCAAAAGACTCACTCTCGCGGTCTTCTCAACAGCGCGTTTTTCCATCGGCTGTGATCTTCAGCGAGCCGTCTCAACCCAAACCTGTGTTGCATCCCAGGCGACCTTGTGGGCCTCGCTCGTGCTTGCATCGACTGATGCCAACGGCAAAATTGTTATTTGCACCAGTAATAGTCAAACATGTCCGCTTGCCATCAAGGAACGGGGCGTTTCCGCTAAGCGCCCGCGGTACGCCTGGCGTCACGGACCATGTTCCGGGCGATGACAAGCTGCTGGATCTGCGTTGTCCCTTCGTAGATCCGGAACAGACGCACATCACGATAGAACCGCTCGATGCCGGAGTCCGCTACGTATCCTGCACCGCCGTGAATCTGCACGGCCTTGTCGGCGACGCGGCCGACCATCTCGGACGCAAACATCTTGCAGCACGCAGCTTCCGTCGCAATGGGCTGCCCCGCGTCGAAGCGGCGTGCGGTTTCTTCGATCATGCAGCGCGCGGCGAAGCACTCTGTCCGCATGTCGGCCAGCATCGCCTGGACCAGCTGGAACTCTGCGATAGGCTGACCGAACTGCTTGCGTTCGATCGCGTAGTTGAGGCTGTCGCCGATGAGACGTTCCGCAACACCGACGCAGACGGCACTGATCGTAAGCCGTCCGCGATCAAGCACCTTCATCGCGGTCGCAAAACCCTTCCCGATGTTCTTCTCGCCGCCGATGATCGCGTCGACGGGAACGCGAACGTCCTCGAAGATCACATCGCAGGTATGGGCTCCCTGCTGCCCCATCTTGCGGTCCTTCTTGCCAAGCGTGATCTCCGGCAGATCAGCGTCCACCAGGAAGGCGCTGACGCCCGAAGCAGTGCTCGTATTCGGATCGGTCCGAGCAAAGACTGTGAACACGCCCGCCTGCGGGGCGTTCGTGATGAAGCGCTTCGTCCCGTTGATGACGAAGGAGTCACCGTCGCGGCGTGCGGACGTGCGGAGTGATCCAGCATCGGACCCTGCCTCGGGCTCCGTCAGCGCGAAGGAACCGATGAGTTCGCCGGAGGCCATCCTGGGAAGGTAGCGCTGCTTCTGTTCAGCCGTACCGTCGAAGATGATCCCCTGGGACCCGATGCCGTTGTTGGTCCCGATCACGGAGCGGAATGCCGGGGACGTCTGGCCCAGCCGGAACAGCACCTGAACCTCTTCCGAAACGTTGAGGCCGAGTCCGCCGAACTCTTCCGGGATTGCCAGGCCGAACAGGCCGAGCTGGCGCATATCCGAAACGATGTCCGCGGGCATCGCATCACTCAGCGCAACCTCTTCCTCGCGCGGCCGCAGTTTCTCCCGGACGAAGCGCGCCACCTGATCGAGGAGCTGCTCAAATGTATCCGCGTCCAGAGCCAAATCACTGCTCCCCGACCTGCTGAAGCTCTTCCGGCGCCCGGACGGCCCCGAACGACGACCTGTAGCGCTGCAGGTCGTCATGCAAGCGTTCAGGCCAGATGGCGGCAGCGCAGTACCGGTCCGGACGCACAAGCAGCACCTGGTCGCGGTGCGTCCTGAGCGGGCGGAAGATCGGATCCGCCCGGTCCGGGGTGTCGTGTTCGTCGAGGTGCACGCGCTGCAACGGCAGTCCCAGATAGTCCTGCGCTCTGAGCGCGTTCAGCGCCTCTCTGGCGGTCACATTCTGGCTGACAAGGCTGAACCCCGGGCCCAGGAGGCTGTCCAGCGGAACAGGTTCGGCCTCCGGCCTCGCCAGTTTCGGCTGAGGAAGCATTTCGCCGACAAGCGATGCATCCAATTCCTGGCGGTCAAGATCAAGGAACAGGCCGGCCTGATAGCGCGGCCGGGGCTTGAAGCGCATCTGGATCAGGTAGTCGCGAACCATGGGGAACGGCTCGAGCGCCTCAAGAAGGGTGTCCCGGAAGCGGATTTCATCTTCCCCCGCGGGCATCACGAATTTCCCCATCGCCACGGCGATCTGGATCATGTCCCATGCCGGCTTGCGGCGTTCGGCTTCGTAGCTGTCCAATATCGCGTCGCTGGCGCCGCCCCTGACGCAAGCGGCGACCTTCCAGGCGACGTTGTGAGCGTCGCGCAGCCCGGCATTCATACCCTGACCGGCAAAGGGAGGCGTCAGGTGCGCAGCGTCGCCTAAGAGCACCACCCTGCCACCACGCAGGCGATCCGCCATCCTCGCATGGAAGGTGTAGACGGTTTTCCGGATGACATCGGCTTCGTTAAAGGATCGGTGCCCTTCCAGGAGCTTCGCGAGGAACGACGGCTGCAGAACCTCTTCGCGCGTTTCGCCCGGCAGCAGCATGAACTCGTAGCGGCGCCCTGCGCGCGGAGCCGGGACACTGACAGCGGGCCGATGCCCGCTGCAGAAGAATTTGGAGTAGCGGCTGTCGTCTGGATCGTTCATCATGTCGACGACGATCCAGTCCTGATCGTAGGTGCTGCCGCTCATCGCGATGCCCAGCCGCTCGCGGGTCGGGCTCTTGCCGCCGTCACAAGCCAGCACCCACTCGCAGGCGATCGAGTGCAGTTCTCCCTCCGCGTCCCGGACCCGCACTTCCGCCCCGCTGGAGTTCGATGTGGTTTCAACGACCTCTGAGGCGAAATAGAGCGAGCCGGGCGCGGCACTTGCCAGCGCTTCAGCCAGGGCTTCCTCCAGCTCCGGCTGGAAGATGAAGTGGCGCTTTGGAAACCCGTAGGTTTCCATGCCCGACCCCGTCTGTGCAAAGCAGCGACCCGCGTCATCGTAGTATCGCGACCCGACGCCGACGACGGCCTCCTTCACGTAGGTCTTGTCGAGGCCGAAGACCTGAAGGGTGCGAGCCCCTTCATCGTCCAGAACGATCGCACGCGGCAGCCCCATGGGCCGCGGCTGCCTTTCAAGGACGATCGCGTCCACGCCATAGCGGGCAAGCAAATTCGCGGTCGTAAGTCCGGTGGGCCCCGCACCGACGACCACCACGGAAACTTTCTCAGGATATTTTCGCGTCATCGCTCTCACGAACCGGTTGGGTCTGTCAGTTGCCGCGCACCCTGGCCTCAGGCGAGCCCCTCGACCTGAAGAATGTGTTCGGCGGCGGGGCGCGCCCGCAGGCGGGCGAAATAGGCCGCGCAGTTCTGCGGAACGTCGAGCTTGACGCGCTCGCATGCCCAGAAGAGCACGTAGAACAAGGCAGCGTCAGCTATGGTAAGCCGATCGCCATAGGCAAACTTACCATCACCAATGGTCCCCGAGATCCGCTCGAAGGCTTTCTGGACGATTTCCCTGCCGGTCTGCTGAACGAGCGGATGATCCTCCTCGCGCGCCGTGAACTTGGCCGGGCGGAAGATGCGGCTGAACCCTTGCATGTGAATGGTGCTGACGGCGAAGTCGATGATTTCGAGGACCCGCGTCTGGCCCTCGATATCCTCGGGCAGGAGATTCTTGTCAGGGTGCGCCTTTGCCAGCCAGTAGGCGATCGCCGGAAACTCCGTGATCACCATGCCATCCTCGCGCTCAAGCACCGGCACCTTGGACTTGGGATTCTTGCTGACGAACTCGGGAGAAAACTGCTCCCCCTCCCGGATATTTATGCGTACCGCGCGGTACGGAACGCCCATTTCCTCCAGCAGGAAGTGCATGCCGACCGAACAGGCCGCAGGAGCATAGTAAAGCGTGTACATTCTCGATTAGTCCTCCCGCACCGTTAGTACGATTTTGCCAATGTGCCTGTTTCTCTCCATTTCCTCGTGCGCTTTGGCGGCGTCGCGAAGCGGGAATGTCGAGGAAATGGTGGGCCGGATTTCCTTCCCAAGGAGCGGCCAAACCCGCTCTCTGATCTCAGAGGCAACAGCCTCCTTCATCGGCAGCGGCAGCGGGCGAAGAAGCGAGCCCGTCAGCCTGATCCGTCTGGCCATGAGCTTCTGAAGCGGGACCTGGAGACGTTTTCCGCCGCCGCCGGACAGATGCGCGATCCTTCCATCCGGAGCCATCATCTCGAGATCCTGCTCGAAATGGGCTCCTGCCGACATGTCGAGCAGCACACCGATGCCCTGATCGTCAGTTGCCGCACGGACCTTTGAAGCAAGATCCGGGTCGTCATAACGGAGCGCATAATGTGCGCCGTAGCCGAGTGCGGCTGCGACCTTCTCATCCGTGCCGCAGGTAGCGATGACACGGAAGCCGAGTGCCGACAGCATTTGCAGCGCAATGTGCCCGACGCCGCTGGTGCCGCCATGAACCAGCGCGAATTCGTTCTTCCGAAGCTGCATGAGCCCGAAGAAATTCCACCAGCTCGTGAAAAGCGCCTCAGGCAGCGCCGCGGCCTCATCGTCGTCCAGCAGGTCCGGCACGGCAAAGGTCAGTGAGGTCGCGGCGACGACGTATTCGCCATAGCCGCCACCCTGCACAAGAGCCATCACCCGGTCGCCGGGGCGGAAGTGCGAGCTGTCGCCAGTTTCAACGATGGTGCCGGATACTTCGAGACCTGGCACCGGATTGCCGTCATGGATGGTACCTGACGCGCGCTGGTTGCAGTCATGGCGGTTGACGCCCGCGGACGAGACCCGGATCAACACTTCCCCGGCCTTTGGCTGCGGGATCGGCGCTGCCGCCACCTGCAGCACCGACGGATCGCCCGCGACCGTGATCCTGATGACCGTCTGCTCAGTGGACATTGGCGCACTTCCGCTCATGGTCGACGAAGCTGCCATCTGCATGCCCGACCGCGCTCAGCAGCGCGGCTCTGATCCCCGCGGTTTCACCGGCGGAGGCAGAGCGCCAGGCAACGTGTCCGTCCGGCCGCACCAGGACAGCACCCTCGCGGCCGATGCCGTAGAGCTCGATCCATTTCGGATCCTCGGCAACAAGATCGTCATGTCCCGGAGCGACGATGTTCCCCTTCACGCCAAGGCGCTCGCAGACATCGCGGAACGGGTCGATCCAGCTGGAACTTGCGTCGGCGCAGACCAGGGTGAAAGCGTCATAGGAGAACAGATCGATCGTCGAGACGCGTTCACCGCTTCGGCTGAACCACGCATGCGGTGCGCGCTGGCCCGGCCGCGCTGACGGCGTATAGGTTTCGACATCGAAGGGAACTTCAGGGCTCCCGTCCGGCACCACGAGGCAGGAGCTGTAGGCGTAGCCGAAGGTCTGCCCCGGATAGTCAAAATGCGCGCGCTGGGCCGGGATAGCCGCGGCGAGACGCTGGCGCACCTCATACCCCTCTGGCTTGTCGATGATGGAGCTGACCTCGGGATCCAGTGCGAGGATCCCGGAAAGTCCCGCATCTGCCATCTTCTTCGCGTTCCGGGCGCTTTGCTGGACGTTGAAGGTGGCAACCGGCAGGCGCTCTCCCTCATAGCTTTCCAGAAGAGATTCCGGCGCATACCCACGCAGGACGAGGGAAATCTTCCAGACCAGATTGTGGACGTCGGCAATACCGGTGTTCATTCCTTGTCCGCCGGTGGGCGGCAATGGGTGGGCTGCATCCCCCGCTATGAAGACCCTGCCGACCTGGAGCTTGTTGGCCACGCGCGCCTGCATGCGCCACGGCATCACGCTCTTGATCTCGACCGGTATGTCCGGCGCACCGATTGCGGCGAGGACGATCTCGCGGCACCGGTCGACGGTGTAAGCCGCGCGGTCTTCTCCCTCCGGGTACGGGAAGTTGTAGGTCCAGCGCTGCCGCCCATCGAGCGAGATCAGGACGCCGGTGGTGGCGGAATTGTAGATCCACCACAGGAGATACGGGCGGTCTTCTACGTACTTCCAAAGATCGGCGTGGAAGTAGACGCCGATCTGCTGCCCCATCGAGCCGCCGGTCATCTCGATGCCAACCGCATCTCTCGTGAAGCTGCGCGATCCATCGGCGCCAATCAGGTATTTCGCGGTCGTGACGCCCTTTGCACCGTCCGGTTGCTGCCAGGAAATCTCCACGCCTTGCGAGGCTTGCGAAATCGCTGTGACCTCAGTTTCGTAGTTGAGTTCGAGGGAAGCGTAGCGCCGCGCCCCCGACAGAAGGACCGGCTCCAGCATGTCCTGAGGGCACGACCGCTTCAACACCGGGCTGATCGCGGTTTCGCGCTCGTCGGGGCCGTGGTCGCCGCGGGTACGAATGTGCCCGATTTCTTCGCCAGCCAGGCTCACGACGAAGCCGATGCCTGCATGCCGTTCGACCGGCAGCGAAGCCGCGTTGACCGCCTCCTCAAGGCCGAGCGTGCGGAGAATCTCCATCACTCGGGCATCCACGACATGGCCCCTGGGGTGGAAAGAAGTGGTGCGCTGGCGTTCAAACAGCGCACATGAAATACCTAGCTGCCCGAGAAGATTTGCTGCGGTGAGACCAACCGGCCCCCCTCCAATAATGGCAACATCGACTTGAGATTTAGGCATGACTCTTCTCCTGTTCCCCACCGTGGCGAGGGCAGCGAACTTTCAGATGAATGCGCGGGTGTGTCCGCTTAGCTCGTTCCAGTCCCGGACGGAAAAGCGGTTCCCGCTTTTCCGGGAACTGCCTTAGGACTCGGCTTGAACCGGATTGGTCAGAGTACCGAGACCGGTGATTTCCACTTCAACCGTGTCGCCTGCTTTCATGAAAAGCTTCGGCTCGCGGAACAAACCAACGCCGCTTGGCGTGCCGGTCGCGATCACATCGCCGGGCAGCAGTTCGGTTATGGTCGACAGGTACGCGATCAGCTCCGGGATCTTGAAGGCCAGATCGCCCGTCGAGGTGTTCTGGACTTCCTGGCCGTTGAGCCGCGTCACCAGCGTCAGGGCTTCGGGATCGGGGACTTCGTCCGTCGTTACGAGGTACGGCCCCATCGAGCCGGAACGGTCGAAATTCTTGCCGGCCCAGAACTGCGTGGTATGGCGCTGGAAATCGCGGATCGAACCGTCGTTGAAGCAGCAGTACCCGGCGACATGCTTCAGGGCATCCTGTTCTGAAATCGCGCGCCCTGCCGTGCCGATGACGACAGCCAGCTCGCCTTCATAATCGAACCAGCTGGACACCTTCGGGCAGATCAGCGGTTCATTCTGCCCGACGATCGAGGACGGATACCGCGTGAAGATCGAAGGGTGCGATGGCTTTTCCCGGCCGGTCTCGGCGATATGGCCCATGTAGTTCAGGCCGATGCAGATGATCTTGTCCGGATTGGTGATCGGCGGAAGGAAACCGACCGTGGCCGGATCAACCGGAGAACTCGAGTTTGCGGACGCTGCCAGCTCACCCAGGGCGCCGGATGCCAGCACGGCGCGAAGCGTCGAGTACCTGGCGCGGAGAGCGGCCCCCGCGTCGGCGATGCCGGACTCGTTGACGATGCCATAGGACGCCGTGCCATCGGCGAGCAGATAGGATGCGAGTTTCATTATTTATGCCTTGCGATTTCGGGGGTGGCGGCGCGTGCGCGTCATTCGTGATTGATGACGCTGTCGAGCCACGCACAATTGGGATTGGGTGCACGCCGCCCGCGACGCGCCGTGTCGAGCGCCATCTCCCTCAGGCGGCGTCGGGTGGGATCGTCCTCCGGCAGGTAAAGACGATCATGGCCCCAGAGGCTGGGCCCGTCGGTGGTTTCGTGAGGGACCCAGGTCTCGGGATCAATCGGCGGCGATCCCCAACCATACTCCACGAAGAAGCCTGACGGGCTGTTTGCGTAGAAGCTCATGATGGGGTCGTTGGCGTGCCGCCCAAGGGTGTAGGCGACACGACCTTTTTCTTCGAGCGCCAGGTCATATCCCTGCCCCACGTCGTCCATGGACAGCAGCTCCACCATGAAGTGGTGCAGGCCCCTGCGGCCCGAGCCAACGATCGCGAAGCTATGGTGACGCTGGTTCACATGGAAGAAGTAGAGGGGATATGGCTTAAGACCGTAGTCCGAGACACGGAAACCGAGCAGATCCCGGTAGAACCAGAGCAGGCGATCGACGTTCTCGGTATGAAGAACGGCATGCCCCATTCCCATCGGTCCGGTCTTGAAACCGGAGATCGGACGGCTCGGCTGGAATGGCTCCTCATCAACATGAGGCCCGCTGAAGAGCTCGATGTAGTTACCGTCTGGGTCGGAGAAGCTGATCAACCGGCTCACGTGACGCTCGTCGGCCAGTCCTGAACCTTCGAGCTTCACCGAAATGCCAGCATTCTCCAGCCGCGACGCCATTGCATCGAGGGCCTCAGGAGATTCGACTTCCCACCCGAGGAAATCCAGACCTTCGGGACCTGCACCGGTCACGACCAGCCGCTGCTTGCGGTCGTCCATGCGGAAGGCCCTCACCGAGCCTCCCCTGTCGACCTGCTGCATCCCGAGGATGCCGGTTGCAAATTGCCCCCAGTCTTCAGTCTTTGTGGACCGAATTCCGATGTAGCCTAGCGCGCTGATAGACATATGCAGCGTCCCTCTGAAGGTTTTTCCGGACGTTACTTTGTGCCCTCGACGGCCTGCAGCGCCTTGCCGAAGGCGTCGTAGATGGCCTGGCCGTTGTCGTGGGCCGCGATCCACTTTTCCGTTGCCGGGGCGACCGCGGCCTTCCATGCCTCGACCGCCGCCTCATCCGGCTCGACCACCTGCGGCTTGTAATTCGCTTCGATGCGCTCGCGGGCGGCCGCCACGTAGGCGTCGAACTCCTTGCCGAAGTAGTCTGAGAACGTCTCACCCGAGAACTGGTCGATCGCTTCGCGCGCTTCGGCGGGCAGAGCTTCGTAACGGGCCTTGTTCATCAGCACGAGCATTGGCGTCGCGCCAAGGAACGCGGTGTTGTAGTGGGTCAGGACCTCGTCGGCATTGAACGTCTCGGACGCACTCCACTCGATCAGCGAGCCGCTGATGAGGCCGCGGCTGATGCTCTCGGCAAGGGTTGCTGCGGTAATGCCGCCGATGGGAACCGCGCCAAGCGCCTCGAGAACGGCGAGCTGGGTCGGTCCGGGCGCACGCATCTTCAGGCCCGACAGATCCTTCGGCTCGTTGATCTCCTTGGTCGCGCCGATGAAGGCCGGAGTGGACACGCAAACGCAGAGCAGCTTGAACTTTTCGTAGTCGCCCTTGAAGTGCCCCTCCTCGACCATCTTCCACATGGCGAGCGAGCCCTTGTGCGACTCGGTGACCATGAAGGGCAGCTCAGCGACGGTGCCTTCATCGAACCGCCCGGGAGTGTATCCCGGAATGACCCAGGCAATATCAGCCACGCCGTCCTCGACGAGCTTCAGCTGCTGGGCGGGGCTGCGCCCCAGGGTGCCGCCGGCGAACATCTGGATTTCCAGAGTGCCTTTCGACGCGGCCGCAACCTTCTCAGCCCACGGAGCCAGTATTTTCGACGTCACATAGGCCGCCGGCGGCTCGAAGCTGGAAAAACGCAGTGTTTCAGCAAAGGTCGTTCCGCTCCACACCGAAGCAAGAAGGACACCAAGCGCGAGTATTTTCTTCATGAGCACCTCCCAATGACTCAACTTTATAATCAACGACCCTTCCCGGCTGCTCGAAACTCGAGCTTGTCCGCGATGCGGACACCGCTTAGCGCATAACTGCGGGCAGCCAGAGGGTGAGTGCAGGAAACAGGACGAGGATCGCCAGCCGCACGAGATCGGCGCAAACGAACGGCATGACGCCGCGGTAGATCGTCCCCAGCTTGACGTCCGGGTACATCGAATTGAGCAGCATCACGTTGATGCCGATCGGCGGCATCAGCATCCCGATGCCAATGACCATCACGTTGATAACGCCCCACCAGACGGGGTCGTAGCCGAAGTGCACGATGACCGGCAGGACGAATGGCAGCGTGATCACCAGGGACGCCACTTCATCAAAGAACGCCCCGAGAATGATGTAGACGATGATGAACGCAAAGATGATGAGCGTCGGCGGAACGTCCAGGCTGCCGATCGCCCCCACCAGAAAAGTCGCGCCACCGGTGACCGCGATGAAGTAAGAGAACACGGTGGCGCCAAAGATCATGATGTAGATCATCGCCGTGGACGCGCTGGCTTCCGCGAGCGCACCAAGGAAGTTGCGCACCGTCAGCGCGCCCCGAAACAGCGCGAACAGGAACGCCAGCAGCACGCCGACGGCTGCGGCTTCATTTACGGTGAAAACGCCGCTGTAGATACCGCCAAGCACGGCGATAGCCAGTAGCAGCGGCCGCCAGCCGGCAGCAATTCCCTTCAGCCGCTCGCTCAGCGGCACGGCCTCACCGCGAGGCGCAAGATCGGGTTTGAACCAGACCGTGAGCCTGATCGCGACGATGTAGGATACGACCGTCAGGATGGCGGGAATGACGGACGCCGTGAAGAGCGTGAGGACGGACTCTTCCGTCAGCACGCAATATAGGATCATGATGCTCGAGGGCGGAACGATGATGCCGAGCGTGCCTCCTGCGGCCACCGCGCCCGCTGCGATGTCCGGAGAGTAGCCGCGGCGCATCATTTCCGGCAGCGCCACGCGCCCGAACGTGGCGGTGGTCGCCACGCCGGAACCGCAGACCGCCCCAAAACCGCCGCTCGCGACGACCGTCGTCGTCGCGAGCCCGCCGCGGCTGCGGCCGACCAGCTTCGAAGCCATGTCGTAGATGTCGGTAGCGAGCCCTCCGACTGAGGCGAGGCTGCCCATCAGCATGAACAGGGGAACGACGGCCAGATCGAGGTTGGCCATGGTTGATGCCGGTTCGCTGGCCATGAGGGACAACGCCGGCCCCCATCCTGCAATCTGGGCGAAGCCCACCATTCCAACCAGAGCCATCGCCACGCCGATCGGCACATGAATGGCGATCAGCCCCAGCATGACGACTGTTCCGACAAGCGCGAGTGTCAGCAGATCCATGGGATTTCCGTTCCGGAGAATTAGATCAGCGACGGGTCGTCGTTGACGACCTCATCGGGGACGGCCTGTGGCGAGAGCAGTGCCAGAAGGTCGGTAAGAGTGACGATCAGCTGGGCGAACGCGCCGAAGATCAGCATGACGCTCGCAAACGCCCACCAGGGCCAGACCGGCAACGCAAGCACCCACGTCCGCTCTCCGGAGATGCGCATGCTCTCCGCGTAATGCACCATTTGCCAGGCGATGATGGCGACGAAGACGAGCGTCAGGATGCTCGCCAGCGTGTCAAAAAAGCGTGCGGCACGCGCAGGGAGCAAGCCTCCCAGGATCTCCACTTTTAGATTTTGCTTCAAGGAGAGGTTCGCCGGAATACAGGCAGCGATCACAGCTGCCATCACAATGGCGCTGACATCGTTGACGCCGGCAATCGGACTGTTGAAGAGCCATCGCAGGAACACGTCAGCGCCGGTCATCACGGCAAGCACGAACAGCCCGCAAAATCCGATCAGCGCAAACAATCGGGCGGCAGAAACGGTCCACCGGCGAATCTTCTGCATGTATCCTCCCCTGCCTGGAGCTGCATTACCCCCAAGCGGGATCGATCTTTACAAGGCGAAGATTGCCGTGCAACGTCGCCCCGGAAAATGCCCGCATTGCGGACAAGTGGAGGAGACGGATGGCCCGGGACAACCAGATCAATTCCCTGAAGAAGGGCTTTCAGGTTCTTCAGATCATCAATCAGAAGGTTGGTCTCAAAGCGGCGGAAATTGGTCAGATCGCGCGGATGCCGCGGCCAACGGTCTACCGAATACTGGAAACGCTTGAGGAACTCGGCTTCGTTGCCCAGGACCGCTCAAGCGGCCTGTGGCGGGTTACGCTGCACGCAAAGTCCTTGAGCTCTGGCTTCCGGCAGGCAGACTGGATCGTTCAGGCGGCTGTGCCGCAAATGGTGATCCTGGGCCGGCGTATCCTGTGGCCGCTGGATCTGGTGACGTTCAGCAACGACAGCATGGTCATCCGCGAATCGACGCACGACTTCAGCCCCTATTCCGTCAACCATGGAATGGTGGGGCTTCACCTTCCGATTCTCGATACAGCCGGAGGCCGCGCCTATCTGAGCTTCACGAGCGACTGTGAGCGGGATCAGATCCTTCAGGCGCTGGAAACGAACCAAGGCGCGAACGGCCCGTTGATGACCGCCGACGGACCGCTCGATGAAGTGATGAAAAGGTGCCGGGAACTTGGTGTCGGATATCGGGCCAATGGCTTCCGGTCAGAAACCGCAAGCCTCTCGGCGGCGATCCGTCACGGCGACAGGATCATGGCCTGCCTCACCCTCATCTATTTCAAGTCGGCGATGAGTCTCTCGAAGGCGGTTGAGCAGTACCGCGACGAACTCCTCTCGACCGTCGGTGAGATCGAGAGGATGCTGCCCCAGTTCGAACTTGAACTGCGAGCTGTGGATGCGGACATACCAACGGAAGGCTCGGGCCCGCGCTCGACAACCGTTCCGCAAATACCACTGGCCTAGCGGCGACCGGCTGTTCTCGGGCACCATCTGCCCTCCCGGTTACACCGCGCGCAAGGTCCTGATCGGCTTGCCCGGGGTGAGCGCTTCGGCTGCCTGGATGATGCCGCGGGAGTCGATTCCGTAGTGGCGGTAGAGCTCGGCGATCGAGCCGGTCTGGCCAAAGTGTCCGCCGCCCGGCAAGCGGGTGCGGTGACCATGGACGGAGCCAAGCCAACCGCAATCCGCTTGATGCCAAGTTGATCGCGAAGCTCGACCAGGTCAGCCTGACGCGCCGGGGACGCATCGTCGGGAAAGGAGCTGCACAGATAGCCGAAGCGCGATGGCGCTATGATCTGAAAGCCGCCCTCGCGCAGTTGGTGCGCAATTAGAAGTCCCTGGTCGAACCCGCCGTCCCGTGCCGTTGATCATTATGAGCGGACGTCCCTGCCCCGCTATCGCATACTCGAGCGTGCCAGCACCGGTGTCGATGGTGCTGCTGCGACGGTGAAGTTTCAATTCGGCAACTGTCATCGAAGCCTCAAACGCTCCAGCGGTCCATGCGAGCTCCTGCAACGGCTAATCCCCCTGCCCCGGCAATAGCCGCTCGGCGAGTAATCATGGGGGCGAGTTGACAAGTGCATTGGCTGCCCCCCCCCCGCGCCGCATCAGAGCAAGGGAATGCGCGGAGAAGCCTATCGTCGAACACTGTGAATTGACGCATGATAAATCTTCGCCCTGCAGTTCATGATACGGCGTCATCTTGGTGGCCTGGCAATGAGATCCGGCAATTCCAGGAACCAGCCGCTGCACAAGTTGATCCGGACCCTATAACCCTGTGTCAAACCTGTCTGTCGCAGCGACAGCATCGACGGCACCTTTGGGAGACAAGCATGAGCAGGCAGCACAAGGAAAACCACCTCGTCTCGCGCATCGGATGGTTACGCGCGGCGGTGCTCGGCGCAAATGACGGCATCGTTTCGACGGCAAGCCTGATCGTCGGCGTTGCCTCCGCCGCGCAGGGAGCCTCCGACATCATCGTGGCGGGTGTCGCTGGGCTCGTGGCCGGGGCCATGTCAATGGCGGCGGGTGAATACGTGTCGGTGAGCTCGCAGTCAGACACGGAGCAGGCCGACCTTGTCCGCGAACGCATGGAGCTGGAAACGCAGCCCGAGTTCGAGCGGGAAGAACTCGCACAGATCTACGTCCAGCGCGGACTATCGCCGGAGCTTGCGGCGCAGGTCGCCGATCAGCTGATGGCGAAGGATGCGCTCGAGGCGCATGCGCGGGACGAGCTTGGGCTTTCGGAGACGACAACCGCACGTCCGGTCCAGGCAGCTCTGACGTCAGCGGCGACGTTCTCTGCCGGGGCGGCGATGCCACTGCTGGCCGCGGTCCTTGCGCCTGCCGGCACACAGGTGTGGGTGACGTCGATCGCCTCGCTTGTGTTTCTCGCCGTTCTCGGCGCGATCGGGGCATGGGCGGGTGGTGCGAAAGTATTGCGGGCGACATGGCGGGTCACGTTCTGGGGTGCGCTGGCCATGGCAATCACCGCCGGAATCGGCGGGCTGGTCGGCCAGGCGGTGTAGCCGTGGCATCGGACTGTCGATCGTGGCGACCATCGCGAACCGCATCGGCAGCCGGCTGAAGCTCAACTCCCCGCGGACGGGTCATTCCGATGCCATTGTGGCACTTGTGGCGTTGCAACCGGCTGCTGTCCAATCAGGCAGGTAGCCCGAACAACACCCACCCGAGCACACCAGATCCAACGATCGCAAGCACGACGTTCAGCTTCGATCGCCAGAAATAGAGGACAGCAAGGGCGGCCGCGAAGATCAGCATTCCGAGCAGCAGCGACGGCAGCCGCGGCGCAAGCGCCGCCGCTAATTCCAACGTCGTCGCCGCAATAAGCCCGACTACTCCAGCCGCGACCCCGGCAGCCTTTGCCGAAACTCTCACCGCAACCGGCTCCGACGCTTCGCTCGATAAGGGCTTCGCGTCTCCACCGGTTGCTCAACCCGCGCCCTACGGCGTAACAGAAACGGCCGAGGCTCTAATCGCCGCTGGATGACAGTTCAGTGGCAGGTCCGTTACACTAGGAATGCGTGATCGGCGCCGCAGTCTACCATCTCATTTTGCGCAAGCGGAGCGGCAAGCGGGATCTTATCAGCATGCCTGCGCACCCTTTTGCCTCACTCGACGTCTGTCTATCCCTGGGATGAACTCCTGGAGACTTTCCTGCGATAGGTCTCCCTTCGGACCGACGGCGTCTGTCGACGTGGCTGGTGAGGCAGTTTGCTGGCACCCGTCGCGGGCTTGTCGTTGGACCCAGCAAGCAAGCGCAGGCCGTTGAGAACAACCAGAACCGTACCACCCTCGTGGCCAATAACAGCGAGGGGCAATGGCAAGTCAAAGAACAGGCCGCCCGTCACCAGAACGGCCATGGCGATGAGCGCGAAGGCAAGGTTCTGCTTGATGATACGGGCGGTGCGCTTTGCAAGGCGCTGCGCTTCGGCGAGCTTGGTCATGTCTTCGGACAGGAGCGCAACGTCTGCTGCTTTCAAAGCCACGTCGGAACCTGCCGCACCCATGGCAATGCCGACATCGGCCCGCGCAAGGGCAGCCGCATCGTTCACGCCATCGCCTACGAAGGCTACCTTGCCGGTGGCGGCAAGTTCGCCGACCATGCGCACCTTGTCTTCCGGCAGCATGTCGGCGTGGATTTCCTCGGTGCGCAGGCCGAGTTCCTCGCCGATCCGCAGCGCGACGGGACGGCGATCGCCGGTCATCATGACAATCCGGCTCACGCCACCGGCGCGCAAGGACGCGAGCGCGTCCGGTGATGTGGCACGAGCCTGATCGGCAACGGTAATCGCTCCGAGGACGCTTGTGCCCTTGCCAAGGTAGATGACTGTTTGCGTATCCGCAGCAAGCGCTGCGAGCGCAGGATGGTCGATCGCGGCTGACATCTGTGCGGCAAGACGCGGATTGCCGGCCCAGACCTGTCCGCCATCATAATCGCCGACGATGCCGGCGCTTGGGCGGGTGACGACGTTGGCGACCGTGACAGGCCGAATCGAGCGGTCAGCTGCCTCGCGCCGGATCGCAGCCGCGCTGTGGTGCTCCGAATGCGCCTCAAGACCCGCAAGCAGCGCGAGAAAAGCTTCTTCGTTTCCATCAAGCGCCACCACCTGATTGACTGCGGCCTTGCCGGTCGTGAGCGTGCCGGTCTTGTCGAAGGCGAATGTGTCGACGGTTGCGAGTGTTTCGAGCGCGGCGCCACCCTTGAACAACACGCCGCGCCGGGCAGCGGCCGACAGCGCCGACAGGATTGCTGCAGGAACGGAGATCACGACGGCGCAAGGGCTGGCGGCAACCAGCAGGGTCGCGGATTTGTAGAGTGCGCTCTCCCAGTCGCGTCCGAGCCAGTAGAAGACCGCAAAGGCGAGTGCAGCGGCGATCAAGACGCCCACCGTGTAACGCTGGCCGAACCACGCGCTGAAACGCTCGGACGGAGCCTTTGCGGCCTGTGCTTCCGTCACCAACTGGATCATGCGGGCGACGGTGCTTTCTTCGACCGGCTTGGTGATTGCAACTTCGAGCACGCCATCGAGGTTCACGGTCGCCTCGAACACCTGCGCGCCGGGGTCCTTGCTGACAGGAATGGACTCGCCCGTGATGCTGGCTTCATCGAGCGATCCCCTGCCGCCGACGATGATGCCATCAGCTGGAACGCGCGCGCCCGGCCGCAGCACGACCACGTCGTTGACGCGCAGGTTGCCCGCCGGAACCTCTTCCACTTCGCCATCCGGGCGCTTGAGCAGCGCGGTCTCGGGGCGCAGCGCCATGAGCGACTCGACTGCGCGCCGAGCGCGGCCAAGAGCCTGCGCTTCGAGCGTCGTGGAGACGCTGAAAAGGGTCAGGAGCACCGCGCCTTCAAACGGCGCGCCGACGGCTGCTGCGGCAACGGCAGCGACGACCATCAGAAGGTCGATGTCGAGCACCCGCTCGCGCCATAAGGTCTCAAGCGCGCGCCAGGCGGTCGGAAGACCGCCAGCGAGATAGACAACGGCAAGCCCGACGGCAGACATGAACGCAGCGATATCACCCTCGAGCGGCCAGAGGGCCGCGACGGCGAGCACCATGCCCACGACCGCTATCCCGGTGAGAATGGTGGGTAAGTCGAATGTGAATCTCGTCCGCATGCCCTGCTCCCTGCGCATTCAAATGCATAGCGCATTAGTTGCGATTATACTATTGCAATTTTTTGCAATCGCTTCTATCTGATCGTCATCCAACACGCAGCGAATGAGAAAGCCAGCGATGAAACAGGTTTCCGACAAGCTTTTCGTGGCGCCACAGGTGACGCGGACCGAATTGGTAAAGGCGAAGGCAGCAGGGATTGCCGCCATCATCAACAACCGACCAGATGGCGAAGAACCCGGCCAGCCGAGTGCTGCATCCAATGCTACGATCGCAGCCGAGCTCGGGCTTGGTTACATCCATATCCCAGTCGCCCCGGGCCAGTATTCGCTTGCGCAGGTCCGCGCGTTTGAGGCTGCGCTAGCCACTGCCGAGGGACCTGTTCTGGCGCACTGCAAGAGCGGCACACGCGCGGCCAGCCTCTATGCCATCGGCGAGGTGCTTGGTGGGAGGATGACGAAGGACGATGTGACGCCATTGGGCCAGTCCATTGGTCTTGATCTTTCCGGCGCTGTCCGTTGGCTCGACGCCAACGCTTCCAATTGACCGATCCATTTCAGGAGTAATTTGTCATGAGCACGTCCAAGCCAATCGTGAAGGGTTTCTTCGAGCCGCGCACCTATTCCATTCAGTACGTCGTGGCCGATCCCGAGACCAAGAAGTGCGCGATCATCGATCCGGTCCTCGACTTCGACGAGAAGTCGGGCTCAACGACCACGTCGAGCGCCGACGAAATCCTCGCTTACGTGAAGGCCGAAGGCTACGAGATCGAGTGGATCCTCGACACGCATCCTCATGCCGACCATTTCTCGGCGGCAAGCTACCTCAACAAGGTAACGGGCGCACCGACCGCGATCGGCGAGAAGGTGGTCGAGGTCCAGAAGCTCTGGAAGGGCATCTACAACTGGCCGGAGTTCCGGGCGGATGGGTCGCAGTGGGACCGTCTGTTTGCTGAAGGCGACACGTTCAAGGTCGGCAACATTCCGGCACGCGTCCTCTTCTCGCCGGGCCACACGCTAGCCTCCATCACTTATGTGATCGGCGATGCGGCCTTCGTTCACGACACGCTGTTCATGCCGGATTCGGGCACAGCGAGGGCGGACTTTCCGGGCGGCAGCGCGACGCGTCTTTACAATTCGATCATGGAGATCCTGTCCCTCCCGGACGAGACGCGCATTTTCACCGGCCACGATTATCAGCCGGGTGGGCGCGAGCCGCTATGGGAATCGACGGTTGCCGAGCAGAAGGCGAAGAACACGCATATGTCGAAATGTGCCAGCGAAGCCGAGTTCGTGGCCGTGCGCACCGCACGCGACAAGACGCTCGCCATGCCGAAGCTCATCCTGCACGCGCTGCAGGTGAACATGAATGGCGGTCGCCTGCCGGAGCCGGAAGCCAATGGCAAGCGCTACCTGAAATTCCCTCTCGACGCGCTTGAGGGCGTGACATGGGATGACCGATGACCAGAGACCTGTCGCCCAAGACGGCTGATCTCATCGCAAATGCAAGCGAGGCGGCGGACTTCATCAAGAAGTTCGCCCACCCCTCTCGGCTGATGGTCGTCTGCGCGCTCGTCGATGGCGAGCGTTCAGTGCGCGATCTCGAGGACACGCTTGGCATTCGCCAACCTGGCCTGTCGCAACAGATTGCAGAACTGCGCGACGCGGGCCTGATCGTCGGCCGCAAGGCATCGAAGAACATGTTCTATCGCCTCGCCGATGGGCGGGTGAAGGAATTTATCGAACAGATGCACCGGATGTTCTGCGCGCCGCAACCCTCCGGCAATGGAGACAAACAATGACCGAGTTCACCCCCTGGGCATCGCTGATCGGCGGCGCCATGATTGGCTTGTCAGCCGTCCTCCTGATGCTTTGGGAAGGCCGCATTGCTGGCATCTCCGGCATCGCAGGGCGGTTGCTGCCACCGTATCGTGACGGGGCATTCCTGTCGCGCCTCGGCTTCATCGGCGGCATAGTCGCAGCACCGCTTCTCATCTCGCTGGCGAGCGGGACGCCAGTTTCGCAGACGATATCGTCCAATGTCCCGCTGATGATCGTTGCAGGCCTTCTCGTCGGCTTCGGTTCTGTCTGGGGCAACGGCTGCACCTCTGGCCATGGCGTGTGCGGGCTTTCGCGCCTGTCGCCACGTTCGATCGTGGCAACCGCAACATTCATGGCGACGGCTTTCATCACCGTCTTCGTCGTCCGTCACGTGATCGGAGGTTAACCAGATGTCGTTCCTCGTCAATCTCGCCCTCGGGCTTCTCTTCGGCACAGGCCTTGTCGTTTCGGGCATGGCCGATCCTGCCAAGGTTTTGAACTTCCTCGACCTCTTCGGCACCTGGGACCCGTCGCTTGCCTTCGTGATGGGCGGCGCTGTGGTCGTCGCCTTCATCGGCTATCGCCTCGTTTTGCGCCGCGATGCGCCGGTGGTCGGCAAGACCTTCCACCTGCCGACCCGCAGCGATATCGACGCACGCATTGTCGCTGGTCCGGCAATCTTCGGCATCGGCTGGGGACTTGGCGGCTTCTGCCCTGGCCCGGCGCTTGCCGCGATCGGCCTTGGTGCAACTGGCACGCTCGCTTTTGTGCCGGCGATGATCCTTGGCATGTGGGCAGCGCGCCTGCTTGCCGAAAAACGCGCATAGCTCTCCTTCGCTGAAAGTATAGAGGTATCCACCATGACACGGCTGGCACGCGCCCTGCCGATCCTTGATTGGGGTCGGCACTACCAGCGCTCGACATTCACCAACGACATGGTCGCCGCGGTGATCGTCACGATCATGCTGATCCCGCAGTCGCTTGCCTATGCGATGCTGGCGGGTCTGCCGGCCGAGGTGGGGCTCTATGCGTCGGTGCTGCCGCTGGTCGCCTATGCCATCTTCGGCAGCAGCCGCACGCTGGCAGTAGGACCCGTTGCTGTCGTCTCGCTGATGACGGCAACTGCTGTCGGTGAGATCGCGGCGCAGGGCTCGGATGCCTATCTCGTCGCCGCGACCTTGCTCGCGCTGATGTCCGGCGTGATGCTGATCGCGATGGGTCTGTTCAAGCTCGGCTTCGTGGCGAATTTCTTGAGCCATCCGGTCATTTCGGGGTTCATCACCGCGTCTGGCCTGCTGATCGCCGCAGGGCAGCTCAGGCACCTTCTCGGGATTCAGGTGAGCGGGAATACGCTGCATGAAATTGCTATCGGTGTCTTCGGGAACTTGAGCAACATCAATGTGGCCACGCTTGTCATTGGTGCCAGCGTGCTTGCCTTCCTCTATTTCGTCCGGCTGAAGCTCAAGTCTTTGCTGACGAAGCTGGGGTTTGGCCCTCGGATGGCAGATGTCATCACCAAGGCAGGCCCGGTCGCGGCCGTTGCAGCAACGATCTTTGCGGCAACCGCGCTCGACCTTGGTTCACAAGGCGTCGCGCTTGTCGGCGAAATCCCGCAAGGGTTCCCGGTTCCAGATGTTCCCGCGATCGATCTCGACATGCTCAAGGCGCTTGCGGGTCCTGCCTTGCTCATCAGCTTGATCGGCTTTGTGGAATCCGTATCGGTCGCGCAGACGCTGGCATCGAAGCGTCGCCAGCGCATCGTGCCGGATCAGGAACTGATCGGTCTCGGCGCTGCGAATATCGCGGCAGGCATATCGGCTGGCTATCCGGTGACGGGTGGGTTTGCCCGCTCTGTCGTCAACTTCGATGCGGGTGCCGAGACGCCGGCAGCTGGTATCTACACTGCAGCTGGCATCGCGCTTGCGACCCTATTCCTGACCCCGCTGCTTGCGAACCTGCCTCAGGCAACGCTTGCAGCGACGATCATCGTTGCCGTTCTGTCTCTGGTGGACATTAAGGCCATCCGCCGAGTCTGGACCTATTCTCGTTCCGACTTCTCCGCCATGGCCGCGACCATCCTTGGCACACTGTTCCTCGGGGTCGAAGCGGGAGTGGTGATGGGTGTCGTGCTGTCGCTCGTGCTGCATCTGCATCGCACCTCGCGTCCGCACATGGCGGTCGTGGGACAGGTCCCCGGCTCGGAGCACTTTCGCAATGTCGAGCGGCATGACGTGATCACGTCGCCGAATGTGCTGTCGATCCGTGTGGATGAAAGCCTCTACTTTGCTAACACGCGTTATCTCGAAGATCGCATTGCTGCGCTCGTTGCGAAGCAGCCGGAGCTCAGGCACGTCGTGCTGATGTGCTCGGCGGTCAACATGATCGACGCGTCCGCGTTGGAAAGCCTCGAGGAGATCAATCATCGCCTCAAGGATGCAGGTATCGCGTTACACCTGTCGGAAGTGAAAGGCCCGGTGATGGATCGCTTGAAGCGCTCGACCTTCCTTCAGGACCTGAGCGGCAAAGTGTTCCTCAGCCAGTACGAGGCTGCTGCGCGCCTCGCTAGCGCTGACGCGCAAGTGTGATCGCTTCTCGGATTTGATCAGGGCTAAGGGGGCCGCCATATAGGCGGCTCCCGATCAAGAAAGATGGGGTTCCGATCAGGTTCAGACGTTTTGCCTGCTCGCGGTTCCGTTCAAGCAGAGCATCGATGCGTGGCAGATGGAGGTCGAGCGCATCCCTGACGTCAGCAGGATTGATGTTCGATCGACGCAGTCCGTCATCAACGCTACGATGTGTCAGCGTTCCAGCAATTCCCATCACGGCCAGATGTGCAGACGCGTAGTGACCAAGATATCCGGCAGCGTGAACCATTCGCGCCGCGTAGAGAACTACCTCGCCGTTGATCGGCCAATCCTTCATGACAAGGCGGATATGGCCGTCATCCGCAACGATCTGTTTGAGATGCGGATGCAGCGTCTTGCAGGTGGGACAGGCGTAGTCGAAAAACTCGACAATCGACAGGTCGCCATTAGGGTTTCCGAGGACTGGCTGCGCGGGGTCGTACGCGACGTCTATTAAGCTGACTTTGCGGATTCCGAGCTGAAGCCGGCCGGCATTCCGATCAATTACCGGCCACCGTTCCGATTTGAAGCCGGCCACGATTCCAATCAATTGTCGGCCGTTTTTCGGCTCTAACGATACCCCCCTGGGTCAGCAACTTTGGCATCAAGCCTCCCGGTACACGAGGAGGATTTTCAGGCCGTCTTTGTTGACTTGGCCCCTTTGGTAGCACATGTCGGGCAGAACAAGATTCGACTGCGACGGGCATCCGCGATCCGCCAGAAGGGACACTATCGCGACAAGGCCTTCATGGGCCGGCTTCGCGCTCAGGCTGAGGAGTACGGATTCACGATCGAGTTCCACCAGAACGGCAGGATCGTTGCTACGGATGCTACCTGCGCTCAGATAATGACCGCGCTCCTCGACCACCGATTGTCATCGGCATTTTCGGCGCAGATTTATGATGTGCAGGGAGTAACAGTTGTGGCTGTGTGATCCCGTTTCTCTCTTGAGAACGTCATCGCGCCTTGCTCTAAGAGTCCGACCTCAGAACCTTAACGCGGAAAGCTGACGGGCAGCTCCCCGCCCACCTAATCCGGAAACGGTTGCTTCCGGAACGACAGTTCTTGGGAAGCGACAGGTAGGTCATGGAACGGCCGAGATGGGGGGCGTGTGCCGTCGTTGAAATCAGCTTGCACTCAATGGCAGCTATTCGGCGTTCGTCGCCCGAAACCCGACGGTCGGGTGTCGGCCCCGATGCGGCCTCGGGAAATCATTTCCCGAGTGTGATTAGCTGAGCCGACGCCAATGGCTGGGATGGGGTGGAAAGCGGAAGGGCGGCCTCAAGATCGCGAACTTATGGAAGCAGACATTTCACCATGGACGCGAGCTTCCACGCAGACCGAACCAGAGCCCGCGATTGAGACCTGTCATTCTTGTCAGTC
>Ga0180222_1000101_pt1 | contig 152595 bp, 131 predicted proteins | sample eDN5th37CKraftOP_FD_151336 | JGI IMG/M metagenome (GOLD analysis project Ga0180222, IMG submission 151336) | Enriched Organic Plus compost microbial communities from Emeryville, California, USA - eDNA 5th pass 37_C Kraft OP (version 2) (version 2) ... | reverse complement strand
GGGGCACGAGGCCCTCTCGCCCCTTCATTATCTTCACTTCGTCAGGCGCCGGCAGCGCCCCTGCGCTCTGTCATCCCGCCCAAACGAAAAACCCGCCAAAAAAATCGGCGGGTTTGTCAGTGGTCTGAAGGCAGCGAATTCGCTGCCTTTTTTCATTGATGCGGTGCGTTTCCGGCTTCAGTCGCCGTAGCCGTGCTTCGCCAGCCAGTCCTTCATGAACTTGATCTCGACTTCCTGAGTCGCAATCACATCCTCGGCGAGCTTGCGCACTTCCGGATCCTTGCCGTGCTCGAGCACGATGCGCGCCATCGCCACCGCGCCCTGGTGATGCGGGATCATGCTGCGCATGAAGTCGACGTCGGCGTCGCCCGTCATCTCGACGTCCATCGCATCATGCATTTGGCGGTTGGCCTCGTTGTAGGCTTTGGCTGCGGGGCTTTCTTCCGCTGCACCATGGGCAGCATGGCCGCCGTGCGCCGAATGGTCATGGCTCTGCGCGTGTGCTGAATTCATCCCCACGCAGGCGGCGATCGATGCCGAGATCAGCAGTGTTTTCAGTTTCGTCATTTGCCGCTCTTCCGAGCAATGCCCCCGCTGTGGTTATTCGGTCGAAACGGTGAAGCCTGCTTCATCCAGCGCCGGCAGGAATGCCGAGCGCGGAAGCTCTGTCGACACCTCGACCTTCTTGGTGGCGAGATCCGCCTTCACCTGCGCCGTCGGGTCGACCCGCTGGATCGCCTTGCTGACGCCGCGCACGCAACCTTCACAGGTCATGTTCTCGATATTGAACTGCATGATGAACTCCAGGTTCCATAATTTGGGCGGAGCATGGACCTTCCAACCTTGGGAAGGTCAACCCACTTTCTGCCCCTTGACCTTCCAATGGTTGGAACCCCCATCTAAGGGTGGACGTTAGCCAACGAGCGAGACGACACCATGAACGCGCCGCTGCAATCTACCACTTCACAAGGCAAGGCTCTTTCGCTGCCGATCGAAGGCATGACGTGCGCGTCCTGCGTCGGTCGCGTCGAAAAGGCGCTGAAGGCCGTGCCGGGCGTGACTGCCGCCAACGTCAATCTGGCGACCGAACGCGCCGACATCACCTATTCTGCCCCCTTCGACTATGAAGCACTCGTCGCGGCGGTCGAAAACGCCGGCTACGACGTGCCGAAGTCCGACCGCTCAATCGAGCTGGCGGTTGAAGGCATGACCTGCGCGTCTTGTGTTGGCCGTGTCGAGAAGGCGCTGGCGAAGGTTCCCGGTGTCGAGGCAGCGACAGTGAACCTGGCCACCGAGCGCGCGGTCGTCACCGGTAATGCCGACCTGAAAGAGCTGATCGCGGCGGTCGAAAATGCAGGCTACGACGCCCGCCCCATCGATCGCAGCGGCGAGGACGAGGAGCGGCAGGCAGAACGCAAGGAAGCCGAGGCTTCCCTGCTGCGGCGCGACCTCGCCATCGCTCTTGCGCTCACCATCCCCGTCTTCGTCCTGGAGATGGGCTCGCACACCTTCGATTTCGTGCACGACCTCGTCATGCGCACGATCGGCATGCAGGCGAGCTGGTATCTGCAGTTCGTACTCACCACGATCGTGCTCGTCTTCCCCGGCCGCCGCTTCTACACCAAGGGCCTGCCGGCACTGGCGCGGCTCGCGCCCGACATGAACTCGCTGGTAGCCGTCGGCACCCTCGCCGCCTACGGTTTCTCGCTGGTGGCGACCTTCGCCCCTGCCCTGCTGCCCGCCGGCACCGTCAACGTCTACTACGAGGCGGCAGCCGTCATCGTGACGCTGGTGCTGCTCGGCCGCTTCCTTGAGGCGCGCGCGAAGGGGCGCACCTCGCAGGCGATCCGCCGGCTGGTTCGGCTTCGCCCGCGTACCGCGCGCGTGCTGCGGGACGGGAAGCTCATCGAGATCCACGCGGCGAATGTTGCCCCCGGCGACATCATCGACCTACACCCTGGCGAACAGGTGCCAGTCGATGGCGAAGTTGTCGAAGGCAGCAGCTTCATCGACGAGTCGATGATTTCCGGCGAGCCGGTACCGGTCGAAAAGCAGCCCGGCAGCCGCGTGACCGGCGGCACGATCAACCAGACCGGCGCGCTGACCTTCCGCGCCACCGCCGTCGGCGGCGACACTGTGCTCGCCCAGATCATCCGGCTGGTCGAGGAAGCGCAGGGTTCCAAGCTGCCGGTCCAGGCGCTGGTCGACCAGGTGACGATGTGGTTCGTCCCCGCCGTCATGGCGGCAGCAACGCTCACCTTCATCACCTGGCTGTTGTTTGGCCCGCAGCCGGCGCTCACCTTCGCGCTCGTCAATGCCGTAGCCGTGCTTATCATCGCCTGTCCGTGCGCGATGGGGCTTGCCACGCCCACTTCGATCATGGTCGGCACCGGCCGCGCAGCCGAGATGGGCGTGCTTTTCCGCAAGGGCGAGGCGCTGCAGCAGCTGAAGGACGTCAGGATCATCGCCTTCGACAAGACCGGCACGCTGACTGAAGGCAAGCCGCGCCTGACCGACCTTGAACTCGCCGGTGGCTTGGACCGTGGCAAGGTTCTTGCCATGGTCGCGGCTGTCGAGAAGCGCTCCGAGCACCCGATCGCCCGCGCCATCGTCGAGGCGGCAGAAGCCGAGCAATTGGCGATCCCGGAGATTGCGCGGTTCGAGAGCGTCACCGGCTACGGCGTCCATGCCGAGATCGACGGCACCGCCATCAACGTCGGCGCCGACCGCTACATGGCAAAGCTTGGCGTAGACATCACCGCCTTCGCCTCGACCGCCCAACGGCTCGGCCAAGAGGGCAAGAGCCCGCTCTACGCCGCGATCGGCGGCAAGGCTGCGGCGATCATCGCAGTTGCCGACGAGGTCAAGGAGCAGACGCCTGCCGCCATCGCGGCGCTGCACCGCGCCGGCCTCAAGGTCGCGATGATCAGCGGCGACAACCGCCGCACCGCCGAGGCCATCGCCCGCCGCCTCGGCATCGACGAGGTCGTCGCCGAAGTGCTGCCCGCGGGCAAGGTCGACACCATCCGCCGCCTGCGCAGCGAACATGGCGCACTCGCGTTCGTCGGCGACGGTATCAACGATGCGCCCGCGCTTGCCGAAGCCGATGTCGGCATCGCCGTCGGCACCGGCACGGATGTAGCCATGGAGGCAGCTGACGTCGTCCTGATGTCCGGGCAGCTGACGGGCGTTGCCCGCGCGGTGGCGATCTCGCAGGCGACAATCGGCAACATCCGTCAGAACCTGTTCTGGGCGTTTGCCTACAACGTCGCACTCATCCCCGTCGCTGCAGGCATCCTCTACCCGGCAGCCGGCATCCTGCTTTCGCCGGCGCTCGCGGCGGGCGCGATGGCGCTCTCCAGCGTGTTCGTCGTCGGCAATGCGCTGCGGCTTCGAACCTTCAATCCGGAGGTATGAAATGAACATCGGCCAGGCAGCAAAGGCATCGGGCGTCAGCGCCAAGATGATCCGCTACTACGAGCAGACCGGCCTGATCCCTCCCGCGGAAAGGACCGCGTCAGGCTACCGCGACTATTCGCAGAACGACGTCCACGTGCTGCGCTTCATTCGCCGCGCTCGCGACCTCGGCTTCTCGGTTGCGGAAATTCAGGGACTGCTGGGGCTCTGGCGCGACCGCAATCGCAAGAGCGCCGACGTCAAGCGCATCGCGCTCGACCACATTTCGGAACTGCGAAAGCGGATCGCGGAGATGGAGCAGATGGCGGCGACGCTCGAACATCTGGCGTCCTGCTGCTCGGGCGACCACCGCCCCGACTGCCCGATCCTCGCGGATCTTGAAAGCCCGGAGGGGCTGTCGGCATCGGCGCCGCGGATCTCCCACGGCGCCGTGCACGGATAGTTTTAGCGCTTGAGGGACGCGGCCTCGCGGGCGAGCGCCGCGATCTCATCCCACTTGCCGCCCTTGACCAGCGCATCCGGCGCGATCCACGAGCCGCCGACGCAGACGACATTCGGCAGCGACAGGTACTCGGCCGCGTTCTTCGCGCTGATGCCGCCGGTCGGACAAAAGCGGATGCCGGCGAGCGGCGACGACAGCGCCTTGAGGAAACCGGCACCACCGGCCTGTTCCGCGGGGAAGAATTTTAGCAGCGAGTAGCCAGCCTGGCGAGCAGCCATGATCTCGCTCGGCGTGATCGCGCCCGGCAGCAGCGGCACCTCGCTTGCTGCCGCCGCCTCGATGAGCTGCGGTGTCAGGCCCGGGCTGACGATGAACTTCGCCCCCGCCTCGGCGGCCTGCGCAAAATGGTCCGCATCAAGAATGGTGCCGGCACCGACAATCGCTTCCGGCACCTCTGTAGCGGCGCGGCGGATCGCTTCGATGGCAGCCGGCGTGCGCAGGGTGATTTCGATGGCCGGCAAGCCGCCCTTGGCCAGCGCGCGCGCCAGCGGCACGGCATCCTCGGCACGGTCAATTTTCAGGACCGGAATGACCGGCTGGCCTTCCATCACCTTGAGAAGCGGTTCGGTCTTCTGTGCACCCTTCATCGGTCCTGCTCCAGATCAAGTTTCAATCGATTAGGTACAGCGCGTGTACCAGAGCCGGGCCCATGCTGTCCATGAGCCCGGCGTTCACGTTAGGATCTGCGGCCGAACAGCGCCGCGAAAAAACGGATGGTGCTGTCGAACAGGTCGGCCGGCCCGCGCGTCCGCGCCGTCCGGGTTTCCGCGCCAGCATTGAGTCCGAGATCAAAGCTCACCTTCTGGTAGATGGCATAGGCCGCTGCGAGCTTGGTGTCGTAGCGGTTGCGACGATAGGCGGGTCCGTTGTAGCCGCGGGCGAAGGCGGCCCAGTCGTGCGCCCTGAGCGCCTCGGCCAGCCCCGCCTTCTCGATATAGCGCGCCATCAGGCGAAGCTGTCCGGCAAGGCCTTCACGCGCTTCCTCGACCAGAGCGTCGACGGAAGGATAGCCGAGCCAGGCCCAGTGCGCGCCCATCACTTGCCCGACGCCCCACGAAGTCGATTCATACGCGGCCTTGCGGTCGATTTCAGCTGCCTGCCGCAGCATCTGCCAGCGTGCGGCTTGTGAGGCAGGATTGCGGATGACGCCGGCCTGCGGTGCGGCGAGCCCTTGCTTCCGCGCCCCCTCGCGCCCGTCGCCCGCTAGCCTGCGGTCGAAATAGTGTCCCTCGAAGCGGATCAGCGGCTCGGGCCTGCCTTCGACCAGCGCCTGAATACGCCCGCCGGATTCCACCTCCACGACAGCCGCAAGTGCCGCCGGTTCGACCTTGAGCGTGCGCGCCACTTCCGCAATCGTCAGCCTCTTTGTTTCGTTCAGCATCGCCAGGAACCTCCCTAAGTGGAGGCCTCAGTTTCGATAACGTCCCGGAGAGGTGGATAAGTGCGTCACCGAAACAGCTTGAAACCCCGCATGTGGCGGATTAATCGCGGCCCATGGAAAACAATGGTCCTTTTCGCGTAGCCGCCCTTTACCGCTTCACCTCGCTACCGCAGTTCACGGAGCTGCGTGCCCCGCTTGCCGAGTTCTGCGAAGCGCGCGGCATCAAGGGAACGCTGCTGCTGGCCCACGAAGGCATCAACGGCACCGTCGCCGGCACCTACGAGGCGATTGCCGAGCTGATCGACTATCTCAGCGCCATCAAGGAGCTCGAAGGCCTCGAGCTGAAGTACTCCCACGCGACCGAGATGCCGTTCCACCGCATGAAGGTGCGCCTGAAGCGCGAGATCGTCACCATGGGCGTCGACACGATCGACCCACTGCGCGATGCCGGCACCTATGTCGAGCCGCGCGAGTGGAACAAGCTGATCTCTGATCCAGACACCATCGTCATCGACACGCGCAACACCTACGAGACGGCAATCGGCATCTTCAAAGGCGCAATCGATCCCGAGACGCAGACCTTCACCGAGTTCCCGCGCTGGGCGCAGAACCGGCACAACGAGCTCAAGGGCCGCAAGGTCGCCATGTACTGCACCGGCGGCATTCGCTGCGAGAAGGCGACCGCCTACATGCGCTCGATCGGCATCGAGGAGGTCTACCACCTCAAAGGCGGCATCCTGAAGTATCTCGAGGAAGTCCCGCCGGAAGAGAGCCTGTGGGAAGGCGAGTGCTTCGTCTTCGACGAGCGCGTCTCGGTGAAGCACGGCCTTGAGGAAGGCGATGCGGAGCTGTGCCGCGCCTGCCGCCATCCGCTCCTGCCGGAAGACCTCAAGTCGCCGTACTATGAGGAAGGTGTCTCCTGCCATCGTTGCTACGATACGCGCACGGAGGAAGACCGGGCGCGCTACCGTGAGCGTCACCGGCAGGTGCTGCTGGCGCAAAAGCGCGGCAAGGGTCCCCATATCGGCAGCTGACGCAACTTCGGCGAGCTTTCCCCCCGTCATTGCAATGCCACATCGGCCTGCCTACTTTCGGACAGGTCGCCCCCTGGTGCGGCCTGACGCAAAGCCGAACAAGGAGGCAAGCATGCTCGACCCGAAGAAGCTTCTGGACGAACTTCTCGGCACCGCCGTACCGGGAACCGGTGCGACCGTGCGCGACAATGCAGGCAAGGCCGTGCAGATGGCAAAGGACAATCCGCTTGCAACGGGCGCGCTGGCCGCGGTGCTTCTCGGCACGAGGACCGGCCGCCAGATGTCGGGTTCGGCACTGAAGCTGGGCGGCCTCGCCGCCATAGCGGGCCTCGCCTACAAAGCCTACCAGAACTATTCGAACGGGAAGCAGCCGGGCGAACAGCCGGCAGCCACCGAACCTGAGCTCCTGCCACCGCCCGAAGGCACCCCCTTCAGCCCGGAACAGGCGCCGCAGGGCGAGAACGAGTTTGCGCTGGTGATCGTCCGCGCCATGATCGCGGCCGCCAGAGCCGATGGCCATATCGACGCCGAGGAACGCGCGAAGATCGCCGACCGCCTTCACCTTTCCGGCATTGGCGACGAGGCCGAGGCATTCCTGATGTCCGAGCTTGAGAAGCCGCTCGACCTCGACGCGATCGTTGCCGCAGCCAAGACCGACGCGCAGAAGGTCGAGCTCTACACCGCGTCGCGAATTGCGATTGACCCGGATACACGTGCCGAGCGCGGTTATCTAGACCTGCTCGCGGGCAGGCTGTCGCTACCGGACGCACTTGTCGAGCATATCGAGGAGACGGTGTCGGCGGTGAAAACCGAAGCCGCCGCTCCTGCCAACTCCCCCTGGTAAGAAGTGCGAATTTTTCTGGAAGCGTTAACCTTTCGTTAACCGATCAGGTCCACCCTGATTCTCAGACGATTTCGCTCTCCTCCTCCCAGGCGTAGTCGAACTAGGGCGGTCAGCAGACCGCCCTCTCTTTGTGGCAAAGCCGCTTGTCTTCCCCATCGTCATCTGCAAAGCACAGTCAGTTGCACTGGGAGAAGCATACATGTCTGAAAGCAAAGTCGCCCTCGTCACCGGAGCTGGCTCCGGCATCGGCAAAGCCGTCGCAACGACGCTGGTTGCCGCTGGATGGAACACGGTTTTCACTGGCCGCCGCCTCGACCGCCTGGAGGAAGCGGCGAAGGCAGCTGAATCAGCAGGCACGGCAAAGGCCGTCGCGATTGCCTGCGACGTCACCAAGGCCGATCAGGTCGATGAGCTGTTCGCCAAGATCGAGCAGCAGTTCGGCCGTCTCGACCTCCTCTTCAACAACGCCGGCATGGGCGCCAAGGGCGCTATGATCGACGAAATTCCGGTAGAGGTCTGGAAAGAGGTCGTCGACGTCAATCTCACCGGCTCGTTCCTGTGCGCGCGCGGCGCCTTCCGCATGATGCGCAACCAGAAGCCGCAGGGCGGGCGCATCATCAACAATGGCTCGATCTCGGCCCATGCGCCGCGTCCGGGCACGATTCCCTACACCGCGACCAAGCACGCCATTACTGGCCTGACGAAGACGCTCGCCCTCGACGGCCGCCCGTTCGACATCGCCTGCGGTCAGATCGACATCGGCAACGCCCTCACCGAACTCGCCGCACCAATGGCCTCCGGCGTGCCGCAGGCTGACGGGTCGATGCGCGCCGAGGCGTTGATGGATGTCCAGCACGTCGCGAACGCAGTTCTGCACATGGCGAGCCTGCCGCTCGACGCCAACGTGCTGTTCATGACGGTCATGGCAACGAAGATGCCCTTCGTCGGCCGCGGCTGACGCGCCGCAAGATCGCCTTCTCCCCGGCAACCGGGGAGAAGGCTTTCAGTTTCCTTCCTACTTCTGCAGGAATGCGCCGATCCGTTCGATGGCGCGCAGGATGTTCTCTTCTGAGTTCGCGTAAGAGACGCGGATGTAGCCCTCGCCGAGCACCCCGAAGTCCGGGCCGCCGATCAGCGCAACGCCCGCCTCGTCCAGCAGCGCATTGGCCAGCTGCTTCGCCTTCCAGCCGGTGCCCTTGATGTTCGGGAACGCGTAGAACGCGCCCTTCGGCGTAATGCAGGACACGCCGGGCAGGCTGTTCAGTCCCTCAACCACGATCTTGCGGCGGTTGTCGAACGCCCGCATCATCTTCTCGACATCGTCCTGTGGACCGTCGATCGCGGCAATGCCGGCAAACTGCGCTGGCGCGTTCACGCACGACCAGCAGTTGACCGCAAGCTTGCGGATCTTGTCGTAGAGCTGGTCGGGCCAGATCGACCAGCCCATGCGCCAGCCGGTCATCGCCCACGTCTTCGACCATCCGTTGAGGACGATGAGCCGATCGCGCACCTCCGGGAATTGCAGCAGCGAGACGTGTTTTTCGCCGTCATAGGTCATGACGTCATAGATCTCGTCGGACATGATCGCGACATGCGGATGCGCCTCGAGGCCCTTCACAAGCTTCTCGATTTCCTCACGTGGGGTCACACCGCCCGTCGGGTTGGCGGGCGAGTTTAGGATCAAAAGCCGCGTCTGCGGCGTGATCAGCGACAGCGTCTCCTCCGCCGAGAAGGCAAACCCGTTCTCTTCGCGGATCGGCACCGGCACCGGCTTTGCGCCCGTGAATTCGATCATTGAGCGGTAGATCGGGAAGCCCGGATCTGGATAAAGGATTTCCGTACCCGGCTGGCCGAACATAAGGATCGCCGCGAACATGGTCGGCTTGCCGCCCGGCAGGATCATCACATTCTCCGGCGAAACCTCGACGCCGGTCGTGCTCAGCGTCCGCCGCACCACCGCCTCGCGGGTGGCGAGGAGGCCCGTCGCCGGCGTGTAGCCGTGATGGCCGTCCTTCAGCGCCTTGATCGCCGCCTCGACGATATGTTCGGGCGTGCGGAAATCGGGCTGGCCGATGCCGAGGTTGATGATGTCCTTGCCGGACTGTGCAAGGGCCGTCGCCCGTGCAAGCACTGCAAACGCGTTTTCCTCCCCGATCCGGTCAAAGGCGTCTATGGTTTGGAGCATACGGCCATCCTCCCTGGTTCTAGGCTCATCCTCGGGCTTTGTGATGTTAGGCCACCCTTTGTCAATCTCGGAACACCGGACGCATGACTATGAGCCTCGAACATTGGACGCCCCGTGAACGTCCCTCTGCGGAACCGATGGAAGGCCGCTATGTCCGCCTGGAGAAGCTGGACGCGGCGCGTCACGGCGACCACCTGTTCGAGGCATCTTCCGCCGGGGATGCCGATGCGCGCTTTCGCTGGCTGTTCGAGACTCCGCCAGCCTCGCGCGCAGAATTCCAGCCGTGGCTCGACAAGGCCGCGGCTTCCGCGGATCCCTTCTTCTTCGCGGAGATCGACAAGGCGTCGGGCAAGGTCGCCGGCCGCCAGGCCTTCATGCGCATCGATACGGCCCACGGCGTCATCGAGATTGGCTCGATCCTCTGGAACCCGCCGCTGGCACGGCAGCCTGGCGCCACCGAGGCACTCTACCTTTTTGCCCGACACGCCTTCGAGGATCTCGGCTATCGCCGCTTCGAGTGGAAGTGCAACAACGACAACGAACCGTCCAAGCGCGCAGCACTCCGCTTCGGCTTCACCTACGAAGGCACCTTCCGCCAGCACATGGTCGCAAAGGGCAAGAACCGCGACACGGCCTGGTTCTCTATGATCGACAGCGAGTGGCCAACGCTCCGCGCTGCGTTCGAGGAGTGGCTTGACCCGTCGAACTTCGATAGTGAGGGTCGGCAGAGGAAGCGGCTGGAGGAGATTCGCGCCGCTATTGGCTGACGCCGCCTGCGCTCCCGGCGAGGCAGCGCGGCACAAGGCGCGATGCCTCGGGAGGGAGAGATCAGAATGGCAGGAAGGCTCAAGGGCAAGATCGCAGTCGTCACCGCTGCGGGACAAGGGATCGGGCGCGCAATCGCGGAAGCCTTCGTCAAGGAAGGCGCGACCGTCTACGCCACCGACATTGACCGCGCCAAGCTTGAGGGCCTTGCCCGTGCAAAGAAGGCGAAGCTCGACGTGACCTCGACCCGGGCAGTTGACGCCTACGCCGCGAAGGTCGGCCAGATCGACATCCTCTGCAATGTCGCCGGCTGGGTGCATCACGGCTCGGTGCTGGAATGTACCGAGGACGACTGGGACCGTTCCTTCGACGTGAACGTCAAGAGCATGCACCGTATGATCAGGGCATTCCTGCCCGGCATGCTGGAGCGAGCCAAGGCGAACGGCACATCCGGCTCGATCATCAACCTTTCTTCCGGCGCCTCTTCGATCAAAGGTATCGCCAACCGCTACGCCTACGGCGCATCGAAGGCCGCGGTCATCGGCCTGACCAAGTCGGTCGCCATCGATTTCGTCCGGCAGGGCATCCGCTGCAACGCGATCTGCCCCGGCACCGTCCGCTCGCCCTCGTGGGAGGAGCGCGTTGAGGATCTCGGCAAGAGTGTCGGCGGCAAGGACAAAGCGATGGAAATGTTTATCGCCCGCCAGCCAATGGGCCGCGTCGGTGAGGCATGGGAAATCGCCGCCCTTGCGGTATATCTCGCCAGTGACGAATCCGCCTTTACCACAGGCACTGCAATTCCCGTTGACGGAGGTTTGAGCGCCTGATGGACGCCAGCACCAAGAAGAACGCAATCGCCGCCGCCCTCGTCATGGGCGCATTCTGCTTGCTCGCATTTTTCCTGCCGAACATCGTCCTGTGGCTCGGCGGCTACTCGCCATGGCTCGGCGGCGCGGCAGCTTTCCTGTTCGTGGTAGCGTTCTTCGGTGTGTTCTGGCTGCGGGGGCGCAGCCGCCGCGGGAAATAAAATCTGAATTGGGGGAGTGAACAGATGCGTGTCCTGGTAACGGGCGCGGCCGGTATGATCGGCCGCAAGCTGACCGCGCGACTACTAAGCGAGCGGAAGATCGGGGACAGGCCGATAACCGAACTCGACCTGCAGGATGTCGTGCCGTTCGACGCCCCTGACGGCAATGGCATCAAGATCGCAACGCATGTGAGTGACCTGGCGGCTCCCGGCAGCGCAAGGGCGCTTGCCGCGCGCAGGCCAGACGTGGTGTTTCATCTCGCCGGTATCGTCTCCGGCCAGGCGGAGGCAGAGTTCGAGCTCGGCTACCACGTCAATCTAGACGGCACACGCGCCCTTTACGAAGCGATCCGCGAGGCGGGCAACGCACCGCGGGTTGTCTACACCTCATCGATCGCCGTCTATGGCGGCCCCTTCCCCGACATCATCCCGGACGAGTTCCACACTTCGCCGCTGTCGTCCTACGGCGCGCAGAAGGTGATGGGCGAGGCCCTGCTGCAGGACTACACTCGACGCGGTTTCCTCGACGGCATCGGCCTGCGCCTTCCCGGCATCACCGTCCGTCCCGGCAAGCCGAACAAGGCCGCCTCCGGTTTCTTCTCGAGCATCATCCGCGAGCCGCTTGCCGGCCTCCCGGCAGTCCTGCCCGTCCCGCGCTCGGTCGTCTGCACCCACGCAAGCCCCCGCGCGGCGGTCGGCTTCCTGATGCACGCGGCATCCCTCGACAGCGCAGCTGTCGGGCCGCACCGCAATTTGCCGCTGCCCGGCGCAGCGGTCACCGTCGGTGATCAGATCGAGGCGCTGGCGCGTGTCGCAGGCAGCGACGCAGTCCGTCTCATCCGGGAGGAGCATGACGAGGCGATCTGGGCGATGGTGAAGAACTGGCCGACGCGCTTCGAGGCACGGCGCTCGCGGGAGCTTGGCTTCAAGGCCGAAGACAGCTTCGACGAGATCATCCGCGCCTATATCGAGGACGACCTCAACGGGTAGAAACGAAAAGCGCGCGGAAGCCGGAGCTCCGCGCGTCTGTCGTTGAAGTGGGACCCGGCCGGACTATGCCTCGGCCTTCGCCTGAGCCTGAGGAGCCGTCTTCGGCGCCTCGAACCTCGGCCGCAGCCGGTCGATCGTGCTGAAGACCACGTCGCGCAGGTCATCGCGCTGCAGCGAGAAGGCGATATTGGCCTCAAGAAACCCTTCCGGCGAGCCGCAGTCGTAGGTCTCGCCGCGGAAGTGATAGCCGAACAGCGTCTGCTCCTTGCCGAGCTTCAGCATCGCGTCGGTCAGCTGGATCTCGCCGCCTGCGCCGCGCTCCTGATTCTCGAGGATGCGGAAGATCTCCGGCTGCAGGATGTAGCGGCCGTTGATGTAGAGGTTCGACGGTGCAGTGCCGGGCTTGGGCTTCTCGACCATCGCCGTGATTTCGAAGCCGGTGTGGATCGACGCGCCCTTGGCCACGATGCCGTACTTATGCGTTTCGTCCGGCGAACATTCCTGCACGCCGATGACGTTGTTGCCGGTCTTCTGGAACAGTTCGACCATGCCCTTCATGCAGCTCTCTTCCGAGCGCATGATCATGTCGGGCAGGAGTAGAGCGAACGGCTCGTCGCCAACGAGGTCACGCGCACACCATACGGCATGGCCGAGACCCAGCGGCTCCTGCTGGCGCGTAAAGCTGGTCTGGCCCGGAGCCGGCTGCATCGACCGCATGCGCTCCAGCTGATCCAGCTTTCCGCGCTGCTCCAGCGTATCGTACAGCTCGAACTGGACGTCGAAGTGGTCCTCGATCACCGCCTTGTTGCGGCCCGTGACGAAGATGAAATGCTCAATGCCGGCTTCCCGGGCTTCGTCCACGACATACTGGATGACCGGACGATCGACGACGGTCAGCATTTCCTTCGGCGTCGCCTTGGTGGCAGGAAGGAAACGCGTACCGAGTCCAGCAACGGGGAATACGGCCTTACGGACTTTTCTCATCGACTTTGATTACCCAATAGTTGCGCCGCATCAGCGGTCCTAAGTGACATTTTCACGCCTGGATTGAAAATTATTGAATAGATGGGAACGGGGGGACCCCTCCAAAATAGGTAACGCGTCGGAGGAGCCTTCGGTTGCATTCGCTAGGTAAGCGTTAGGGTAAACACTTTCCTAACCTCGATGGCAGATGAATGGGCCAGCCAAGCGAAAAGGAGGCACGGATGATCTCTCGCATGATGGCAAGCCGCTTCGTCAACACCGGCCGCGCGCTGTGTCTCGCGCTGTCGCTGAGCTTGCCTGCAACTGCTGCAATTGCTGACGCACAGTTCCAGCGTTGGGTAGGCCAGTTCCGCGCCACGGCACTGAATAGCGGCGTTTCCCGCAACGTGTTTGATCGCGCATTTGCTGGCATCACCGCCCCCGACCCCGAAGTTTTGCGACTCGCGACGAGTCAGCCGGAATTCACCGCGCCCGTCTGGCAATATTTTGACAATCAGGTCAACGAGCAGTCGGTTACGACCGGACGCCACATGGCGAAGCAGCACCGCCGCACGCTCGACGCGATCGAAAAGCGCTTCGGCGTCGACCGCCACATCCTACTCGGCATCTGGTCGATCGAGTCGCGCTATGGCGAGGCGCTGGGCAATCCGCGCGTGATGCGCAACATCGTCTCGTCGCTGGCCACCCTCGCCTACGCCGACAAGCGCCGGCAGAAATACGCCACGCAGCAGCTGATCGCCGCCCTGAAGATCGCCCAGAACGGTGACGTGTCGATCAACCAGCTCACCGGCTCGTGGGCAGGCGCTATGGGACACACCCAATTCATCCCGACCAGCTACCAGGCTTGGGCCGTCGATTTCGACGGCAACGGCCGGCGCGACATCTGGAACTCGATCCCGGACGCGCTTGCCTCGGCAGCGAACCTTCTGAAGGACAATGGCTGGCGATCGGGCCAGACCTGGGGCTACGAGGTTGTGCTCCCGGCCGGCCGAAAGTTCCCGTCCGGGCGCATGACGCTTGCGCAGTGGCAGGCGATTGGTGTCGTGCGCGCCAACGGCAAGCCCTTCCCGCGCCCGAACGATCAGGCCGAGCTGAAGGTCCTCGACGGCCGGGATGGCCCCGCCTTCCTGGTCCTGCACAACTTCAACGTTCTCAAGCGCTATAACAGCTCCGACCGCTATGCACTGGCCGTTGCGCTGCTCGCCGACCAGATCGCCGGCTATCCGGCACCGACCCGTGACTGGAACCGGCCGTTCACGCGCCTGACCTTCGCCGAGACGCAGGAGTTGCAGAAGCGGCTCTCCGCGCACGGCTATTACAATGGCGAGATCGACGGGCGCATCGGTTCAGGCTCGCGGGAGGCGATCAAGGCGCTCCAGGGACGGCTGGGCATGCCGCAGGACGGCCACCCGAGCAAGGAACTGTTGACGCGGCTCAGGGGTCAGTAGAACCTGACCGCAGATGATCAGAGTGACGGGGCCTCTGTGCCCCGTCAATCGTCAGGAAGGTTCGCATGAAACTGCCCGTCGCAACGCTGCTGTTTTCCGCGCGCCTCCTCTGCATCCTGCTGGCGCTGTGCGTGATTCCCGTGGGCGAGGTCTCGTTTGTCGGCGCTGCCCATGCGCAGGAACAGCGCCAGGGCGTCGGCCTGCTGCGCTTCTTGTTCCAGCGGCGTGAGCCGCCGCGTCAGGAACGCGTCGCCCCGCCGACACGCCAGCGCCGCGCGGCCGAACCGGCGAAGCGGCGCTCGACGCCCGCCGCCCCTCCCCCGGAACCCGTCATCGAGAAGGTCGAGAACGCGAAGCGCGTGCTCGTCGTTGGTGACTTCGTCGCATCGGGTCTCGCCTCCGGATTGGAGGCCGCCTTCGCACAGAATCCAGACGTCGCCGTGGTCGACAAGACCAATGGCTCCTCCGGCCTCGTGCGCAGCGACCACTATGACTGGCCGGGCAACATCGCTTCGGTGATCGATGCGTCTACCCCCGCCGCCGTCGTCGTGATGATCGGCGCCAATGACCGCCAGCAGATGGTGGTCGGTGGAACCCGCGTCGAACCGCGCACGGATGAGTGGACGGCCGAATATGAGCGGCGCGTCACGGCACTCGCGAAGGCCGTGCGCGACAAGGGCCTGCCGCTCTTATGGGTCGGCAACCTGCCCTACAAGTCCCCGTCGATGACTTCGGACATGGTCGTCTTCAACGACATCTACCGCCGCATCGTCACCGACGCGGGCGGCGAGTACATTGACGTCTGGGATGGCTTTGTCGACGAGGCCGGCAATTTTGCCGCTGCGGGCCCCGACATCAATGGCCAGCCGGCGCAGCTGCGCTCGAGCGACGGCATCAACGTCACCCGCCAGGGTCGCCGCAAGATCGCCTATTATCTGGAAAAGCCGCTGGGCCGCCTGTTCGGTCTCGGCGGTGCGGTGCCCGAACCCGGTGTGCTGCAGCCAGAAGGCGTGCTGCCGCCGGCCGTCGAGGACGGCACGCCTGCCGTGATCGACCGCACGCCGCCCATGCCGATCGAGGATCTGGCGACGGAAGGTTCGGAGCTTTTGGGAGCGAGTTTCAAGCCGGGCATTGATGAAGCGAAGAGCGATGCCGACCGGCTGAGGCTGGAAGGAATTGGGCCCGCCCCCCGGAAGGGACGGGCCGATGATTTCTCACTGCCGGATGCCGCTGCAGCTTCGAAGGAAACGACCTCCGCGCTGCCGCCAGCGCGTTAGCGCGGCAGGACGGTCGCGCCCATCAGGTCCTTGTCGATTGCGTGCGCTGCCTGGCGGCCTTCACGGATCGCCCACACCACCAGCGACTGGCCGCGGCGCACGTCGCCGGCAACGTACAGCTTGTCGATGTTGGTGCGGTAGTCGAGATCGTTGGCCGCGACGTTGGTCGAACGGCGCGCATCCACCGTCAGGTTCAGCTTGCCGTCGAGCTCCTGCACCACGCCGCTCTTGATCGGACCGGCGAAGCCGATGGCGATGAAGGCCAGGTCCGCCTTGATGACGAACTCGGTGCCCTCGATCGGCTTGCGCTTCTCGTCGACCTGGCAGCACTTCACGCCGGTGAGGTTGCCCTCGTCGTCGCCGACGAACTCGAGCGTCGCGACCTGGAACTCGCGCTTTGCACCCTCGGCCTGCGAGGAAGAGGTGCGCATCTTCGTCGCCCAGTACGGCCAGACGGTCAGCTTGTCTTCCTTCTCCGGCGGCTGGGGACGGATGTCGAGCTGCGTCACGCGAACCGCGCCCTGGCGGAACGCGGTGCCGACGCAGTCCGAGGCGGTGTCGCCACCGCCGACGACCACGACGTGCTTGCCGCCGGCCAGGATCGGCTCGGACGGCCACGCGACCGACTGAATGTCCTCGTTGCCGACGCGGCGATTCTGCTGAACGAGATAGGGCATTGCATCATGGACGCCCTTGAACTCGACACCCGGAATGCCGGCCGGACGCGGGGTTTCGGAGCCGCCACAGTAGAGCACGGCATCGTACTCGGCGAGCAGCTCCTCGACCTTCTTGTCGACGCCGACATTGACGCCGCAGAAGAAGGTGACGCCTTCGCCTTCCATCTGGCGGACGCGGGCGTCGATGTACTTCTTCTCCATCTTGAAGTCGGGAATGCCGTAGCGGAGCAGGCCGCCCGGGCGCGACTCGCGCTCGTAGACGTGTACGTCATGGCCAGCGCGGCCGAGCTGCTGGGCAGCGGCCATGCCGGACGGACCGGAGCCAATGATAGCGACCTTCTTGCCGGTCTTCTCGGCAGCCGGCTGCGGCGCAAGATAGCCGGTCTCGTAAGCCTTGTCGGCGATTGCCTGCTCGACCGTCTTGATCGCGACCGGAATATCCTCGAGGTTCAGCGTGCACGCTTCCTCGCACGGGGCGGGGCAGACGCGGCCGGTGAACTCCGGGAAGTTGTTGGTCGAGTGCAGGTTGCGGATCGCCGCATCCCAGGCGCCGTTGTAGATCAGGTCGTTCCAGTCGGGGATCTGGTTGTGGACCGGGCATCCGGTCGGCCCGTGACAGAACGGAATGCCGCAATCCATGCAGCGCGCCGCCTGCTTCTCCACTTCCTGATCCGACATCGGGAGCGTGAACTCCCGGTAGTGCCGAATGCGATCGGACGCCGGCTGATACTTCTGCACCTGCCGGTCAATTTCGAGAAAACCCGTAACCTTGCCCATCTTGATACCTTGGACCTTGCGTTCGACCCTGCGCTTTCGTGGCGGCAGCCGGTCGTGCGTAGTTGTCAACCAGTGGCGGGACCGGCTCTCGGCCCCGCCGCGAAGGGCCGCTCATTCGCGACCCCGACAATCAGCGCGGACGCGCCCCAGGTTTCAGAGACGGCGGTACGCCCATCGTGAAGAGCTGCCCGATCATGCTGCGGCCGCTCCCGAACGAAGACGCTCCATCTCCAGCAGGGCGCGGCGGTACTCGACCGGCATCACCTTGCGGAACATCGGACGGTACTTCGCCCAATCGTCGAGAATTGCCTTGGCGCGGGTCGAACCGGTGTAGTGGAAGTGGTTCGAGATCAGCTGGACAAGGCGCTCCTCATCGTGGCGGGTCATGTCACCCGATACGTCAACGCGGCCCATGTGGGCGATGTCACCGCCGTGGTGGTGCAGCTTCTCGAGCATGTCGTCCTCTTCAGGAACCGGCTCGAGTTCGACCATCGCCATGTTGCAGCGCTGGGCGAAGTCACCTTCCTCGTCGAGCACATAGGCCACGCCGCCGGACATGCCAGCCGCGAAGTTGCGGCCGGTCTTGCCGATGACGACGACGATGCCGCCCGTCATGTACTCGCAGCCATGGTCACCCACGCCTTCGACGACAGCGATCGCACCCGAGTTACGGACGGCAAAACGCTCGCCGGCGACGCCGCGGAAGTAGCACTCGCCCTCGGTCGCACCGTAGAGCACGGTGTTGCCGACGATGATGGACTCTTCCGGCACGATCCGGGTGTTCTCCGGCGGACGGACAACGATCCTGCCGCCCGAAAGACCCTTGCCGACATAGTCGTTGCCGTCGCCGATCAGCTCGAACGAGATACCGCGTGCAAGGAACGCACCGAACGACTGGCCGGCGGTACCCGTGAGACGCACCGAAATGGTGTCGTCACGCAGGCCCTTGTGGCCGAAGCGCTTGGCAACCTCGCCCGACAGCATCGCACCGGTCGAACGGTCGACGTTGCGGATCGGCAGGTCGATCTCGACCTTCTGGCGGGCCGTCAGCGCCGGCTGAGCCAGCTCGATCAGCTTGCGGTCGAGCACGTCCTCGATCGGGTGCTCCTGGCGCTTGGTCCAGTAGGTCTCTTCCTTCGGCGCCTGCGGCTTGAAGAACAGACGGCTGAAGTCGAGGCCCTGGGCCTTCCAGTGATCGATGACGGCCTGCTTCTCGAGAATCTGGGACTCGCCAATGATCTCGTTCAGCGAACGGTAGCCCATCTGCGCGAGCAGCTCGCGTACTTCCTCTGCAACGAAGAAGAAGTAGTTGATGACGTGCTCGGGCGTGCCCTTGAAGCGCTTGCGCAGGACCGGGTCCTGGGTCGCAACGCCGACCGGGCAGGTGTTCAGATGGCACTTGCGCATCATCAGGCAGCCGGCCGCGATCAGCGGAGCCGTCGAGAAGCCGAACTCGTCGGCACCCAGCAGCGCACCCACGATCACGTCGCGACCGGTCCGCAGACCGCCGTCGACCTGCAGCGCGACGCGCGAGCGCAGGCCGTTCAGGACCAGCGTCTGGTGCGTCTCGGCAAGGCCGATTTCCCACGGGCTGCCGGCATGCTTGAGCGAGGTAAGCGGCGAAGCCCCGGTACCGCCGTCATAGCCGGAGAGCGTGATGTGATCGGCGCGCGCCTTGGCGACGCCAGCCGCAACCGTGCCGACACCCACCTCCGACACCAGCTTGACCGACACGTCGGCCTGCGGGTTGACGTTCTTCAGGTCGAAGATCAGCTGCGCCAGGTCTTCGATCGAGTAGATGTCGTGGTGCGGCGGCGGCGAAATCAGGCCGACGCCCGGAGTCGAATGACGGGTCTTGGCGATGGTCGCGTCGACCTTGTGACCCGGGAGCTGACCGCCTTCGCCGGGCTTCGCACCCTGCGCGACCTTGATCTGCATCATGTCCGAGTTGACGAGGTACTCGGTCGTCACGCCGAAGCGGCCCGATGCAACCTGCTTGATTGCCGAACGCTCCGGATTCGGAGAACCGTCCGGCAGCGGCAGATAGCGATCCGGCTCCTCGCCGCCCTCGCCCGTGTTCGACTTGCCGCCGAGGCGGTTCATCGCAATTGCGAGGGTCGTGTGTGCCTCGCGGCTGATCGAGCCGAACGACATCGCACCGGTCGAGAAGCGCTTGACGATCTCCGAGGCCGGCTCGACTTCCTCGAGCGGCACCGGCTTGCGTCCCTCTTCCTCGGCAAGCTTGATGTGGAACAGGCCACGGATCTGCTTGGCGCGGGCGTTCTCGCCGTTGATCTGGGTCGAGAACTCCTTGAACGTCGACCACGAGTTCTTGCGAACAGCATGCTGAAGGCTTGCCACCGCATCCGGCGTCCACATGTGGGCTTCGCCACGCATGCGGTACTGGTATTCGCCGCCAACCTCGAGTGCGTGCGACAGCACCGGATCGTTGCCGAACGCGTCGCGATGACGGCGCACAGTCTCAGCCGCGAGGTGCTCGAGGCCAACGCCTTCAATCGTGGTGGCAGTGCCGGTGAAGAACTTGTCGACGAACTCCTTGGATAGGCCAACCGCATCGAAGATCTGCGCACCGCAATAGGACTGGTAGGTCGAGATGCCCATCTTGGACATGACCTTCAGGATGCCCTTGCCGATCGCCTTGATGTAGCGGGTGACGACTTCCTCAGCCTCGACTTCCGGCGGGAACTGGCCCTTCGCGTGCATGTCGAGCAGCGTGTCGAATGCAAGGTACGGGTTGATCGCCTCGGCGCCGAAGCCGGCCAGGCAGCAGAAGTGGTGCACTTCACGCGGCTCGCCCGACTCGACCACCAGGCCGACCGACGTGCGCAGACCCTTGCGGATCAGGTGATGGTGCACCGCAGCCGTCGCCAGCAGCGTCGGAATGTCGATGCGGTCCGGTCCGATCTGACGGTCGGACAGGATGATGATGTTGTAGCCACCGGCCACCGCGGCTTCCGCGCGCTCGCACAGACGCTCGATCGCCGCCGGCATGCCTTCGGCACCTTCGGTTGCCGAGTAGGTGATGTCGATCGTCTTGGTGTCGAAGCGGTCTTCGGTGTGGCCGATCGAACGGATCTTCTCGAGGTCGGCGTTCGTCAGGATCGGCTGGCGAACTTCCAGACGCTTGCGGCGCGACGTGCCGACAAGGTCGAAGATGTTCGGGCGCGGTCCGATGAACGAGACCAGGCTCATCACCAGCTCCTCGCGGATCGGGTCGATCGGCGGGTTGGTGACCTGTGCGAAGTTCTGCTTGAAGTAGTCGTAGAGCAGCTTCGGCTTGTCCGACATCGCCGCGATCGGCGTATCGGTGCCCATCGAGCCCACGGCTTCCTGTGCGGTCGTCGCCATCGGCGACATCAGGAACTTCAGGTCTTCCTGCGTGTAGCCGAATGCCTGCTGGCGATCGAGGAGCGAGACGTCCTTGCGCAGCTCGCGCGGTGCTACCGGCTTCAGTTCCTCCAGGATGAGCTGGGTATTCTTCAGCCACTGCGCGTAGGGGTGCTTGCCCGCGATCTCCGACTTGATCTCGTCATCGGAGATGATGCGGCCCTGCTCAAGGTCAATGAGCAGCATGCGGCCGGGCTGCAGGCGCCACTTCTTGACGATCTTCTCTTCCGGAACGGTGAAGGCACCGGCTTCCGACGCCATGATGACGCGGTCATCGTCGGTGACGACATAGCGGGCCGGACGCAGGCCGTTGCGGTCGAGCGTCGCGCCGATCTGCTTGCCGTCCGTGAAGGCAACGGCAGCCGGACCGTCCCACGGCTCCATCAGTGCCGCATGATACTCGTAGAACGCCTTGCGATCGGCAGACATGGTCTTATTGCCGGCCCAGGCCTCCGGGATCAGCATCATCATCGCGTGCGCCAGCGAGTAGCCGCCCTGGTATAGGAACTCCAGCGCGTTGTCGAAGCACGCGGTGTCCGACTGCCCCTCGTAGGAGATCGGCCACAGCTTCGAGATATCGTTGCCGAACAGCTCGGAGTCGACGGAAGCCTGGCGCGCAGCCATCCAGTTGACGTTGCCGCGCAGCGTGTTGATCTCGCCATTATGCGCAACCATGCGGTACGGGTGCGCCAGCTTCCACGACGGGAAGGTGTTGGTCGAGAAGCGCTGGTGGACGAGGATCAGCGCGCTCTCAAAGCGCGGGTCCGACAGGTCCTTGTAGTAGGCGCCGACCTGGTAGGCGAGGAACATGCCCTTGTAGACGATCGTGCGCGAGGACAGCGAGACCGTGTAGGCACCTTCGTCGCGCTCGCCAGCCTCGGCAAACAGACGTGCCGAGATGACCTTGCGCAGGATGAAAAGACGACGCTCGAACTCTTCCTGAGTTGCAACGCTCGCGCCGCGTTCGATGAACACCTGACGGTGCACCGGCTCGCTGGCTGCGATGTCAGGCGCTTTGGAGAGCGACGAGTTGTCGACCGGGACGTCACGGAAGCCGAGCAGCGTCTGGCCTTCCTGAGCGACGACCTCGGCAATGATCTCTTCAACGCGAGCGCGCGCAGCATCGTCGCGCGGCATGAAAATATGGCCGATGGCATAATAGCCAACTTCCGGCAGGGTGACGCCCTGCTTGGCCATTTCCTCGCGGAAGAAGCGATCTGGAATCTGGACGAGTACGCCGGCACCGTCACCCATAAGGGGGTCCGCGCCAACTGCGCCTCGATGAGTCAGGTTCTCGAGCATTGCAAGCCCGTCCCTGACGATCTGGTGCGATTTCGCACCTTTCATATTGGCTATGAATCCGACGCCGCAGGCATCATGTTCTTTTTTGGAGTTGTAGAGGCCGCGCAGCTCAGCTTCCGTTTTGGTAGCCGCCTTCGTCTGCGCGGCTTCCACTCGTGCGGGCGTCACATATGGCATGGTCTGCGTCATGGACCTCTTTACTCCCTATAGATCCCCGTTGTTGGGGTATTCGTCTTTCCGGTTAGCGCAACGCGGCTAGTTCGGCATGGTCGCCGGGTATCTCTCGCGACGAGGCTCGCGAACCCTCACCGGCCATCATACGCGATACCGGCGTGTCGCGGCATGCTAAATAAGACAGCAGTGCTGTCCTAAATTCCCTATGCCATAAGCAGTTTACCCGCACAAGACGGAAACGTAGCAGATCACGGTAGTTTGCGTAACTTTGTTGCACAGGGCGACCACAACCCGCACTTTTCTGTTCGCGCTTGCGGCGTAGAACCGCCTCCGTCACAGTCCCGGCGGATTCGAGAACCTGGAAAACCAGAAATGTTTTTTGCATCAGACAATTGGGCGGGTGCCCACCCCGCGATTTCGGAGAACCTGAGCCGTCATGCAGGCGGTTTTACGAGCGCCTACGGCACCAGTGAACTCGACAAGGCGGTAGAAAAAACCTTCTGCGAGATCTTCGAACGCGAGGTCGCGGTCTTTTTTGTCGCAACCGGCACCGCGGCCAATTCGCTTTCGGCAGCCGCTTTCGCACGCCCCGGCGGCATCATGCTCGCCTACCGCGATGCCCACATGATCACCGACGAAGGCGGCGCACCCGAATTCCTGACCGGCGGCGTGCGTATGGCTGGCGTCGATGGGCCCGACGGAAAGATCGATCCCGACGCGCTTGCAGCCGCAATCCGCCGCTACTCGCCAGGCTCGGTTCACAGCGGCCAGGTGGCCGGCATCTCCGTCACCCAGGCGACCGAAATCGGCACCGTATATTCGCTGGCCGAGCTCGATGCGATCGGCGCGATCGCGCGCGAGAACAAACTCCCGGTCCACATGGACGGCGCCCGATTCGCGAATGCGCTGGTCTCGCTTGGAACCACCCCCGCCGAGATGACCTGGAAGCGCGGCATCGACGTCGTCTCCTTCGGCGGCACCAAGAACGGCTGCTGGTGCGCCGAGGCTGTCGTCTTCATGAATCCGGAGCAGGTTCGCGACTTCCCCTATATCCGCAAGCGCTCCGCGCAGCTCTTCTCCAAGTCGCGCTTCATCGCCGCGCAGTTCGAGGCTTACCTGAAGGACGGCCTCTGGCTCGACAGCGCCCGTCATGCGAATGCGACGGCTAAGCGTCTGGCAGATCGCATCGCCAGCTCGAAAAACGCGCGGCTTGGCTGGAGCGTCGATGCCAACGAGCTGTTCCCCATCATCCGCAACGAGACGGTGAAGAAACTGCAGGAAGCCGGCGCCGCCTTCTATCCCTGGCCGACACCGGCTCACCTCTCGGCCCAGGTTGGACCCGACGAGTCGCTGGCACGCCTCGTCACCAGCTTCGCGACCACCGAGGAAGAGATCGACCGTTTCGCCGACCTGCTCGGCTGACAAACGAAGGCGGCGCCCGATGGGCGCCGCCAGTGCTTTCCCTCAAGTCCTGAGGCAGCGGATTAGGCCGCTTTCGCCTCGATCTGACGGGTAGTCGCCGGTGCGGCAGCAATCGGGATGCGGCGCGGCTTCATCTCCTCGGGGATGTTGCGCTTGAGGTCGATGTGCAGCAGGCCGTTCTTGAGCTCGGCGCCGATCACCTCCACGTGGTCGGCAAGCTGGAAGCGACGCTCAAAGGCGCGCGAAGCGATGCCGCGATGGAGATATTCGGCCTTTTCGTTCTGCTCCTCGGTCTTCTCGCCCTTCACCGTCAGCACGTTGCGGTGGGCCTCGATCGACAGATCATCCTCCGAGAAGCCGGCAACGGCCATGGAGATGCGATAGGCATCTTCGGCAGTGCGCTCGATGTTGTAGGGCGGATAGCTCTGGCCGCTATCGGGCTGACCAAGGGAATCGAGCATCGTGAAGAGGCGATCAAACCCGACGGTCGAGCGGTACAGCGGCGAAAAATCAACGTGACGCATGGTTCTGTTCTCCTGTTGAGCAACAAGTTTCGCGTTTGGCCGGCTGGAATCCATTTGAGGCACTTCCGGTTGGCCAGCGGCCCCGTCATCGGCGACCGCACCCAACATTTGGGAACCGCAAAACGGCCTTTCAAGACCCCGCAAAGGCTTGATGAACGGCGGATGAACCGCTGCTTCGGACAGCGTTCAGGAAGGCCGATGTAACCTTTACCCAGCATCGAACAGGCGGCCTCCTCCCCCTCCCCCCAGGGGCCGCCTACGAGGCGGGCCGGATGCATCGTCCCTTCCATCCGGTTCGCGAGAAGGCCGGAAGTTGCGAAAGCTCTTCCGGCCTCCCCCCGCCTCTCGGGCGGCAAAGAAATCCCTTTGCAATTCGCGGTGCCGCTTCCTATCACGAAGCATGCAATTCTCGCGCGGGACGGAAACGCACGCCATGGACGGAAGCCTGTTCGAGACGCCGGACAATCCTGTGCCCGGCGGGGCGGTCAGCGGCATGCTGACCATGCCGGACGGCAAGCGCATCCGCTATGCTCGCTTTCCCGCGACGGGCCGGCCGTTGCTCGGCACCGTCGTCATCGTTCCCGGTCGCAACGACTTCATCGAGAAATATTTCGAGACGATCCGCGACCTTGGCGCGCGCGGCTTCGGCGCGGCCATCTTCGATCTGCGCGGCCAGGGCGGTTCCGACCGCCTGCTGCACGATCCCAACCGAGGTTTCATCGCCGACTTCCAGGACTATGCCAACGACCTCGGGCCGTTCTTCGACGATGTCGTTCTGCCTGATTGCCGCGGTCCCTACTATCTGCTGGCGCATTCGACCGGCGCGCTGGTGTCGCTGCTCGCCACCCGGCACCTCTACAACCGTGTCGAACGGATGGTGCTGCTGGCGCCGCTGCTCGGCTTTCCCGGCCAGTCCTACACCATGCGCAAAGCCGCGCCGATCTCGAGCTTCCTGCACGCAATCGGCCTTGGTTCAATGTACGTGCACGGCGGCAAGCCCAACGGCGTGCCCCCCTTTGCAGGCAACCCGCTCACCAGCGATCCACAGCGCTACAAACGCAATGCCGAGATTGCCACCACCCACCCGGCGCTATGCATCGGCGGCGTGACGGCGACATGGGTGCGCGCGGCAGGCGAAGCCATCACCCGCGTCAATGATCCGGAATTCCTGGCGCGCATCCGCATCCCGATGCTGCTCGTAGGCGCAGGCGACGACACCGTCGTCAGCACCCCTGCCATCGAGGAATACGCTCGCAAGCTGCGCACCGGTTCGCTGGTGGTGGTCGACGGTGCGCGGCACGAGCTGCTGCAGGAAGCCGACGTCTTCCGCGAGCAGGTGCTCGCCGCCTTCGACGCCTTCATCCCTGGCAGCGAATGATCCTCAGCCGTTGAGGATCTTCATTGCCGCTTCGTGCAGTTCGGGCGTCGCCGCCGCGACGATGTCGCCCGCAGCCTCGGCCGGGCCGCCATCCCAGGTGGTGATGACACCACCCGCCCGCTCGATGATCGGCACCAGCGCCATGATGTCGTAGGTCTGCAGCGACGTCTCGACGACGAGGTCGATCGAGCCCGACGCCAGCATGACATAGGCGTAGCAGTCGGTGCCGTATCGCGCGAGCTTCACCGAACGCTCGAGCTGGTCGTAGACCTCGCTGCGGCGCTCCTTGAACATGCGCGGCGTGGTCGTGCACATCATGGCTTCAGCCAGGGTCTTCGTCGGCCGGGTCTTGAGCTGCCGGTCGCCACCTGGGCCGCTGTACTGGCTCGAGGTTTCGTCAGCCCAGAACAGCTCGCCTGTAAACGGCTGCGACATCATGCCGGCAACCGCGTCGCCATTGTCGGTAAGGCCGACCAGAGTGCCCCACAGCGGAATGCCGGAGATGAACGAGCGCGTGCCGTCGATCGGATCAATCACCCACTGGTAGCGCGCCGTTTCGTTCTCGCGGCCGAACTCCTCGCCGATGATGCCGTGGTCAGGGAACGCCTCGCGGATCAGCGCGCGGATCGCCTGCTCCGCGTCGCGGTCGGCTTCCGTGACCGGATCGAAGCCGCCAGCTAGCTTGTTGGCCGAGACAAGCCCCGCTTGCCGGAAACGCGGCAGTGTCTGCGCGGCAGCCGCCGCGGCGATACGGTGCATGAAGTCGGCTTCGATTCTCATTTGCATCTCCCGGCTAGGCTGTCTGCCTGTTGCACAAAATTCAGTCGAACGGCAACATCAGCTTGACATTTGTGCAACGCACAATAACTTTGGTGACGGACAAGTTTCTTGTCTGAGCCCTTTTTGGGGCGTTTCCTCCCTAGACTTGGACCGCCGAGCGCAAGCGACGCGGTCCTTTTTCTAGCTTCCCCATCAAATGTTTGGCTTATTCGGCGGCGAGCGGCAGGCCCTGCAGCTCATGGTCCGGAACGGACATGATGTCGGCGCAGAACCGCGAGAGGTCGGCAACGAGCGCGTCGAACCCCGCTGAGCGCTCCAGCGTCTTCTCGTTCATGTAGAGGCCGCGGTTGATCTCGATTTGCAGCGCATGCAGCCCCTTGGCCGGGCGGCCGTAGTGCTCGGTGATGAAGCCACCGGCATAAGGCTTGTTGTGCGCGACGCGGTAACCCATGCCCGACAGGATCTCGATCGCAGCACTCGAAAGCCCCGGCGCGCACGCAACACCGAAGCGATCACCAATGATGAAATCGGGCCGGATGCCGCCGTCAGGCACGCGCACGCTCGCCGGCATCGAGTGGCAGTCGATCAGCACGCCGAAGCCGAATCGGGCGTGGGTCGTCGTCAAAAGCTGCTTCAGCTGCGCATGGTAGGGTTTGTAAACGCCCTCGATCCGCGCGATTGCCTCGGAGAGCGGCATTTTCTCCACGTAGATATCCTGCCCCTCGCCCACGAGACGCGGGATCGTGCCGAGGCCTCCTGCGACACGCGCCGAGCGCGTGTTGGCATGGCCGGGCAGCGGCTCGCTGAACATGCGCGGGTCGAGTTCCCACGGCTCGCGATTGGCGTCGAGCCAGGCGCGGGGAAAGTTGGCGACGAGCAGCGGCGCACCGAGCTCGACCACGCTTGCGAACAGCTCGTCGACGAAGCAGTCTTCGGAGCGCCGGATGGCAACTGGATCCAGCTTGCTCATCGCCAGGAACCGCGGCGGATAGTAGCGCCCGCTGTGGGGCGAGTTGAATACGAACGGCACTCGTTGTTCGGCGGGTGCCCGCACCGCGAAGGGAGGAATGAAGCCGAAATCGAGAGAGACGCTCATGTTGCGGTGCAATGTCCTGGCGCGGAATGTCCGCAAACCCTGCCATTTGCTGGGCTTTCTGTCCAGATTGACACGCGTCGCAGGCGGCCGGGGCATTCACTTGATCTTTACAGAAGGGGCCTCATATACGCCTTTAATCTGGTGTTCGGCGGATGCTGGACAGGGGACTGACTGATTCGGACGGGCTACATGGCAAGAATTTTGCTCGCGGAAGACGACAACGACATGCGCCGCTTCCTGGTCAAGGCACTGGAAAGGGCGGGCCACGACGTCAGTGACTTTGACAACGGCGCGAGCGCTTACGAGCGCCTGCGCGAAGAACCTTTTTCATTGCTTCTCACCGACATCGTGATGCCGGAGATGGACGGGATCGAACTCGCCCGCCGCGCCACGGAAATCGACCCCGACCTCAAGGTGATGTTCATCACTGGCTTTGCGGCGGTTGCGCTCAATCCCGATTCGAAGGCCCCGCGCGACGCGAAGGTCCTGTCGAAGCCTTTCCACCTGCGTGAGCTCGTCACCGAGGTGGAAAAGATGCTGCATGCGGCTTGAGCCTGAGGAAACCGTCAAAGAACGTTTTTTCCTCTATTGACGACGGCGTTCACGTGTGGTGTATGCGCCCTCGTCGGATGGGCGTGTAGCTCAGCGGGAGAGCACTACGTTGACATCGTAGGGGTCACAGGTTCAATCCCTGTCACGCCCACCATCCTTCAAGAAAACCAAGTTTCTGATTCTGCGTCGCTTTCGGCGAGCATCGTTGCCGTGCGCCTCCTACCGTGCGTGCGCGTCGGGATGTCATCGCCCCCACCTGTTCAACTCAGTGATAAAACGAAAAAACCGGCTTGCGGGAAACGGCGGAGCGGGCTACACGCCCACTCGCTGGATGTTTCGGCACCCGGGCGTGTAGCTCAGCGGGAGAGCACTACGTTGACATCGTAGGGGTCACAGGTTCAATCCCTGTCACGCCCACCATTCCCTTCCCAGAACGAAAAGCCTAGCAGCACCGCTGCCATCGTTTCCCTCCGCATTTTCTCATCGCAACACCGCGAAAACGGTCGCCTCACTTCCCCTCAGGAACATGCTTGCCCGTGGCGCGTTTCCGGGAAAATCCAATCCTTCCTGGAGGGCATTCCGCTATGGCTACGACAGTTCTCACCGACAAGGACGCGATCCGCGACTGGGCAGCCGCCCGGATGGGATTCCCGGCCATAGTCGACACGTCCGTGGAAACGGGCACGCAGCCGATGCTGCGAATCGTCTTCGACCAGGCGGCCTATCAGGATCAGGACCGGCCCGAGCGGCCGCAGAACGCCGGCGGCATCGAGCTCGTCGAATGGGACGATTGGATGAAGATCTTCGAGGAGAGCGGGCTTGAGATGATCGTGAACGAGGACGTTCCCGGCCGGCGCGACAATTATTACGAGCTGGTGCGGCGCGGCGAGGAATGACGAGCCGCTAAGCCCAAAAACGAAAAGAGCAGCAGAGCCTGAAGAGGCCCGCTGCTCTTTCTTTTGACTGGCCGCGATCAGGAGATCCAGCCGGCTTCCTTCTGGCGCTTGTAGGCGACCATCGAGTTGCGCATCAGCATCGCAACGGTTACCGGCCCGACGCCGCCCGGAACCGGCGTGATCCAGCCGGCAACTTCCTTCACCGCATCCGTGTCGACGTCACCAACGATGCGGACGCTGCCGTCGGCATCGGTGACCTGGTTGATGCCGATGTCGATGACCGCCGCGCCCGGCTTGATCATGTCGGGGCCGATCAGGTGCGGCTTGCCGACCGCAACGACCACCGCATCCGCGCGGCGCGAGTGCATCGCCACTGACCGCGTCATGTGGTGGCAGACGGTCACTGTCGCCCCTTCCGCCGTCAGCATCAGCGCCGCCGGCTTGCCGACAATCTCCGAGTGGCCGATCATCACGACCTCGAGCCCCTTGAGCTCCAGTCCCGTCGAGCGCAGCAGCTCGACCGACGCGGCGGCCGTGCACGGCGCCAGCGCTATGTCGCTGTAGACGATGTTGCCGATCGACGCCGGGTTCATGCCCTCGACGTCCTTGAGCGGGTGAATGGCCGACTGCAGCGAACGCACGTTGATGTGCGCCGGAACGGGACGCTGCAGGATGATGCCGAGCACATCGGCGCTGTCATTGAGCGACTGGATGCGCTTCTTGCACTCTTCCTGCGTGATCTCGGACGGCCACACCTGCTCGTCGAACGGAATGGCGACCTTTGCTGCCGCCCGTGCCTGGTTGCGCACATAGACGGCGACCTCCGGCGTCGGGCCGATGCAGACCGACACCAGCTTGCCCACCGGCGGGTTTGCGGCGGCGACCTGCTCTGCCACTTCGGCAAGGATACGCGTCTGCACCGCCTTGCCCTCGATCAGTCGATGGTCGCGGAATTTTGGCTCCGTCGTGCTCTTGTCGGACAAGCGATCTTCCTTCCGTTTTTCCATCTCGGGCAGCATCCGGAAGCGTGCCCTTCGGTTATGCGGACCATATAGCGGGCTCCAGGGGCTGTATACAATCACGATCGCGACGTGCTGCAACTGGCATGCGCCAAAACTTCGTCTATAGATTGCAGCCGTCGCAACGCGACTACTTGGGGGAGTTATGCAATATCAGGAAACGACGTCCGTCTCGTGGTTCGGACGCATCAAGAATTCGGCCGTCGGGGCGCTCGTCGGTTTCTTCGCCATCATCGCCATGATCTGCCTGCTGTTCTGGAACGAAGGCCGCGCCGTGACCACTGCGCGGTCGCTCGAGGAAGGCGCAGGCATCGTCATCTCGGTCGACGCGAACAGCATCGATCCGGCGAACGAAGGCAAGCTTGTCCACGTCACCGGTCGGGTCGTCACCAATGACAAGCCGTCTGATCCCGACTTCGGTATCACGGTCACCACGCTGCAGTTGCTGCGCAGCGTCGAAATGTACCAATGGATCGAAGAGACCAGCAGCGAGTCGACAACCTCGCTTGGCGGCAGCGAGGAGATCACCACAACTTATTCCTACAGCACCGGCTGGTCGGAGCAGGAGCATGACTCCTCCAACTTCAGGTATCCGCAGGGCCGCGACAACCCGCCGATGGAAATCCGCCGCGGCTATTTCCCGGTCGAGAACGCCTCGATCGGTGAATTCCGGCTGAGCAGCAGCGTCATTGCCATGATCGACAACCAGGAGCCGCTCAAGCTCCCGGAAAGCAATGAGGAAGCGATCCAAGACGTCTTCGGCACGGCCAAGCGCGTCCATATAGTCAATGGCAATATCTATCTTGGCAACGACCCGCAGAACCCGCAGGTCGGCGACTACCGCGTGTCCTACCGAGTCGTGCCGATTGGCCCAGCCAGCGTGATCGGCCGGCAGACCGGCAATGGCTTCACCGAATACCAAACGGTTGCAGGCGACAGGCTGCTCCTGGTCAACGACGGCGTGCTCACCGCCGAGCAGATGTTCAAGGACGCCGAACGCGACAATGCGATCCTCACCTGGGTGCTGCGCGCGGCCGGCGTCTTCTTCCTCGTCGTCGGCTTCTCGATGGTGCTGGGGCTGCTCGGCGTCATCGCCGACGTGATCCCGTTCCTTGGCTCGATCGTCCGTCTCGGCACCGGCCTCGTTGCCTGGTGCCTCGGCACGCTCGTCGGCACCCTGACCATCGCCGTCGCCTGGTTCTGGTACCGCCCACTGGTGTCGCTGGCGGTCATCATCGTTGGCGTGGCGATCTCCTGGTACTTCGGCCAGCGCGCGAAGAAGAAGGCAGGCGTGACAACCGCAGCCGCCTGACCCTCACGAGGCCCAGACACAAAAAAGGCGGGGCACCCGGTCGGGCGCCCCGCCTTTTTGTGGGTTACGAAGCTCGGCTTAGAGCTTGCCGTCCATCGACTGGCGATACAGCGCGAGCGCGGCTTCCTTTGTCAGCTTGACCGGGTTGCCGCCGGCGGTCGGGTCAACGATCGCCATTTCGGCGAGCAGGTCGAGACGCGCGTCATCCGGCGCGAAGTCCTTGATGAACTCGCCCAGCGTGTGCGGGACGTTGAGGTCCTTGCGCAGCTTGAGGATCGCGGCGGCAAAGCCGTCGAAGCCGCCCTCGATGCCGAGATAGGCGGCAAGGCGGTTGATGCGGTCCTCGACGGCCGGGCGGTTGAACGCCAGCACGTAAGGCATGAACACGGCGTTGGTCATGCCGTGGTGGGTGTCATACAGCGCGCCAATCGGGTGCGACAGGGCGTGAATCGCGCCGAGGCCCTTCTGGAACGCGGTCGCGCCCATCGCGGCGGCCGACATCATGTGTGCGCGTGCTTCAAGGTCGTTGCCGTTGGCAGCGGCCTTCGCGAGGTTCTCGAACACAAGGCGGATGCCCTCGACGGCAACGCCGTCAGCCATCGGGTGATAGCCCGGCGCGCAGTAGGCCTCGAGGCAGTGGGCCAGCGCGTCCATGCCGGTGCCGATGGTGATGAACGGCGGCATGCCAGCGGTCAGCTCCGCATCGGCGATAACGATCGCGGGCATCATCTTCGGATGGAAGATGACCTTCTTGGTGTGGCTTGCCTCGTGGGTCAGCACGCCAGCGCGGCCGACTTCTGAACCGGTGCCTGCCGTGGTCGGGACGGCGACGATCGGCGCGATCTTCGATGCATCGGCGCGGGTCCACCAGTCGCCGATGTCCTCGAAGTCCCAGACCGGACGGCTCTGGTGTGCCTGGAAGGCGATCAGCTTGCCGAGGTCGAGGGCAGAGCCGCCGCCGAAGGCGATGACGCCGTCATGCTTGCCGCTCTTGAAGACCTCGATGCCGGCATAGAGGTTAGACTCGACCGGGTTCGGCTTGACGTCAGAGAACACGCCATGCGGAACGCCCGCCTCGGTCAGTAGCTTCAGCGTCGAAGCAACGACCGGCAGTTTCGCCAGGCCCGGGTCGGTCACGAACAGCGGGTTGGAAATGCCGACTTCCTTCAGCACCTCCGGCAGTTCCTTAATGCGACCGGCGCCGAAGCGAACGGTGGTCGGGTAGTTCCATTTGGAAACGAGATTGGTCATTTTTTCAGTATTCCGAAGTTTCAGATCGCTTCGCGCAGGTGGTAGCTCTTCGGGCGCGTCAGGTTGTGGTAGCCCACGACGCCCATCGCACCGCCCTTGCCGGTATCCTTGACGCCGGTCCAGACGAGACCCGGATCGACATAGTCGCAGCGGTTCATGAAGACCGTGCCGGTCTCGATGCGGTCGCCGATCGCAGCCGCATGCTCGGTGTCGGTGGTCCAGACGGAAGCGGTGAGGCCATACGGGCTGTCATTCATCAGCGCGATGGCTTCCTCGTCATTGCGCACCTTCATGATGCCGACGATTGGGCCGAACGACTCTTCGCGCATGACGCTCATCTGGTGGTCGACGTTGGTCAGCACTTCCGGAGCGATGTACGGGGAGCCCGCAACGTCGTTTTCCACCTTCATGTTGATGTGCGCGACCGCGCCCTTGCGCAGGGCTTCGGCCTTCTGCTCGCGGATCAGGTCCGCAAAGCGGGCCTGCGCCATGGGGCCCATCGTGGTCGCCTGGTCGAGCGGGCTGCCGACGACGTAGTTCTTCGTCTCGGCAATGAAGCCCTCGACGAACTCGTCATAGACCTTTTCGTGCACGTAGACGCGCTCGATGCCGCAGCAGCACTGGCCGCTGTTGTAGAACGCACCGTCGACGAGGTTGGCAATGGCGTGGTCGAGCTTCGCATCCGGCAGGACGTATGCTGGGTCCTTGCCGCCAAGCTCGAGGCCGAGCGAGGTGAAGGTGCCCGCAGCAGCCTTCTCGATGGCGCGGCCGCCGCCGACGGAGCCGGTGAAGTTGCAGTGGTCAACCTTGCCCGAACCAAGCAGCTTCTCGGTCTGGGCGTGGCTCATGACGAGGTTGGTGAACAACCCCTTAGGCAGGCCCGCCTTGTCGAACGCCTGCTGGAGACGCTCGCCGACCAGCAGCGTCTGCGCCGCATGCTTGAGGATGACGGCATTGCCCGCCATCAAGGCCGGAACGATCGAGTTGATCGCCGTCAGGTACGGATAGTTCCACGGCGCGATCGTGAAGACGATGCCGAGCGGCGCGCGCTTCAGGTAGCGGCGGAAACCTGGGCGGTCCTCAGGGATGTACGGTGCGAGAGCCTTCTCGGCGATCTCGACCATGTAGCGGGTGCGCTCTTCGACGCCGCCCTTCTCGCCGCCGTAGCGAACCGGACGGCCCATCTGCCAAGCCAGCTCCGGAACGATCTCGTCGTTCATCGACAGCAGCGCCTCGAGGAAGGCGAGCAGGTACTTGCCGCGCTCGGCGATCGAGACGTTGGCCCAATCGGCCTGTGCGGCGCGAGCGCGCGAGATCGCCGCCTCGATTGCCGCATCCTCGGCCACCGGGCGCTCGATGTAGATCGAGCCGTCGACGGGAGATATGAGTTTGACCGTTTCGGCCATGATTACCTCGTCAGTATAGTCGGATTTAGTATCGCTCGAAGCCGCGGTGCAGCTCCCAGTCGGTGATGCGGCGGTCGTATTCCATCTGCTCCCAGCGGGCAGTATGGACATAGTGCTCGATCACGTCATCGCCAAAGGCCTCGCGGAGCATCTTCGAATTCTCGAGCGTCTCGATAGCATGGCGGAGCGTACGTGGCACCTCCGGAAGTTCGCTTGCCTGGTATGCGTCACCGACAAAGGGCTCCTGGAGCGTCAGCTTTTCGTCGATGCCGGCAAGGCCCGCTGCGATCAGCGCGGCGAAGGCGAGATACGGGTTCAGGTCGGCGCCACCGATGCGGCACTCCATGCGGATGCCCTTGGTACCCATGCCGCACAGGCGGAAGCCCGCCGTGCGGTTGTCCTCGCTCCACATCACCTTGGTCGGCGCGAACGTGCCTGCCTGGAAGCGCTTGTAGGAGTTGATGTAGGGCGCCAGGAACCAGGTGAAGTCCTTGGCATATTTCAGCTGGCCGGCAGCCCACTGCTGGCCGAGCTCGCTCAGCGTCCACTTCGCGTTCTTGTCGAAGAACAGGGGCGTCTTGCCGTCGGCGCTCCACAGCGAGTTGTGGATATGGCTCGAATTGCCGGCGAGGTCATAGTTGTACTTCGCCATGAAGGTGATCGCCTTGCCTTCGGCATGGGCGATTTCCTTGGCGCCGTTCTTCAGAACGACGTGACGGTCGGCCATCTCGAGCGCTTCGGCATAGCGCACGTTGATCTCTTCCTGGCCCGGGCCCCACTCGCCCTTCGAGTTCTCGACCGGGATGCCCGCCGCGTCCATCTCATTGCGCAGGCGGCGCATGAAGTACTCTTCCTTCGAGGTCAGGCCGATCAGGTAGTCCTCGATGTAGGGCGAGTGCGTCTTGAGGTTGCGGAAGCCCTTTTCGCGCGCGGTCTCATAGGACTCGTCGAGCAGGTAAAACTCCAGCTCCGAAGCGAAGTAGGCCATGTAGCCGCGTTCCTTCAGGCGCTCGACCTGGCGGCGCAGCATGGCGCGCGGCGAATGCGGCAGATCCTTGTGGTGATGATGATCCTGGATGTCGCACAGGATCAGCGCGGTCTTTTCGAGCCAGGGAAGCACGCGGATGGTGTTCATGTCGGGCTTCAGCACGAAGTCGCCGTAGCCCTGCGCCCAGCTGGCAGCCTTGTAGCCCGGCACCGGCTCCATATCGATGTCGTCGGCGAGCAGATAGCTGCAGGCGTGCGTTTCTTCATAGGCAGATTCGACAAAGAATTTCGCCAGGAAGCGCTTGCCGATCAGACGCCCCTGCATGTCGACGGCTGCGCCGAGCACGGTATCGATCTGCCCGTCCGCAACAAGCTGCTTCAACTGGTCGAAGGAAATATTGCCTGCCATCATCTACTCCGCTGTGTTCCCCAATTCGGCCTGAGCCTCATCCAGCCCTTTTCGACCGCCAGCTGGATCTGCACCACTCTCTCAATCTGTAATGAATGGTACGGGATCGACCGGATTGCGCTGTTGTGGATGATTTCATACACTTCCAGCACCTTTGTCAAACCTGTTGTCGGATGGCTCTGTGATGAACATCGGCATCGCCGAACTGATTGCCGAGCGTATGGATAGCTTGCCTGCAGGCGAGCGTCGAGCCGCGCAGGTTTTGATCGCCAATTATCCGATGACCGGCCTGAAAACCGTTGCGGAGTTTTCCGCCCAGGCCGGCGTTTCCTCGCCGACCATCCTGCGCCTCGTCTCGCGCCTCGGCTTCCAGAACTATGCCGAATTCCAGGCGCGCCTCCAGGACGAACTCGCCGCGCAGCTGCAGTCGCCGCTGTCGCGCGCAACGCAGGGCGCTCCGGACGATGACGCCCCACCCTTCCTCGCCGCCGTCATCCAGAACCTGCACGAGACCTACCGCCATTTCTCCGAAAAGCAGATGGCGGCCATCGTACGCACACTGACCAACACCCGCGGCAAGGTGTTCCTCATCGGCGGTCGCTTCACCGATCCGCTGGCGGCCTACATGGCTTCGCACCTCGCCATCATCCGCCCTGGCGTGCTGCACCTAACCGGCCAGGAGAGCAACTGGCGTGACCGGCTGCTCGACATGGGCAAGAACGACGTCGTCGTCATCTTTGACATCCGCCGCTACCAGGAGAGTCTGCTTCGACTTGCCGAAGCCGCCAACAAGCGCGGCACGCAGGTCGTGCTCTTCACCGATCAGTGGCTGTCGCCCGTTACGCGCTTCGCGCGCCATGTCGTCGCCGGCCGCACCGCGGTACCATCGGCCTGGGATTCCAGCGCATCCCTCTTCGTCGTTGCGGAAATGCTGATCGCCGAGATCACCCGGCGGCTGGAAAACGAGAGCGCCCAACGCATCCGCGAAATGGAAAACCTGCGCGGCGGCTAGGCTGCCTCTCGGTCAACTTACCGATATTTAATGAACTTCCTGATGCATTAGGCCCCGAGTGTTGGCATAACATTGCCATGAGGGACGCGCCGTGCCCGCAAGAGTGCGGTGGAGCGCCCGTTTTTGCATGTCGGGTGGTTGCCAGGCACCTCAGGAACCACGCCAAGCCCGGAGTATCGCATGTCGTTTTGGAAGCAACTGGCATCAGCGTTGGTCGTCCTCGCAGTTGCCGCTGGGTTGTGGGTGAAATTCTATCCGGGCTCGAACGAAGTTCTGGCGCGTTGGGGACTGGACTGGGCCGTCGCGGCGGTTCCCGGCGGCGCTCCCGCCGCTGCGCCGGCAGCAGCTCCTGGAGCGGGCGGCGGTGGCTTCGGCCAGCCCGCGCTGGTGATCGCGTCGCAGATCGAGACCGGCACCATTAACGACCGCCTCGTTGCCATCGGTTCCGGCCGCGCGCTCAACTCCGTTTCCGTCACGCCCTTCTCGTCGGGCCGCCTGACCGAGTTCTTGGTCGAGTCCGGCTCGCAGGTGCAGGCAGGCGACGTGATCGCCCGCCTCGACAGCGAAGTGGAAGAGATCGCGGTCGAACGCGCCCGAATTGCCCTCCAGGACGCCGAGGCGCGCCTTGAGCGCGTCCGCAACCTCCGCGCTTCGAACACGGCCACCGCCGTGCAGGTCACGGATGCCGAGCGCGACGTCAGCAACGCGAAGCTCGAGCTGCAGAACGCCGAAGTGACCCTGAAGCGCCGCGCCATTACGGCGCCGATCTCCGGCACGGTTGGCATCCTGCCGGTCTCTGCTGGCAACTACGTGACGACGCAGACCGTCATCGCCACCATCGAGGACCGCTCGCACCTCGTCGTCGACTTCTGGGTGCCGGAGCGCTTCGCCGGCATGATCTCGGTCGGCCAGACGGTTACCGCCACCTCGCTTGCCCGTGCCGGCGAGACCTATGAAGGCACCATCACCGCCCTCGACAACCGCATCGACCCGGCAAGCCGTACCTTGCACGTGCAGGCCCGCCTGCCCAACGACAACGACCGCCTCGCGGCCGGCATGTCGTTCGAGGTGACGATGCGCTTCCCGGGCGAGAGCTATCCTTCGGTCGATCCGCTGGCGATCCAGTGGAGCACCGATGGCGCCTACATCTGGGTGCTCGACGACGAGCGCAAGGCGCGCCGCGTGAACGTCAGGGTCGTCCAGCGCAACACCGACAGCGTCCTCATCTCCGGCGACATCGGCGATGCCGAGCGCGTCGTCACGCAGGGCATCCACGCGGTTCGCGAGGGCGCGGTCGTCCGGGTCGTGGGAGATCCGCAGGAAAGCCGGCCGCAGGCGTCGCTTTCCGTCAGCCATTCGTAAGCGGGAGGCACGCGCATGAAACGTATCGCTTCCGCTGAAAGCGGGATGACGGCGCTCTTCGTGCGCCGCCCCGTCCTTGCCTTCGTTCTCAACACGCTGATCGCCGTTGCCGGCCTTGCCGCGCTCTACGCCGTCGAGGTCCGCGAGCTGCCGGACGTCGACCGCCCGGTCATCACCGTCACCACCACCTATACGGGCGCATCCGCCGAGACAATCGACCGCGAGATCACCTCGGAGATCGAAGGCGCGGTTGCCCGCGTCTCCGGCGTGAAGTCGATCTCCTCGACCTCATCCTTCGGCCGCAGCCGCGTCACTGTCGAGTTCAAGGACGGCGTTGATCTCAACGTCGCCGCCTCGGACATGCGCGACGCCGTCAGCCAGGTGCAGAACAACCTTCCCGACGACGCCGAGATCCCGCGCGTCGTGAAGGCCGACGCGGATTCGGAAGCCGTCGTCCGTCTCGCTGTCACCTCGAGCACGATGAGCGTGCACGATATGACCGTTCTGGTCGAGGACCAGCTGGTCGACGCCTTTTCGGCAATCGACGGCGTTGCCGACGTGCAGGTCTATGGAGGCCGCGACAAGATCTTCCGTGTCGACATCGACCAATCGCGCCTTGCCAGCCTCGGCCTGACTGTCGCGGACATCCGCAATGCCCTTTCGTCGATGTCGTTCGACACGCCGGCGGGCTCGCTGACCAGCAGCACGCAGGACCTTATTGTCCGCGCCACCGCGCCGGTGCAGACGCCCGAGGACTTCGAGAACATCTTCATCAAGGGCAACATCCGCTTGCGCGATGTCGCCACCGTCACGCTTGGCGGCGACGTCGGCGAGTCGCAGCTGCGCGCCAACGGCCAGACCGGCATTGGCATGGGCATTCTGCGCCAGGCGCAGTCCAACACGCTGCAGATATCGGAAGACGTTCACAAGACCATCGAACGCATTCGCCCCACCCTGCCCGAAGGCGTCGACATCTTCGCCACGGGTGACGAGGCCGTGTTCATCAATGGCGCCATCCACGAGGTCGAGATCGCGCTCGGCATCTCGGTCACGGTGGTGCTGCTGATCATCTTCCTGTTCCTGCTCGATATCCGCGCGACACTCATCCCTGCTTTCGCGCTGCCGATCGCGCTGATCGGTTCGGTCGCCTTCGTCTGGATCGCCGGCTTTTCGATGAACATCCTGACGCTGCTGGCCTTCGTGCTGGCGACGGGCCTCGTCGTCGACGACGCGATTGTCGTGCTCGAAAACATCGTGCGCCGCCGCAACGAGGGCCTTGGCCCGCGCGCCGCCGCGGTGCTCGGCACCCAGGAAGTGTTCTTCGCCGTGGTGGCAACGACCGCGACGCTGGTCGCGGTTTTCGTGCCCCTCTCCTTCCTGCCCGGCCAGACCGGTGGCCTGTTCCGCGAGTTCGGCTTCGTGCTGGCGGTCTCGGTGATCTTGTCGGCGGTGGTGGCGCTGTCGCTCTGCCCGATGCTTGCCTCGCGCATGCTGAGCAGCGGCAATATCGAGCATCATCATGGCGGGATCCTTGGCGCCATCGGCGGCGTGCTCAGCACGATCTACCGCAATACGCTGCGTGCCGCGCTCAACGCGCCCCTCGTCGTGGTGCTGATCGCGGCGCTGTTTGCCGGCTTTGCCACCGCCATCTTCCCGACCATCCGCAACGAACTGACCCCGGCTGAAGACCGCTCGGCGGCCTTCCTGCGCGTGACCGCACCGCAGGGCGTCTCGCTCGACTACTTTGCGCAGCAGATGCGCAACATCGAGACGCTGATCCAGCCGCTACGCGATTCCGGCGAGATCGCCTCGACCTTTGCCATCGCGGGCTCGGGCGGCAACCAGAACTCCGGCTTCATGGTGATGACGCTGTCGCCGTGGGAGAAGCGCTCCCGCACGCAGCAGCAGATCCTCGCTGATGTCGTTTCGCGCGTCGAAAACCTGCCCGGCGTGCGCGCCTTCGCGTTCCAGCCGAACAGCCTTGGCATCCGCGGCGCCGGCAGCGGCCTGCAGTTCGCCATCGTCGGCAACAACTATGCGGAGCTGAACGAGGCCGCGCAGAAGGTCGTGGCCGACCTGTCGGACGACCGCCGCTTCCGCCAGCCGCGCCTGTCACAAGAGCCGACGCAGCCGCAGCTTTCCGTCCAGATCAACCGCGACCGCGCCTCGGACCTCGGCATCGAGATCAACGGCCTCGATGCGGCGATCCAGGCAATGCTGGACGGCCGCAAGATCGGCTCGGTCTTCATCGACGACCGCTCCTATGACGTGAAGCTGCTGTCGACCACGAACCCGATCAACGACCCGACTGACCTCGAGAACATCTATCTGCGCACGCAGGATGGCCGCTTCGTGCCGATGTCGACCATCGCGACGGTCCGGGAAGAGGCGGTTGCACCGGCGCTCGCCCGCGAGCAGCAGATGCGCTCCGTCGGCATCACCACGGCGCTCGCGCCGGACGTTGCACTCGGCACGGCCTACGCCGCCGCGCAGGAGATCGCCGCGAAGCACTTGCCCGCCGGCAGCCGCATCGTGCCGCTCGCCGAAGCAGCGACGCTCGGCGAGACCCAGGGCAACATGATGACTGTGTTCGGCTTCGCCATCGTCATCATCCTGCTGGTGCTTGCCGCTCAGTTCGAGAGCTTCGTCTCGGCCGCTATCATCATGGCGACCGTGCCGCTTGGCCTTGCCTGCGCCGTGTTCGCGCTGCTTCTCACCGGCACCAGCCTCAACGTCTACAGCCAGATCGGCCTCGTGCTGCTCGTTGGCATCATGGCGAAGAATGGCATCCTGATCGTCGAATTCGCCAACCAGCTGCGCGACCGCGGCCTCAATGTCCGCGACGCGATCGAGCAGGCATCCAACATCCGCCTGCGCCCGGTCGTGATGACGATGCTCTGCACCATCGTCGGCGGCCTCCCGCTGATCCTCGCCAGTGGCGCGGGCGCGGAAGCGCGCATTTCGCTCGGCTGGGTCATCGTCGGCGGCCTTGGCCTGTCGACCATCTCGACGCTGTATCTGACGCCGGTCGTCTACCTCCTCCTCGGCCGCTTCGTCACGCCGAAGGTCGAGGAAGAAAAGCGCCTGGTGCGGGAGCTCGAGCAAGCCGAAAAGGCCGAACTCGGCGCAGCGCCGCAGCCGGCGGAGTAGGTTCTGCATCGCGGGGCTGCGGCCCTGCACCCGGCGGCGGGTGTTTGCCTTGGCTCCCCACTCCCTGCCTTCACTCTATGAGCCCCCTCCGGCGCTTCGCGCCACCTCCCCCTTAAATGGGGGAGGATCAGGGTGATGGTGGCAGATCACATACGAGGATGACACTTAGCCCGATCATCGGCTCAGATGTGGCGCTACGCTTTTGAAAGCCTCAACCTGAGGATCCTCCCCTGCGAAGCGGGGGAGGTGCCGCCGAAGGCGGCGGAGGGGGCTGCCGGGGCTAAGCGGGACAAGATGAGACGCAGGTTGGCAGGACGCCCCCCGCTCAAAAGCTCTCTGAGTCTCCCGCTCCCCCTCAAATCCCCCGCTGCGTGTACTTCCTCAACTCCTGCCGCGCGATCTGGCGGCGGTGCACCGCGTCAGGGCCGTCGACCAGCCGCAGCGTGCGCAAGTGCGTCCACAGCCTTGCCAGTGGCGTGTCCTGAGAAATGCCCTGCGCACCGAACATCTGCACCGCCTGGTCGGCGACCTTCAGTGCCACTCGGGGTGCCACGACCTTGATCTTGCTGATCCAGGGTGCTGCCGCCTTGCGGTCGCCCTGGTCCATCATCCACGCCGCCTTGAGGCAGAGCAGCCGCGCCATCTCGATCTCCATCCGGCACTCGGCGATGACGTCGTAATTACCGCCGAGCTCGGCGAGCGGCTTGCCGAAGGCTTCGCGCCCCAGCGCCCGCTTACACATCAGTTCCAGCGCCATCTCGGCCTGGCCGATAGCGCGCATGCAGTGGTGGATGCGACCGGGACCCAGCCGCCCCTGCGCAACCTCGAAGCCCCGGCCCTCGCCGAGGATCAGGTTCTCGGCCGGCACGCGGACGTTCTCGAAGCGGATGTGCATGTGGCCGTGCGGCGCGTCATCGTCGCCATAGACCATCATCGCGCGCAGCTTGGTGATGCCGGGCGTGTCGGCGGGCACCAGGATCATCGAATGCTGCTCGTGCTTCGACCGGTCGGGGTTCGGCGTATGCACCATGACAATGTAGATGGCGCAGCGCGGGTCCCCTGCCCCGGATGACCACCACTTCTCACCGTTGAGGACGTAAGAGTCGCCGTCGCGCTCGCAGCGCATCGAAATGTTGGTGGCGTCCGACGAGGCAACGTCCGGCTCGGTCATCAGGTAAGCCGAGCGGATCTTGCCCTCGAGCAGCGGCTCCAGCCAGCGCTTCTTGTGCTCATCGCTACAGTAGCGCTCAAGCACTTCCATGTTGCCGGTGTCCGGCGCGGAACAGTTGAAGACCTCGGCGCCGAGATGCGCCTTGCCCATTTCCTCGGCGAGATAGGCGTATTCGACCGTCGTCAAACCAAGACCGCGCTCGGAGTCGGTCAGCCAGAAGTTCCAGAGGCCACGCTCGCGCGCCTTGGCCTTCAGCCCTTCCAGAATCTCCGTCTGCCGCGGCGTGTAGCTCCAGCGGTCGCCGTTTCGGCCCACCTCTGCGAGAAACTCGGCGTCAAGCGGCACGATTTCCTCGCGCACCATGCGCGCGACCTGTTCGTGGATCGGCTTCAGCCGTTCCGTCATGCCAAGGTTCATCTCAGCGCTTGCCGGCATTCATGTCCTCCTCCTCGGGTCCCTTGAGAGACATCCGCCGTCCATACTAGGCAAAGTTTCGCCAAACGCGACCGTATAACAGGAGGCCAGCACCGGATGACTTTGCGCGCACAACCCGGTAATTGTGCCATGCGCGGCCGCCCATCGGCTGCTTCGAGATTTCAGGGAATTAGCTTCGCATGAACACTAGCAATCGCGAGCCCGTCACGCTTGAGGACGCGAAGAACGCGGTCGGACAGGAAATCGGCGTCTCGCCCTGGCGTGTCGTCTCGCAGGAAATGATCAACCAGTTCGCCGACGCGACCGACGACCATCAGTTCATCCACGTCGATCCGGAACGCGCCGCAAGCGAGACGCCGTTCGGCGGTACCATCGCGCACGGCTTCCTGACGCTCTCCCTGCTCTCGACGCTCGCCTACGAGACGATCCCGCCGATCGAGGGCGCCGGCATCGGCGTCAACTACGGCTTTGAATCGATCCGCTTCATGTCGCCGGTGAAATCCGGGGCGCGCATCCGCGCCCGCTTCAAGCTGGCCGAACTGATCGCCCGCCCATCGGGCTGGATGCATCTCAATTATGACGTTACCGTCGAGGTCGAGGGCTCGAAGAAGCCGGCGCTCACCGCGCGCTGGCTGACGCTCGCGGCCATGGACAAAAAGGAAGCGACTGCTTGAACGATCCTAACGCGCTCGATCCCAAGACACTAGCGCCTTATCTCGAGGCGCATGTGGACGAGTTTCGGGCGCTTCGGTCGATCCGCAAGTTCGACACCGGCCAGTCCAATCCCACCTATCTGATCGAGGCCGAGAGCGGCCGCTACGTCCTGCGGGCCAAGCCCGCGGGCGAGCTTTTGAAATCCGCGCACCAGGTCGACCGGGAATACCGGCTGATGAAGGCGCTGGAAGGAAGCCGTGTGCCGGTGCCGCGGATGTTCCACCTGTCCGACGAAGGCTCGCCTATCGGGCGCATGTTCTACGTCATGGAGTTCGTCGAGGGCCGCATCTTCTGGGACCCTGCCCTCCCCGAGCTCGGCAATGGCGAGCGCGCCGCCATCTACGACGCGATGAACGAGGTGCTGGCGGCGCTGCACGACCTCGACTTCGAGGCGGTCGGACTCGGCGACTTCGGCAAGCCCGGCAGCTACTTTGCCCGCCAGCTCACGCGCTGGACCGGCCAGTACCGCGCGACCGAAACCCATGTCATCGACGACATGGACAAGCTGATCGCCTGGCTTGAGGAACAGCAGATCGAGGACGACGGCCGCGTCTCGCTGGTCCATGGCGACTACCGCCTCGACAACATGATCTTCGTGCAGAACGAGCCGCGCGTCGCCGCCGTGCTCGACTGGGAGCTGTCGACACTTGGCCATCCGTTCGCCGACATCGCTTATCAGTGCATGCAATGGCGGTTGCCGAACGAGTCGTCGTTCCGCGGCCTTGGTGGCATCGACCGCAAGGCGCTCGGCATCCCGAGCGAGGAGGAATATGTCGAGCGCTACTGCGCCCGTCGCGGCCTTGCCGGCATCGACAACTGGACCTTCTGCCTCGCCTTCTCCTTCTTCCGCCTCGCCGCTATCTGCCAGGGCGTCTACAAGCGCGCGCTCGATGGCAACGCGTCGAATCCGGAAAAGGCAAAGCGATATGGCGAGGCCGTCCCGCTCCTGGCACGGCTCGCGGTCGAGGCGATTAGCGAGGCCTGATCAGGCGAGGGATTCGATCAGTCGCCGCAGCTCGCCGAGGTGGTCGATCTGCCGGTAGCGCGGGTGATGCTCCGGCGCCTCGATGTGCTCCAGCACCCAGGTCAGCTCGTGCGGGACGTAGACGCCCCAGCTACCTGCCTCGATGGCCGGCGCGACGTCGGACTTCAGCGAATTGCCGACCATCATCGCCCGCTCCGGCCCGTCACCGTAACGGTCGAATACGCGGTTGTAGGTCGCGGGCGTCTTGTCGCTGACGATCTCGACGCCGTCGAAATAGTCGCCAAGGCCAGACTGCGCGAGCTTGCGCTCCTGGTCGAACAGGTCGCCCTTGGTGATCAGCACGAGCCGGAAATTACCTGCCAGCGCCTCCAGCGTCTCCTGCACATGCGGCAGCGTCTCGACCGGATAGCGCAGCATCTCGCGCCCAGCGGCGAGGATTTCAGCGATAATGGCTGCGGGCACCTTGCCCTCGGTGACCTCGACGGCCGTCTCGATCATCGAAAGCGTAAACCCCTTGATGCCGAAGCCGTAGTGGCCAAGGTTGCGCTTCTCGGCGGCAAGCAGGCGGTCATGCAGGTGCGTGGGTTCGGCGAAGTCGGCAAGCAGCTCCGCAAACCGTTCCTGCGTCAGCTTGAAGAACTGCTCGTTCTGCCAGAGCGTGTCGTCGGCGTCGAAGCCGATGGTCGTGAGGCCAGTCTTCATAGTGTGCTTCCGGCCGCAAGAAAAAAGCGGCAGTGTCTTCATCGGGCGAAGACACTACCGCTTTGACTGCAAGCTGAAAACCGTCCTCAGATCAGCGGATCGCGCGAGGCTTCCTCGAGGAAGGTGAAGACGTAGTCGGAGAAGGAGCGCCAGCATTCGACGCGGAACTCGCGCTCGCCGGTGCGCAAAAGGACGATCTCGCTCTTGCCGAGGATGGTACGGCAGCAGGTGCCGACCGGGAACTCCGGCAGGTAGAGATCCTGCGGGCAGCCGGCGGAAATCGTCGCCTCCGCGCCCTCACCCGAGACGATGATCCCGACATTGCGGTGAGAGACATCAACCGCCGAGTGGAACGCCTCGACACCCTTCAGCGCGCCGGCAAGGTCGACCCCGTCTGCGTCGATCACCAGCCACTCATCCGGGCCGATGCAGAGCACGGAGCGTGTTCCGGAGGTGGCGGAGGTACGAACCTTCGTCGGCAGTTCGGTCCCGAGCGCGGCGGAGACGGCCGCAACGTTTTCGGCCGGTACGCGCAACACCAGGCGCGAGGCGGGTGCTGCGGGGGTGACGCTGACCCAGGGACGCTTCACGGAGCGGCCGTCGAGTGCTGTTCTGCGCAGTGCGATCTGGTCAGCCATTGAGGCGCTCCCCCTTCTCGTCGAAGAAGATTGTTCCGGTCACTTCCACCTCGATCGTCTTGTCCGGCATCGGCACGTAGAGCGTCTGGCCGATACGGTCCCTGCCGCCCTCGACGAGCGCCAGCGCGATCGAATGGCCGCAATTTGCCGACCAGTAGGCCGACGTCACATGGCCGACCATCTTCATCGGCACCGGCTGGTTGGGGTCGGCGACGATCTGCGCGCCTTCTTCCAGCACGATGCTCGGGTTCTTCGTCTTGAGGCCGACGAGCTGCTTGCGGCCCGGCCTGACGAGGTCAGGCCGCTTCATGCCGCGAATGCCGACGAAGTCCTTCTTCGCCTTGCCCACGGCCCAGCTGAGGGCGGCGTCGTCAGGCGTGACGGTACCATCGGTGTCCTGGCCGACGATGATGTAGCCCTTCTCGGCGCGCAGCACGTGCATGGTCTCGGTGCCGTAGGCGCAGGCGCCGTGCTTCTGGCCCTCGGCCCAGACGGCTTCCCACACCGCGCGGCCGTAATCGGCCGGCACGTTGATCTCGAAGCCGCGCTCGCCGGTGAACGACATGCGGAACAGGCGGGTCGGCACGCCGCAGATCTTGCCCTCGCGGACAGACATGTGCGGCATTGCCTCGTCCGAGATGTCGATGCCCTCGACGAGTGGCGCGATGATTTCGCGCGACTTCGGCCCCTGCACGGCGATGACTGCCCACTGCTCCGAGATCGATGTCAGGTACACCTTGAGATGCGGGAACTCGGTCTGGAGGTAGTCTTCCATGTGGTGCAGCACGCGGGCCGCGCCGCCGGTCGTCGTAGTGACGTGGAAGCGGTCTTGCGACAGACGGCCGACGACGCCGTCGTCATAGATGAAGCCGTCCTCGCGCAGCATGATGCCATAGCGGCAGCGGCCGGGTTCGAGCTTCTGCCACGGATTAGTGTAGAGCAGCTCCATGAACGCGGCGGCATCCGGGCCCACGACCTCGATCTTGCCGAGGGTCGAGGCATCAAAAATGCCGGCGGTCTTGCGGACGGTCTGGCACTCGCGGTTGACCGCGGCGTGCATGTCCTCGCCCGCCTTCGGGAAGTACCAGGCGCGCTTCCACTGGCCGACGTCTTCGAACACGGCGCCATGCTCTTCCGCCCACGAATGCATCGCGGTGCGGCGGGTCGGGTCGAACAGCTTGCCGCGCGCGTGGCCGGCGATCGCGCCGAAGGTGACCGGCGTGTAGGGCTGACGGAACGTCGTCAGGCCGACCTGCGGCAGCGGCTTGCCGAGCAGCTCGGCGGCAATCGCAAGGCCGTGCATGTTCGACGTCTTGCCCTGATCGGTCGCCATGCCGTTGGTGGTGAAGCGCTTGACGTGCTCGATCGAGTGCATGCCTTCACGCACCGCCTGCGCAATGTCCTTAGCCGTCACGTCGTTCTGGAAGTCGACGAACGCCTTCTTGTCCTCGACGCCCTGTGGAACGCCCAGCATGCCGCCGGTCCAGCTCTCCGATGCACTCGCCTGCGGCGTGGCTGCAGCCGCCCCCCCTTCGACGCCGGCAGCGCGCGCGGCCGAAAGACCCGCGCTGCTCGCTTCGGCGAGTACGGCAGCAAGATCATCCGTGCCGTTGCAGGCGCCGACGCTGGCGCAGGCCTGCACGTAGGTGCCCGGCAGGAAGCGCTGGGTCGCCTCGTCATAGGCGAGCTTGCCGCGCGACTGCGAGAACATGTGCACCGAAGGCGTCCAGCCGGCGGAGGTAAGCAGCGCGTCGACGCCAATCGTCTGCGTCGGGCCGCCAGCCTTCGGCTTGACGATCATGCCGGTGATGCGCAGGCGACCGGTGGAGCCGGCAACGACATGGCCGGTCTTGATCGTGATGCCGAGCGAACGCGCCTCGTCGATGATCGCGCTTTGCGGATTGTCGCGCACGTCGATGATCGCCGCGACGTTAACGCCAGCCTTCTTGAGGTCGACGGCCGCGTAGTAGGCCGAGTCGTTCGACGTGTAGATGCCGACGTTGCGGCCAACGGCGACGCCGTAGTGATTGAGGTAGGTGCGGCCGGCCGAAGCCAGCATGATGCCCGGGCGGTCATTATCCGGGAAGACCATGTGCCGCTCGATCGAGCCGGTCGCCAGCACGACCTGCTTGGCGCGAACCTGCCACAGGCGCTCGCGCGGCAGCTCGGGAAGCGGGCCCGGCAGGTGCTCGGTAACGCGCTCGACCAGCGCAACCATGTTCTGGGCGTGGTAGCCGAACGCGGTGGTGCGGGTCAGCACGCGGACATTGTCCATGGCAGCGAGGCGGTTGGCGACATCCTGCGCCCAAGCCCAGCCATCCTTGCCGTCGATCTTCGTGCCGGTCTCTGCTTTCAGCGTGCCGCCGACGGTTGCCTGCTCGTCGACGATGATGACGCGTGCGCCGGTTTCGGCCGCCGAAAGTGCCGCGGCCAGGCCAGCAGCACCGCCGCCGATGACCAGCACATCGCAATGCTCATAGCGCGCGGCGTAGTGGTCCGGGTCGGCCTTGTCCGGCGCAACGCCGAGACCGGCCGCCGAACGGATGAACGGCTCGTAGAGATGCTTCCACGCAGCCTTCGGCCACATGAAGGTCTTGTAGTAGAAGCCGGCCGAGAAGAACGGCGAGCCGAGATTGTTGACCGCGCCGATGTCGAAGCTCAGCGACGGCCAGCGGTTCTGCGAAACCGCCTGCAAGCCGTCATAGAGCTCCTGCACGGTTGCACGAATGTTCGGCGTCTTGCGCGCGGCATCACGCTCGATTCCGACGAGCGCATTCGGCTCCTCGACGCCGGCGGACAGGAAGCCGCGCGGACGGTGATACTTGAATGAGCGGCCGACGAGGTGAACGCCGTTGGCCAGCAGCGCCGAGGCGAGCGTGTCGCCTTGCAGCCCGGCATAGGACTTTCCATCGAAGGTGAAGCGCGCAACGGCGGCCGAACCGAGCCTTCCCTTCCCCGCAATACGAAATGGCGCGGTCATGCACTTTCTCCCAATGCCGGCTTCGGCTCGCCAGCCTTGTATGTCGTCAGAAACTTGTCGCTGACCGTGTCACGGGCGGCGTTGAAGAAGCGGCCGCAGCCGTGGACGTGACGCCAGCGCTCGAAGACGATGCCCTTCGGGTTCTGGCGCAGGAAGAAGTAGGCCTCGAACTCTTCGTCGCTTATCTCGGTGATATTCGACGGACGAACGAGATGCGCCTCGCCGGCGTGTCGAAACTCGACCTCCGGCAGGTCCTTCTCGCAATAGGGACAGCGAATGAGAAGCATGGTTCTTCCTGTCTTGTCTCTCGACCGGACCTCAGCGATCCGGAAAACTGATGCGCGACGCGCGAATTAGTGGGCCACGGCTGCCGCTGCGGCTTCGTCGATGAGACGACCGGTGCGGAAGCGGTCCAGCGAGAAGCCGGCGTTGATCGGGTGCGGCTCGTCGCGAGCGATGGTGTGGGCGAAGACGTTGCCCGAGCCGGGCGTCGCCTTGAAGCCGCCCGTGCCCCAGCCGCAGTTAACGTAGAGGCCCGGAACCGGCGTCTTCGAGAGGATCGGCGAGCGGTCCGGCGTGACGTCGACGATGCCGCCCCACGAACGCAGCATCTTCATGCGCGTGAACATCGGGAACATTTCGCAGATCGCGTCGAGCGTGTGCTCGAGGATGTGCAGGCCGCCCGTCTGCGAGTACGAGGTGTACTGATCGGTGCCGGCGCCGATGACGAGCTCGCCCTTGTCCGACTGCGAGATGTAGGCGTGCACCGTGTTCGACATGACGACGCACGGGAACACCGGCTTGACGGGCTCCGAGACGAGCGCCTGCAACGGGTAGCTCTCGAGCGGCACGCGCACCCCCGCCATCTGCATGATGACCGAGGTGTGGCCGGCAGCGACGACGCCGATCTTCTTTGCCTTGATGAACCCGCGGGTCGTCTCGACACCCTCGACATGACCTGCCGGCGCGCGGCGGATGCCGGTCACCTCGCAGTTTTGGATGATGTCGACACCACGGGCCGAAGCCGCGCGGGCATAGCCCCAGGCGACCGCGTCGTGACGGGCCGTGCCGCCGCGGCGCTGCAGGGCAGCACCGAGGACCGGATAGCGCGCGTTCTTGTCGATGTTGAGCGGCGGGCAGAACTCCTTGGCCTGCTCCGGGGTCAGCCACTCATTGTCGACGCCGTTGAGACGGTTGGCGTGGATGTGGCGCTTGAAGACCTGAACGTCATGGATGTTGTGCGCGAGCATCATCACCCCGCGCGGGGAGTACATGACGTTATAGTTCAGCTCCTGGGAGAGGTTCTCCCACAGCTTCACGGCGTGGTCGTAGATCCCGGCCGATTCGTCGTAGAGGTAGTTGGAGCGGATGATGGTCGTGTTGCGGCCGGTGTTGCCGCCGCCGAGCCAGCCCTTCTCAACCACCGCGACGTTGGTGATTCCATGCTCGGAAGCGAGGTAATAGGCCGTGGCAAGACCGTGGCCGCCGGCGCCGATGATGACGACGTCATATTCGGCCTTCGGTTCGGGCGACCGCCACTGCTGTTCCCACCCCTTGTGGCCGCGAAACGCCTCCCTGGCGATGGCGAAGGCGGAGTATTTGCGCATGTAAGGTTGGTCCCGGTTCGATGATGGAAGCTGGCCTTTTCGGCAATCGGCGTATCACTAACCAAACGGCACGTCGCTTCCTGTATCGTTTGCGACCAACAGTGCCGTTTTGCGCCAACGCCGACTGACGCTGCGGTAATGATGTGGAAATCGAACTGCAACAAGATATTGAGAGGACCCATCGCGAACCTCTCGACAATGACTACGGGGTCTGCTATGAGCCGCGCCAATTCGTGGTGCGATTGCTGCGGGGCCGTTAAGGTATTGCGCCGCCGTACCTAGAAAACTTATTGCGTCACAACCAAACGGAAGACAGGAACGCACGTGCAGGTACTCGTCCGCGACAACAATGTTGACCAGGCGCTTCGCGCACTCAAGAAGAAGATGCAGCGTGAAGGCATTTTCCGCGAAATGAAGATGCGCGGTCATTACGAGAAGCCTTCGGTCAAGCGCGCACGTGAGAAGGCAGAGGCTGTTCGCCGCGCCCGCAAGCTGGCTCGCAAGCGCGCACAGCGCGAGGGCCTGATCGGCGGCCGCGCGGGTGCTGCTCGCTAAAAAGCGCCTAGTTTTCGTCCTTTTCCGACGATAGTGAATGAAGGTGGAGGTGATGCGAATCGCCGCCACCTTTTTATTATTCTGCAACAACCCGGCTGGAACCTGTCCCGGCGCAAGACGTTGCTGGATGCGGCGAAGAAGGGGATTCACCACATGACGATCGAGGCCGTGGCTGACCGGCGTTTCCTGAAGAGTTCGACTGCCGGGGTCTTTGCCCTGCTTGCGGCGCTGGCCCTGAGTGGCTGCGAGACGACCACGTCGACACTCAGCAGCGTAGCTGTCGACACCGCACAGAGCTCAACCGAGAACATCTCCTCGCTGAGCGAAGTGATCCGCCGGACTCCGAATGATCCGGAAGCTTACAACATCCGTGGCTCGGCCTACGGCAAGGGTGGCCGCTACAAGGAAGCCCTGCAGGACTTTGACACGGCGATCCGCCTCAACCCCAACTTCTACCAGGCCTATGCGAACCGCGCGCTGATCCACCGCTACATGAACAATCAGCAGGCGGCGCTGCAGGACTACAATCGCGCTATTCAGATCAATTCGAACTACGACGCCGCCTATATCGGCCGCGGCAACCTCTATCGCCTGGCCGGCCGCGACAGCGAGGCGTTCCAGGACTTCGAGCGGGCGATCCAGCTCGACACCACCGACCCGCGCGCCTACCACAACCGCGGGCTGCTCTATCAGGCACGCGGCCAGCACGACTTCGCGCTGCAGGATTTCGCCGCCGCTATCTCTCTGTCGCCGCAGGCGACCGAGCCCTATACCGCGCGTGGCTTGTCCTACCTCGCCCTCAATGACGACGAGAACGCAGCAGCGGACTTCAACCGCGTCATCACGATCGACCGGTCGAATGCGGAAGCCTGGGCGTATCAGGGTGTGGTGCTGGAGCGACAGGGAGATAAGACCCGCGCGATGCGCTCCTATGGTGAGGCGCTGCGCCTCAATCCGAACCTGAAGGTTGCGAAGGACGGCCTGGCCCGTACCCGGACCTCCTAGCCGTCCTTCTCAAGTTCAGCAGCAGAAAGCTACTCTGCCTCACGCGCTGCCGCGGCATTGCGGCGGCGAAGTATTTCGTACGTGACGGCGCCAAGCACCGTGATGGTGATCAGGATGAGCGCCAGCGCGTTCACGGCCGGCGTCAGGCCGGTGCGGACCTTGGTCGCGATGAACACCGTCAGCGGCGTGTCGAAGCCGCGCACGAACAGCGTCGTGTTGTAGTTCTCGACCGACTGCAACACCGCCAGGAAGGCGGCCGCGATCAGCGACGGCTTCAGGTACGGCAGCAGGATGCGGCGGAAGACCATGAACTTCGACGCGCCGAGGCCAAGGGCTGCCTCCTCCTGCGTGCGATCGAAACGCTGCAGGCGCGCCGCCACCATCAGCATCACGTAGCAGATGATGAAGCTCGACTGCGCGACGACGATCAGGAACGTGCCGCCGCCGACATTGAGCTGGCGCCACAGTACCAGCGTCGAGATGCCGATGACGACGCCGGGCGTCAGCAGCGGCGACACCATCAGCGCGTAAAGCAGGCCCCTCGCCCGCGCATGCAGGCTCGTCAGCATCAACGCGGCGGCCGTGCCGATCGGCAGCGAGACGATGACGACGAAGAAGGCAACTACGACCGAAGTCCACACGGCCTGCCACATCGCCGCGTCCGCCCACAGCTCCGAGAACCATTGCAGGGTGGTGCCCTGCCACGGCGTCACGGTTGGGAAACGGCTGGTGTTGAACGTCGCGGCCGACATCACCACCAGCGGCATGAACAGGTAGACGAAGAACGCCACCATGTAGAAGCGGAACACCCAGCGGGCGATACGATCAGCGGCACTCATTTCGCCACATCCGTCAGGCTGACACGTGCGATCTTGAGCGTGGCGAGCACGACGACAAGGCACAGCACGAGGAGGACCAGCGCATAGGCCGCACCGCGGTTCCAGTCACCGCCCTCGAAGAACCAGTTGTAGATGACCTCGGTGAACCAGCGGCTGCCGGGAGCGCCAAGGAGCGCTGGTGCCACGTAGGATCCTGCCGCAAGCATGAAGGTGAACACGCAGCCGGTCGCGATGCCCGCCTTGGCATGCGGCATCACCACCCGCCAGTGGATGCGCCACGTCGAGGCGCCAAGGTCGCGGGCCGCTTCGATCTGCGACTTATCGAGGCTCTCGATCGAGTTGTAGATCGGGAACAGCATGAACAGGATGTAGGCGTAGACCATGCCGGCGAGCACGCCGATATTGCCGTACCAACGCACCGGCGCCTCGATGATGCCCATGTTCAGCAGCACGGCGTTGAGCGGACCGCGGAAGGCGAGGATGATGTACCAGGCGAGCGTGCGCAGCACCTCGTTGATCCAGAACGGGATCGTCAGCGCGAGGATCGCGATGGCCGTCTGGCCGGGGGTGGCGCGCTGTGCCAGCCAGAAGGCGAGCGGATAGCAGACCACGAAGGTGATGAACGCAACGAAGGCGCTGGCCCAGATCGTCTTGAAGAAGATCGAGCGGTGCACCGCCTCGTTGGCGAGGTAGAGCACGTTGTCGAGCGAGTAGACGTCGTTCGGCCCGCCGATCTGCGCTGGCGGCAGGTTCGGCCGCAGCGCGTAGTCGATCATCATCACGTTCGGGGCAAGCACCATGCCCGCCAGCCACAGGAAGACCAGCGCGATGAAGATCGTGGCGAGGCCACCGCCGAAGCGTTGGTAGAGACTAGCCATCGGGCAGCACCACCGCATGCTGGGTCGCGAAACCGAACGAGGCCTGGCTGCCGGTCGCCGGAGCATTGGCGAGGTCGGTGGACGGGATCGAAGCGATCAGCTGCGAACCATCCTGCAGGCGGCCATAGGCGAGGCCAAACGCGCCCTCAAAATCGATGCGGTCGACCGTCGAGGTGAGCACGTTTTCCCCTGCCCCGCCGGACACCAGCGCTTCCGGGCGCACGTAGAGCTTGACCTTGTCGCCAGTCTTGATGCCGCCATTGGCGCGGCCGCGCAACGAGCCGAGCGGAGTTTCTACCGCGGCAATGCCATCGGCGATGGTGGTCACCTTGCCAGCGATCGCGTTGTTCTCGCCGACGAAGGTCGCAACGAACGGTGTCGCCGGATTGTCGTAGAGCTCGCGCGGCGTGCCAACCTGCTGCAGGACGCCCGCGCTCATGACCGCGATGCGGTCCGACATCGCCAGCGCTTCCGACTGGTCATGCGTGATGTAGATGAAGGTGACGCCCGTGCGCTTCTGCAGCGCGCGCAGCTCGGCGCGCATGTGCTGGCGCAGCTTGAGGTCGAGCGCGGACAGCGGCTCGTCGAGCAGCAGAACCTGCGGCTCCACGGCGAGCGCACGCGCGATCGCGACGCGCTGGCGCTGGCCGCCGGACAGCTCGCCCGGCATGCGGTCGCCATAGCCCTCGAGGGCGATCAGTTTGAGAAGTTCATCGGCCTTCTTGCGGCGTTCGGCCTTGGAGGCCCCACGCGCTTCAAGTCCGAATGCGATGTTTTCCCAGACCGGCATCAGCGGGAACAGCGCCAGCGACTGGAAGATCATCGCGGTGGGGCGCTGGTTGGGGCCAAGCCCCTGCATATTCTTGCCACCGATCAGGATGCGGCCTTCAGTCGGCTGCAGGAAGCCGGCGATCATCCGCAGGATCGTGGTCTTGCCGCAGCCGGATGGGCCGAGAATGGAAAAGAATTCGCCGCCATTGACGGTGAAGTTGACGTCGCCCACGGCGCGCGTGGCGCCAAAGCTCATGCCGACCGCTTGCAGCTCGACGGAGTGACTCATCAGGTACCTCTTGTGGGGGGAGAAGGGGCTCTTGCGAGCCCCTTCAGTTCTTCATCAGGCCGAGAGGAAGCGGTCCTGATATTCATTACGCTTCGCGACGTACCAGTTCTCCTGGATCGGCCACCACCACAGCTTGTCGAGCGCGTCGCCCGGGTAAGCAGCGGCGAAGAACGCCTTGGCGTCGTCCGACAGAAGGTCTGCAGCGCCGACAGCGGTCGAGTTGATCGAGGTGGCGTTGGTGTACATCGCTCCGGCTTCCGGCGTGAGGAACCAGTTGATGAAGGCGTAGGCCTGCTCGACATTGGTCGCACCGACCGGGATAGACACGCCTTCCATCCACGCCAGGGCACCTTCCTTCGGCGCGATGAAGCCGACCGGCAGGCCTTCCTTGGCGAGCGCAGCAGCGGTCGAGTCCCAGGTCTGGCCGATCGCGGCGCCGTTGACGCGGAACGCGCCCTGCGCCTCGTTCTCGTTGGTCCAGAACTGCATGATGTTGCCCTTGCGAGCGATCGCCTCAGCAAGGATCACGTCGAAGATCTCGATCTGAGCTTCCGGGCTGGTGAAGGCGTCGAGCAGCGGACGCGGCAGCTTGCCTTCGGCTTCGAGCCACAGGCCGAGGCCGACGAGGCTCGAATGGCCGCGAACGGTTGCCTTGCCAGCCATCTCCGGCTTCCAGATGTCGCCGTAGGACGCGGTGCCGTATTCCAGCGGAGCCTGGTCCTTGTCGAAGGCGATTGCCTCGGTGCCCCAGTCAACCGGAACCTGATAGCGCTTACCGTCGATGACGGCGCCGAACTTGGCCGAGTTCTCCCAAGCGCTCGGAAGGCACTTGGACACCTCGACCTTGGACTCGTCGAGCGGCTGGATCAGGCCGTACTCGACGTAGTTCGGAACGCGATCAACGGTCGGCCAGATCAGGTCGAAGCCACCGCCATTGTTGGCGCGTAGCTGGTTCAGCAGCTCGTCATTGGTGCCGTAAGGCGTGTAGTTCGCCTTGATGCCCGTCGCCTTCTCGAAGGCGCCGAGGATTTCGTCGTTCAGGTAGCCGGCCCACGCGAAAATGTTGACCGACCCCGAGGAGCCCTGCGCGTAGCTGCGCGAAATGAACGGAGCGGCCAGCGAAAGGCCGGCCGTCGCCGCAGCACCACGCAGAAGCGTGCGTCTCTGGATTGTCGTCATGAAAGTGCTCTCCCTGGTTGCGAATGACCCGCGTTTATTTTCGCTATGATACATTTCGATGACAAATGCGCAATCGGATGATTAGTCGGTCCGCCACTTTAAGGTGAACATTCCGCAAGGAGAAAACGTCGCGGCAACAAAAAGTTAGCAGATGCTGATTTGCTGGGCAGGCGGCCAGAAGTTGCCGGAAAAAGAAACGCCCGGTTGCTGACCGGGCGAGCAAATTTCACAGTCTTCAAACCGCCAGGACCATCGTAATGGGTCGACGACCTGACGATATGCCCCCTCACCTTCCTGGCATCAGGGGCAGCATTGCCATTCCAGCCAATGCCGGGCGGCGTGTCATCGATTCGGACACGGTGAAATCCCAACCTGCAGCGCCGCGAAAAAATATCGCTGTGCACACCGCAAAACGACGACGCGAGGCCCCGTCAGGTCAGCCTCGCGCGGCAGCATACCGTCCTCCGCTGCAGGAACCGGAATCTTGCGATCGGTTCACGCAGCGGCTGGCGCTTAGCGCAGCAGGAAGGTGCCGGCGGCGATCAGGATGATGAAGAGGAAAGTGGCCGAGAAAAAGCCGGCGGTCGTGAAGAACCCGAAGGCCATGGCAATGAGGAGCGCCACGGTCGCCATCGAGCCGTACTTCACGATCGTGTTGAACAGCGCGTAGCTCTTCTCGTGCTCCCGATAGTCCATCTCGGCGCCGAGTTCGACAGGACCCGTCGGAGTGTGGTCAGCCATTTCAGTATCCCCTCCGTAAAACAGATGCATCGCTGATAGCGAAAACAGTGCATCGGGGCAATGGGAGTAATGTCGCGCCCTGATCGACGAGCTGCTTGTGAATTCAGGCGAGCCAGCGCTTGCGGCGCTTGTAATGTTTCACGTCGCGGAACGATTTCCGTCCCTCGCCGCCGACGCCGAGGTAAAATTCCTTCACGTCCTCGTTTTCCCGCAGCGATTGCGCGTCGCCATCGAGAACCACGCGGCCCGATTCGAGGATGTAACCGTACTTGGCGTAACGCAGCGCGATATTGGTGTTCTGCTCGGCAAGGAGGAAGGACACACCCTGCTCCTCATTGAGCTTCTTCACGATCTCGAAGATTTCCTCCACCAGTTGCGGCGCAAGGCCCATCGACGGTTCGTCAAGCAGGATCATCTTCGGCCGGCTCATCAGCGCCCGCCCTATCGCAACCATCTGCTGCTCGCCGCCGGACGTGTAGCCGGCCTGACTGGTGCGGCGAACCTTCAGGCGAGGAAAATACTGGTAGACGAGCTCGAGGTCATCGCGGATCGCCACCTTCCCATCGCGGCGTGTGAAGGCGCCGGTGAGCAAATTATCTTCGACCGAAAGGTGGCCGAAGCAGTGCCGGCCCTCCATTACCTGGATGCAGCCGCGCCGCACCAGTTCATTCGGCGACAGAGCCTGCACCTCCTCGCCCTTAAACACGATCGTGCCCTTGGTGACCTCGCCGCGCTCGGCATGCAGCAGGTTCGAGATGGCCTTGAGCGTCGTCGTCTTGCCAGCGCCGTTGGCACCGAGGAGTGCGGTGATGCCGCCGCGCGGCACCGACAGCGACACGCCCTTGAGCACCAGGATGACGTGGTCGTAGATCACCTCGATGTTGTTGACCGAGAGGATCGCATCGCCGGGCTGGCTGACGGGTTCGGTGCTGGCTGTCGTCATCATCGTCCCTCGGGAGAGTGACGGCCCGGCGTGACGCCGGGCCGGCTTTTTCCGGTTACTTGCACTCGTCGTTCATCGACCACGGCTGGTTTGCGGCCGCGTAGTCAGCGGCGGCTTTCTCGACCAGCGGGTCGATAACCGAGCGGTCGGCAGTGAGCAGATCGGAGACCTTCACGAACTTGCTGCCGTCCCACTCGACCATCCAGGCACTGGCGTGGCCCGTATGGTTGGAGCAACTCATCGCGAACGGAGCCATCATGTTCTCCGCGCCGAGTTCCGCGAGACGTGCGGCGTCGATATTGACGTTCTCCAGACCGACACGCAGCTGTTCACGGTTGATGTTCGGCGTGCCGGCCTTGTCCTGCGCGGCCTTTACCGCCTCGGCAAGGATCACCGACATCAGGATGCCGCGCTGATAGGCGGTGGAATCAAACTCCCCTGCTTCGGCGTTGATCTGCGACTTGCCGGCGTCGACCACGTACTTTTTAACGTCCTGCATCAGCTTGGACTCGGAGTCCGCGAAGTTCCAGGACAGCGCGCGATAGCCCTTGCCCTGCTCGCCGACGAGCTTGAGGTCCGGCTCATGCGCGCCCCACCAGACGCTGACGAACTGGTTCATTGGATAGCGCGTCTTCACCGCCTCGGAGATCGCGCTGCCGTTCATTGCGCCCCAGCCCCACATGACGACGAAGTCCGGCTTCTCGCGGCGGATCTGAAGCCACTGCGCCGACTGGTTCTGCATCTCGGTGAGGCCGACCGGGATCGGCAGCAAGGTGAAGCCATGCTTCGAAGCAAGCGACTCGAGCAGCGGGATCGGCTCCTTGCCGTACGGATGGTCGAGGTGCAGGAAGGCAATCTTCTTACCGTTGAGGTTGTCTAGGTTGCCGTCGGAAATGCCCTGCAGGATCATCGACGCACCGTCCCAGTAGGAGGTCGGCGGGTTGAAGGCCCACTTGAAGGTCTTGCCGTCCTGCATCGCCGAGAAGCCGTAGCCCGGCGCGTACATCGGGATCTCGTCAACGCCGGCGCGCGGCAGCACCTGCAGGGTGATGCCGGTCGACCACGGCTGCGTCACCAGCGCGCCGTCGGCTTTGGTCTTCTCGTAGCACTCCACGCCCTTTTCGGTGTTGTAGCCGGTCTCGCACTCGTCAAACGCGATCTTGACGCCGTTGATGCCGCCGTCGCGCTCGTTGAGCATGGTCATGTAGTCGAGCTGGCCGTTCATGTGGGGTGTGCCGGTCGCCGCGAACGGACCGGTACGGTAGGACATGTTCGGAAGCTTGAGGGCCTCCTGCGCCGCAACTGGTGCCGCAAGGCCCAGCGCAAATACGGTTGCAAGAAGCGTTGCCTTGATCTGTGCTGTCATGCCTGTTCCTCCACTTTGACCCGTTTTCTGCGGGTCCTCCTCCCTTGGTTGCCGGCCTCGCAGGTCAGTGCGGGAACGGCCAGATAATTAGTTTCTCCCGGATGATGGCCCACAGCCGCGCCAGACCGTGCGGCTCGAGGATCAGAAAACCGATGATGAGCAGACCAATGATCATGACATTGAGATGCTCGACCATCGAAGGGCTGATGGGCAGCCCGAGCGCGCTCGGCACGGCGCCGATGATGACAGGCAGCGCCACGATCAGGATCGCGCCGAGGTAGTTGCCGAGGATCGAACCGAGACCGCCGATAATGGCGATGAACAGCACGCGGAACGACAGCTGGATGTCGAACAGTTCCGCTTCGGCTGCCCCGCGCCAGAAGAACACGAACAGCGCGCCCGCAATGCCGACGATGTAGGACGAGACGAAGAAGGCCAGCAGCTTCGCCTTCATCAGGTTGATGCCGACGAGCTCGGCGGCGATGTCCATGTCGCGCACCGACTTCCAGATGCGGCCGATGCGCCCGCGGGTGATGTTGATGGCGCAGAAGGTGACGACGGCCACCACGCACAGCACGAAATAGTACTGCGTCATCGCCGAAGCCCTGGCGCCGGCGACGGTTACGCCGAACATCTGGATGTTCGGCGCCTGGATCGCGCCCGATGCCGAGTAGTTGTAGAGCCACGCCCACTTCTGGAACAGCCAGACGAGGAAGAACTGCGCCGCAAGTGTCGCGATGGCGAGATAGAAGCCCTTGATACGCAAGGACGGAAGACCGAACGCCATGCCGATGGCCGCCGAGAAAAAGCCTGACAGCGCCAGTACGATAACGATATTGAGCTCAGGGAAGATCGTCGCCAGCTTGAAGCATGCATAGGCGCCGACGCCCATGAAGGCACCGGTACCGAGCGACAACTGTCCGGCATATCCTGTCAGGATGTTGAGGCCGAGAGCTGCCAGCGAATAGATCAGCACCGGAATGAGCAGCGCACGGAAGGTGAACTCGTTCGCCATCAGCGGCAGGATCACGAAGGCGAAGAGAAGGATGACGCCCAGCAGCCACGCGTCCTGCTTCACCGGAAACAGCGCGTAGTCTGCCTTGTAGCTGGTCTTGTACTGTCCTGCGACGCGATAGAGCATTCAGTCTTCCCTCAAACCCGCTCGATGATGCGTTCGCCGAAAAGGCCCTGCGGGCGGAACAGCAGCACGACCAGCGCCAGCATGTAGGCAAACCAGGACTCGGTGTTGCCGCCGAGCAGCGGCTGGCCCCAGTAGATCTCGAACAGCTTTTCGAGGATGCCGATCATCAGCCCGCCGATGATGGCGCCGCTGACGGATTCAAGCCCCCCCAGCATAAGCACCGGCAGCGCCTTGAGCGCGATGACCTCGAGCGCGAACGACACGCCGGCACGCGCGCCCCAGACGATGCCGGTCGCCAGCGCAATCATGCCGGCGATGAACCAGACCAGCACCCAGATCGTCGAGAGCGAGATGCCGACAGACAGCGCCGCCTGATGGTCGTCGCCGAGCGCGCGTATCGCGCGGCCCATCTTCGACTTGTTGAGGAAGAGCAGCAGGCAGACCACCAGCACCACCGCGCCTACAACTGCCGTGATGTCGCGCTGCTCGATCATCACCAGTCCGCCGAACGGCTCGAAGGTGTAGCTGTCGGTCGGGATGCCGAGTTCCTGGGTGATCATGCGCTTGTTCTCGCCGCCGAAGATCGTCTCGCCGAGGCCGATCAGGAACAGCGTGATGCCGATGGTTGCCATGAACAGGATGATGTCCGGCTGGTTGACCAGCGGGCGCAGCACGACCCGCTCGATGGCGATCGCAAGCAGCAGCATCACGCCGAGCGTCATCGGCAGCGCCAGCCACGCCGGTATGCCCTTCTGGTGCAGGCCGACGAGCGTTAGCGCCGCGAACACGACCATGATGCCCTGCGCAAAATTGAAGATGCGCGACGACTTGAAGATCAGCACGAAGCCGAGCGCGATCAGCGCGTAGAGCACGCCGGAGACGATGCCCTCCCACAGCACCTGGATCAGGAAGTCCGGGGCATCGGCCATGTCCAGGAATGGCTGGATGAGGATCGAGTGAATGAAGTCCATCAGTGCGCCACTCCCAGATAAGCGTCGATGACCGCCTGGTCGTTCTTGACCACGTCGGGCTCGCCGTCAGCGATCTTCTTGCCGTAGTCGAGGACGACGACGCGGTCGGACAGGTCCATCACCACGCCCATGTCGTGCTCGATCAGGGCGATGGTGGTGCCGCGCTGCTGGTTCACGTCGATGATGAACCGGCTCATGTCCTCTTTTTCTTCCAGATTCATGCCCGCCATGGGCTCGTCGAGGAGGAGAAGCGACGGCTCCATGGCGAGCGCCCGCCCAAGCTCGACCCGCTTCTGCAGCCCGTAGGGCAGCTTGCCCACCGGCGTGCGTCGGATGTGTTCGATCTCGAGGAAGTCGATGATCTCCTCGACCTTCTCGCGATGCTCGATCTCTTCCTTGAGCGCCGGGCCATGCCACAGCATCTGCCAGAAGATGTTGCGCTTCATCAGCACCGAGCGGCCCGCCATGATGTTCTCGAGCGTCGTCATGCCCTGGAACAGCGCGACGTTCTGGAAGGTACGGGCGATACCCTGCCGCACCGCATGGTGCGGCTTCATCGCCCGGCGTTCCTCGCCGCGGAAGGTGATGGTGCCCACCTGCGGCGTGTAGAAGCCGTTGATGACATTGAGCATCGACGTCTTGCCCGCGCCGTTCGGCCCGATGATGGCGCGGATCTCGCCCTTGCGGATGTCGAAGGAGATGTCGGTGATCGCCTTCACGCCGCCAAACGAAAGCGAGACGTTGTCGACCTTGAGGAGAACGTCACCCTTGGCGATGCCGTCGTCGGCACCCGCGAACTGAGCCGGCGAAGGACGCGGATTCATTCTGCTGCCTCCCGCACCGGCGACGCATGCGCGCTGCCATAAATGTTTGCTTCTGCGATTTTCACCGTCGCGCTGATGCGTCCCTTGCGGCCGTCTTCGAAGGTGACCTCCGTCGACACAAACTTCTCGCTCGAGCCGTCATAGAGAGCCTCGATCAGCTCACCATAGCGCTCGGCGATGAACGACCGGCGCACCTTCTGCGTGCGCGTGAGCTCGCCATCGTCGGCGTCGAGCTCCTTGTGCAGGATCAGGAAGCGCCGGATCTGCGCGCCCGCCATGGCCGGCTCCTGCGACAGGCGCCGGTTGGTCTCGTCAACGTTGCGGGCGATCATCTCGTAGACGCGCGGATGGCCGGCGAGCTCCTGATAGGAAGCGTAGGCGATGTTGTTTCGCTCTGCCCAGTTGCCCACTGCCGTGAGGTCGATGTTGATGAACACCGCCGCGAAGTCTCGCCCGTCACCGAAGGCCACCGCCTCCTTGATGTTGGGGAAGAATTTCAGCGTGTTCTCGATGTATTTCGGCGCGAACAGCGAGCCATCACACAGCTTGCCGACATCCTTGGCGCGGTCGATGATCTTGAGCTGCCCGTCGGTGTCGAAGAAGCCGGCATCGCCCGTCTTCACGTAGCCATCCGGTGTCATCGCCTCAGCGGTCTTCTCCGGTTCCTTGTAGTAGCCGACGAACATGCCGGGAGAACGGAACTGAACCTCGCCGCCCTCGCTGATGCGGATATCGACATTCGGTGCCGGCAGCCCGACCGTATCGGAGCGCACCTCGCCATCCTTCTGGCAGGTCACGTACAGGAACGCCTCGGTCTGGCCGTAGAGCTGCTTCAGGTTGATGCCGAGCGAGCGGAAGAACGAGAACAGATCGGCGCCGATCGCCTCGCCGGCGGTATAGGCAACTCGGATCTTTGACAGGCCAAGCACGTTCTTGAGCGGCCCGTAGAGCAGGATTTCACCCAGCGCATAGGCAAGCCGGCCAGCGAGCGGCACCGGGCGCTTTTCAAGAATCGCCTCACCATACTTGCGGGCGACCTCGGTGAAGGTGCGGAAAATCCACTTCTTGAACCGGCCAGCATCCTCCATTCGGATCGTAACGCTGGTCAGCAGTCCCTCGAAGACGCGCGGTGGCGCGAAATAGAAGGTCGGCCCGATCTCGCGCAGGTCCTGCGGTACGGTCTGCTGGCTTTCAGGGCAGTTCATGCAGAAGCCCGCAACATAGCCCTGCGCGTAGTTGAGGTAATGATCGCCAACCCAGGCCAGCGGCAAGTAGGCCAATACGCTGTCCCGCTCGGTGAGGTTGTCGAACTTCACCGTGTCAAACGCCGCCTGCACCGCCGATGCCGCCCGGATCATCACGCCCTTTGAGCGTCCCGTCGTGCCGGAGGTATAAAGCATGACTGAGACGTCATCGCCGCTCGCCGAACGGACGCCGTCCTCCCAGTTTTTGGCCGCAGACGGATCGCGCTCGATCAGCGCCCGGCCCTTTGCCTGCACCTCCTCGAAGTCGTGCAGCGCTTCGGAGCGATAGTCGCGCAGGCCTCGTTTCTCGTCATAGATGATGTCGGTCAGCGCCGGGATCTGGTCGGCGAAGGAGAGCAGCTTGTCGACCTGCTCCTGGTCCTGCGCCACGGCAAATCGCACGCCGGCATGGTCGAGCACGTAGGCCATTTCCTCGGCCACCGCGTCCGCATAGACCGGCACCGGAATGCCGCCGAGCGACTGCACCGCCGTGAACGTCCAGTAGAGCCGGGGGCGGTTGGCGCCCACCACCGCCACCTTGTCGCCGCGCTCGAAGCCGAGTTCGAGCAGGCCGAGCGCAAAGGCGCGGATTTCATCGAGTTGCTGTCGCCAGGTCCAAGTCTGCCAGATGCCATAGTCCTTGTGACGCATGGCCGGGCGACTGCCAAATTGCTCCGCATTGCGAAGCAGGTATTTGGGAAATGTATCGAGTGCGGTCGCAGTGTGCGCCAACCCGTTCCTCCTCCAGATGGACGCGCTCATTTTGCGTCCGGCTCCGAGTTGGCCCCTCCCGCCTCACCGGAACCTTGATTGTTGTGCGGAGAATTCCACGAAACAACTTGTCTGTGCAACACCCCGCTTGACAGACAGGGCGGCAGATTGTCTGTTCAATGGGCGCACGTGTAGGCGCTCATTTCCTCAACAACGTCCTGCTTTTACTGCCGCTGGCCTTGTTGGCGCACTCAGGCGTCGTAGGTGATCAACGCCTGAATGTTGAGCGGCGTGATGCGGCCGTGCTCCAGCTTCACCAGCCCCTCTTCCTCCAGCTCCTGCAGGCTGCGGTTGACCACCTGCCGCGAAACGCCGACGAGCAGCCCCAGTTCCTCCTGGCTGATCTCGATGGCCGGTCCCGCATTCGGGTAAAGCACCTTGTTGAAGAACCAGGAGAGGTTGCGCGCCACCCGCGCCTTCGGGCCAAGGATACGGTCGTATTCGATGGTGGCGATGAACTGGCCCATCCGCTCGTTGAGCTGGCGCACAAGGAAGCGGTTGAAGCCGGTCGAATTCTCGTAGAGCCACATGAAGGTCGACCGCTGCATCATGGCGAGCCGCGTGTCGCGAATGGCGACGAGGTCGTATTTGCGGGGCTCGTCCTTGAGCACGGAGCCCTCTCCGAACCAACCGCCATCGGCGGCGCCGGCAAAGGTCATCGCCTTGCCGTTGCGGGCGATCGAACTGATCTTGACCAGCCCGCTCAGGACGCCGGTCCAGTGGTCCAGCCGGTCGCCTTTGTGGCAGATGTAGGACCCCTTCGAATATTTCCGCTCGATCAGGCCCCGGCTGGCGCGCTCGATTTCGTCTTCCGTGAGCTCCGCAGCCCAGATGCAGGATCTCGCAATTTCCTCGCGCGCAGTCATGTGTCCTCGGGACGCAACGCCTAAGGTTGCATCAGTGCTAAGTTAGGACGCGAGGCGCCCCGATGACAAGAAGTCAGGCCGCGTAGCGCGCCGTCGGCAGGATGGTCAGCGGCTTCGGCTCACCGATCCGGGTTTCGCCGAACATCAGCCTCTGTTCCATCGGCGTCGAGCGGAAGAACGGGAACCGCGCGAAAGAGCGCGTCCGGATCGCATTGACGTCCGCCTGGTAGAGCACGACCTGGTAATTGAGACCCGGATAGTCGCGCAGCTCGCCAATCTGCTCGGAGTGATAGATCCTCCGATAGAAGCCGCCGTGGTCGGGCCGGATGGTCGACAGGCAGTATGGCGTCGCGAAATGCATGCAGGCCATACCCGCGAGCCGCAGCGTTATGTACGGTATCTGCGGAAAGGTCTTCGTCCAGTCCGGATCGGCCGCGAAACGGCTCGGGTCGATGAAGGTCTCCCCCGCCTCCAGGCGCGGCATCAGGATGTCCGGGTAGACGATCGTCGACGGCGAGCGCGAATGTTCCGCCGTCACGAGGTGCAGCCGCAGCGTACTCACCAGCACTCCGTCGATATAGACCCCGAAACGATGGCAGTTTTCCTGCTCATCGAGCGCGTCATGAATCTGGCCTTCGCTGATATCGCCCACCATGTCGGTGCGCCGGTACGCCTTGTAGCGCAGCCGGTAGATATCCTCGAGGTCCTCCCCGCTCTCACACCGCCGATACTCGGTGCGCTCAAGCGCTGAAAAGATGTTCGCTACAAAAGCCGATTGTGCTTCGGACGCTGAACCGTGCTGCTCGTTAGCTGCTCCCCGCAGCGTCGTCACGTTGCTGGACATGACATCCCCCGCATCTAAATCCCACCGGCCGTCAGGTTATTGGAGAGGCCGTATGAGTAAAGGCGAAAATGCCGGAGATGCTGTTAACCTGTTGTTAAGGTTAACAAATCGTTAACCGACAGGCGCAGGCGCCTCCCGGTGTTAACTTTTGGAACTGGGGAGGGATCAGCCGCCGCAGCTGGCGTTGGCGGAGCGGATCTGCTGCGCGAAAGGCCACGTCGTGTTGTACATCGTGGCTATGCCCGAGGCGGTCAGCGCCGAGCCGAACAGGAAGCCCTGGACGAGATCGGGCTTCGCTTCCAGCGCGAGCAGCTTAAGCTGCTCGAAGGTCTCGATGCCCTCGATGGCGACTTCGAGCCCGAGCGGGCGCGACAGGTTGACGATGCCGCGCAGCAGTTCGAGCGAGCGCGTGTTGCGGGTCACGTCCTGCACGAAGGAGCGGTCGATCTTGACCTTGTCGAGCGGCAGCGTGTGCAGGTAGCTGAGGCTCGAATAGCCGGTGCCGAAGTCGTCGAGTGCAACGCGCACCCCGAGCCGCTTGAGCTCCTCGATGAACTTGCGGGTCTGCGCCTTATCGTCGAGCAGCGCCGTCTCGGTGACCTCGATCTCGAGCCGGCTCGGCTCCAGGCCGGACATGGCCAGCGCCCGCCTGACGGTCGTGATGATGGCGTCAGAGCGGAAATCCTTGGCCGAGAGATTGACCGACACGCCGATCGGCTCGGGCCAGTTCATGCACTCCTGCGTCGCGCTTTCGAGCATGAACGCGCTGATTTCGGAGATGATGCCCATCTCTTCCGCGAGCGGGATGAATACGGCCGGCGAGATCGGTCCTATTTCCGGATGATCCCAGCGGCACAGCGCCTCGCAGTTGGCGATCCGCATCGTCTGCATCGACACGATCGGCTGGTAGACGACGCGCAACCGCCGCGCATCTACCGCCTCGCGCAGGTCCGCCTTGAGCAGCTGCTTGTTGCGGAACGCCTGGTCCATGACGCTTTCGAACAGCTGCCAGCCGTTCTTGCCGGTTTCCTTGACCTTGTAGAGCGCAAGGTCGGCCTTGACCGTCATCGTATCGACGTCGGCACCCTGGGCGACTGTGAGAAACGCGCCGGCACTCGCCTGAATGCGCAGCATGTGCCCGGCGACGTCGACTTCGCCCTTGAGCTTGCTGAAGATCTCATCGAGCGTGGCGCGGAAGTCCTCGGCGCCCTTCACATGGTCGAAGAAGATCATGAACTCGTCACCGCCGAACCGGCTGACGATCACGTCATCATTCGCGAACGGGAGCAGCTTCTCGCCGACCACATAGATCAGGCCGTCGCCGACGGGATGGCCGAGGGTGTCGTTGACGCTCTTGAAGTCGTCGAGATCGAAAACAACAAGGGCGACCCGGCGGTTCGGATCGCCCGTGCTGAGGCGCTCTGCAACGAGCTCGTTGAAGTAGGCGCGGTTCGGCAGACCGGTCAGGCTGTCGTAGCGCGCCATGTGACGGATGCGTTCTTCCGCCTCGATGCGTGCGGTAACCTCCTCGAAGGTCAATACGCGGAGTTCGTCGCGGCTTTCACGCGCCGAGAACTCGAAGTAGCGGCCGTCATTGAGGTTGATCAGGACCTTCCTGTCCTTGCCCTCGGTCAGCGCGCGCGTGAGCTGCGACTCGGCATAGCTGGCATCCTCGCGGCTGAGCATGCCGCCGGCAACGCCGCGCATCAAAAGGCCCCGCAGCGAGCGACCAAGCAGCTGGTCGGGCTCGTCGGTGCGCATCAGCGCCGCAGCTTCCGCGTTGGCCACCACCACCTTGCCGTCGGAGCCAAGCATGATCAGGCCGGAGGTCATGGTGTTCAGCGCCTTGTCGAAGCGCTGGGCGAGACGGTTTGCCGTCTTTTCCGCATGCAGCGCGGCAAAAAGCACCTCGCGCACGTTGTCCGCGAAGGTGCGAATCGCGAAGAAGAACGGGATCACCAGGCAGCCGAGGATAATATGGTAGATGTCGCCGTGCAGCAGGAACGCGGCCGAAATCGGCCAGGTCATCGTCATGATGAAGACCATGACCATCCGCGGCGAGCCGTAATTGCGGCCGGCGATCGACGTCACCGAAGCCAGCGTGACGCAGACTGACGCCTTCTCGCCGAACGAGTCAGGCGCCCAGTAGATCGTCAGGAAGCAGAACAGGCCCAGCAGGAAGCCGTGCATGCCCCCGTAGATGATATAGGTTCGTTCCCAATCCTTGGCTTCCTCGCGAGTGGTGGGAACCGGTTTGCGCGAATATTGGCGAACGCTGCGCAGGCGTAGTACCGCGAGGATCGCAAGGGCTAGCGCCAGTCCGAGATAGATACGGTCGCCGGAGTCGATGTAGACGAGGCCTACGAGCAGGAGCTGGGCAGCAAAGCCAATGGCAAGGGTGACACTGTCGCGAAACAGCGTCTGAACGAACGGTATGTATATGTCGAGCGGAAGCTCGTCGTTCTTCTTGCTTGGCATACCGGGCAAACCAAATGAACCGGAAGGATGCCATCGCCGCCTTAAAAAAGGCTTAGGGCACAACGACGTGCATCACTCGGCCGCGGCGAGCAGCCTGTCGTGGGCAGAGGCGGTAAAGCGCGCGATCATCCGTTCGCGCTCCGCCTGCGCCTTGCGGGCATTTGCCTCCTTCACATGACCGTAGCCCCTGATTGTCAAAGGAATACTGGCGAGCGCGGTCGCGGCCTCCAGGTTGGCAGCTGTCAACCGCTTCCTGATGAGAGCGAGATCAGACTCGAAGTCGCTGAGCAGCTTGCGCTCCATGCGCCGCTCATGGGTGTAGCCGAAGATGTCGAATGCCGTGCCGCGCAGGCCGCGTAGCGCGGCGAGGATGACAAAGCCCTTCATCATCCACGGGCCGAAGCTGGTCTTGCGGGCCTTGCCGTCCGGCCCCTTGCGGCCAAGGATCGGCGGTGCGAGGTGAAATTCGAGGCTGGACCAGTCCTCGAACTGGTCGGACAGCTGGCGGCGGAAGTTGCCGTCACTGTAGAGCCGGCCGACCTCATACTCGTCCTTGATCGCCATCAGCTTGAACAGGCTCTTCGCCGCCGCCTCGGTTACCGCAGTTGAGCCCGGCGATGCGCGCTCCTCAGCCTCCCGGATCGTGGCAATCTGCTGGCGGTAGCGATCGGCATAGGCCGCATTCTGATAGGCGGCCAGGAACCTCGCGCGGCGCTCGATCAGGTCGTCCAGGCTTGGCGGCAGGTCAGCCGATGCCTTCTGATTGCCGATCAGCTTACGCACGAACTCCGGATCATGTGCCGCACGACGGCCCCAGCGGAAGGCGTCGATGTTCATGCGCACCGCCTGGCCGTTGAGCTCGATCGCCTTTTCGATCGCGTCGGCGCTGAGCGGCAAGCCACCAAGCTGGTAGGCAAAGCCCAGCATGAACATGTTGGCAGCGAGCGAGTTGCCGAACAGCGCGGTCGCCGCGTTGCTCGCGTCGAAGAAATGCGCCCTGTCGGGGCCGGCCGCCGCGCGGATCGCCTTCTTCAGTCGCTCGCTCGGCAGCGAGAAGTCGGCGTTGCGGGTGAAATCGCCCGGCATAACCTCGGCGGTGTTGGCGACGAACAGCGTCTCGCCCTCGCGCACCGCCGACAGGATCTTTTTGTTGCCCGAGACGACGAGATCGCAGCCGAGGATCAGGTCCGCCTTGCCTGCCGAGACGCGGATCGCGTGGATCTGCTCGGGGGTGCGCGCGATGCGGATGTGGCTGAACACCGCCCCGCCCTTCTGCGCAAGGCCAGCCATGTCGATGATGCCACAGCCCTTGCCTTCAAGGTGCGCCGCCATGCCAAGCACTGCGCCGATCGTGACAACCCCAGTGCCGCCAATGCCATCGACAATGCCCGCCCAGCCGCGCTGATCGAGCCCGAATGCCGCCGGCTTTGGCACGCCCTCAAGCGGATCGAGATTGCCGGCGGTGCCGGTGGCACGGCGCAACTTTGCGCCATGGACAGTGACAAATGACGGGCAGAAGCCGTTGACGCAGGAGAAATCCTTGTTGCACGACGACTGGTCGATGCGCCGCTTGCGGCCAAACTCGGTCTCAAGCGGCTGCACGGAAACGCAGTTGGATGCGACGCTGCAGTCGCCGCAGCCTTCACACACCAGCTCGTTGATGAACACGCGCTTGTTGGGATCGGGGAAGGTGCCGATCTTGCGGCGACGGCGCTTTTCCGCCGCGCAGGTCTGGTCATAGAGCAGGACCGAGACGCCCTTCACCTCGCGCAGTTCGCGCTGCACGGCATCGAGCTCGTCGCGGTGATGGATGGTCGTTCCCGAGGGGAAAGAGATGACGCCCGAATATTTGTCCGGCTCGTCGGTGACGACCGCGATGCGCTCGACACCCTCGGCGCGGATCTGCGCCGCGATCATCTCAAGCGTCAGGTTCCCCTCGTGCGGCTGGCCGCCGGTCATGGCGACCGCGTCGTTGTAGAGCACCTTGTAGGTGATGTTCGCCCCGCTTGCGATCGCGAAGCGCAGGGCAAGCGAGCCCGAGTGGTTGTAGGTGCCGTCGCCGAGGTTCTGGAAGATGTGCTCGCGCTTTGTGAACGGCGCCTGACCAACCCACTGCGCGCCCTCCCCGCCCATGGCGGTGAAGCCGTGGGTCGAGCGGTCCATCCACAGCGCCATGAAGTGGCAGCCGATGCCAGCGGCCGCGATCGAGCCTTCCGGCACCTTGGTCGAAGAATTGTGCGGGCAGCCCGAGCAGAAATGGGGGATGCGCGCCGCGACGTCCTTCGTCTCGGCGAGCATCGCCTGGAACTGCCGGAGCCGCGTGACACGTGCGGCGACCTCTTCCGAATAGCCGAGAACCTTGAGCACGCGCTCGCCAAGCGCGATCGCAATGTCGTTCGGATCCAGCGCCCCAGAAGGCTGGAACAGCGTCTCCCCGCGCTCATCCTTCTTACCCACGATCACCGGCTGGTGGGGTTTGCCGTAAAGGCTCTCGCGCAGCTGCGCCTCGATCAACGAGCGCTTTTCCTCGACGACGACGACCATCTCGAGGCCCTGCACGAACTCAGCAACGTGTTCGTAATCTAGCGGCCACGGGCACGCGACCTTGAAGAGGCGCAAGCCAATGCGGTTCGCCGTCTCCTCGTCGATGCCGACGTCGTCGAGCGCCTGGCGTACGTCGAGATAGCTCTTGCCGACCGTGATGATGCCAAGCTTCGGGGTGCTGCCGCCCGAATAGATGATCTTGTTGAGGCCGTTAGCCTGGATGAACTTGCTGACCGCCGCGCGCTTGTATTCGTGCAAGCGCTTTTCCTGCCCGAGCTGGTCGAGCTCATTGCGGATGTTCAGCCCGCCCGGCGGCAGGTCGATTTCGGGATAAACGACGTTCAGCCGGTCGAGCGACACGTCCACCGAGGCGGTGGACTCGATGTTGTCCTTGACGCACTTGATCGCCGCCCAGGTGCCGGAAAAACGCGACAGCGCATAACCGTAAAGGCCGTAGTCGATCAGTTCCTGCACGCCCGCCGGGTGGAAGATCGGCATCATCACGTCGACGAACGCGTATTCCGTCGCGTGAGCGTTGGTTGAGGACTCTGCCGTGTGATCGTCGCCCATCAGGACGAGCACGCCGCCATGCTTCGACGAACCGGCAAGATTGCCGTGGCGAAACACGTCGCCGGAGCGGTCAACGCCCGGTCCCTTGCCGTACCAGAGCGCGAAGACGCCGTCATACTTGCCGTCGCCGAGCAGCTCCGCCTGCTGCGTGCCCCAGCACGCGGTGGCGGCGAGTTCCTCGTTGAGGCCCGGCTGGAAGACGATCTCGGCTGATTCGAGCTGCTTCTTGGCCTTCCACAACTGCTGGTCGAGTCCGCCGAGCGGAGAGCCGCGATAACCTGAAACAAAACCAGCGGTGGAAAGCCCCGCGCGCTGGTCCAGCGCGCGCTGCATCATCAGCATGCGTACAATTGCCTGCGCGCCTGAGACGAAGATGCGTTGCTTCGACAGATCGTATTTGTCGTTAAGCGACACATCATGCAGCGACATTCGTACTCTCCCGGCAGGTATCCGTCCGTGAAGGCGGCGTTCCTGTACACAGTCTTCCCGACAGGTGCGATTCCGTCAAACTAAATTGCGGTTGTGCTTTTCAAAACCGCATTGGGAATGATATTCGCGATGCGTCGGTTCTTCTCGAAAATCGACAGCAACAGGGGGAAGTTCTTGGCGCTCTTCTGGAGCGCCAGAGGAGGAGCGCCGCTTTGCGGCTTTACCGGAAAAGTGGTTCGAAGGATGAACCCATGAATTTCTTTGTCGCCGTCATTCGCGCGATCGGCGCGATGAACAAGTTAATTGGAAATGTATTTTCCTGGCTAGCGCTGGCCATGGTCCTCATCTGCTTCACGGTGGTGATCCAGCGTTATGCTCTTGGCTTCACTGTCCTGTGGATGCAGGACCTCTACGTCTGGCTGAACGGTGCCATGTTCACCGCGGTTGCCGGTTTCGCGTTGTTGCGCGACGATCATGTCCGCGTCGACATCTTTTACCGGCCGGCATCGATTCGGACGAAGGCGATCATCGACCTCATCGGCGTCATCTTCTTCCTGCTGCCGTTCTGCTGGATCGTCACGAGGTACAGCTGGAACTACATCGGGCGTTCATGGCGGCTCTATGAGGCATCAGGCAACGTCGGCGGCATGCCGGGCCTTTTCATTCTGAAGAGCTTCATTCTGGTTTTTGTGGTGGTGGTCGCGCTGCAGGGCATCGCTTGGGTCCTGCGCTCGATCCTCGTTCTGCGGGGGCAGGAACACCTGTTGCCGAGCCAATACCGCTACCCGGTGCATCAGGAGTAATCGCTAGATGGATACGGTACTTATCGGCGAGCTTCTCGCCGGGCTGATGTTCTTTGGCATCATCGGCTTCCTCATGCTCGGGTTCCCGGTCGCGTTCTCGCTGGCCGGTGTGTCGCTCGGCTTCGGCGCGGTGGGCATGTATTTCGGCGTCTTCGATCCGTCGAACTTCGGATCGCTTGCCAACCGCTACATCGGCACCATGACCAACGAAGTGCTGGTCGCCGTGCCGCTCTTCATCTTCATGGGCGTGCTCCTTGAGCGTTCGCGCATCGCCGAACAACTGCTCATCACCATGGGCAAGCTCTTCGGCAACATGAGCGGCGGTCTCGGCATCTCGGTCATCGTCGTGGGCGCGCTGCTCGCGGCGTCGACCGGCGTCGTTGGCGCCACCGTGGTCACCATGGGCCTGATTTCGCTGCCAGCAATGTTGCGCTCGGGGTACGATCCACGCATCGCCTGCGGCGTTATCTGCGCGTCCGGCACCCTTGGTCAGATCGTGCCACCGTCGACCGTGCTCATCTTCATGGGTGACATTCTGACCGGCATCAACGCGCAGGTTCAGATGGCCAAAGGCAACTTCGCTCCGGTCCCGGTGTCGGTTGGCGACCTCTTCGCCGGCGCGATCATCCCGTCGATGCTGCTGGTGGCCCTCTACCTCGGCTGGATCATCTTCAAGTCGATCGTCGACCCGCAGTCCTGCCCGGCAACACCGGTTCCGCCGGAAGAAAGGAAGGGCCTTCTCAAGGAAGTCGTCGTCGCCCTGGTTCCGCCGCTCGCGCTCATCGTCGCGGTGCTCGGCTCGATCCTTGGTGGCATCGCCACCCCGACGGAAGCGTCTTCGGTGGGCGCGGTCGGCGCGATGATCCTGGCAGCTCTTCGCGGCCGCCTGAATTTCGCGGTGCTCCGCGAGGCGACAATGTCGACAGCCTCGATCACCTCGATGGTGTTCATCATCCTGTTCGGCGCGTCGGTCTTCTCGATCGTCTTCCGCCTGATGGGCGGCGAGAATCTGGTGCACGAGTTCCTGTCGAACCTGCCGGGCGGCATCGGCGGCGCGATCTTCGTCGTGATGTTCCTGATGTTCCTGCTGGGCTTCATCCTCGACACGTTCGAGATCATCTTCATCGTGGTGCCGATCACGGCCCCGGTGCTCTTGAATCTCGGCGTCGACCCGGTCTGGCTGGGCGTGATGATCGGCGTGAACCTGCAGACCTCGTTCATGACCCCGCCGTTCGGCTTCGCCCTGTTCTACCTGCGCGGGGTGGCGCCCAATAACGTGTCGACCGGTATGATCTACAAGGGCATCATCCCGTTCGTCGCGATCCAGGTGGTTGCGGTGTTGCTGATCTACACGTTTCCGGGGCTGGCGACGTGGCTGCCGCGCTGGATTTACAGCTGATCGCGCGATACACTTGACGACGATACCGATGCCGGCGGATGTCTCTCTGCCGGCATCTTTGTTTAGGAGAAACACATTGGATCTCGCCTACAAGGAACGCTCCGACACGTTGCAAGAGGCGCTGAAGCGCGCCGCCGATATGCCGGGACCGAGCGTCACCCTGCGCGAGATACTTGCCGAAGTCGGTGACCACGGCCCGCTGATCCTCTGCGCCGTACTATGCGTGCCGTTCATGATCCCGGTTTCGATCCCCGGCGTCAGCACGGTGTTCGGGCTCGCCGTGCTGCTGCTTGGGGTTGGCATCACGCTCAACCGCATGCCGTGGCTGCCGCGCCAGATCATGGATCGCAAGATCAACGCGGAAAAGCTCGGGGGCGTGCTGCGGCGCGGCATCGACATCGTCGCACGTGTGGAAGCGGTGATCCGCCCGCGCCTCGGCTTTCTCACCAGCGGCGCGATGGCCAGCCGCATCAACGGCCTCGCGATCATTGCCGGCGCCGTGCTGCTGATGCTGCCGCTCGGGCTCGTGCCCTTCTCCAACACGCTGCCGGCGCTCGCCATCATCCTGTTTTGCATCGGCATGTCACAACGCGACGGCGTGCTGGTGATCGGCGGCTACGCGATGCTGGTCGCAACCGTGATCTACTTCTCGGTTCTCGCCTATGCTGCGATTGCCGCGGGACGCGGCCTCGCCGCCCTGCTGGGCTCGGGCTGAAGGATCAAAATCCTCAATGAAAAAAGGCCCGGATCGCCCCGGGCCTTTTTTTTGCGATCGGTTACCGATCAGAGCTGCAGGTACTTCTCGCGAGCTTGGATGAACAGCGAGTCGGTGCCGTCCGTCTTCTGACGGACGATCTTGAACGCGTTCATGAAGCTCTCTGCGGTCTTCTTGGTTAGCGGATCGCTTGAGGCGAGCAGCTCGTCCATGATTTCCTTTGCAGCCTTTGCGCCAGCTTCCAGAATTTCATCCGGGAACTGGCGGACCTGAACGCCGTGGTCGTTGACCAGCGTCTGCAGCGCGCGCGGGTCGTTAGCGGCAAAATCGGCGGCGACAGCGTCGTACTCGGCCTGGCAAACGTCCTTGATGATCGCCTGCAGGTCAGCCGGAAGCGCCTGATACTTGGCCTTGTCGACGACGAGTTCGGTTGCGAGGCCCGGCTCAATGAAGCTCGGGAAGTAGTAGTTCTTCGCGATCTGGTAGAAACCGAGCGCAAGGTCGTTGTACGGGCCAACGAACTCAGCCGCGTCGAGCGTGCCCGACTGCAGCGCCTGGAAGATTTCGCCAGCAGCAAGGTTGGTCACCGATGCGCCAAGCTTCTGCCATACCTGTCCACCGAGACCCGGGGTACGGAAGCGAAGGCCCTGAATGTCCTTGACCCCGGTGATCTCATTGCGGAACCAGCCACCAGCCTGCGTGCCCGTATCGCCCGACAGAAAGCCCTGAACGCCGAACTGATCGTAGATCTCATCCCAGATTTCCTGGCCGCCGAGATAACGAACCCAGCCGGTGAGCTCGCGCGAGGTCATGCCGTATGGAACGCCGGTGAAGAACGACAGGCCGGTCGACTTGTTCTGCCAGTAGTAGGCAGCGCCGTGGCTCATTTCAGCATTGCCATCGATGACGGCGTCGAGAGCCTGAAGACCCGGAACCAGTTCGCCAGCCGAATAGACCTGAACCGTCAGACGACCGCCCGAAGCGGCGGTGATACGATCTGCGAGACGCTGCGCGCCAACGCCCATGCCCGGAAAATTCTTTGGCCACGTGGTAACCATGCGCCAGGTCTGATTGCCCTGAGCAATTGCCGGTGCAGCCAGGGTAGAAGCGGCTGCGACCGCGCCGGCACCGGCTACGCCGGCCTTCTTGAAGAACGATCGACGATCCATGAATGTCCTCCCAAGTGATCTCGATAGAAATGCGAAATGGACTTCGAGGGGGCAGGATTCGCCGATGCAGTTCTTCCTCCCCCAGCAACCCGCGCGTATCAATACACGCGTTATGGCGTGTGTCTAGCTGTCCAACTCCGGTTATTCCACCATCTAGTCTTCCCTTAACCTGTGAAGTTCTAGCTGATGCGGTAAGGCCACAACCGCTTGGAAAGGCTCACAAACACGATTAGATATGTCCAACCGCGAGGAGCTTTCAGGATCCAATCATGCGCCAGCCACTTGTCGCCGTATCGACCGACACACGCCAGTTCGAAAACTACACCTGGCATGCGGCGCCGCAGCAATATCTCGAGGCCGCGGTGGCCGTTGCTGGCGTCCTTCCGGTGCTGGTTCCCTCCTTCGGCGATCGCATCGATCTCGACTCCGTCCTCGACAATGTCGACGGCGTGCTGATCACTGGCTCGCGCTCCAACGTGAATCCGGAGCTCTATGGCGGCGAGGCGACTGAGGAGAACGGGCCTTACGATCCGGCGCGTGACTCGACCTCGATCCCGCTGATTCGCCGCGCTATCGAGCGCGGGGTGCCGCTGCTTGCCATCTGCCGCGGCATCCAGGAGATGAACGTGGCGCTTGGCGGCACGCTGGCGACCGAGATCCAGGAGCGCGAGGGCGTGTGGGATCACCGCGCCCCCGTCAGCGACAATCGGGATGAGCGCTTCGCGATCCGCCAGCCGGTTCAGATCAAGGAAGGTTCGTGCCTCGCAAATGTCTTCGGCGCCGGCGAGATCATGATCAACTCCGTCCACCGCCAGGCGGTCGAAAAGCTGGGTGAGCGGCTGCAGGTTGAGGCGGTTGCCCCTGACGGCACCGTTGAAGCTATTTCCGTGATCGGCAGCCGGGCGTTCGCCGTCGGTGTTCAGTGGCATCCGGAATATTGGGCCAAGAGCGACGATGCGTCGGCGCGCATCTTCCGCGCATTCGGCGATGCCGTACGCGAGCATGCCGCGTCGCGCGCCCTGCGCACCGCGGCCGAATAAGTCAGCTACATTGCAAACAGGGCGAGCAGCGGTTCACGCGGCGCGAACGATTCGAGCGCCGCGCCGTCGCCTGCGGCAAACTCTGCCGCCACGTCGCCGCTGGAGCTGACGAAGGCGACCGAGCCGTCATCGCGGTCGATCCACCACTTCACCTTGGCCAGCGCGGGCAGCTGCTGCGAGCAGTCAGGCGTCACGGTAAGGTCCTTCTTCGGCCCTTCGCCAACAGCCGTGATGACGCAATCGCTTTTCACGCCGCCGGCAACGAGGAAGAACTTCTCGCCGCCGACGAGACCGTTCTTGATCGACGAGACGGTGACCGGATCAATCCCGGCATCCTGGGCGAAGAAATCTTGCTGGTACGCAAGCGCGGCAATTGCGGCCACGATGCCCGCATAGACCATCTTCATCGGTAGTCCCTCGATTGACCTGACGAGCGGCAAATCATGCCGCCCGTATGGTTAATCAATTGCTAATATTATTGAGGGCTACAGGTCAACCTTTCGGGTTGAGATGTTCCGTCTCGGGCGTGGGCGAAATCGCGCGGCCTTCCGTAAACCACGACAGCAGGTTGTCGACCACGAGGTCGGCCATCGCCTGGCGGGTGTGGATCGTTCCCGAGCCGACATGCGGCAGCAGCGAGGTGTTTTCCAGCTTCAGCAGGGCCTCCGGCACGTGGGGCTCATTGGCGAAGACGTCGAGGCCGGCCGCCATGATGACGCCGTTCGCCAGCGCCTGCGCCAGTGCGTCCTCGTCGACCGAGGTGCCGCGGCCGATATTGATGAAGATGCCATCCGAACCAAGCGCCGCCAGTACTTCCGCGTTGATCGCCTTGTCGGTCGACGCGCCGCCGGGCGCGATGCAGATCAGCGTGTCGACGGCGCCGGCCAGCTCGACCAGCGTCGGATAGTAGGTGTAGCTCACGCCCTCGACCGGGCGGCGGTTGTGGTAGCTGATCGGCAGGCCGAAGGCCTCTAGGCGGCGGGCGATGGCCTTGCCGATGCGGCCGAGGCCGAAGATGCCGACCTTGCGGTCGCGCAGCGTGCCGCGCGTCAGCGGATAGTCGCCAACGGATGTCCACTTGCCCTCGCGCAGCCAGGCCTCGGCCTTCGGGAGTTCGCGAACCGTGTTGAGGAGAAGGCCGATCGCGGTGTCGGCGACTTCCTCGGTCAGCACGTCCGGCGTGTTGGTGACGACGACGCCCTTCTTGCCTGCATAGCCAGAGTCGACGTGGTTGTAGCCGACACCGAAGCTCGAGATGATTTCGAGGTTCGGGAACGCGTCGATGTACGTCGCGTCGATCGGTGCGTTGGCGACGGTCGAAACCGCCAGCGCACGCACCTGCGCGCGTTCTTCCTCGCTCAGCAGGGACGCATCCGGGGTCTCGGTGACGAACACCTTGAACGCGCCGTGGATGCGATCGACCGCATGCTGATGCAGCTTAACGGGGATGAGGACCGTGATGTCGTGTGTATCGGCCAAAGCGCCGGCTCCTTGCAGTTGTCTTGAATTTGATGGTGAACCTACGCAGGCTGGCGCTCGCACGCAACCGGCCGGCGCGAGAGTTGAAACTTAGCGTTCGACTGGCTTGCCGGTAGACTGGCGGACGTGCAACTCGGGCCGGATCAGCTCTTGCCCGCCATGCACCTCAATCCCGTTGAGCCGGTCAAGCAGCGTTCGCGCCGCGCGGCGGCCGACCTCGCGCTGCCCGTTCCACACGGTCGTCAGCGCCGGCGTTGCAATCGCCGCTTCCTCGAGATCGTCGTACCCGGTGACGGAAATATCGACGCCCGGAACGAGTCCGGCGCGATAGATACCGTTCATCAGACCGATCGCAACGAGATCGTTCCAGCACACGGCAGCGGTAGGCTTGTCCTTATGCGCCAGAAACTGCTGCGAGGCTTCAAAGCCGGCCTGCTTGGTGCGCGGGCCCGGAATACGCCAGTCAGGACGCACCTCCAGCCCTGCATTCTGCATGGCGTTGAGATAGCCCTGATAACGGTCGCGGCCGGTCGAGGTCTGGTCGGTGCCGCCGATCATGACAATGCGGCGATGGCCGAGCGAGATCAGGTGGTTGGTGGCGAGCGCCGTGCCAAAAGTGTCGTCGCCGCGGAACACGGGCACGTCCGCCCCTGGCACAGAGCGCGCGATCAGCACGGCCGGCAGGCCGTTCTCTTCCACCATGCGGATGTCTTCGGCCGGCGTTCCGATCGCCGGCGACATGATCACGCCATCGGCGCCAAGCTGCAGTAGGGTGTCGAGGAAGGTGCGCTGCTTATCGAGCTTGTCATAGTGGTTCGACAGAAGGAAGGTCTGGCGGCTCCGGTCGAGCTCGGTCTCGATCGAGCGCAGGATCTCCGCAAAGAATGGGTTCATGATGTCGTGCACGACGACACCGACGATGCCCGAGCGAGAAGTACGCAACGATGCTGCCCGGCGGTTGTAGATGTAGCCGATTTCGCGGGCATATTCCTTGATGCGATCGCGGGTGGAGTCGGCGACCAGCGGACTGTCGCGCAGTGCCAGCGAAACGGTCGCCGTGGAGACGCCGAGCGCCTCAGCGATCGTCGACAGCTTGATCTTCTGAGCCAGGGAACCCCTCCGAGAGACAGTCTTCATGCTTAAACTGTTTAAATGTGGTTATGCCATCCCCAGCCGGGAGTTCAAAGCTTTTTTGCCAGATCGCTTGCGTCGCAGCCGGGAGTTGTTCTGCTGCGTTTTCTGAGCGTGTGCTCGCGGTGGATGATGTAGAGGCCTGAGGATACGATGATCGCAGCGCCCGCCAGCGTCCAGAGATCCGGAAGATCGGCAAAGACGATCCAGCCGAGCAGGATCATCCAGAGCATCTGCGAGTACGGATAAGGTGCGAGTGCCGAGGTTGAGGCCATCTTGTAGGCCTTGATCAGCAGATAGTGCCCGTAGCCACCGAGTGGCCCGAGGATCAGGAGCAGCAGCCACTGAAGGCCGTCGCTCGGCAGCGAGCCGTAAAGCGGCACCACCGGAAACATCAGCACGGTCGGCGCCAGCGCCGAATAGAAGATCAGGCTTTCCGTTGTCTCGGTCGCGCCCATCTTGCGCGTCATCAGCACGTAGAAGCTGTAGCTCAGCATCGAGCAGATCGACAGCACATGGCCGACGCCGAAGGTGCCAAAGCCCGGCCGAGTGATGACCAGCACGCCGAGGAAGCCGACGAGCACGGCCACCCAGCGCCGCCAGCCGACCGTTTCTCCGAGCAGCGGCCCGGCCAGCGCCGTGATGATCATCGGCGCGAAGAAGTAGATCGAGATGGTTTCGGCAAGCTGCAGCGTGCGCAGCGCGAGGAAATTGAAGATTGTCGAGCCGACCAAGAAGACGCCGCGCAGCACCTGCGCCGGAATGTTGTGCGTCCGGTAGAGGATCGGGTTCCTCCACCCCCTGAACAGGATCAGCGTCAGCACGAGGTGCACGGAAAAGCGCATCCATGCCACGAACGGAGCGGCCATGCCGTGCGTCACCAGATATTTCGCGCTCGTATCAAGGAACGAAAACAGGAAGCACGCCGCGAACACGACGAGGATCGCAGCGGCGGGTGTCGCAGCCTCGGTATCGGTATTGTTTGGGGTCAAGTCGAGGACCGAAAATCAGATGTCATGTGAAATGACAATTCTGCCAAGGTCCGGCCGGACGCAAGGGAAATCTTCAGGCGTCTTCCGTCTCTTCGGGCTCCGGCTCATCGTCCCGTTCTTCCGCCGCCTGCACCGCCCGGTCGAGCTGCTTCGTCGACGACAGGTTATCCTCGATCCGGCTGAGCAGCTTCATCAGCGTTTTCTGCTCTTTCTTGTCGAGGCCCTTCAGCGCGCGCTTCTCGTTCTTGCGCACCGCCTTCTCGATCTCGCGGATCGCGTTGCGGCCTTCCTCGGTGAGGAAGATGTGCGCTTGCCGGGCGTCCGTCGCCGAGGCGCGCTTCTCGACGAAACCTTGCGACTGGAGCCGGTTGATAGCCTTGGTGATGGTCGGTGGCCGCACGCCCAGCCGCGCCGCGAGCTGCCCAGGGGTCAGGCCGTCCTCGCGATCCAGCGCGATCATGATCTGGTCCTGCCCAGCATAGAACCCGTGCGCCAGCAAGCGGGCGGCAAGCGCGGTGCGCGACAGCCTGGCCGTTGCCTGCAGCTTGGCCATCACTGCCGATCTGTTCGCTTTCGACATCCTGTCCTCCTGCGATACGGGATTGCCCACGCCGTGCCCCGGGGATAGCGTGCCGGCTTACTCCCCCATCGCAGAGCCCAATAACAGAAACATGACAGCCAACGAAGTTTTTCGAGGCGACGCTGCGATAGCCGTCCTGCCTCTCGGTGCCACCGAGCAGCACGGCCCGCACCTGCCCTTCGAGACCGACACCATCATCGCCGAAGGCGTGGCCAGGCGCGTCGAGGCAATGCTCCCCGAAAGCCTCGAGGTCGAATTCCTGCCGGTCGAACCGGTCGGCTATTCGCCCGAGCACATGGATGTCGACGGAACGAAGACCCTCACCTTCGACGAAGCGATCAACCGCTGGATCGGGATCGGCGAACAGGTCAAGGCGCGCGGCATCCGCCGCCTCGTCTTCCTCAACGCGCATGGCGGCAACTCGCCGCTGATGACGATCGTCACCACCGAACTTCGGGTGCGCCACTCGATGCTGGCAGTTGCCTCAAGCTGGACCCGTTTCGGCTATCCCTCGAAATGGGTGTCACCGGAAGAGAAGGCACGCGGCATCCACGGCGGCTTCATCGAGACAAGCGTGATGCTGGCGCTGCGCCCGGACCTCGTGGACATAGCGAAGGCACGCGACTTTGAATCGGCACAGTCCCGCTTCGAACAGGAATTCAAGCACCTGCGCGCGTATGGCCCGCATGCCTTTGGCTGGAAGATGAGCGACCTGTCGCCAGAGGGCGTTGTCGGCAATGCGGCAGCCGCAAATGCGGAGGCCGGCAACGACATGCTGGATCACGCTGGGCGCGGTTTCGTCGAACTGCTGGTGGATGTCGCGAAGTTTGACCTCAACAGCTTGCGCTAGAGACGTGCAATCGCGGTTCCGCCGTCCTATATGCTCTTCACCAATCAAATTCAGCCCAGAGGCTAGGACATGACGCAGGCGCAAATTCCGGTGACGGTGCTCACCGGCTATCTCGGCTCCGGCAAGACCACCCTTTTGAACCGCATCCTCACTGAGGACCACGGCAAGCGCTACGCCGTCATCGTCAACGAATTTGGCGAGATCGGCATCGACAACGACCTGATCGTGGAATCCGACGAGGAAATCTACGAGATGAACAATGGCTGCATCTGCTGCACGGTGCGCGGTGACCTGATCCGCACCGTCGAGGGCCTGATGCGCCGCCCCGGCCGCTTCGACGCCATCCTTGTCGAGACCACCGGCCTTGCCGACCCCGCCCCGGTCGCGCAGACCTTCTTCATGGACGATGACGTCCGCGCCAAGACCAAGCTCGACGCAGTCGTGGCACTGGTCGACGCAAAGCACCTGCCGCTTCGCCTCAAGGATTCGAAGGAAGCGGAAGACCAGATCGCGTTCGCCGACGTCGTCATTCTCAACAAGACCGACCTCGTCAGCGAGGACGAGCTGCGTGACGTTGAAGCTGCCGTCCGTGCGATCAACCCGACCGCTCGGATCCACAAGACGCAGCGCTCGGCCGTTGATCTGAAGGAAGTTCTCGATCGCGGCGCGTTCGACCTGTCGCGCGTGCTGGAGAGCGATCCGCACTTCCTCGACGCGGACGAGCATGACCACGATCACGTCTGCGGCCCGGATTGTGACCACGATCACCATCACCATGATCACCACCACCATCATGGCGTCTCCCCGATCCATAATGTTGGCGTGACCTCGATCTCGTTGCGCGCCAGCGAGATGGACCCGAAGAAGTTCTTCCCGTGGCTCGAGAAGACCACGCAGATGGACGGCCCGAACATCCTTCGTCTCAAGGGCATCATCGCCATCAAGGACGATCCGGACCGCTATGTCGTCCAGGGCGTGCACATGATCCTCGAAGGCGACCACCAGCGTCCGTGGAAGGATGACGAGAAGCGCGAAAGCCGTCTCGTCTTCATCGGCCGCGAGCTCGATGCCGAGCGCCTCAAGCGCACCTTCGAGGCCTGCCAGGCCGCTTGATTGCCAAGTAAAAAATGCCCGCCGGGCGCCTCGTGCGTCCGGCGTCTTTACGTGACGCGCTTGCCCACGTATTCCGGGGCTCACGATGACTGCGCTTCGCGCGCCGCAATCCGAGGAATTCTGACCCGTGCCAACTGTCGCTCCCATTGATCTCGACGGACACTGCATCACCGCGTGCTGGCTGGACGGCGTGCCGTTCTTCGCGCTGGCGGACGGCACTGTGCACCGACTGGACCATGGCCAGCAGACGACCGAGGCGCATGACGGCCTGCTCTGTGCAGTCCCGGCCCTCGATGGCAAGGCGCTGGTCACTGGCGGCGAGGACGGCCGCGTATGCTCGATCGCCGCGGACGGCACCGTCACCGAGGTCGCCAATATCGGCCGCAAGTGGGTGAACACGGTTGCGGCTGGGCCGCGCGGCGCGATCGCCTTCGGCGCTGGCCGCGTTGCCCATGTCCGCCTGCCTGATGGCACGGTCAATGATTTCCAGCACCAGCGCTCCGTCGAGGGCATTGCCTTCGCGCCCAAGGGCCTGCGCATCGCCGTCGCCCGCTACAATGGCGCGACGCTGCACTTCCCCGCAGCCGCCGGCAAGCCGGTGGAGCTTGAATGGGCCGGCGCGCACACCATGGTCACCTTCTCGCCCGACGGCAATTTCCTCGTCACCGCGATGCAGGAAAACGCCCTGCACGGCTGGAAGCTGTCCGACGGCAAGCACATGCGAATGGCCGGCTACCCGGCCAAGGTGAAGAGCCTGTCTTGGAGCAACAAGGGCCGCTGGCTCGCAAGCTCCGGCGCTCCGGCTGCCATCGTGTGGCCATTCCTGACCAAAGACGGCCCGATCGGCAAGGCACCGCTTGAGCTCGGCACGCGCGGCGACACCCTGGTCACCTCGGTCGCCTTCCACACCACCGACGAGATCCTCGCCATCGGCTATGCCGACGGCATGATCATGGCGGCGCGCGTGGCGGACCAGAAGGAAATCCTTTTGCGCCGGCCGGGCAAGGGCGCAATCACCTCGATGACCTGGGACGGTGAAGGCCGCCGCCTCGCCTTCGGCAGCGAAGCTGGAGACTGCGGCGTCATCGACGTCGCGGGCTGAGCTATTCGGCGAAACAGCTGATCTTGCCGCTGAGCGAGGCGGTCTTCGCCTCGCCGTCGGTCACGTCCGTCATGTCGTAGACCTCGATCCGGAACGAGCCCGTGTCTTCGCCTGACGTCGCGCTCAAGATCGTCGCCTCGACATAGCCGTGCGGAGCATCGCCCTCCCGCTCGCGATAGAGCTTCAGCTTCAATCCGTCACCATCGAGCCAATACTGGGCGACGTGCTCGCGAGCGAACTCGACCTTGCGCAGGTCTTCCGCGATCTCAGGATCGTTCACCTCGAGTGAACCGTCGAGGCTGAACAGCGCGCTGCCCATGCCCCGCGACACGCCGCCGCTGATGCTGATGCGCGCGTTTCCGTAATCCGCCTCGCACGAGATGCCTCCGGACGCCATGGCTGGCCCACTCGCCAGCACGGCCATCACCATTGCCACCCCTAGCCGCATTCCCGAACCTCCTGCGAATCGCGTCAACCTTGTTTGTGCTGGGTGGTTGCGGCTCCTTTGCGGCAAGGCTAGGAACTTGCAGGCGTTTGGAGGAAATTGCGTGGACGACATGACTGGGACCATCGGCGGCATCAGCCGCGCCCGCATCACCGCCTTCAGGGAGCGCGAGGCGGAGATTTATGCAGCGGCGCGCCCGCAGTCGAAGGCACTGATCGGCCAGGGAGCGGCAGGTTATCTCGGTGGCGTGCCGATGCACTGGATGCAAGACTGGCCGATGCCGTTCCCCTTCATCGTCAAGAAGGCCGAAGGCGCGAAGATCAAGGACATCGACGGCAACAAGCTCGCCGACTTCTGCCTCGGCGATACCGGCTCTATGTTCGGCCATTCGCCAGAGCCGGTGGTTGAGGCAATTAAGCGCCAGAGCAAGCGCGGCCTCACCTACATGCTGCCGAGCGATGACGCGCTGATGGTTGGTGAGTTGCTGGTTGAACGCTTCGGCCTGCCCTACTGGCAGATCGCGACCACCGCCACCGACGCCAACCGCTTTGCGCTGCGCGTTGCGCGCGCCGTCACCAACCGCCCGAAGATCCTCGTCTTCAACGGCTGCTATCATGGCTCGGTCGACGAGACCTTCGTGCAGCTGCGCCATGGCTGGCAGGTCAACAAGGCAGGGCTGGCAGGCGAGTTCCGCGACCTCACCCGCGGCGCGGTCGTGGTCGAGTTTAACGACATCGAGGCGGTCGAGCGCGCGCTTGCCGAAAGGGACATCGCCTGCGTCATTACCGAGCCGGTGATGACCAATTCCTGTATGGTGCTGCCCGAGCCCGGCTTCCACGAGCAGCTGCGCGAGGTCACCCGCAAATACGGCACGCTGCTCCTCATCGACGAGACCCACACCATCTCGACGGGGCCCGGCGGCTACACGCGCGGCTACGGGCTGGAGCCTGACCTCTTCGTCCTCGGCAAGCCCATCGCCGGCGGCGTCCCCGCCAGCGTCTGGGGCATGACGGAAGAAGTCGCCGCACGCTGGCAGGCCTATCTCGAGACCAAGGAGCCCGGCTATTCCGGCATGGGCACGACGCTCTCGGCCAACCCGCTCCAGTTCGCCGCCATGCGCGCGATGCTGGAAGATGTGATGACCGAGGAAGCCTACGAGCACATGGAAGAGCTCGCCGACCGCCTGCAGCAGGGCCTTGCCGAAGCCATCGACGACAACGAGCTCGGCTGGCACGTCGTCCGCGTCGGCGCCCGCGTCGAGTTCATCTGCGCGCCGGGCCCGCTCGCCAACGGCACCGAGGCCGCCGCTGCCCACGCGCCGGAACTGGAGGCGGCCATCCACCTCGGTCTCGTCAACCGCGGCTGCCTGATCGCGCCGTTCCACAACATGATGCTGGTCTCGCCGGCGACAAAGGAAAAGCATGTAGACCGCCTCATTGAGGCGTTCGACGATATCGTCTCGGAGCTGGCAGAGTGACCCTTTCCCCATCCGGTTCGAGCGTCGAGGAAGCGCTGTCCTTCCTCGATGCCCATCCTGAAATCGAAGCCTTTGACATCGTCCTGACGGATGCCAATGGCATCGGCCGTGGGAAGATCATCCGCCGCCACGAGCTGCAGGGCGTTTATGAGAACGGCCGCCACCTGCCGATCTCGATCCTTGGCCTCGATATCGTCGGCGAGGATGTTCACGAGACGGGCCTGATCTGGGACGCCGGCGATGGCGATCTGCGGGCCTGGCCGATCCCCGGCTCTCTGGTGCCGTTGCACGGCACTAACCCGCCGCGCGGGCAGGTGCTCCTGTCGATGTACGACCTCGACGGCAATCCGATGACCAGCGACCCCCGCCATGCGCTGAAGCGCGAGGTCGACGCGTTTGCCGCGCGCGGCCTCTATCCAGCCGGCGCGTTCGAGCTCGAGTTCTTCCTGCTTTCCAATGAGCGCGACAGCGAGGGCCGCGTCCAGCCTGCCCGTGCGGTGCTCGACGGCCGGGCCAGCAACAAGACCGAGGTCTATTCGGTCGATCACCTGCACGGCATGGAGCCGCTGTTCTCGGACATCTACAAGGCCGCAGCCGCGCAAGGCATTCCCGCCGAGACAGTCATCTCGGAATACGCTCCCGGCCAGTACGAGCTGACGCTCAACTACCGCAAGGACATCCTGCGCGCAGCCGACGACCTTTTGATGCTCAAGCGCCTCGTGCGCATGCAGGCGCGCCGCCACGGCGTCACCGCCTGCTTCATGGCAAAGCCCATCGAGCGCTATGCTGGCTCGGGAATGCACCTGCACGTCTCGATGCAGGATGGCGAGGGCCGAAACGTCTTCACCGAGGAGCGCGACGGCGAGTGGTCCCCGACGCTGCTGCATGCGCTCGGCGGACTCACCGCCACCATGGCGGAGTCGATGCTGGTCTTTGCGCCGCACGCGAACTCCTGGCGCCGTTTTGTCTCCCAGTCATATGCGCCAGTCGCACCGACCTGGGGCGTCAACAACCGTTCGGTCGCCTTGCGCGTGCCGGCAGGCTCGAAGTCTGCCCGCCGCATCGAGCACCGCCCGTCCGGCGTCGATGCGAACCCGTATCTCGTTGCGGCCACGGTTCTTGCAGGCATAGCGAAGGGCCTCGACGAAAAGCTCGACCCCGGCGCTGAGACGACCGGCAACGGCTACGAATGCGAGCGCGCCAATGGTGCGGAGATGCCGGCCGACTGGCTGTCGGCAATCAAGGCGGCGGAGGCCTCCAGCTTTCTTAAAGAAGCGCTGGGCGAGGACATGCACCGCACCTTCACGGCCATCAAGCGCGCAGAGTACTTGCGCGTTGCCCGCACGGTGAGCGAGCTCGACTACCACCTCTACCTGCACGAGGTCTGAGTTTCGCACTTTACGAAAATCGTGATTGGACGGAAGTTCGTCCGGAACATATGTAGAACATATGTCTGGTCTGTCCCTCCGTGAAAAGCTCAGCATCCTCGCCGACGCTGCGAAGTACGATGCGTCCTGCGCGTCTTCCGGTGCCGCCGGCCGCAACTCGCTCAAGTCCAAAGGCATCGGCTCGACCGAAGGGAGCGGCATCTGCCACTCCTACGCCCCCGACGGGCGCTGCATCTCGCTCCTAAAAATCCTGCTGACGAATTTCTGCATCTACGACTGCGCCTACTGTATCAACCGTTCGTCATCCAACGTGCGCCGCGCCCGCTTCTCCGTCGATGAGGTGGTGAGGCTCACGCTCGACTTTTACAAGCGTAACTACATCGAGGGCCTGTTCCTCTCCTCCGGTGTGATCCGCTCGCCTGACGAGACGATGGCCGAGATGGTGGAGATCGCCCGGCGTCTGCGCATCGAGCACTCTTTCCAGGGCTACATCCACCTCAAGACGATCCCTGAGGCGAGCGACGAGCTGATCGAGCAAGCCGGACTCTACGCCGACCGCCTGTCGATCAATGTCGAGCTGCCGACCGACGAGGGTGTGAAGCGCTTGGCGCCGCAGAAGAAGCCGGAGACGATCCGCGTTTCGATGGCGAACCTGCGCCTCAAGATCGAGGAGAAGTCTGAGCCAACCCTGCAGACAAAGCGCAAGCAGCGCTTCGCGCCGGGCGGGCAGTCGACACAGATGATCGTCGGCGCCGACACCACCACCGACGCGGAAATCCTGACGACCTCGTCGCGACTTTATTCCGGCTACAAGCTCCGCCGCGTCTACTATTCGGCGTTCAGCCCGATCCCGGATTCATCCTCCGCGCTTCCCCTGATCCGTCCGCCGCTGATGCGCGAGCATCGGCTCTACCAGGCCGACTGGCTGATGCGCTTCTACGGCTTCGAAAAGGACGAGATCGTGGCCGCGCAGCCGAACGGGATGCTCGACCTCGAGATCGACCCCAAGCTTGCCTGGGCGCTCGCCAACCGCCACGTCTTCCCGGTCGACGTCAACCGCGCCCCCCGCGAAATGCTGCTGCGAATTCCCGGCATCGGCTCGAAGGTGGTCAAGCGCATCCTCGACATCAGGCGCTACCGAAGGCTCAGACTGGAAGACGTCGGCCGCCTGTGCGTGTCGATCGCCAAGGTACGACCATTCATCATCGCGGACGGCTGGAGCCCCGGCGGGTCGACCGACGCGCTGAACCTGCGCCAGCGGCTTGCGCCCCAACCCAAGCAGCTGTCGCTATTCTGATGGTCAGCTATTCGGTTACGCTCGCAGGGGAGACGGACTTTGCTGGCTGGCGCGACGCCGCCCGCCGGCTGGTGCTGAACGACGTACCGCCGCAGGACGTCGTCTGGCAGACGCAAGCCTCGGCCGACCTGTTCGGCGCTGGCGGCATTTCCCTGCCGGAAGTGCCGGACGGCAAAATCCTCAACGTGCCTCGCGAGTTCGTCGACGCCGCCGAGGGCGTGATTTGCCACCGCGATCCCGCGCGGCTTGCCCTTCTCTACCGGCTGCTCTGGCGCTTGCGCGACGAGCCGCACCTTCTCAAGATTGCCTCCGACCCGGACGTCGCCGTGCTGCGCGAGATGGCAAAGTCGGTGCGCCGCGACATCCACAAGATGCGCGCCTTCGTCCGTTTCGTGCGCATCGGCGAAGGCGAGGACGAGCGCTACGTCGCCTGGTTCGAGCCGGAGCACTACATCGTTGAGCGCAACGCGCCGTTCTTCATCCGCCGCTTTACCGGCATGCGCTGGACGATCTTCACGCCGCACGCCTCCGCCGACTGGGATGGCGAAAAACTGTCGATCGGACCTGGCGCAACCCGCAACGACGTTCCGCGCGAGGACACCTCTAACGAGCTCTGGCGCACCTATTTCTCCAGCATCTTCAACCCGGCCCGTCTCAAGGTGAAGGCGATGCAGGCCGAGATGCCGAAGAAGTACTGGCGGAACCTTCCGGAGGCTTCGCTTATTCCGGATCTGATAAGGGGCGCGGACGCCGCGGCCCGCAGGATGCTGGAGACGATGCCGACCATGCCGGCTCCCCACCACGCAAAGATTCAGGAACGGGTCTGGAAGAAGGCCTCGGAGGAACAGGTTCCCGAGGTCGCCAGCAACCTTGGAGAGCTGCGCGCGCAGGCTGACGGCTGCCGCCGCTGCCCGCTCTGGCGCGACGCCACCCAGACCGTTTTCGGGGAAGGGCCCGAGAACGCAAAGATCGTCTTCGTCGGCGAGCAGCCGGGCGACCAGGAGGATCTGGCGGGACGCCCCTTCGTCGGTCCGGCCGGCCGGGTGTTCGACGAAGTGATCGAACAGGCCGGCATCGACCGCGAGAAGCTTTACGTCACCAATGCGGTGAAACACTTCAAGTTCGTCCCGCGCGGCAAGCGCCGCCTGCACCAGAAGCCGAACGCGGGTGAAGTCAATGCCTGCCGCTGGTGGATCGACAACGAGTTGAAGATGATCAAGCCGGAGCTTGTGGTGGCGATGGGCGCCACCGCCGCCCAGTCGTTGCTCGGTAAGGCGGTTCCCATCACCCGCATGCGCGGCCAAACCGTTACGCGCGAGGATGGACTGAAGGTGTTTCTTACCATCCACCCGTCCTTCATCCTGCGCATCCGCGAGAAAGAAGAGGCGCGCGCCGAGCGCGGCCGCTTCCTCAAGGACATGCAGGCGGTGGCGAAGCTCGCCTCTTAGAGGATCAGGATCGCCCGCAGGTCGTTGACATTGGTCCCGGTGGGACCCGGCACGAAGAGGTCACTCACCGCCGAAAACGCCGTCCACGCATCGTTGCGCATCAGCGCCGCCTTAGGGTCCTCGCCCGCCGCCCGCATGCGGCCCGCCGAGGTGAAGTCGGCGAAAGCGCCGGCATTGTTCTCGGAACCGTCGATGCCGTCGGTATCGGCAGCAAAGGCATGAACCCCTTCGACACCCTCGACTCCCAACGCGAACGCAAGCAGGAACTCGCTGTTGCGTCCGCCCTTGCCGCCCTTTTCGCGGATCGTCACGGTTGTTTCGCCGCCCGACAGCAGCAGCACCGGCTTTTCAAATGGCCGCCCCCGCATTGCGATCTCGCGCGCCATCGCCGCGTGAACGCCCGCCACCTCGCGCGCCTCGCCTTCCATCGAGTCAGACAGGATCACCGCTTTGATCCCGCGCTTTTCAGCCTCTGCAGCCGCCGCTTCGAGCGAGCGTGCGGCAGAGGCAATGACGTGAACCTCGTTGCCCGCAAACCGCGGATCGTCGGGCATGGGCGCGTTCGCAGCATCCGTCTCAAGATGCCGCATCGCAGCCTCCGGCAGCTTCAGCCGGTAGGCATTGACAATCGCCAGCGCATCCTGCCGGGTCGCACAATCAGGGACCGTCGGGCCCGACGCCACGAAGGCAGGGTTGTCGCCGGGAATGTCCGAGACGAGGAGCGAAACGACCTTTGCCGGATGCGCCGCCAGCGCCAGCCGCCCGCCCTTGATGGTCGAAAGATGCTTGCGCACCGTGTTCATCGCCGAGATCGGCGCGCCGGAGGCAAGCAGCGCCTCGTTGACCGCGATCTCGTCGGCAAGGGTCATACCTTCTGGCGGCGAAGGCAGCAGCGCCGAGCCGCCGCCCGAAATCAGCGCGACGACCAGGTCATCGCTCGTCAGCCCCTCGAGCTTCTCGAACAGCCGCTTCGAGGCAACGAGACCAGCCTCGTCCGGCACCGGATGCGCCGCCTCGATCACTTCGATCCGCTCGCACGCGCAGCCATAGCCGTAGCGGGTGACGACAAGGCCGTCGATCGGCCCGTCCCAGGCCTTTTCGAAGGCAGCAGCCATCTGCGCCGAGCCCTTGCCGGCCCCAATGACGATGGTGCGGCCCTTCGGCTTTGCGGGCAGGAACTGGCGGATCGCCTTTTCCGGGTCGGCGGCAGCAACCGCCGCGTTGAACAGCGCGGTGAAGAATTCGCGTGGATCAGTAATCACTTTCAGGCCGTCAGTTCGCGCTTCAGGGGGCGACCGGCAACGTAAGTTTCCCTCACGGCACGATCATCGCCCAGCGTTTGCAGCACGAACAGTTCCTCGGCAAGCGATTTTACGGTTTCCATGCGCAGCGCCATCGCCGGCGTCGCCGTCGCGTCCAGCACGACGAGGTCGGCATCGGTGCCCACATCCAGCGTGCCAATGCGCTCATCCAACGACAGCGCCTTGGCGTTGCCGAGCGTCATCTGCCAGAAGGCCGCGAACGGGTTCATCTTCTCGCCCTGCAGCGCCACGACCTTGTAGGCCTCGTCCATCGTCCGCAGCATCGAATAGGAGGTGCCGCCGCCGACATCGGTCGCTGCCGCGATTCGCACCGGCTTTGAGCGCTTCGAATAGCCCTGCCAGTCGAACAGGCCGGAGCCAAGGAAGAGGTTGGAGGTCGGGCAGAACACGGCGACCGAGCCGCTTTCCGACAGCGCATCCGCCTCGCGGTCCGACAGGTGGATGCAGTGGCCGAACAGCGCCTTCGGGCCGAGCAGACCGTAACGGGCATAGACGTCGGTGTAGTCTGTGGAGGCGGGATAGAGCTCTTGCGTGAAGGCGATCTCCGCCTTGTTCTCCGAAAGATGCGTCTGCATGTGGAGGTCCGGATGCTCGCGCATCAGCGCGCCAGCCAGCTCCATTTGTTCCGGCGTCGAGGTGATGGCAAATCGGGGCGTGACCGCATAGTGCAGCCGGCCCTTTCCGTGCCACTCGGCGATCAGCGCCTTGGTGTCATCATAGCCAGACTGCGCGGTGTCGCGCAGGCCGTCCGGCGCGTTGCGGTCCATCATCACCTTGCCCGCAATCACCAGCATGTCGCGCGACAGCGCCTCGGCAAAGAAGGCATCGACGCTCTGCCGGTGCACCGAGCAATAGGCGGCGACCGTCGTCGTACCGTTGCGGATGATCTCGTCGCAGAACAGCCGCGCGATGCGGCGGCCGTGCTGCGCGTCGATGAACTTCGTTTCTTCCGGGAAGGTGTAGGTGTTGAGCCAGTCGAGCAGCTCGGCGCCGTAGGAGGCGATCACCTGCATCTGCGGCACATGCACATGCGCATCGATAAAGCCGGGCAGGATCAGGTGCGGACGATGGTCCTCGACCGGGACTTCACCGGCCTTTTCCGCGACCAGCGCATAGGGGCCGACCGCGGCGATCTTGCCGCCGCAGACAAGGATGCCCCCGTCTTCCTCATAGACGTACGAGGCGCGATCATCGACGGTTTCAGGGCGGGAACGAAACGAAAGCGTGCGGCCGCGAAGCAGACGTTCGGTCATCGGTGGTGTCCTTCTTGCGAGGCGAAGCGTTGGCGTTGCCCCTCACCTGCCTGCCGGCATGCTATCCCCGTAAGCGGGGAGAGGAACGACTGCCGCGACCGTTCCGCCTTCCATTCTCCCCGTTCACGAGGAGAAGGTGCCCGGAGGGCGGATGAGGGGCAGCGCCCAACGTCTAAATCCTTCACTTCATCGCCTCTTCGAACCAGGCGACGATCAGCGCGCGTTCTTCCTTGGTGATGCCGGAGACATTGGCAGGCGGCATGGCGTGGCTGCGCCCCGCCTGCAGGTAGATCTCGCGGGCATGCTCGGCGACAGCGACGTCGGTGTCGAGCCGCACGCCTTTCGGCGTGAAGTGGATGCCGTCCCAGGCAGGCTCGGCCGCGTGGCACATCGAGCAGCGGCCCATGACGGTGTCGCGCACGGCGGCAAAATGGGTCGACTGCATGAAGCGCTCAGCTGACGGCGACGGCTTCTCTTCGCCGGTGAGCGCGGACGGCACGGTCGACAGCCACATGATAATGATGAACAGCACCGCCGCCGCGCCCCAGGTCCAGTGCGGATTGCCCTTCCGCGCATGCACCGTGTTGAAGTAGTGCCGGATCAGCACGCCGATCAGGAATACCAGCGATGCGATTACCCAGTTGAACTCGGTGGCGTAGGCCAGCGGGTAGTGGTTCGACAGCATCAGGAAGATGACCGGCAGCGTCAGGTAGTTGTTGTGCAGCGACCGGGTCTTGGCGATCTTGCCGTACTTCGGGTCGGGCTTTCGGCCGGCGATCAGGTCGGCCACCACGATCTTCTGGTTCGGAATGATGATCAGGAACACATTCGCCGACATGATCGTCGCGGTGAACGCGCCGAGATGCAGGAAAGCCGCGCGGCCGGTGAAGAGGTGCGTGTAGCCCCAGGCGATCAGAACCAGGATCGGGAACAGTACCAGCATCAGCAGCGTGTCGTTGTTCGCGAGCTTCGAGCGGCAGAGCTGGTCGTAGATCAGCCAGCCGAGCACCAGCGAACCCATCGAGATCAGGATCGCCACTGGCTGCGACACGTCGAGGACGTTCGGATCGATCAGGTAAAGGTCCGCGCCCGCGTAGTAGACGATGGCGAGCAGGAAGAAGCCCGACATCCACGTGAAGTAGGACTCCCACTTGAACCAGGTCAGGTGCTCAGGCATTCGCGCCGGCGCGACCAGATATTTCTGGATGTGGTAGAAGCCGCCGCCGTGGACCTGCCACTCCTCGCCATGCGCGCCTTCCGGCATGCCCTCCCGCTTCACGAGGCCGAGGTCGAGTGCGATGAAGTAGAAGGACGAGCCGATCCAGGCGATCGCGGTGATGACGTGCAGCCAGCGCACGCCAAACGATAGCCATTCCCAGAAAATCGCGTAGTCGTTCATCTTTGTCCCCGATAGCTGGTGCGCCCAGCATTCTTGTCACTGCGCAGCTTACGGGAAGTGGTTCAATCCGAAAGAGGGAAGAGCCACGATGACTTTCAAAAAAATCGCGAAAATGGTAGCTCAAGACCGACAGGGGAGCGAGCAACATGGCCTATCTGGACAACATCGCCGTCTTCGTGCGGGTGGTCGAGCTTGGCAATCTCTCGGCTGCCGGGCGGGACCTGCGCATTTCCCCCGCTGTTGCTTCCAACCGCATCAAGGAGCTGGAAAAGTACCTCGGTGTGCGCCTGTTCAACCGCACAACGCGTCAGCTTTCACCGACCGAGCACGGCCGTGTCTTTTACGAAGGCGCGCGCAAAGTACTGGATGCCGTGGCCGAAGCCGATGCGGCGGTGACCGCTCTTTCAGGCCAGCCGCGCGGCACGATCCGCGTCACCGCTCCGCTTGGCATCGGCCGCCGGCTGATCGCGTCCGGCATTCCGGAATTCCACGACCGTTATCCCGACATCGAGGTGCGACTGCGCCTTTCCGACCGTCATGTCGACATCATGAAGGAAGGCATCGACGTCGCCTTCCGTCTTGGACACCTGGAGGATTCCAGCCTCAGGATGCGCGGGATCATGGACTGCGAGCGCGTGCTGGCCGCGGCTCCGTCCTATCTGGAGCGCCGGGGCGAGCCGAAGACGCCGCAGGACCTCGTCAATGACAGGCACGACTGCCTTCTACTGCGCTTTCCGGGCGCGCAGGAGTTCGTGTGGACACTCAAGACGCCGGAAGGCCCGCGAAGGGTCGAGGTCCGCGGGCCGTTTGATTCAGATGATGGTGACGTGATTACCGGCTGGGCGCTCGCGGGTCGCGGGATCATCAACAAGCCGCGCTTCGACATCGAGCCATTCCTGCGGGATGGCAGGCTGAAAATCGTCCTGCCGGACAATCCGCCGCCGCCGGTGCAGCTTGCCGCAGTTTTCCCGCATAAGAAGTTTCAGGATCCCAAGGTCCGCCTGCTGCTCGACTTCATGGCGGAGCGTTGCCAGCGAATGATCCGCGAGATCCTGTCCGGCAAGGCCTAGCCGATGCCAAGGAACGACAGGATGGCAACGACGATGACCACCAGGCCGACGATATAGATGATGCTGTTCATGGTACTTCCCTCAGTTTGTTTCGTGAAAGAAACACCCTGAGGGGTAAAACGGTTCCGCCGGGCTTCTTCAGCCTCTTGAGGGAAGGTAGCGCAGGAGCTCGGCCGTCACCAGCGCGGCAATGACGGCGGGCCGCTTGTCCTTCACCTCGGTGCCGCCGATCGGGCAGATCAGCCTGCTGAACCTCTCTTCGGTTCCGCCCGCCTCGCGAAGATACCAGCTGCGGAAGGTCGCCTTCTTCGTCTTCGAACCGATCATGCCGACATAAGCAGCATCGCCGCGCGCCAGCGCCTCGGCGACGATCAGAAAATCCAGCGAATGGTCGTGGGTGAGCACCACGAAGGCCGAGTCCGGCCGCGCGTCGCGCACGACCTCTTCCGGCACCGCGGTTCCGATGGTCCTGATGCCTTCGGGGACACCCTCAAGTTCCTCCGGCCGCGTCTCCACCAGCGTCGTCGTCAGCGGCAGGAGGGACAGGGCATTGGCAAGCGCATGCCCGACATGCCCGCCGCCGAACAGAAAGACATTCGGCTGGGTCTCCTCCTCGACCGCGATGCGGGCGGGAATCGTCTGCCTGAGTTCGTCATCAACCAGCGCAAGGTCGATCGTCACCCGCCCGCCGCAGCACTGGCCGATCTCCGGGCCGAGCGGAACGTCGAGCTTCGCCGTACCGATCCTCTGAGCGATCATCTCACGGGCGCGGGCGACCGCCATGAATTCGAGCTGGCCGCCGCCGATGGTGCCAAAGATGCCGGTCGGCGAGACCAGCATCCAGGTAGCCACCTCGCGCGGCGTCGAGCCTTTCGCCTCGCTGATCTCGACCAGCGCGAGGCCGGGCGACGCGGCAAGGAAGTCGTGAAGCTGTCGCGCCTGCGGGGTCATGCCCTGCGCCACCGTTCTATCGTCCGGACTCGGCCTTCAGCCGCTCGATCGCCATCAGCACGCGCTCCGGCGTCGCCGGCGCATCGAGCCGCGGGCAGATCTTGTGATCCGCGACGCTCGCCACCGCGTCCGACAGCGCGTGCAGTACCGAAATGCCGAGCGGCAGCGGCGGCTCGCCGACCGCCTTCGAGCGGTGGATCGTCGGCTCGTAAGCCTGCGACCAGTCGGTCAGCGCCACATTGAAAATCTTTGGGCGGTCGGAGGCGAGCGGGATCTTGTAAGTCGAAGGCGCGTGCGTGCGCAGCCGGCCCTTCTCGTCCCAGACCAGTTCTTCCGTGGTCAGCCAGCCGGCGCCCTGGATGAAGCCCCCCTCGACCTGTCCCTGGTCGATCGCCGGGTTCAGCGAGCGGCCGACGTCGTGCAGGATATCGGTGCGTTCCAGAACGTACTCGCCGGTCAGCGTGTCGACCGACACTTCCGAGCATGCCGCGCCATAGGCGAAGTAGTAGAAGGCGTGGCCCTTGCCGGCTGAGCGGTCCCAGTGGATCTTCGGCGTCTTGTAGAAGCCCGCCGCCGACAGCTGCACACGCGCGACATAGGCCTGGCGCACGATCTCGTTGAACGGGATCTCTTGGTTGCCGACCCGAACGCGGTTTGGCAGGAACACGACCTGTTCCTTCGGCACGCCGTACTTTTCCGCCGCAAAATCGATCAGCCGCTTCTTGATCTGCCGCGCTGCGTCCTGCGCCGCCATGCCGTTGAGGTCGGCGCCCGATGAGGCCGCCGTCGGCGAGGTGTTCGGCACCTTGCCAGTCGTGGTGGCGGTGATGCGCACCCGGTCGAGGTCGATCTGCAGTTCCTCGGCCACCACTTGCGCCACCTTGAGATGCAGCCCTTGCCCCATCTCGGTGCCGCCGTGGTTCATGTGCACCGAACCGTCGGCATAGATATGCACCAGCGCACCGGCCTGGTTGGACTCGGTCTTGGTGAACGAGATGCCGAACTTGACCGGCGTCAGCGCAATGCCGCGCTTGATGACGCGGCTGTTGGCATTGAACGCGGCGATCTCGCGGCGGCGGCCAGCATAGTCGGCGCGTTCCTCCAGCTCGGCGACGATCTGCTGGATGATGCAGTCCTCAACCTTCTGGTGATAGGGCGTGAGGTTGCGCCCGCCGTCGCTGCCCATTGGGTCGTAGAAGTTGAGCTTGCGGATCTCGAGCGGATCCTTGCCGACCGCAAACGCCACTTCCTCGATCACGCGCTCGGCACCCACCATGCCCTGCGGGCCGCCGAAGCCGCGAAAGGCTGTGTTGGAGACGGTGTTGGTCTTCAAGAGCGCCGACTTCGCATGCACATGCGGGAAGAAATAGGCGTTGTCGCAGTGAAACAGGGCGCGGTCGCCCACCGGGCCCGACAGGTCGGCCGAGAAGCCGGCCCTGAGCGCAAAGATGTAGTCGACGCCGAGGATGCGGCCTTCCTCGTCGAAGCCGACCTCATAGTCGATGGCGAAGTCGTGCCGCTTGCCGGTCGCGGCCATGTCCTCATCGCGGTCGAGGCGAACTTTCACCGGCCGGCCGAGCTTCTTGGCCGCGATTGCCGCCAGCACCGCCCACTGGTTCGCCTGCGTTTCCTTGCCGCCGAAGCCGCCGCCCATGCGCCGTACCTCGACAGTGACGGCATGCGAGGCAATGCCCAGCGCATGCGCCACCATGTGCTGTGTTTCGCTTGGCCCCTGTGTCGAGCAGTAGACCGTCACCTCGTCATCCTCGCCGGGGACGGCCATCGACACCTGCCCCTCGAGGTAGAAATGATCCTGCCCGCCAAGCAGCATCCGACCCTTCACCCGCCGCGGCGCCTGCGCAATCGCCTCTGTCGCCTCGCCGCGCTTCAGCGTCAGCGGCGGAAACACCTGCGGGTGGCTGTCGAAGTCGAGGTCCCTGATGTCGAAGACGCCCGGCAGCTCCTCGTACTCGACCTTGGCGAGCCGCGCGGCGCGGCGTGCCTGCGCGCGCGTTTCGGCGATCACGCAGAAGATCGGCTGGCCGTGGAACTCGACCTTGCCGTCGGCAAGGATCGGATCGTCGTTCATGCCGGACGGCGAGATGTCGTTAGTGCCCGGAATGTCCTTCGCGGTCAGCACAGCGACCACGCCCGGCGCGCTCCGCACCGCCGAAAGGTCCATCGACTTGATGATGCCATGCGCGACGCCGGCAAGCCCCAGCCCCGCATGTAGCGTGCCCGCCGGCTCCGGCATGTCGTCGATGTAGATGGCGGTGCCGGAAACATGCTTGTGCGCGGAATCGTGCCGCTCGGGCGCATGGACGCCGCCCTTGATGCGGGTCGCCTTGAGGTCCTGGACTGGATGATTGCCCATCTCACGCCTCCTCGTAGCGCTTGACCCTGAACGGCTTCGCCGCACTGGTGGTTTCGAGATAGAACCGCAACAGCAGGTTTTTCGCTGCCAGCAGGCGGTACTCCGCCGTCGCGCGCATGTCGGTGAGCGGCGTGTAGTCGGTCGCATATGCCGCCTGCGCCGCCACGATCGTTTCCTCGGTCCACGGCTGGCCAATCAGCGCCTGCTCCACCGCCCTTGCCCGCTTCGGCGTCGCGGCCATGCCGCCATAGGCAATCCGTGCGGCGGCCACCCTGCCCTCGCGCACCTGCACATTGAAGGCGCCCAGCGCTGCCGTGATGTCCTCGTCGCGGCGCTTGGAGATCTTGTGGACGGCAAAATGCGCGTCTGGCGCCGGAAGCGGCACATGGACCGACTCCACGAACTCGCCGGGAGCCCGGTCCTGCTTGCCATAGGCGATGAAGAAATCTTCGAGCGGGATGCAGCGGCGGACATTCCCGTGCCGCAGCGTGACCGATGCGCCTAGTGCGATCAGCGGCGGCGGCGTATCGCCGATCGGGGAACCATTGGCGATATTGCCGCCGATCGTGCCCATGTTGCGCACCTGCTCGCCACCGATGCGGTCGACCAGCGCGCCCAGCGCCGGGACGCGAGCCGCCAGGAAATCTCGCGCCTGCGTATAGCTGACACCGGCGCCGATGCGGATGCCGTCCTGGTGTTCGGTGATGGTCTGTAGCTCCTCCAGCCCGCCGATGAAGATGACCGGCGAGATGTCGCGCATTTGCTTGGTCACCGACAGGCCAACGTCGGTTGATCCCGCGACGACAGTCGCCGCCGGCTCGGCGGCGTAGATCTCGGCGAAATCGTCGACCGAAGCCGGAACGATCAGCCGGTTCTTGCCCGACCCAATCTCGACGCGCGCGCCATCCTTGAGCGCGGCAAGCCGGGCGGCAATGTCCGTTCGCTCCTTCGCCAGCAGATCGCGACCAGCCTCGCCATAGGACGAGATCGCGCGGGCCGCGCGCATGATCGACTCGTATCCAGTGCAGCGGCAGAGATTGCCCTGCAGCGCCTTCTCGATCCGCGCGTCAGACGGGCTCGGCTCTCGCATCCACAGCACATAGAGCGACATGACGAAGCCCGGCGTGCAGAAGCCGCACTGCGAGCCATGAAAATCGACCAGCGCCTGCTGCACCGGATGCAGCCCGCCATTCTCGCCGCGAAGGTGCTCGACCGTCACGACGTGGCAGCCATCGAGCGAGCCGAGGAAGCGGATGCAGGCGTTGACGGATTCATAGACGAGCTCACCGCCCGTCAGCCGGCCGACCAGCACCGTGCAGGCGCCGCAATCGCCCTCAGCGCAGCCTTCCTTGCTGCCACGCAGCGACCGGCGCAGGCGCAGGAAGTCGAGCAGCAGTTCGTCCGGCTTGACGTCCGGGAGCGTGACCGTCTCGCCGTTGAGGATGAAGCGGATTTCGCGGCGAACCGGCTGGGCCATCTCAGCTCCCCCTATAGGTCGAGTAGCCGAACGGCGAGATCAGCAGCGGGACATGATAGTGGGCCCGCTCGGCCATACCGAAGCGGATCGGTATCTCGTCGAGGAACAGCGGGTCAGGCAGCTTCGCGCCGCTCGCGCGCAGATAGTCGCCGGCGTGGAAGACGAGTTCGTAGACACCGGTCTGGAAGGCGTCACCCTCGAGCACAGGCGCATCGCAGCGGCCGTCATGGTTGGTGACAACGTCCTTCACCTTCTGCCGCGTCTCGCCCTCGATCCGGTAAAGCGTGATCTTCAGACCCGCCGCGGGCTTGCCCGAAGCGGTATCGAGAACGTGGGTTGTAAGCCTCCCGGCCCCTGCCTGCGCCATAATTTTCTCCTGCCCCGCATCTTCCGGCGTTGGGATTGCCTTCGATCTTCGCAACCTATTGCATCGGATGCAAATGGCAGCGGCGAAAGCGCCAAAAAGACTTTCAAATTTTCCGATGGGAATGCGCCTGCATTTGTTCAATTATCCTGCGGACAAACGAGGACTGAAGGTAATGCGATATCCCAGAGACATGCGCGGCTACGGCCAGAACCCGCCGGACCCGAAGTGGCCGGGCGGCGCCCATGTCGCGGTGCAGTTCGTGGTCAACTACGAGGAAGGCGGCGAGAACAATATCCTGCACGGCGACGCCGCGTCCGAGGCGTTCCTGTCGGAAGTGGTCGGCGCGGCGCCCTGGCCCGGCAAGCGCCATTGGAACATGGAGTCGATCTACGAATACGGTGCCCGCGCCGGCTTCTGGCGGCTGCATCGCATGTTCACGGAAGCCGAGGTTCCGGTCACGGTCTACGGCGTTGCCACAGCCCTTGCCCGCTCGCCCGACCAAGTCGCGGCGATGAAGGAAGCGGGCTGGGAAATCGCCAGCCACGGCCTGCGCTGGATCGACTATCGCGATCACGACGAGGAATCCGAGCGCAATGACCTTCTCGAGGCCATCCGCCTCCACACGGAGGTGGTCGGCGAGCGCCCGCGCGGCATGTATCTCGGCCGCACCTCTGTCTGGACCGTGCGCCTGTCGGCGGCCGAAGGCGGTTTCGACTGGATCTCCGATACCTATGACGACGACCTGCCCTACTGGCTCGACCACGACGGTCACGGCAATCCGATCCCGCCGCAGCTGGTGATCCCCTACACGCTCGATGCCAACGACATGCGCTTTGCCACCTCGCAGGGCTTCAACTCCGGCGACCAGTTCTTCGCGTACCTCAAGGACACGTTCGACACGCTCTATGCCGAGGGCAAGGCGGGCCGGCCGGCGATGATGAGCATCGGCCTGCACTGCCGCCTGATCGGCCGCCCCGGCCGCGCCGCGTCGCTCAAGCGCTTCATCGACTACGTGAAGAGCCACGACAAGGTGTGGCTGCCGACGCGCGGGCAGATCGCCGCCCATTGGCGCGAGCATCATCCCTACAAGCCGCACCCGCTGCGCCCGAGCCGCATGTCGCGCGAAGAGTTCGTGGCAAAGTTCGGCGGCATCTTCGAGCACTCGGCCTGGATCGCCGAGCGCGCCTTCGACCTCGAGCTTGGCCCCGCGCACGATTCCGCCGGCGGCCTGCACAACGCGCTCGCGCGCATCTTCCGTTCGGCAAGCGAGGAGGAACGGCTCGGCGTCCTGCGCGCACATCCCGACCTTGCCGGCAAGCTGGCGCAGGCAAAGCGCCTGACGCCAGAATCAGCCAATGAGCAGGCCTCCGCCGGCCTCGACGCGCTGACCGATGAGGAGCGCGAGGCCTTCACGCGGCTGAACACGGCCTATGTCGAAAAATTCGGCTTCCCGTTCATCATCGCCGTCAAGGACAACACCAAGGCAAGCATCCTTGCCGCCTTCCAGACGCGCATCAACAACGACCGCGACACCGAGTTCGCTACCGCCTGCAAGCAGGTGGAGCGCATTGCTGAGCTGCGGCTGAGAGACATCCTGCCAGCCTGAGGGACGAGACAGATGAGTGACAGAAGCTACTACGCCCCTCACGGCGGCCTGCCGCCCCAGACGGAGCTGCACACCGGCCGCGCGATCTTCACCGAAGCTTATGCGGTGATCCCAAAGGGCGTGATGAGCGACATCGTCACCAGCTACCTACCCTTCTGGGACAAGACCCGGCTCTGGATCATCTCGCGCCCTCTCTCCGGCTTCGCGGAGACCTTCTCGCAATACATCATGGAAGTGGCTCCCGGCGGCGGCAGCGACCAGCCTGAACCCGACGCGGATGCCGAGGGCGTCCTGTTTGTGGTCGAGGGCGAGATCACCGTTACGCTCGACGGCGAAAAGCACGCGCTCATCCCCGGCGGCTATGCCTATCTGCCGCCTGCAAGCGGCTGGGCGCTCCGCAACGAACGCTCTGAGACCGCGCGCTTCCACTGGATCCGCAAGGCCTACGACTTCGTCGAGGGGCTGGACGTCCCGGACCCGCTGTTTCTGAACGAGAAGGATATTGCGCCTTCCATCATGCCCGACACCAACGGTGCCTGGGCAACGACACGCTTCGTCGATCCAGCAGATCTTCGCCACGACATGCATGTGACCATCGTCACCTTCGAGCCAGGCGGCGTCATCCCGTTCGAGGAAACGCATGTGATGGAGCACGGCCTCTACGTGCTGGAGGGCAAGGCGGTCTACAAGCTCAACCGCGACTGGGTCGAGGTCGAGGCTGGCGACTTCATGTGGCTGCGCGCCTTCTGCCCGCAGGCCTGCTACGCGGGCGGTCCGGGAAAATTCCGCTACCTCCTCTACAAGGACGTCAACCGCCACGCCAAGCTGGCGTTCAGGTAGGATGGTTGGTGGGGATATCGCCATCTCAACGTGCAGGACGTCCGCATGAGCAACCGCATCATCACCGCCCGGCCGCTGACGCGCGAGGCGTTTGCCGAATTTGGCGACGTCATCGACACCGACTGCGACACGCACTACCCGATCAATGGCGGCAAATGCGAGCGCTATCACGATCTGTGCAAGGTCGAAGCGCTGGGCGAAAATGCGCGGGTGCTGGTGTCGATCTTCAAGGGCACGCCGTACGACCTGCCGCTGAAGCTCACCATGGTCGAACGCCATCCGCTTGGCAGCCAGGCATTCGTGCCACTGTCGCCGGCACCTTTCCTGGTGATCGTCTGTCATGATGAGAACGGCCGGCCCGGCCGGCCGCATGCGTTCATCACCTCGCCCGGCCAGGGCGTGAACTACCCGGCCAACCGCTGGCACGGCGTGCTGACGCCGATCGGTGCGCCACAGGACTTCGTCGTCGTCGACCGCGGCGGCGATGGCAGCAACGTCGAGGAATATTTCTTCGAGGAGCCCTGGGAAATCAGGCTGCCGGAATAGCTTCTTCCACTTTTCGGCTACCGAAAGCGACACCGGACAAGCGCGTCATTGTCGCATTTCGTTGCAACCTGACGTTACGTCATTCGTTTCAGCTGCAGTTGAATTTCTTCTCCGCGTCGCGGCGGCAGCCCTGAACCCGACGCTACGTCAGCACGATTCTCCCTTGCAGGGTGGTGACTTAGGAGTGGGGCAATCCGCTATCGGCAGCCATAGTTATACATCTATACATTATATGTATAAATCATCCTTAAGTTGAATCTTACGCGATACACCAAAGCTATTTCCGGACATTAGGCGACTAAAAAATACGCCATTACGTGTCGCACAACGCCTTGTGGCCCGGACTATTTTGGCTCCAATATGTCGGCAACGAGGCGCGGTTCACGCAGCCCAAGTCAATGGGTCCGACAGATCAATCGGGTGAGGAGCATTACTACATGTCCAGCGAACTTGATTTCTTGAGCCGTCACGTTGCCATGGGTCGTTTGAGCCGCCGGGATTTCCTCGGCCGTGCTGCTGCGCTGGGCGTCTCGGCTACCGTAGCGAACTCGCTCCTCGCAAACGCCGTCAGGGCGCAGGGGCCACAGAAGGGCGGCGACCTGCGCATGGGGCTAACGGGCGGCGAATCCACAAACAGCCTCGATCCCGCCAAGTGGCTGACTCAGGTGCCGCAGAACTTCGGCTCCACCTGGGGCGAACTGCTGGTCCTCCAGTCCCCTGAAGATGGCTCGCCGCAGCCGGTCCTCGCCGAGAGTTGGGAAGCGTCCGATGACGCCAAGGAATGGCGCTTCAAGATCCGCAAGGGCGTGACCTTCCACAATGGCAAGGAGCTGACGCCGGAAGACGTTGCCCAGACCATCCGCCGCCATTCGGACGAAAAGACCGAGTCCGCCGCGCTCGGCGTCCTGCGCGGCCTCGGCGACATTGCTGTCGACGGCGACAATGTCGTCTTCAAGCTGGAACATGGCAATGCGGATTTGCCGCTGCTCCTGACCGACTACCACCTCGTGATCCAGCCGAACGGCGGCTACGACAAACCGGACGAAGGCATCGGCACCGGCCCCTACAAGGTCGAGGTCAACGAGCCGGGCGTGCGCCACGTCAGCACAAAATATGACGGCTACTGGCGCGACGATGTCGGCCACGTCGCCTCGGTCGAGGTGATCGTGATGAACGACGCCACCGCCCGCATGGCGGCGCTGCAGTCGGGCCAGGTGCACATCATTAACCGCGTCGAGCCACGCACCGTGGCGCTGCTGTCGCGGGCGCCGGGCGTGCACATCGAGAGCACCCCGTCGAAGGGCCACTACGTGTTCATCATGCATTGCAACACGGCGCCGTTCGACAACCACGACCTGCGCATGGCCCTGAAGCTCGCGATCGACCGCGAGCAGATGGTCAACCAGATCCTGATGGGCCATGCCACGATCGGAAACGACTTCCCGATCAACGAGTCCTACGCCCTGTTCCCAACCGATATTGAGCAGCGCGTCTACGATCCGGAGAAGGCCAAGTTCCACTACCAGAAGTCCGGCCACAGCGGCCCGATCCTGCTGCGCACCTCGGACGTCGCCTTCCCCGGCGCGGTCGACGCGGCGCAGCTGTTCCAGCAGCAGGCCGCCAAAGCCGGCATCGAACTGCAGGTCCAGCGCGAGCCTGGCGACGGTTACTGGACCGAGGTTTGGAACAAGCAGCCCTTCAGCGCCTCCTACTGGGGCGGACGACCGACGCAGGATTCGATGTACTCCACCGCCTACATCTCCGGCGCGGACTGGAACGACACCCGCTTCTTCGACGAGGGCTTCGACAAGATCATCCTTGAGGCCCGCGCCGAGCTCGACCAGAAGCGGCGCGCCGAGCTCTATCGCGAGGCGGCGCTCAAGGTGCGCGATGACGGCGGCCTCATCCTGCCGATGTTCAACGACTTCATCGACGCCCGTCGCGAGGAGGTCCAGGGCTGGGTCCGCGACCCGAACCACGAAACCTCGAACCTGAGGGCGGCGACCCGCGTCTGGCTGCAGCAGGGCTGACGGGCCAATGCAGATCCTGAAACTCATAGCCCAGCGCATCGCGCTGGGCATCCTGTTGCTTTTCGCCGTCTCCGTCCTGATCTTCGCGGGAACCGAAATCCTGCCCGGTGACGTCGCGGCCTCGATCCTCGGCCAGTCGGCCACGCCGCAGGCGCTCGAAAACCTGCGCCGTGAACTCGGGCTCAACGAACCAGCCATCGTCCGCTATTTCACCTGGCTCGGCGGGCTGCTCACCGGCGACCTCGGCACCGCCCTTTCCAACCGCATGGACATCGCGACCTCGATCTGGCCGCGGCTGAAAAACACGCTGTTCCTCGCCTTCTGGGCGGCGGTCGTCTCGGTGCCGCTCGCGCTCATCCTCGGCATGCTCGCCGTGCGCTACCGCAACGGCTGGATCGACAAGACGATCTCGGGCTTCGCCCTCGCCTCGACCTCGCTGCCCGAATTCTTCATCGGCTACGTGCTGATTTTCTTCTTCGCCGTGAAACTCAACTGGTTCCCGAGCTTCTCGACTGTGCATGAGGCGATGTCGTTCGGTGACCGCATGAAGGCGATCGCCCTGCCCGCCACCGCGCTCACCCTCGTCGTGCTGGCGCACATGATGCGCATGACGCGCGCTGCGATCCTGAACGTGATGCAGTCGGCCTACATCGAGACGGCGGAGCTCAAGGGCCTGTCACAGTTCGACATCATCCGCCGCCACGCCTTCCCGAACGCCATCGCCCCGATCGTCAACGTGGTGATGCTGAACCTCGCCTTCCTCGTTGTCGGCGTCGTCGTCATCGAGGTGATCTTTGTCTATCCCGGCATGGGCCAGTATCTCGTCGACCACGTCACCAAGCGCGACGTTCCGGTGGTGCAAGCCGTCGGCCTGATCTTCGCGGCCGTCTACATCACCCTCAACATGATCGCGGACATTGCGGCCATCGTCTCCAACCCGCGCCTGCGGCACCCACGGTAGGAGCGGCGGATGTTCGACATCAAGACCATCACCGTCAGCGCCTGGATCGGCCTCTTCTTCACCGCCCTGTTCCTGTTCTGCGCGATCTTCGCGCCGTGGATCGCACCTTACGGCAAGGCGGAGATCGTCGGCGGCGTGTGGGAGCCGATGTCCGAGCAGTTCTGGCTCGGCACCGACAACCTCGGCCGCGACCTGCTCTCGCGCATGATCTACGGCGCGCGGATTACGGTGTTCATCGCGGCGGCCGCGACGGCGCTGTCCTTCTCGCTCGGCGCGATCCTTGGCTTCACGGCAGCCGTGGTCGGTGGCTGGTTCGACACGCTGATGTCGCGCTTCATTGACCTTTTGATGTCGATCCCGACGCTGATCTTCGGCCTCGTCGTGCTGTCGGTCCTGCCCTCGACGATCATCACCCTGATCCTCGTCATGGGCCTCCTGGATTCGACACGCGTCTATCGCCTGTCGCGCGCGGTCGCCGCCGACATTAACGTCATGGACTTCGTCGAGGCGGCCAAGCTGCGAGGCGAAGGCAATGCCTGGATCATCTTCCGCGAGATCCTGCCCAACGCGCTGTCACCGCTCGTTTCGGAACTCGGCCTTCGCTTCATCTACGCCGTACTGTTCCTCTCGGCGCTGTCGTTCCTCGGCCTTGGCGTGCAGCCGCCGGAGGCGGACTGGGGCGGCATGGTGAAGGAGAACAAGGAAGGTATCGTCTTCGGCATTCCGGCGGCGCTGATCCCGGCCGGGGCCATCGCTGCACTCGCCATCTCGGTCAATCTCGTCGCCGACTGGGTGCTGAACCGAACCTCGAGCCTGAAGGGAGGGCGCGGCTGATGGCAAATCCCGCTCCGAAGCACGACGGCCGCCTTCTCGAGATCCGCAACCTCAGAATCGAGGCGACGAGCTATCCGCCCGGCGAGCCGCCGAAGAACATCACCATCGTCCATGACGTGTCGCTGACGCTCGAACGCGGCAAGGTGCTCGGCCTCATCGGCGAGTCCGGCGCCGGCAAGTCCACCATCGGCCTTTCCTCGATGGCCTATGGCCGCGGTGGCGTGCGCATTACCGGCGGCGAGGTTCTGCTCAACGGCCGCGATATCCTCAAGGCGGGGAAACGCGGCATCCGCAGGATACGCGGCCGCGAGGTCTGCTATGTCGCCCAGTCGGCGGCAGCCGCCTTCAACCCGGCCCACAAACTGATGGATCAGGTGGTGGAGGCGGCACTCCAGCACGGAACCGCCAGCCGCGCCGAGGCGGAAAAGCGGGCGAAGGCCCTGTTTCGCAAGCTCAGCCTTCCCGATCCCGACAATATCGGCAACCGCTACCCGCACCAGGTCTCGGGAGGCCAGCTCCAGCGCGTGATGACGGCCATGGCGCTTTGCTCGGAACCCGACCTCATCGTCTTCGACGAGCCGACCACCGCGCTCGACGTCACCACCCAGATCGACGTGCTCGCGGCAATCAAGGACGCGATCCGCGACACCGGCGTTGCCGCGCTATACATCACCCACGACCTCGCCGTCGTCGCCCAGATCGCGGACGAGATCATTGTCCTGCGCAACGGCAAACTGGTCGAATGGGGCGACACGCAGCAGATCATCAAGGAGCCCCGACAGGAATACACCAATCAGCTCGTCTCGGTGCACAGGATAGACCACCAGGAAAAGCCGGCGACCAGCAGCCCGATCCTGTCAGTGAAGAACGTGACTGCCGCCTATGGACACGGCGCGATCAGGGTGCTGAAGGACGTCTCAGTCGACATCCATCCGGGCCAGACGCTGGCCGTCGTCGGCGAATCCGGCTCCGGCAAGTCGACGCTCGCCCGCGCCATCACCGGCCTTTTGCCGCCCATGGAGGGAACCATCACCTTCGCCGGCCGCACACTGGCGAACCGGCTTGCCGATCGCCAGCGCGAAGACCTGCGCGAGCTGCAGATGATCTACCAGATGGCGGACGTCGCCATGAACCCGCGCCAGACAGTGGCGGAGATCATCGGCCGGCCGCTCGAGTTCTATTTCGGCATGCGCGGACGCCAGCGCGATGCGCGTGTCGCCGAACTTCTCGACAAGATCGAGATGGGCAAGGGCTTTGCCGACCGCTATCCGGCCGAGCTCTCAGGCGGGCAGAAGCAGCGCGTCTGCATAGCCCGCGCGCTCGCGGCGAAGCCGAAGCTGATCATCTGCGACGAGGTCACCTCGGCGCTCGACCCGCTGGTCGCCCACGGCATCCTCAGGCTGCTGCTGGATCTGCAGGCGGAAGAGGACGTCGCCTACCTCTTCATCACCCATGACCTCGCAACGGTGAAGGCAATCGCCGACTCCATCGCCGTCATGTATCGCGGCGAGGTCGTGCGCTACGGGCCGAAGTCGCAGGTGCTGACGCCGCCCTTCGACGACTACACGGACCTGCTGTTGTCGTCCGTGCCAGAGATGGAGGTGGGCTGGCTCGAGCGGGCGATTTCCGGCCGGCGCATGGCAAGCGCCGGCAACTGAGGATCAGGCTTGGAGCCTGCGGATCAGATAGCGTACGGTGCGCTCGCCGCCATAGACGTCGGCGAGGCCGGCTTCCTCGAAGCCCATCGCGGCGTGAAAGGCGTCCGACTCTGGGTTGGGCGGATTGAAGTTGACTTCGCAGCCGACGACGGAGTGGCCCGCCGCCTGAGCCCTGGCGAACACCTGCTCGTAAAGCTTTCGCGCCAGCCCGCGCCCACGCGCATGCTTCGCCACCACGATCCGGTCGACATAGACGAAGCGCGGATAGCGGTCCCTGAACCACAGGAAGTTCGGGCTGTCGTAGTCGGCATCCTGATCGAAGGTGAGCAGGAAGGCGTCGGCCTCCCCCACCCGCGCTGTCCAGAACGCCTCGGAGACGAGATGCGCGAGCCGCTCCGGCTCGAGCCATGAGAGCTCACGCGCGTGCTCGTTGTTGAGTTCGAGGATGGCAGGCAGTGCGTCCGAAGTGACGGGCAGCACCGGAGAAAGGGCAGTATCAGACATGCGCGGATCACTAGCCGATCGTCCGCCGCCGTCAACGCTCCGTCACCGCTGGCACACGCTTTTTTGCAGGCTGACGCGGGCCCTCACCGCCCCTTCCAAACCGGATCGCGCTTTTCGGCGAAGGCCTTAAAGCCCTCGAGATTGTCTTCCGACGCGTAGAGTTCGTCTACCGTGCGGAACTTGCGCTTGGTGATCCAGTTCATCGCGTCCTGGAACTCCATCGCCTCGGCGCGGCGGACGACCTCCTTGATCGCGGCGAAGACCAGCGGAGGGCCGGCCGCGAGCAGCCGCGCGACATCCCAGACGCGTTCCTCCAGCTGGCTTGCCGGATGCACCTCGTTGACGAGGCCCCAGCGATGCGCCTCCATCGCGTCCATCCAGCGGCCGGTGAGCAGAAGGTCCATCGCGACGTGATAGGGAATGCGCTTCGGCAGCTTGACGGTCGCCGCATCCGCCAGCGTTCCCGCCCTGATCTCCGGCAATGCGAAGGACGACGTGTCCGAGGCGTAGATAAGGTCGCATGACAGCGCCAGCTCGAAGCCGCCGCCCACCGCCATGCCGTGCACGCAGGCGATTACGGGCTTATTGAGGTCGCGCAGTTCCTGCAGCCCGCCAAATCCGCCGACGCCATAGTCTCCATCGACCGCATCCCCGGCAGCCGCAGCCTTCAGATCCCAGCCGGCCGAGAAGAACTTGTCGCCGGCGGTCTTCACAATCGCGACGCGAAGCTCCGGATCGTCGCGAAAGGCCTCGAAGGTCTTGCCCATGAGCCGGCTCGTCGCGAGGTCGATCGCATTCGCCTTCGGCCGGTCGAGCGTGACTTCGAGGATCGCCCCTTCCCGGCGGGTCTTGATCACGTCGTTCATGCTCCCTCCTTCCGTGTCACCAGCAGCGCGTCCGCGATCCAGGCGCCCTTGCCCTGCTCGCAGACGATCAGCGGATTGATGTCGAGTTCTTCAAGCGTTGCCGAATGCTGGAGCGTAAACCGGGCAACGCCAAGGATGGCAGCGACCGCCGCCTCGCGATCGGCGACCGGGCGGCCGCGATAGCCTTCCAGCAGCGCGTGCATGCGCAGGCTGCGCAGCGCCGCATTGATCTCGTGGCACGAGGTCGGCAGCAGGATCGTGGCCGAGTCCTTGAGCAGCTCGACCAGCACGCCGCCGATGCCGACCGTCATCACCGGCCCGAACAGCGGATCGCGCGTGACGCCGACGATGAGTTCGGCCACCGCACCCTCGATCATCCGCTCGACATAGAGCCCGGTGCCGAGCGGCAAGAGGTCCGCAGCCGCCGCGCGAACAGAAGCATGATCGCGCAGGTTAAGCCTGACCGCGCCAGCCTCGGACTTGTGCGCGATGCCCAGCGCTTTGACCGCGACCGGATAACCCAGCAGCGTTGCAACCTCCTCGGCTTCCGCGATGCTCCCGGCGTGCCTGCCTTCTGGCACCGGCAGGCCGGCATCGCGCAGCAGCTTCTTGGCGTCCGCCTCGTCCGGATCGCTGCCATTCAGGTCATTTGAAGCCCCGGTGAAGATCTCCGCCGGCTGAAAATCGCACTCCCGCGCCCAGGCCTCGCCGATGAAGGCGGCGGCCTCGGCCGCATCGAGCGCTTCGTCGATCCCCATCAGCGGCGCGATCCCGCACGCGATCAGCTTTTCGCAGTATTCCTCGGGCAGGTTTTCCGGCATCGAGGCGACGATGGCGCCTCTTGCCTCGTTGCTTTTCAGCGCGGTCTGGAACGCGTTCACCGTCGGCCACCAGTCAGCGTCCGAACAGCGGTCGGCACGGGGAAAATCGAGCACCAGCAGGTTGAGGTCGAAGCGGCCCGACACCATGGCGGTGAAGGTCGCGGCCATCGCTGGTTCGTTGTTCCAGATGAAGGTGTGGTAGTCGAGCGGGTTGGCAATCGCGACCAGCGGCCCGAGGGTTGCGCGCACGCGCTCGGCGTGCGCCGGGTCGAGCTTCGAAAACTTGACGCGCCGCCCCTCGGCGGCATCCGCCACGATCGAGGCCTCACCGCCCGAGCAGCTCATCGATGACAGACGCCGCCCTTTCAGCGGGCCGATCACGTGGAGCAGTTTCAGCGTCTCAAGGAAGGACGGGATCGAGCTAACACGTGCGATGCCGAGCCGACGCAGGAACGCATCGGATGCCGCATCTGAGCCCGCCAGCGAGGCCGTGTGCGATATGGTGGCGGTTCGCGCGGCCTCCGAGCGGCCAACCTTCATCGCCACGACCGGCTTGCCGAGTTCGCGGGCGCGGCGACCCAGTTCGACAAAGCCCGCGATGTCGTCGAACGCCTCGATGTGCAGGCCCAGCGCGCTGACCCGCTCGTCCTCGATCAGCCCGAGCACCATTTGGGAGAGGCCCGTCTGCGCCTGGTTGCCAGCTGTCAACACATAGGCGATCGGCAGCCCGCGTTTCTGCATCGTCATATTGATGGCGATGTTGGACGACTGGGTGAGGATCGCGACGCCGCGTCCGCCCTCGGCGAGACGCTGGCCGCCATGCTGATCAGGCCAGAGCAGCGCCCCATCGGCATAGTTGATCAGGCCGTAGCAGTTCGGGCCGATGATCGGCATGTTACCGGCCGCTTCCACCAGCTCGCGCTGCAGCCGCGCGCCGTCGGCATCGTCGCCATCAGCTTCAAGGAAGCCGGCGGCAAAGCACACCGCACCGCCCGCGCCGCGTGCTGCGAGTTCGCGGACGATGTCGATGGTCAGGTACCGGTTGACGCCGATGAAGGCGGCATCGGGCGGCCCGGGAAGATCGGCAACGCTGCCAAAGGCTCTGACGCCCGCTACCTCGTCGCGCAACGGATGCACCGGCCAGACCTCACCGGCAAAGCCCATCTTGAGGCACTGCCTGACGACATTCGGCGCAAATCCACCCCCGCCGATAACGGCAATGGTCTTGGGACGCAGAAGCCGATCAAGCCGGTTCAACTATGCCCCCCCACCGCTACCCTCCAATTGCCCGTAGCAAGGCCCGCGAGATGATGTGGCGCTGGATCTCGCTGGTGCCTTCCCAGATCCGCTCGACCCGCGCGTCGCGCCAGATCCGTTCGAGCGGCAGTTCGTCCATCAGGCCCATGCCGCCGTGGATCTGGATCGCCTCGTCGGCGACGAAGGCGAGCATTTCGGTGGCCTTGAGCTTGGCCATCGCCATGTCCTGGTCGGTGACGGTTCCGGCGTCGTATTTCCAGCCGGCCTCCAGCACCATCAGCTTAGCCGCCTTGAGTTCCGTCGCCATGTCGGCGAGCTTGAATGACACGCCCTGAAACTTGCCGATCTGCTGGCCGAACTGCTCGCGGGTCGCGGCATAGTCGATGGCATGCGCCAGCGCACGTTCGGCCCGGCCGAGGCACGTCGCGGCCACTTGCAGTCGGGTCGCGCCCAGCCACTGACTGGCAACCTCGAAGCCCTTATGCACCTCGCCGAGCACCTGTTCCTTCGGGATGCGGCAGTCGTCGAACTCCAGCACCGAGTTGGTGTAACCGCGGTGCGAGACATTTCTGTAGCCGTCGCGCACCGTGAAGCCGGGCGTGCCCTTGTCGACGAAGAAGGCCGTGATCTTCTTGCGCTTGCCTCGCGGAGTCTCCTCCTCGCCGGTCGCCATGAAGACGATGGCAAAACCGGCAATGTCGGCGTGGCTGATGAAATGTTTGGTGCCGTTGAGGATCCAGTCGTCGCCGTCCTGCCGCGCAGTCGCCTTCATGCCACGCAGGTCAGAGCCGGCGCCCGGCTCGGTCATGGCAAGGCAATCCCAGGTCTCGCCGCGGATGCAGGGGTAGAGATATTTTTCGCGCTGCTCGGGCGTGCCGGCGAGCAGGATGTTCGAGGGCCGCGCGACACAGGTCCAGTGCAGCGCGTAATTGGCACGGCCAAGCTCCTTCTCGTAGAGCAGCCAGGTTAGCGTATCGAGACCGGCGCCGCCGACCTCCGCCGGCATGTTGGCGGCGTAGAGGCCAGCTTCGATTGCCTTCGCCTTGATCTCCTCGATCAACTCACGGCGCAGCACGCCGGTGCGTTCGACCTCCGCTTCGTGCGGATAGAGTTCGTTCTCGACGAAGGCCCGCGTCGTCTCGACGATGAGTTTCTGTTCTTCCGTCAGGCCGAAATCCATGACTCAGGCCGCCTTCCGTCGTTTTGGCTTGGCCGCGCGTGCCTTTTCCGCCGCCTGCGACAGCTTCGGCTTAGCCGCTAGCTTGGACAGCTGCTTCACGTAGCCGTTGTGCAACTCGCCCGCGCCCCAGCCCCTGCCCCGGTTCTGCCTGCCCAGCGCCTCCATAATCGCAACGAGATTATCGTCACGGATCCGCTCCAGCTCGCGGATCGACCAGCGACCGGACTGCTCGTCGGATTGGGTGGCGATCAGCTCGACCAGCTCGTCGTTGAACTCCGGCACGTCCATCAGCTTCGTCCACGGCCATTTAAGGCATGGCCCGAACTGGGCCATGAAATGGCGCATGCCCGCCTCGCCGCCGGCGATGCGATAGACCTGGAACAGGCCCATCTGCGCCCAGCGGAGGCCGAACGAGTAGCGCATGATGTCGTCGAGTTCCTCGACGGTGCAGATGCCGTCCTTGATCAGCCACAGCGCCTCGCGCCACAGCGCCTCAAGCAGGCGGTCGCCGACGAAGGCGTCGATCTCCTTGCGGATCACCACCGGCTTCATGCCGATCGAGGCATAAAGTTTCTTCGCCTTCTCTATCGCTTCGGGCGATGTCTTTTCGCCGCCGACGATCTCGACCAGCGGCAGCAGGTAAACCGGGTTGAAGGGATGGCCGACGACCAGCCGCTCGGGATGTTTCTCCAAGGCCGGCTGCATGTCGGTCGGCTTGATGCCGGAGGTGGATGAGCCGATGATCGCGGCAGGCTTCGCATGCCGGTCGACTTCCGCCAGCACCTTGTGCTTGAGGTCCAGCCGTTCCGGCACGCTCTCCTGAATGAGGTCGGCATCGGCCAACGCCTCGGCGATCGTCGCGGCGTAGGTGATCCGGCCTTCCTTTGGCAGGCCGCCCGTCGCCATCCTCTTGTAAGCGCGGCGGGCATTCGCCATCACCTCGCCGACCTTGCGCTCGGCTTCCGGGTCCGGGTCGAACAAAGCGACGTCGATACCGTTCAGCACCAGCCGCGCCAGCCATCCGGCTCCGATCACACCACCGCCAATGCAGGCTGCCTTCCTGATCATCGGCGCCTCACGCTGCTACGGGTGCGCGCTTGACGAGGCCGAGCTTCGCCCGCACCTCTTCCGGGCCGATCACCCGCGCGCCCATGTTTTCGACGATCGTCACCGCCCGGTCGACCAACTGCGCATTGGTCGCGAGCACGCCCTTGTCGAGCCAGAGATTGTCCTCGAGGCCGACGCGGACATTGCCGCCGGCAAGCACTGTCGCGGCGACATAGGCCATCTGGTTGCGACCGAGCGCGAAGGCCGAGAACGTCCACTCCTTCGGCACGTTGTTGACCATCGCCATGAAGGTGTTGAGGTCGTCCGGCGCTCCCCACGGCACGCCCATGCACAGCTGCACCAGCACGTCGGGCTGCAATACGCCCTCCTCCACCAGTTGCTTTGCAAACCAGAGATGGCCGGTGTCGAATGCCTCGACCTCAGGCTTCACCCCCAGCTCCGTCATCATCCGGCCCATCGCCCGCAGCATGCCGGGCGTGTTGGTCATCACATAGTCGGCCTCAGCGAAGTTCATGGTGCCGCAATCGAGCGTGCAGATTTCCGGCAGGCACTGGCGCACATGCTCGACGCGCTCGCTGGCGCCGGCCATGTCGGTGCCCTTTTCGCGCAGCGGCAGCGGGCTCTCGACATCGCCGAACACCATATCGCCCCCCATGCCGGCGGTGAGGTTGAGGACGACATCGACCTCGGCATCGCGGATGCGCTCGGTCACTTCGCGGTAGAGATGGACGTCACGGCGGGGCGCGCCAGTCTCCGGGTCGCGGACGTGGCAGTGGACGACGGCGGCGCCTGCCTTCGCGGCTTCGATCGCGGCCTCGGCGATCTGTTTCGGCGAGCGCGGCACATGGGGGCTGCGATCCTGCGTGCTTCCCGAACCAGTCACCGCGCAGGTGATGAACACCTCGCGATTCATCGCCAATGGCATGGCATCCTCCCTCTTCACCTTGGGGAAGGATGATGCCTTACTTGCGAAGCGGCGCTTTCCACTTTACGAATTCCGTTTGATGCATAGCGAATGCCGCTCGATATTCGTTCCCGACCAGTCGCCGCTGCGGCTGACCTTCCTCGTCTTTCCCGGAACGTCGATCATGTGCGTCGCCTCGGCGGTCGATCCGCTGCGCGCGGCAAACCGAGTTACCGGCGAAAAGAAGTTCGACTGGACAATCGTCTCGCCGGACGGCGAAAACCCGCTGACCACGGCGGGCCTGCCGGTGCAGGTGGCGGGGAAATTTGATCCGGCAGCAGAGACGGACGTCATCGTCGCCGTCGGCGGCTTCGGCACGCGTCGGGTGCGTGAGCGGGGGCTGTTGTCGGACATCCGCAAGGCGGCCCGCCGCGCCCGCGCCTTCGGCGGAATCGAGGCAGGCAGCTGGGCGCTGGGCTATGCGGGCTTGCTCGAAGGTCGCGCTGCCACCACCCACTGGGAAGATCTGGAAGACTTTGCCGTCAGCTTTCCCGGCTGCAACGTGCGGCCCGACCGTTACGTGATCGACGGACCGGTGTTTACCTCAGGCGGCGCCTCTCCGACCTTTGACCTGATGCTGCACCTCATCCGCTCGCGGCTCGGCATGGCCGTCGCGCTCGATGTGGCGAGCGTCTTCATCTACGACCAGGCGCGCGCGGCGACCGACGCGCAGCCGCTGGTCTCGCTAGGGCGGCTCGACGGCTATGATCCGCGCCTCGCACAGGCGATCCGCCTGATGGAAAGCCACGTCGACAGCCCGCTCACCATCGCCGCGATCTCGCGTCGCGTGGGTGTGACGCCCCGGACGCTGGAAAAGATCTTCACCGCTGCCGTCGGTGAGACTCCCGGCGCCTACAATCTGCGCCTGCGGCTGCTCGCAGCGAGGCGGCTGGTGCTCGACACGGCCGAACCGATGGCGAACATCGCCGCCCGCACCGGATTTTCCGGCGCGGCCGCATTTTCGCGTGCATTTCGGAGAGCGTTCGGCGTTGCGCCGACGCAGATGCGCGCCCGGTGAAGCTCAGGCCGCCTTGCCGCCGAAGACCCTCACCAGCACCCCGACGATCAGCCCGAACGGCACGATGCCGAGCAGCTTGACGAGCGGCACGACGAGAAGGCTCAGCGCCTCGGTCGATGAGGTCGGGGCGATGAAGACCGAATAGAAGGCCGTGAGGTCGAGAAGCAGCGAAAGAACGGCGATCAGCAGCGCCGACACCCAAAGGCTGGTGCGCAGTGCGAGGATCAGGCTGGCGAGATAGGCAAGACTCGCTGCGCCGAACAGGCCGAGATGGAAACCGCTGATCGGCCCTTCGGCGACCACGAAGCAGACGATGGCCTGCAGGCCGATGCCGATGACGGACAGAAGCGCCGCCACGTTGTTCATTTTGGATTGCATGAGTTCCCCACTGCCCGTTTCAGCTGACGTATGCGGTCGCTGACGTAACGGCAATAAGGCTTGAGCCCGCGCGAATAAAAAATGGCGGGGACCAGCCCCGCCATCTCATTCACTCAGACGTTTCGCGGATCAGACGCGCTCAAGCGCCACCGCAATGCCCTGGCCGACGCCAATGCACATCGTTGCCAGCGCGAGCTTTGCGCCGCGCTCGCGCAGCTCAAGCGCCGCCGTGCCTGCAATGCGCGCACCCGACATGCCAAGCGGATGGCCGAGCGCGATTGCGCCGCCATTCGGGTTCACGTGCTCCGCGTCCTCGGAAATGCCGAGGTCGCGGAGCACGGCGATGCCTTGGGAGGCAAAAGCTTCATTGAGCTCGACGATGTCGAAGTCGGTCGGCTTGATGCCGAGGCGCGCGCAGAGCTTATGCGTCGCCGGGGCCGGGCCAATACCCATGATGCGCGGCTCGACGCCGGCAACCGCACCGCCGACGAAGCGAGCGATCGGGGTCAGGCCATACTTCTTGACCGCGGCTTCCGAGGCGACGATCAGCGCCGCCGCGCCATCATTGACGCCAGAAGCATTGCCGGCCGTGACGGTGCCGCCTTCCTTCTTGAACGGCGTCGGCAGCTTGGCCAGGGTCTCGATGGTCGTGCCGGCGCGCGGATGCTCGTCCTTGTCGACGAGGATCGGATCGCCCTTGCGCTGCGGGATCGTAACCGGGACGATTTCCTTAGCAAGGCGGCCGATCTGCTGCGCGGCAACGGCCTTGGCTTGGCTGCGGACGGCAAAGGCGTCCTGGTCCTCACGCGAGACGTTGAACTGCTGGGCCACGTTCTCGCCGGTCTCCGGCATCGAGTCGACGCCGTACTGCTTCTTCATCAGCGGATTGACGAAGCGCCAGCCGATGGTGGTGTCGTAAATCTCCGCATTGCGCGAAAAGGCGGTCTCTGCCTTCGGCATCACGAACGGGGCGCGGCTCATCGACTCGACGCCGCCGGCGATCATCAGCTCCATCTCGCCCGACTTGATGGCGCGGGCGGCGATGGTCAGCGCATCCATACCCGAACCGCACAGGCGGTTGACGGTGGAGCCAGGCACGGTCAGCGGCAGACCCGCGAGCAGCAGCGACATGCGCGCAACGTTGCGGTTGTCCTCGCCCGCCTGGTTGGCGCAGCCGAAGACCACATCATCGATGGCTTCCCAGTCGACGTTCGGATTGCGCTCCATCAGCGCCTTGAGCGGGATCGCGCCCAGATCATCAGCACGGACGGAGGACAACGAACCGCCGAAGCGGCCAATCGGGGTGCGGACGTAGTCGCAAATATAAGCTTCGGCCATTCTCAAACCTCCGGAACGATCAGGTCGCCGACCGGCCCGTCGATGACGAGCTCGGCGCCGGTGACGGCCTGGAGTTCTTCAATGCTCATGCTCGGCAGCTTCTCGCGCAGCACGAAGCGACTGTTGACGATGTCGATGACGGCGAGGCTGGTGTAGACGGTCGTCACGCAGCCGACGCCGGTGAGCGGCAGGCTGCACTTCTTGACCAGCTTCGGCTCGCCCTTCTTGGTGACGTGATCGGTGATGACGCAGACGCGCTTGGCACCGTGGACAAGATCCATCGCGCCGCCCACGGCCGGAACCGAGCCGGGACCCGTGCTCCAGTTGGCGAGGTCGCCGTTCTCGGCAACTTCGTAGGCGCCGAGGATCGCGACGTCGAGGTGGCCGCCACGTACCATGGCGAACGAGTCGGCGTGATGGAAGAAGGAGGCACCGGGGTTCAGCGTGACCGGCTTCTTGCCCGCGTTGATCAGGTCCCAGTCTTCCTCGCCGGCCGGCGGAGCCTCACCGAAGTCAAGCACGCCGTTCTCGGTGTGGTAGATGACCTCGCGGCCCTCAGGCTTGAAGTTGGCAACCATTTCCGGGAAGCCGATGCCGAGGTTGACGTAGGCGCCGTCCGGAATGTCCTGCGCTGCGCGCCATGCGATCTGGGCGTTGGAAAGCTTGGTGGTCATGCCTGAACTCCTTCGCGCAGCAGAACTTCTTCCTGCTTGGGGTCAGAAACTTCGACAATGCGATCGACGAAGATGCCGGGGGTGATGACGTGTTCGGGGTCGATCCCGCCCGCCGGGACGATCTTGCGCGCCTGCACGATGGTCAGCTTCGCGGCCATTGCCATCAGCGGCGAGAAGTTGCGCGCGGCCTTGTTGTAGGTGAGGTTGCCCTTGGTGTCGGCAAGCTCTGCCTTGATGATGGCGACGTCCGCCTTCAGCCAGCGCTCCTGGACATACATGCGGCCGTCGAACTCGGCGACCGGCTTGCCCTCGGCAACCAGCGTGCCATAGCTCGTCGGGGTGTAGAAGGCCGGGATACCCGCGCCGCCCGCGCGGATGCGTTCGGCGAGCGTGCCCTGCGGCACCAGCTCCAGCTCGATCTCACCGGCCAGGTACTTGTCGGTGAAGGCCTTCGGGTCGCTCGAACGCGGGAAGGAGCAGACCATCTTCTTGACCATGCCGGCATAGATCATCGCGGCAATGCCGACAGCGCCGTTGCCGGCGTTGTTGTTGATCACGGTCAGGTTCCCCGGCGAGCCGGTCTTCCTGTAGCGGTCGATCAGCGTGTGGATCAGCTCGATCGGAGCGCCCGATCCGCCGAAGCCGCCAATCATCACCGACATGCCGTCCTGGATGTCAGCCAGGGCATCCTCGATGCCTGGGTAGACCTTGTTCATTGTCTTCTCCCCGAACTGAGCAAGAGCAGAAGTTCGTATTGCGAACATTTGTTCAGTATGCGATACATTGATAAATGACCCAGCAAACCGAGTCAAACGAAACGGCGGCAGATCGCGATCTTGTGGGCTCGTTCGCGCGCGGCCTGCAGGTGATGGAAATCCTTGCCGCCAATCCAGCCGGCATGACGCTCACCGAGATGGCGGAGCGCGCCGGGTTAACCCGCGCCGGGGCGCGGCGGTTCCTTCTGACACTGGTTTCGACAGGCTATGCGACGCAGGACGGGCGCAAGTTCATGCTGTCGCCCAAGCTCCTGACCATGTCGCGCACGTGGATCTCGAACTCGTCGCTGTGGAGTTTTGCCGAGCCGTTCATGCGCGCGCTGTCGCAGCGGCTCAACGAAAGTTGCTCGGCGGCGATCCTTGCCGACGAAGACGTCGTCTATGTCGCCCGCGTCGCTGGCCGCCGCATCCTGTCGGTTGCGCTCCACGTCGGCACACGCCTTCCCGCGCTCTCGACGGCAATGGGCCGAATGCTGCTGTCGGGACTTCCGGAGGCTGAGCTGAAGGCGTTTCTCGCCAAGGCGAAGATCCACGTTCACACGCCCAAGACAATCACCGACCGCGCCGAGCTCGAACGCGTGATCGTCGAGGCCGGCAAGCGGGGTTATTGCACGATGGATGAGGAGCTGGAACTGGGCCTGCGCTCGATTGCGGTGCCGATCCGCAACCGCGAGGGCGACACCGTCGCTGCGATCAACGTTTCGACCCAGTCAGTGCGCTTCACCGTGCCCGAGATGGAAGAGAAGATCCTCCCCCATCTGCGGGAAACTGCATCTGTGATCGAAAACTACTTCGTCGCCCACTGAACGCTCAGGCGGCCTTCTGCACTTCCGCCTCGATCGCCTCGCGCATGCTCCTCGACAGCATCATCTCGAGACGCTGTGAAACCGCGCGCTTCCACTCCGGCGAGGTGGAAAGTTCGTCAGGAAACAGGCCCGGGAGAGCCATCAGACAATCCACGATCGAGTCTGCCTCGTTGCCTGCCTTGCCGAGCAGAGCGTCGATTTCAGCCTCGCGCGGATCGCGCAGATCGTAGTGTTCGCGGTTCTCGTTCATGCCGAGACAGTACCGCATCCATGCAGCGACAGCGAAGGCATAGCTGTCCAGCGGAAGACCATTCCTTAGCGCAAAAGTTGCAGGTTCGAGCAGACGCTGGGGAAGCTTTTGCGTTCCGTCCATCGCGATCTGATAGGTCTGGTGCGCAATCGCCGGATTGCTGAATCGCTCAAGAAGCTGCTCAGCATAGTCATCGAAGGAAATTCCGGCGACCGGATCGAGCGTCTTTGCCGCCGCCTCCATGTGCTTGCGGATGACGGCAACAAGTGCCTCATCCTTCATCACGTCGCGCACGTAGGCGTGCCCGGCGAGGAAGCCGGAATAGGCGAGCAGCGAGTGCGAGCCATTCAGCATCCGCAGCTTCATCTTCTCGTAGGGGCGCACGTCGTTCGCGAAGATCGCTCCACCAGCTTCCCAGTCGGGCCGGCCGGAAACGAAGTTCTCCTCGATCACCCACTGGGTGAAGGGTTCGGTCTCAACCGCCGCGCGGTCATCTTCTCCCGTCAGCCGCCTGGCATCCGCAAAGGTCTGTTCGGTGCTTGCCGGGGTGATCCGGTCGACCATGGTCGACGGGAAGGTGACATTTTGGGCGATGAAGCCGGCAAGCTCCGGCCGCGCGGCTTCGGCAAACTCAGTAACCAGCCGCTGGACGACGTGACCGTTCGACGGAAGGTTGTCGCAGCACAGCACCGTGAAGCCGGGCAGTCCCCGCTCCTTGCGCAGCCGCACAGCCTCGACGATGAAGCCGACGGCGCTCTGCGGCTCGGCCGGGTTCACGAGGTCGGCGCTGATGGCCGGATGATTGCGGTCGAGCCCGCCGGTGCCGGCGTCGCGGCCGTAGCCTTTCTCGGTAATCGTCAGGCTGACGATCTTCGTCTCGGGTGCTGCCAACGCCTCCAGCACCGCCTGCCGCTCGCGCGGTGCGACCAGCACGCGCCGGATCGAGCCAATCCGGCGGGCCGTCACTCCATCTTCGCCGCGGGTGAGCAGCGTATAGATGCCGTCCTGCGGGTTGAGCGCGTCCGCGACGTCCGGCGAGCGGAGCGAAACGCCCGTGATCATCCAGTCGCCACCGGACGCAGCAATTGCATCATCGGTATAGACGGCCTGATGCGCCTTGTGGAAGGCGCCGACGCCGAGATGAACGATCCCCGACTTCCGCCCTTCCCGCTGCCACGCCGGCTCGCCCACTGAAGCTGCAGCCGCTGCGGCCTCAGACATAGCGGTTCACCAGATTCTCGAGATACTCTTGCCTGCCGGAGCGCGGCTGCGGCTCGATGCCGTTTGCGAGCACCCGTTCCGAAATCTGCTCGAGCGTCACCTGGCCTGACAGCATCGCCTGCGCCTCTGGCGACTTCCAGCCGGCATAGCGCTCCTCGAGCGGGTTGATGAGCACCTTGTCCTCGAGCATGCGCGCGGCGGCCTTCAGCCCGCGCGCGCAGCAATCCATGCCGCCGATATGCGCGATCAGCAGGTCCTCCGGATCAAGCGACTGGCGGCGCAGCTTGGCGTCGAAATTGGTGCCGCCGGTGGTGAAGCCGCCAGCCTTCAGCACTTCGTAATAGGCAAGCGCCATTTCCGGCACGTTGTTGGGGAACTGATCGGTATCCCAGCCCGACTGGTAGTCGTTGCGGTTCATGTCGATCGAGCCGAAGATGCCGAGCGATGCGGCGAGCGCCAGCTCGTGCTCGAAGGTGTGGCCGGCGAGGATCGCGTGGCCCTGCTCGATATTGACCTTCACCTCGTTCTCAAGCCCGAAATCCTTGAGGAAGCCGTACACCGTCGCGACATCGTAGTCGTACTGGTGCTTTGTCGGCTCCTGTGGCTTAGGCTCGACCAGGATGGTGCCGTTGAAGCCGATCTTCTTGGCATAGTCGACGACGAGGCAGAGGAACCGGCCCGCCTGCTGCCGCTCACGCTTGAGGTCCGTATTGAGCAGCGTCTCGTAGCCCTCGCGTCCGCCCCACAGCACATAGTTCACGCCGCCGAGCCGCTTGGTGACATCAATGCACGCCTTCACCGTCGCGGCCGCATAGGCAAACACGTCGGGATCCGGATTGGTCGCCGCACCCGCCATGTAGCGGCGGTTGGAGAACAGGTTCGCCGTGCCCCAGAGGAGCTTCACGCCGGTCTGTTCCTGCTTGGCCGCGAAAACGTCACCAATCTCGTCGAGGCGCGAGATGCTTTCCTTCAACGTCGCGCCTTCGGGCCGCACGTCGGCATCGTGGAAGCAGTAGAAGGGGACGCCGAGCGTCGAAAACATCTCGAAGGCAACGTCAGCCTTGAGCTTCGCCGCTTCCATCGTCTCGGAGAACCAGGGCCGATCGAAGGTGCGCCCGCCGAATGGATCACCCCCCTCCCAGGCAAAGGAGTGCCAGTAGGCGACGGAGAAGCGCAGATGGTCCTCCATCCGCTTGCCCATCACGATCTCGTCCGGATTGTAGAAGCGATAGGCGAGCGGATTGGCCGAGTCCGGCCCCTCGTAGCGGATCGGCGGGATGTCGCCGAAGAAACCGGTCGTCATGACAATACTCCTTGTCGATCAGGGATGGGCTGGACGGATCGCCGGATAGAGCGCGCGATAGCGCTCCCAGGCTTCCGCAAAGGCCGGAAGCAGGGCAGCATCCGGCTCGATGGTTTCGCGCACCTGCGGGGCCCTGCAGACTTCGAACGGATCGGCTTTCTCGGCGGCGATGAGACCAAGTCGGGCAGCTCCGAACGCGGCGCCAAAGTCGCCGTCGGCCGGAATGTCGACCGGAATCCCGAGCGCTGTCGCCACGGCCTTCAGCCAGTATCGCGAGCGCGAGCCGCCGCCGACGGCCATGACGCGTGACAAATCGGTCCCGGCCGAGCGCAGCGCCTCGAGACAGTCGCGGAAGGAGAAGGCGACGCCTTCCATCACAGCCTGCGTGAGCGCTGCGCGATCCGACTGGTGCGACAGGCCGATAAAGGCGCCGCGCATGGCCGCGTCATTGTGCGGGGTTCGCTCGCCGGAAAGGTAGGGAAGGAAGATGACGCTGCCCGGCGCGCGCAGCGTGTCGCCGAGCTCGGCACCCATTTTTTGCGCCAAAAGGCCGGTGATGCCGGAAAGCCAGTTGAGCGAGTCGGTGGCCGACAGCGTGACGCCCATCAGGTGCCAGGTCTGCGGCAGCGCGTGGCAGAAGGTATGCACAGCGCTGTCCGGGTTCGGCATGTAGCTGGCATTGGAGGCAAAGAGGACACCCGAAGTGCCGAGCGAGACGAATGCATCCCCTGCCCGCACGACGCCCATGCCGCAGGCCGATGCCGCATTGTCGCCCGCGCCGCCGGCCACGACGACATCGCCCCCCATACCCCACGTTGCGGCGAGCTCCGGCTTCAGCGTACCGGAAGGATCGGTGCCTTCCACCAGCGGTGGCATGTGCTCCTCAGAAAGTTCCGTCGCTGCCAGTAACTCAGCTGACCACCTGCGCGCCGCGACATCGAGCCACGACGTTCCCGCCGCATCGGACATTTCCGAGACGAACTCGCCGGTCAGCCAGTAGCGCAGATAATCCTTGGGCAGCAGGACCTTGGCGACCTGCGCAAAGATGTCCGGCTCATTGGCGCGCACCCACGCCAGTTTCGGCGCGGTGAAGCCGGGAAAGACGATATTGCCGGTCAGCTTGCGGAAGATCGGATTGGCGTCGAGCTCTGCCGCCTCGCGAAAGCTGCGCGTATCATTCCAGAGAATGCAGGGCCTCAGCACCTTGCCCGCGCTGTCCAACAGCGTCGCCCCGTGCATCTGCCCCGAAAGTCCGATGCCGCGCACGGCGGCAATTTCAGCCGGATGCGACTGCTTCAAGGCGCCGACTGCATCCTCGGTCGCGCGGATCCAGTCCTGCGGGTCCTGCTCCGACCAGCCTTCATGCGGCCGCGACACCTGGATCTCGCTCGACGCGGTCGCAATTGGCCGCTGCCTGTCGTCAATCAGCAGCGCCTTGACTCCGGACGTGCCGAGGTCGAGCCCGAGATACATGAACATTCCTCCCATGCAGGCCTTATTGCCAGCCTGACGGAGAGAACATAGCCGAGTTCTTATTTATTTCGCAATCCGTAAAAAATGAGGTCGAGCACCATTAGGGATGCTGTCGCGCCGGCTCCAACCCAAGCCTTGACATTTATCAGGTCTCCTGATGATTAAAGGGAAGTCTTGGAGGAGGACGACATGAGCACTGGTCAGAGCCACGAATATCAATCTGCATCCCTGCTGATCGACGGGGAATGGATAGAAGCCAGCTCTCGCCAAACCTCACCGGTGATCAACCCGGCCACCGGCCAGCAGCTCGGCGTCTATCCCCACGCGACCGCTGAGGACCTCGATCGTGCGCTGGAAGGCGCGCAGCGGGCCTTCAACTCCTGGCGTCATGTCAGTCCGCGCGAACGCGGCAAGATCATCAAGAAGGCCGCCGAGCTGATGCATGCGCGGCAGGAGGAAATCGCCCGTCTCGCAACGCTGGAAATGGGCAAGCCGCTGGCTGAAGCCCGTCTGGAAGTTCATTTCGCCTGCGAGGAGATGGAGTGGTTCGCCGAGGAGGCTCGCCGCAGCTATGGCCGCGTCATCCCTGGCCGGATCGGCGCGACGCGCTTTCAGGTGGTGAAGGAGCCTGTAGGCCCCACCGCTGGCTTCTCCGCATGGAACTTCCCCGTGGGTAATGCGGCACGCAAGCTGGGTCAGGCACTCGCTGCCGGCTGCACGATGGTCTACAAGCCGGGCGAGGAAGCCCCCACGGCTGCGCTGGCGGTCGCCCGCTGCCTGGTAGAGGCGGGAGTTCCTGCAGGTGCGATCTCAGTGGTATTCGGCGTGCCCGACATGATTTCGCGCTACCTGCTCGCCTCGCCCATCATCCGCAAGATATCGTTCACCGGGTCGGTGCCGGTCGGCAAGCACCTGATCAAGCTGGCCGCCGACGGGCTGAAGCGGACCACCATGGAGCTCGGCGGTCACGCGCCGGTGCTCGTGTTTGACGACTGTGACTTCGACACCGCGCTCGAACTTTCCGTCCAGCGCAAGTACCGCAATGCGGGTCAGGTCTGTGTGTCGCCGACGCGCTTCTTCGTCCAGGAGGCCTCCTACCAGCGCTTCTGCGAAGGTTTTGTTGCCCGTGCAGAGAAGATCAAGGTGGGCAACGGTCTTGAGCCCGACACGGGCATGGGTCCGCTGGTACATGCCCGCCGTCGCGACGCGATTGAAAGCCTAGTTGAGGACGCCCGCTCAAAAGGTGCGAAGGTCCTCACCGGCGGCAAGCGGATCGGCAATGTCGGCAACTTCTATGCGCCGACGGTCCTTGCAGACGTCCCGGACTCGGCGCGGATCATGCGCGAGGAGCCGTTCGGCCCGGTCGCCGTCCTGAACCCGTTCCGGGATCTGGAGGACGGCATCGCCAAGGCGAACAGCTTGCCCTACGGCCTTGCGGCATACGCATTCACCTCTTCCGCCTCGAACATCGCCCGCCTCGGCGACGCCATCGAGGCCGGCATGGTCGGCATCAACTCCTTCAACATCTCGATGCCGGAGACGCCCTTCGGCGGCGTCAAGGACAGCGGCCACGGTTCGGAAGTGGGTATGGAAGGCATCGAGGCCTTCCTCGTCACCAAGACGCTGAGCGTAACGGCCTGAACCCCGCGAGCATGACGATGAAACACACGCGTCCGGAAGGAATGTTCGCCGCCGAGGCTCTCCTCGGTCACATGAAGGCAGCCGGCATCGACGTTCTGTTCGCCAACGGTGGCACCGACTTCCCGTCAATCATCGAAGCCTACGCCCGTTCAGCGGAGACGGGCATAGCCATGCCGGAGCCGCTGGTCATCCCGCATGAGGGCGTCGCCGTTGGGATGGCGCATGGCTATTACCTCGCGACCGGAAAGCCGGCGGCGGTCATGGTCCACGTCAATGTCGGCCTTGCCAATTCCGTCATGGGGCTCATCAACGCGGCGTCGGAGAACGTGCCGATCCTGATGACGTCGGGGCGCACGCCCCTGACCGAAGCTGGCCGTTTCGGCAGCCGCTCGAGTCCGATCCACTGGGGCCAGGAGATGCGCGACCAGGCCGGCATGGTGCGCGAAGTTGTGAAGTGGGACTATGAGCTGCGCTATGCGGAACAGGCGGGCCCGGCGATCGACCGCGCCCTGTCGATCGCAATGAGCGAACCGCGCGGTCCGGTCTACCTCAGCCTGCCGCGTGAGGCGCTGGCTGAACCTGCCGCAGCCTACGGGATGGAGACGATTTACGCGCCGACCACCTATGGTCCGCCGGCACCAGAACTGGTCCGCCAGGCAGCGGAGAAGCTCGCTGCGGCGAAGAACCCGGTCTTCATCACCCAGAGTCCGGAAGTGGGCGACAGCTTCGAGCCGCTGGCGGGCTTTGCAGATCGCTTTGCTCTCCCGGTGGTCGAGTTCTGGGCGACGAGACAGGCCTTGCCGACCAGCCATCCGATGAATGTCGGGCGTGAACCCGGCCCGTGGCTGGGTGATGCCGACGTTGTCGTCGTCGCCAACGCCATGGTGCCGTGGATCGCCGGGCACGTGAAGCTGCCGGAAGGCTGCACCGTCATCGCCATCGGCCCGGAGCCGCAGTATCGCAACTTGCCGATGCGCGGCTTTCCCATCCATCTCTCGCTGGCAGGTGGCTTAAACGCCACCATCTCCGCGCTCGACCAGGCATTGAGCGAGATCGGGATTGCGGAAGAGGTACTGGCCGGGCGGCGCGATAAGGCCGCAACCTTCCGCGCCGAGGCGGAAGCCGCCGCGGTGAAGCGCGTTGCCAGCGGCTCCGGCGCGCCCATGTCGCCGGCCTTCGTCTCGCGCTGCCTCAACGAGGTCGCCGGCCCCGACGCGGTGTTCTTCAACGAGCTCGGCGTCGACCTGTCGGTCATGAAATTCGAGAAGCCGGGAAGCTACTTCACGACGCCGCTCTCCGGCGGCCTTGGCTGGGGGCTGACCGCCGCACTTGGCGCGCAGCTGGGCAACCGCAACCGGCAGGTCATCGCGACCATTGGCGACGGTTCCTACATGTTCGCGAACCCCGTCGCCTGCCATCAGGTCGCAGCGGCGCTGAAACTTCCCCTTCTCACCGTCGTGTTCAACAACGGCATCTGGAATGCGGTGCGCCGCTCCACCCTCTACATGTACCCAGAGGGGAACGCCGCCAAGGCGAACGTCATGCCCATCACGGCGCTCGATCCGGCTCCCGACTACGCTGCCGTCGCGCGCGCGCATGGCGCCCACGCCGAGCGGGTTGAGACTGGCAAGGATCTGCCGGCAGCCATCGAACGCGCACTTCAGGTGACGCGCTCCGGCCGCCAGGCGATGCTTGAAGTAATGGTCAGCTACTGACCTTGGGGGCAATAAAGATGTCGAATGTTGAGCAGGCCATTGCGGAGCTGAAAGCCCATTTTGGCGAAAGGCTGTCGACGGCAGAAGCCGTGCGTGAGCACCATGGCCGCGACATGTCGCGCCAGCCGGTGCGCCTGCCCGACGCGGTCGTCTTTGCCGAGAGCGAGGAGGACGTGCAGCGCGTCGTCGCGACTTGCTATACCCACTCCGTCCCGGTGACGCCGTTTGCGGCCGGCTCCTCGATGGAAGGCCACACCATCCCGCTCAAGGCAGGCATCTCGCTCGATCTTTCACGCATGAACCGCATCATGGCGGTCAATGCCGAGGATGGCGACGTGGTGGTCGAGGCGGGCGTGACGCGAAAGCAGCTAAACGCCTATGTGCGGGACACTGGCCTCTTCTTCCCGATTGACCCCGGCGCCGACGCTACGTTGGGCGGCATGGCCTCCACCCGCGCCAGCGGCACCACCGCGGTACGCTACGGAACCATGCGCGAAAACGTGCTCGCTCTTCGCGTTGTCACGCCGACGGGAAAGATCATCACCACCGGGCGGCGGGTGAAGAAGTCGTCGACCGGCTACGACCTCACCAAGCTCTTCGTTGGCGCCGAGGGCACCCTTGGCGTTATCACGGAGGTGACCGTCCGGCTTCATCCGATCCCTGAGGTGATCGCATCCGCGATCTGCACCTTCGAGACGATGCGAGGCGCCGTAGAGGCCGTGGTCGCGACGATCCAGAGCGGCATCCCCGTCGCCCGGATCGAGTTTCTGGACGAGGTCGCCATCGACGCCGCCAACGCCCACTCCAAGCTCGGCCTCAAGCGGGCGCCCACGCTGTTCCTGGAGTTTCATGGCAGCCAGCGCTGGGTAGAGGAGCAGTCCGAGACCGCAGCGGCCATCGCGCAGGAATACGGCGGTTCAGGCTTTGAGTGGTCGACCCGGCCCGAGGAGCGCGACCGCATCTGGAAGGCACGCCATGAATCCATCTTCGCCAACCAGACGCTGCGGCCGGGGTGCAAGACCTATACGACCGACTGTTGCGTGCCGATCTCGCGCCTTGCCGATGCGGTGATGGCTGCCCATGAGGATGCGGATGCATCCTCGCTGACGGCCAAGATCATCGGCCACGTGGGCGATGGCAACTTCCACGTCGGCTACCTCATCAAACCTGAGATCCCGGAGGAGCTGGCCGAGGCGGAACGCCTCGCGCACCGCCTTTACGAGCGCACGATTGCAATGGGCGGCACATTCAGCGGCGAGCACGGCATCGGCATCTCGAAGCTCGACTACCTGCGCAAGGAGCACGGCGACGCCGTCGACGTGATGAACGCTATCAAGGCCGCGCTCGATCCGGCGGGCATCATGAACCCCGGGAAGCTCGGGCAGGTCGCCTGAGACTGAGCCGCCCGGCCCGTCTTATCAGTTGACCTGACGATGCGTTACGTTGCATTGTCAGGAAACCTGACAATGGAGGAGTGTCGTGAAAAAGATCGACGTTTTCAATCACATCTGGCCCAAGCCCTTCTTCGACCGCCTGGTCAAGGAACTGGGTACGATGACCCACATGACCAAGCGTTCGGGCGACGTGCCGATGATGACGGATCTCGATCGGCGCTTCCAGGTCATGGACATGTTTGGTCCTGACTACCAACAGGTCCTGTCGCTTGCCTCTCCTCCGCTCGAGGCCTTTGCCGGTCCAGAAGTGGCACTCGAGCTGTCAAAGATCGGCTCCGATTCGATGGCTGAGCTGGTGCAGAAACATCCTGACCGCTTCCCGGCCTTCGTTGCCACCGCGCCGATGAACAATCCCGACGCACTGGTCGAAGAAAGCCGCCGCGTCATCGAAGACCTCGGCGCCGTCGGCGTGCAGATCTTCACGAACGTCAACGGCAAGCCGGTTGACCTTCCTGAATTTGATCCGTTCTTCGAGTACATGGCAAAGTCCGGCAAACCGGTCTTCCTGCACCCGGCACGTACCCAGGACTTCGCCGACTACAAGACCGAGAGCCGGTCGGAGTACGAGATCTGGTGGACGCTTGGTTGGCCGTACGAGACCTCCGCCACCATGGCACGCATGGTCTTCTCGCGCATGTTCGACAAGTTCCCCGGCCTCAAGGTGCTGACGCACCACGCCGGCGGCATGATCCCGTTCTTCGAAGGACGCGTGGGACCAGGCTGGGACCAGATGGGCAAGCGCACTTCCGACCGCGACCTGAAACCGGTGCTCACCGCGCTGAAGAAGCCGCATCTGCAGTACTTCAAGGAGTTCTACGCCGATACCGCATCTTTTGGCTCGCGCAAGGCAATAGAGCATGCGATCGAGTTCTTCGGCGAGGACCGGGTGGTATTCGCCTCGGATGCGCCGTTTGATCCGGAGGGCGGCCCGATGTACATCCGCGAGACGCTTCGGATCCTCGACAGCCTCGACATCAGCGACGAGCTGCGCCGCAAGCTCTACCAAGACAACGCAGTCAAGCTGCTTGGGCTGAAGCTCTAAAATACTACAAGAGTGCCTCAGGCGCGGGACACTCGTCCCGCGACCTGTCTCCTGTCAGGCTCAGGCTTCCGTCTCGTTCCGGGTACGCAGTTCATGCGCCAGCTGGCGCGTCAGGCGCGCGAGCATATGATACTCCTCGTCCGACATGTTGCGGAACACGTCCCGCTCGATCCTGTCGGCGAGTTCATCGCATTGCCGCAGCAACTCCCGCCCCTCAGCCGTGACCGACATGCGCAGGATTCGCTTGTTGGCGGGGTCAGCGGTGCGGACGATCAGATTGCGGCGCTGCAGGCCGGCAATCAGTTCATTCATCGTTTGTGGCGTCACGAAGAAACGACGCGAAAGCTCGGCCGAAGACAGCCCGTCATGACGGCCGATCACGCTGAGCACCGTGTATTGGATGGCGGTCATTTCGACCTCGCTCAGCGCCGCCTCGAACCGGCTGCGCACGGCGTGGTTCGCCTGGTTAAGGAAGAATATCGCGCGCGGCCTCAGCAGCTCGCGTGTCGCTCCAGTCTGTGCACTGTTCTCTGACAAGGCTGCCTCGCCTTTTTTTCTGCTCTGCGGTGGCGGTAACTCAGTTGCGATTCACTTGCAAGCCACGGGGCGTCATATCGAGCAAACACAAACGCCGGCATTGCTGCCGGCGTAAATGCTTGTACTTCAAGTATAGGAGACACAATTCGCGGCTCGTCTTGATGCCGCCAAAGTGCATCTTGCAGATTTCGCCAACTAGCCCTCCCGCAAGATGCTCTTCGATTGCATCACTGAGGCTCAATGCCCGCCACCTCGACGAGGCGCTTCCACTGGACGATGGTATCGGCCATCAGCTTCTGCGACGCCTCAGGCGTCGAGATGAACGGATCGCCGCCCTGTGAGATGACGAAGTCCTTGCCTTCCTGCGTCTCCAGAACCTTCTGGAACCAGCCGTTGACCGTGTTGGCGATATCGTCGGAGACGCCCGCTGGCATCATCACGCCCCACCAGCCAAGCTGGTCGATGTCGTAGCCCTGCTCCTTGAAGGTCGGGATTCCAGGCATGCCTTCCATGGGATCGGGCGAGCCGATTGCAAGGATTCGCCAGTTGCCCTGACGCACCTGACCGAGTGCGAACACCGGATCGTGCGCGCCGAAGTCGACATGGCCAGCCATCATGTCGTTCACCGAGTCTGCCGCGGTGCCGTACTGCACCGGCTCGGTCTTGAGACCTGCCAGCCGCTTGAACTCCTCGGCCATGACACGGCCCGAAGTAGCGTTTACCGCATAGGTGCCCTCCTCGCCCTTCTCCTTCTGGTCGGCGACGAGGTCAGCCAGCGTCTTGTACGGGCTGTCATTGCGGACCGTCAGCGCAAACGCCTGCTTGTTGACCGTCGCGACCGTGCGCAGATCGGTCTCCGGATTGATCGGCGGGTTCTTCAGCAGCCACATATTGCCGGCGGTCGAGTTACCGGAGTGGACGAAGATCGTGTAGCCATCGGGAGCAGCGCGGGCCGTGTATTCTGCCGCGATGCTGCCTGCCGCGCCGGGCTTGTTCTCAACGATGATCGTCTGGCCCGCGATGGCTTGAACCTTCTCGGCGAAGTAGCGTACGAGCACGTCCGCGCCGCTGCCGGCCGGGAAGGCGCAGATAAAGGTAATGGTCTTGCTCGGATAAGCGTCCTGAGCGGTCGCGGCTCCCGGAAGCATCATCGCCGCGGCGCCAAGCGCCAGCGCGCGACGTCGCGTAATACTGAAACGGCTGTCTGACATCTCTCATCCTCCCTGTTGAGATCGTTCATTTCCTGATGCGGCTTGCGCCGCGAACGCCGTCGGTCTTGTGGCCCCTCTGGCGCCATCGATGGGCGCATGCTCTCGCCCATCCCTGCTCTGCTCAAATTCCCCCTGTGAGAGCATCGCAGTTGTCTCTTTCATCCTGTTCCGTTGCGTCCTACTCCTCCTGGAACGCCTCCTCGCGCTTCCGGCGCAATTGGGGTGAGATGACGAGCAGGATCACCAGCGCGGCAAGGATCAGCAGCGTCAGCGAAATCGGCCGATCAAAGAAGATCATCGGATCGCCGCGCGACAGCTGCATCGACCGGCGCAGGTTCTGCTCCATCAGCGGACCGAGGATGAAGCCAAGGACCAGCGGGGCCGGCTCGCAACCAAACTTGAACAGGATGTAGCCGAACACGGTGAAGACGATCAGCAGCACCATCATGAACGGCTCGGTGCTGGTCGAGTACACGCCCACGGCGCAGAACAGCAGGATCGCCGGATACAGGAACCGGTAGGGCACCGAAAGCAGCCTGACCCAGATGCCCAGCAGCGGCAGGTTGAGGATGACCAGCATCAGGTTGCCGATCCACATCGACGCGATCATGCCCCAGAACAGCTCCGGACGCGCCGTCATCACAGCCGAGCCCGGCTGTATGCCCTGGATGATCATCGCGCCCATCATGATCGCCATGACCGGGTTTGACGGAATACCTAGCGTCAAAAGCGGAATGAAGGAGGTCTGCGCAGCGGCATTGTTCGCCGACTCCGGACCGGCCACGCCCTCGATCGCGCCATTTCCGAAGACATGAGGCCGTTTCGTCAGCTTCTTCTCGACCGTGTAGCTGGCAAAGGATGCAAGCACTGCACCGCCGCCCGGCAGGATGCCGAGGATGGAGCCGATACCGGTTCCGCGCAGGGCCGCGGGCCAGGCGAGACGAAACTCCTCCTTCGTCGGCCAAAGATCCCGCAAGCGCGTCGAAATGGTGTCGCGCGCAGGTGGCGGATTTTCGAGGTTGCGGATGATCTCAACGATGCCGAAGAGGCCAAGCACGAGCGGCAGGAAGTCGATGCCTTCCCAAAGGCCGCCAATACCGAAGGTGTAGCGGGTGTGCCCGGTCGCGAGGTCCGTGCCGACGAGGCCGAGCAGCAGGCCGACCAGCACCATCGTGATGGCCTTGAGCACCGAGCCGTGCGCCAGCACGACAGCCATGACGAGGCCCAGCACCATCAGCGAGAAGTAGTCCGGCGAGGTAAACTGCTGCGCGATTGCGGCGAGCGGCGGTCCGAACGCCGCGATGAAGATCGTTCCGACGCAGCCGGCGAAGAACGAGCCGCAGGCGGCCGTGGCAAGGGCGGCACCAGCGCGGCCGCGCTTCGCCATCTGGTGGCCCTCGATGCATGTGACGACCGAGGACGCTTCGCCCGGCATGTTGACCAGGATCGATGTGGTCGAGCCGCCATACTGCGCCCCGTAGTAGATGCCGGCGAGCATGATGAGGCCGGTAAGCGGGTCGAGACCAAAGGTCACCGGCAGCAGCAGCGCAAGCGTCGGGATGGGGCCAATGCCCGGCAAGACACCAATGAGGGTGCCGAGGAAGACGCCGATGAGGCAGAAGAGCAGGTTCTGGAGCGACGCAGCCGCGACGAAGCCTGTGGCGAGATGCTCAATGACTTCCATAGCCTAGCTCTTCCACCACAGCGGCATAGGCTGGTTCAGCCCATACACAAAGACCAGCACCATAAATGCGGAAACGGCTATCGCGAAGACGATCGTCTCGACGATGTTGACCTTCTCGTACCGGGCATAGGCGGCAATGCCGACCATCAGGAAGGACGAGATGATGACGCCGAGCTGTGCGATCAGGAAACCGAACACAGCCAGCGCCAGGACCAGCATCAGAATGGGGCGAAGGCGGAACTTCTCCATCGCCGGCCCGTCGACCCTGAAGGCTCGAACCGTCACGATTAGTCCCATGCAGATGATCATGTAGGAAATGATCACTGGGAAGTAGCCGGGGCCCATCCGGCGCGCACTGCCAAATGCAAGATCCTGGCCGAAATACACTCCCGCCAGACCGATCAGCACGAACAAGACGCCCGCGCCCAGATCCTGCGGGCTTCTAACCTTCAGCATCCATTCTCCTCCCGGCCACATCCCCTCCGCGGCCGTTTTTCACCCAGTATCAAGCCCGACAACCCTGAGCTTCGGGCCTGGCGCAAATCCGGTTTGACTCTGTCAAAGACGTCGTTCGGTCAGCCTCCCCCAACCGACAACCTCTTCCGCCCGTGCTCTTCCGGCCTCCCCCGCCGGATGATACGGAGTCCTTATATCAGGCAACCATACATCTGCTGTCAATTACAATCTGCCGCAGCGGAAGGAGCTACCTCGTCTGATTAAAACAAACGGCATTATACGCTGTCAAAACCGGTTGACACTGCTCGACCTCCGCCAGATAGTCCGACCGAATATGAGGCTACCTGATATGAAGATCGCCATCATCGGAGGAGGAATTGGCGGCCTGACTGCAGCCCTCGCGCTGTTGCGGCAGGGGTTTGAGGTCACCGTCTTTGAGCAGGCCCCTGAACTGCGGGAGGTCGGCGCGGGCGTTCAGGTCAGCGCCAACGGCACGCGCATCCTGTTTGCGCTGGGGCTCCAACAGGCGATCATGTCCGTGGCTTGCGAGGCCGGTGGCAAGGAAATCCGGCTGTGGAATACCGGGCAGACCTGGAAGCTCTTCGACCTTGGTCCGCAGTCCGTCGCACGCTACGGCTTTCCCTACATCACCATCCACCGCAACGACCTTCATCAGGTGCTCGCAGCCGGCATTCGGCGCATCGCGCCGGATGCGATTAAGCTTGGCATGCGTTGCGAAGGCATCGACCAGACGGCCAAGGGTGTGAGCATACGCTTCAAGGACGGGGCCACCGTATCTGCAGACATTGCAATTGGAGCAGACGGAGTCCATTCGGCGATCCGCGACGCGCTATTCGGCGCCGACAAGCCGAAGTTCACCGGAATCGTTGCCTGGCGCGGGGTGATCCCCGCCGAGCGTCTGCCCAAACACCTGCTGCGCCCCGTAGGCACCAACTGGATCGGGCCCGGCGGCCACGTCATCCACTATCTCCTCCGGCGCGGCGAGCTGATGAATTACGTCTCGGTTGTGGAGCGCTCCGACTGGCAGGTGGAGTCCTGGTCTGTGGCTGGCACCGTTGATGAGTGCCTCGCCGATTACCAGGGCTGGAACGAGGATGTGCACACGCTCATCAGGAGCATGGACACCCCGTACAAGTGGGCGTTGATGCTGCGCCAGCCGATGGAGCAATGGACTCGCGGGCGCATTACGCTGCTAGGCGACGCATGCCACCCTACCCTGCCTTTCCTCGCTCAAGGAGCGGTCATGGCTATCGAGGACGGCTTTGTCCTTGGCAGAGCCCTCGCGGAATATCGCGATGACCCGGAAGCCGGACTGCTCGCCTATGAGAACACCCGACGGGAGCGAACCACGCGGATCGTACGCGGAGCAGAGAACAATCTCGGGCGCTTCCACAACCCCGCCCTCGCTCATGCGGATACGGCGGAGGCCTATGTGAACGCCGAATGGGAGGAATCCAAGGTAAAGGAGCGCTACGAGTGGCTCTTCACCTACGATGCCACCTCCGTTCCGCTCCGGCCGGCCACAGTATCTGCCCGGGCTTCGTGATGCCTCGCGCCGCGCGTCAGCCCCGCCGCATCCAGTCGATCGAAGTCGGATTTCGCCTGATCCACGTGCTCGAGGCGGCGGGTGGCAAACTGCCGCTGAGCAAGATCGCGGAGCTGGCCGGCATGCCCGCCAGCAAGGCCCATCTCTACATGGCAAGCTTCACGCAGCTCGGGCTCGTCGAGCAGGACCCGACGACGATGCGCTACGGGCTTGGTCCCTACGCACTGCAGCTCGGCGCCGCCGCCATGCGCCAGATCGATGTTGCGCAAGTGTCGAGGGATGCGCTCAACTCCTTGCAGACCGCCACCGGACATCTGGTATTCCTGTCGATCTGGGGCAATCGCGGACCGGTCATCATCTCCAAGGTCGACTCGACCGTGGAAGTGCTCGTGTCGGTGCGCGTCGGGCACGTTCTGCCGCTTTACCGGGCCGCGACCGGCCGCGTCTTTCTCGCCTACAAGTCAAGCGCGGCAATCCAGCACGTCGAGCAGTTCGAGACGGAGACGGACCAGGCAACGAAGGAGCGGGCCGAACAGAGCCTCGATCTGATCCGCCAGCGCCAGCTCGCCTTCTCCGACAGCCAGATCAACATTGGCTTTGCCTCGATCTCCGCCCCGATCTTCGACTATGCGGGCGAGATTGCCGCCGCGGTCACCGTTCTCGGCATGAAGAACGACATCAATCTGGATCCCCTGGGTCCAACTGCGCGGCTCGTCAGCGCGGCCGCGACAAGCATCTCCCTTCGGCTCGCCTGCCCGCCTGAACTGCTGCGGACTGATTTCGACGCAATCGAAGGATTGTTACCGATAAACGAAGGAAGAACGCGATGACGGAATCGCTGCGGCTCACCGCCTCGGATGGTCACGAATTTGGGGCAATTCTCGCCCGCCCTGCAGGTGCGCCGAAGGGAGGCATCGTCGTTCTGCAGGAGATCTTCGGCGTCAACGAGCACATCCGCAGCGTCTGCACCAAGTTCGCGGCGGAAGGCTATGTCGCCCTGGCGCCGGCTCTGTTCGACCGATTCCTGCCCAACTTCGAATCCGGCTACTCGCCCGAGGAGGTTCAGGTTGCCCTCGGCTACATGAAGTCGCTCGACTGGGAGAAGCTTGTGCTCGACAGCCGGGCCGCAGTCGAACGCCTGAAGGAGGAGGACCTGCCGGTTTCGATCGTCGGCTTCTGCCTCGGCGGATCACTTGCCTTCGACATGGCCACCCGCTTCGACGACCTCGACTGCATCGTCAGCTACTATGGCGGCCGCATTGCGGGCTTCGCCGACAAGAAGCCTAACTGTCCGATCCTGCTACATTATGGCGAAACGGATGCTTCAATCCCGCTTTCGAGCGTCGAGGAAGTACGGGCAAAACAGCCTCAGGCGGAGATCCATCTCTATCCCGCCGGTCACGGCTTCAATCGCGGCGCGCCCGGAACTGCGGATGGCGAACAGGCCGCCATCGCGTGGAAGCGCACGATCGAGTTCCTGGAAAAGACACGGAACTCGAACTGATGGCAGACCCCGCCATTTCCTGGGAACGCGTTCCGCTGATCGTGTCCTTCCCGGACACGGCGAAGTTCAGCGAAACTTACGGCTTTGCCGGCAACTCCGGGATGATCAACCTGGAGGGTCAACTGCTGCGGCCCGTCGGAAGACCATCGAAGACGGTCTACGTCTTCATGCATCCGACCTCGACGCTTCAGTTGCTTCCAATGCCGACGGCGCTGGCGGATCAGGGGCTGCACGTCCTGTGCGCGGCGAGCCGCTACCCCAAGAACGACACGGCCCTCATCATGGAGAAGGTCGCCATCGACCTCGGCCAGTGGCTGCGATACGCGCGGGAGAGGCTCGGATACGAGAAGGTCGTCCTCGTCGGCTGGTCGGGCGGCGGATCGCTGTCGCTGTTCTACCAGGCGCAAGCGGAGAACCCGACCGTAACGCACACCCCGGCAGGCGATGAGGTGAACCTCGTTGAAGCAGGTCTTCAGCCTGCTGACGGCGTGATCTTCATTGCGGCGCATCTGTCGCGGGCCGAGACGCTCACGGAGTGGCTCGATCCCTCTGTCATCGATGAACTCGACCCCGACAATCGCGACCTCTCGCTTGATATCTATTCGCCGGACTGCCCCGCGCAGCCGCCCTACACGAAGGAGTTCGTGGAGCGTTTCCGCGCGGCGCAGATTGCGCGCAACCGCCGTATCACTACATGGTGCCAGGACATGCTGGAACGGCTGCGCAAGCGGGGCGGACCGGAGCAGGAACGCGCTTTCGTCGTCCACCGTACCATGTGCGACGTCCGCTGGTTCGATACCTCGATCGATCCCAACGACCGCAAGCCGGGCTGGAGCTACATGGGCGATCCGCGCACCGTCAATGTCGGCCCGGTCGGACTGGCAAGGTTCACGACACTGCGCTCGTGGCTAAGCCAGTGGAGCTATGACCTGTCGAACGCGAAGGGCCCAATGAATGCGCGGCTGATCAAGCGTACGCCTGTCCTCCAGATCGAGAACAATGCCGATGAAGCGGTCCCGGCAACGCACAACCCGATCATCGCCGAAGCGCTTGCCACGCCGGACAAGGAGTACCTGCGAATACCCGGAGCGACACACTACTATCTCGGACAGCCGGAGCTGCTGCGGGTCTGTCTGGACCGGGTCACTGACTGGAGCAGACGTCACGCCTTGCTGAGCGAGTGAAACGGCCGCTGCGGGAGGCAGCGGCCGCTGGGAGGAACGACATGCAAATCGGCTGGCTACGATGCCTTGCGGGCAGCGATCAGTTTTGCCTTCTTCTCCGTCCAATCCGCGAGAGTGGCATGGGCCTCGCTGGCTGCCTTTTCGAGGTAGCCCGGCTCCTCCGTGCGCGCCGTCACCTCAAGACGAAGACCGTTGGGGTCGAAGAAGTAGATCGACTGGATAAAGTCGTGGTCGACAATGTCGGTGGTTTGCACGCCGGCGTCCTGAAGGCGCTGCCGCAGCTGAAGCACTTCCTCGACCGATTCAACCTCCATCGCGAAGTGCATGACCCACGCCGGTGTGTTCGGCGAGGGCAGCGGCATTTGGTTCTCGCCAAGGTCGAAGAACGCCATGTACGAGCCGTCGCCCATCTCGAAGAAGAAGTGCGCGTAGGGCTTTTCCTCGCCCGTGCTCGGCACGCGTTCGGCCGTCATGCAGTTGACCAGCGGCAGGCCAAGAATGTCCTCGTAGAACTTGCGCGTCTCCTCGCCGTCCCTGCATGGGAACGAGAAGTGGTACATCCCCTTGATCGTTGGAGCGGGAACCATCTGCCATCCTCCTTCTGGCTGTTCAGATCTGGCTCGAGGCTACTCCAGCCTGCGGCCGTCTGTGTCCCCCCGGCTGGAGGACAGCGCCATGTCTAATCTGCAGTTCATCGAGGCGGAGGCAGCTGCGATTGCGGCGATTGGCGAGCCATCGTTCCCGGAACGGCTGCTGGACCTCCTGCGCCGGCTCTTGCGCGCCGATCTGTGTTCGGCTTTCGAAGCGTCCGAAGACGGCAATCTGACGTTTCTGTTTGCCGCCGGAGAACATCCCCACATCAGGGGCTTCGCCGAGGCCGCTTCCCTCGCTTATGCGCGCAGCTTTTGGCAGCGTGACCGGACGACGCGCCAAGCACTCTCCTCGCCGCCCGGCAGCATCCAGATGGTGAGGCAGGCATGGAACGGCATCATCGACCCCGATTACCGCCGGATCTGCTACGAACACGGCGGTATCGTCGAACGCCTGACCCTTTACGCGCCCGGCAAGCCAACGGTCTTCGCCAGCACCTACCGGACGAAGGAGAGCGGGCATTCCACCGCTGCCGAACTTGAGAAGCTCGAACGGGCGTCCACGCTGATCATGGCGCTGGTCTGCAAGCATGCAGCCATCCTTCGTCGCCAGGCGCTCCATCAGGCTCCCTCGTTAAGGGACCTGTCGCGCCTGCTAATGAACCGCGAACACGCGCTCAGCGCACGAGAGGCTGACGTCGTCGCCAGCCTGCTGCTAGGAAAATCGCAGACCGAGATCGCCGAAGCGGCCGGGGTCGCGCTCAGCAGCGTCGTCACCTACCGGCGGCGTGCCTATCGCAAGCTTGGCGTTTCCACCCGGCGCGACCTCCAGAAATTCCTGGGCGCGCCGGGCTCATTCAAACTCTGATCATCAACAGGACGGGGAACAAGATGGACCTTACCGGAAAAACCGCAATCGTGACGGGTGCCAGCACGGGCATCGGCAAGGAGATCGCCAAGGCCTATGCGCGTGCTGGAGCGCGAACGGTTCTTGCTGCGCGCAGCGCCGACAAGCTCGAGGCGCTGGCGGAGGATATTCGCGCAGGAGGTGGCGAAGCGCTGCCGGTGCCGACTGATGTAACGAACGAGGAACAGGTTGAAGCCCTGTTCGGGAAGTGCCTGTCGGCCTACGGCGAGCCGCACATCCTCGTCAACAACGCGGGCATTGCCGATCACACGCCGACGGACCAGCTCACCAAGGCGCGGTGGGACGAGATCATTGCCATCAACATGACCTCCGTCTTCCTCTGCAGCCGAGCAGCGTTTCGCCTCATGAAGGCGGGCGGCAAAGGTGGCAGGATCGTCAACATCGGCAGCATCTCAGCCAAGGTGCCGCGCCAGAACACGCTGGGTTACACGGCCAGCAAGTTCGCCCTTGAGGGCATGACCCGTTCGCTGGCGTTAGATGGGCGCGAGTTTGGCATCGCGGTCTCGATGCTCCATCCGGGTTCGACCGTCAGCGATCTGGTTCCCGGCGTCACCAATGTCCCCCGGCCGAACACCATGAGCCCCGAGGATGTGGCGCGCCTCGCACTGCTGATGGTGACGCTACCGGCCGACGTGAACCTCTTCGAATCCACGATCCTGCCGGTCGGCATGCCCTTCCTCGGACGCGGTTAAACGGGATGCAGCAACAACCAATAGAGCAACAATCATATCAGGTTGACGAATATATGGGAGCCTGATACATCGGCCGAAACAAGGGAGTTTCGAGCCATGTCAAACGCACAAGACTCGTCCGCGTCTGCGAACAAGCCTGCCTGGGGGGAGAACGTTGTTGTCGACTTTGAAGACGGCATCGCCTGGGTGACGCTCAATCGTCCGACGCGCCGGAACGCAATCAATCCCGGCATCGTCTGGGAGATGAACGCGATCATGGACGCACTGGAAGAAGACGATCGCTGCAAGGTGATGGTCGTCACGGGCGCCGGCGAGTCTTTCTCCGCGGGTATGGATCTCAAGGAATACTTCCGTGCCACGGACAAGGTTCCGCCGATCCAGCGCGAGCGCCTGTTCCGCGCCAACGCTGCCTGGCAGTGGCGCCGCATGATGCACTATCCGAAACCGACCATCTCGATGGTCAACGGCTGGTGCTTCGGCGGCGCCTTCCAGTTCCTGGTCGGCTCCGACCTCGCCTTCGCGTCCGAGGATGCCGTCTTTGGTCTTTCGGAGATCAACTGGGGCATCATCCCGGCCGGCATCGTGACCAAGGCGGTTCTGGAAGTCATGAGCTTCCGCGACGCCATGTACTACATCATGACCGGCGAGACCTTCACCGGAAAGCAGGCCGCTGAGTTCAAGCTCGTGAATAAGGCCGTGCCTGCGGCTCAGCTGAAGGATGCGACCCGCGAGCTCGCGAAGACGCTGATGGCCAAGAACCCCTTCGTGCTTCGCCAGGCGAAGACGGCTTGCCGTTTCACCCGCGATCTCACCTGGGACCAGGCCGCCGAATACCTTATGGCGAAGTCGGACCAGACCGAGCTGCGCGATCCGGAGAACGGCCGCAACGTCGGCATGAGCCAGTTCCTCGACAAGAAGTCGTTCCGTCCGGGACTGGAGGCATATGACCGTGGCTGATGCCAATGTTGCCCGGCTTCTGAAGCCGCGTTCCATTGCCATAGTCGGGGCTCAGCCCGAACGCACATCGATCGGGGGCGGCGTTCTCGGCAACCTGGAGGATTTCGGCTACGAGGGGGAAATTCACCTCGTCAGCCGCTCCAAGGATGAAATCCGCGGCCGGCCCTGCGTCAAGACCATCGGCGATCTGCCGAAGGGGATCGATGTTGCCGTCCTGATCGTGCCGCAGGTGGCAATCATGGACTCGGTGCGGGCTTGCATCGAGCGCGAGATTGCCGCCGTCGTCGTCTACACCTCCGGCTTCGCCGAGGCCGGCGAGGAAGGACGCAGGCAGCAGGAAGAACTGTCTGCGATCTGCCGGGAAAACTGCATCGCCCTCCTCGGGCCCAATTGCATGGGCTACACCAACTATGTCGACGGCATTCCGCTCACCTTTGAGCCCGTAGAGGTCGCGGGGGTGAAGGAAGGCAGCAAGCGCGTCGCGATCATCGCGCAGAGCGGCGCCACTGCCGCCAACATGCGCTTTGCGATGCATGCCCGCGCCATCGACGTCTCCTATGTGATCGCCACCGGCAACGAGGCGACGCTGGGCGCCGAACACTTCGTCGACTTCCTGCTCGATGACGAGCAGAACGCCGTCATCGGCGTATATGTCGAGCAAATCCGCAATTCGGGACTGTTCATCGCGGCGGCGCGAAAGGCCCGCAGCAAGGGTGTGCCGATCGTCCTCTTGCACCCCGGTTCGAGTGAACGCGGCCGCGCCGCGGCGCAGTCCCACACCGGGGCACTGGCCGGCGACCATGCCGTGATGCAGACGATCCTGCGCAACGAGGCTGTGGCTCTCGTCGATACGATGGACGAGCTTTTCGACGTTCTGGCCATCCTTGCACGTTTCCCGACGCCGCCAGCGGGCGGTGCCGGCATCGTCACCAACTCGGGCGCGATCCGGGGGCTCTGCTTCGACTTCGCTGAGAAGGTCGGGCTGGAGCTCGCGCAGCTTTCTCCCGAGATCAAGGCCGAGATGGAGACGCTGGTGCCGCCTTATGTGCATGTCGACAACCCGTTCGACATCGGCACCACCGGCTTTGCCAATCCGGCGATCTACGGCACCTCGGTCGAGGTGCTGCTCAAGCAGCAGGATATTGGGCTGACGCTGCTGTCCTACGCGGGCGGCTCGCCGAAAATGCAGCTCGCCAAGTCCGACGCGATCATCCCGGTCTACAAGCGCGCCGACAAGCCGGTCATCCTCAACATCATCGGTGACGACTATCCGCTCGACGAGCAGTTCATGAAGGATGTGCGCGAGAGCGGCATACCCTTCTTCCGGTCGCCTGAGCGGGCGATGCGCGCCATGGCTGCTGTCGCGAGCTACGCGGATGCGCTCGCCGCCCTGAAGCAAAGCGCGCCGGCTCCGACCGTTTCGGTCAGGGTCGAAGGCAGCGGCGTCATCCCCGAGTACGCCGGCAAAAAGGTTCTCGCTGACCTTGGCCTGCGCGTGCCACGCGGAGCGATGGCTGGCAATGTCGAGGAGGCCGCAAGGATCGCCTCGGATATTGGCTATCCGGTCGTGATCAAGGCACAGGCTGCCGCGCTTTCACACAAGAGCGACGTCGGCGGCGTCATCATCAACATCGCCGACGAGCAAGCGCTGCGCGCAGCCTGGGAGAAGCTGCACGCACAGGTCATGTCCGCAAAGCCGGGTCTTTTGCTCGACGGTGTACTCGTCGAGGAAATGGCGAAGCCAGGCCTCGAAATGGTCGTCGGTGCTCGTCGCGACCCGCAATGGGGACCGGTTGTGCTGGTTGGTCTCGGCGGCGTGTGGATCGAGGCTCTTGCCGACGCCCGGCTGCTTCCGGCCACTGCAAGCCGCAGCCAGGTCCTCGCGGAACTGCGAAAGCTCAAGGCTGCGAAGCTGCTTGGCCCGTTCCGCGGGCAGGCCCCGCGCGATGTGGCGGCCGTGGCCGACGCCGTCGTCCGGCTGGGTGCGCTCATGCTGTCGGATCCGGCGATTGCCGAGGTGGACATCAACCCGTTCATCGTCGGCGCGGAAGGTGAAGGTGCAATCGCCTTGGATGCCTTGTTCGTAAAGGACTGAATTGCGGCGCCTTGCGCGCCGGGGGAGGAGCCATGACAAAGGACGAGCGCTATCCTGCGCTGCAGCTTTTCATCGACGGACACTGGATCGATGCCGGCTCCCGGCATCTTGACGATGTCCTGAACCCGGCAACCGGCGAAGTGCTTTCGCAGGTTCCGCACGCCACGGACGACGACATCAACGCGGCCGCCGAAGCGGCGGGACGTACCTTCAAATCCTGGAAGGCCCTCCCCGCCTATGAGCGGGCGAAGATCCTTCGCAAGGCCGCAGACCTGATGCGGGAGCGCTGCGAGCAGATCGCGGTGGCGATGGTTCTTGAGCAGGGCAAGCCCCTCGCCGAGGCCCGCATGGAGGTAATGGCTGCGGCGGACATCTTCGACTGGACGGCTGAGGAAGGACGCCGCATCTACGGCCGCGTCGTTCCCTCGCGGTTTCCGGGCGTGCAGTGGACGGTAACACGAGAGGCCGTCGGACCGGTTGCCGCCTTCACGCCCTGGAATGTGCCCGTGGTAATCCCAGCCCGAAAGATCTCGGCGGCTCTCGCCGTGGGCTGCACGATGGTCATCAAGCCCTCCGAGGAAACGCCCGCATCCGTGCTGGCGATTGCCCGGGCGCTAGACGACGCGGGATTGCCGAAGGGCGTTCTCAACGTCGTCTACGGCGTACCGGCGCAAGTATCCGAACAGCTGATCTTCCATCCGCAGATCCGCAAGATCACCTTCACCGGCTCAACCGTGGTGGGCAAGCAGCTCGCCGCAATGGCAGCGCAGGCGGGCGTCAAGCGCACGACGATGGAACTCGGCGGGCACGCGCCCGTGCTGGTCTTCGACGATGCTGATCTCGACCAAGCCGTGCAATCGATGGTCGCCTTCAAGTATCGCAACGCCGGCCAGGTCTGCATCGCGCCCACCCGCTTCTATGTCCATGAGAGCATTCACGACCGGTTCGTCGACAGCTTCGCGGAAGCCGCCAGGGCGATCCGCATCGGGGACGGCCTGGACCCGGAAACGCGCATGGGTCCGCTGGCCAATCCGCGCCGTGTCGCCGCAATGGATGCCTTCGTCGCCGACGCGCTCGATCAGGGCGCAACGCTCAAGGCGGGTGGACAGCGCGGCCACAACCGCGGCTTCTTCTTCGAGCCGACGGTCCTTGCGAACGTGCCTGCAACCGCGCGCGCAATGAACGAAGAGCCGTTCGGACCGCTTGCCATCACCGCCCCCTTCTCGACCTTCGACGAAGCCCTCGAGCAGGCCAACCGCCTGCCATACGGACTGGCAGCCTATGCCTTCACCCGCTCGACGAAGACGGCGTCGATGCTGGGCGAAGCGCTGGAAACGGGCATGCTCGGTCTGAACAACAGCTTCATAAGCATGCCGGAAACGCCGTTCGGCGGCGTCAAGCAGAGTGGGTACGGCAGCGAAGGCGGCACCGAAGGCATGGACGCCTATCTCACCACGAAATTCATCAGCCAGATGTGAGTTTGCAGATGACCTCCGAAACTCCCGCCAAGCCCGAGCCCTGGGGCAACAACGTGCTCGTGGAATTCGAGGACGGCATCGCCTGGGTGAAGCTCAACCGCCCGGAAAAGCGGAACGCGATGAGCGTTGCGCTTGCCGAAGAGATGAACAAGGTCCTCGACGTGCTCGAGATCGATGACCGCTGCGGCGTCATCGTCCTTACCGGCGTGGGCGAAGCCTTCTCGGCCGGAATGGATCTCAAGGACTTCTTCCGCGTAACCGACGGCGTTTCCGATGTCGAGCGCATGCGCGCCTACCGCTCGACACGCGCCTGGCAGTGGCGGACGCTGATGCACTACTCCAAGCCGACCATCGCGATGGTGAACGGTTGGTGCTTCGGCGGCGCCTTCACGCCACTGATCTGCTGCGATCTGGCGATCGCGTCCGAGGACGCGGTCTTCGGGCTCTCGGAAATCAACTGGGGTGTCATCCCCGGCGGTGTCGTCTCCAAGGCGGTGTCGACGCTCCTGAACGACCGCAAGGCTCTCTACTACATCATGACCGGCGAGCAGTTCGACGGCAAAGTGGCCGAACAGCTCGGACTTGTGAACGAAGCGGTGCCGGCCGATCGCCTGCGCGAGCGCACGGTCGAGCTCTGCAAGGTTCTCCTTGCCAAGAACCCGACGGTCCTGCGCCAGGCCCGCATGGCCTACAAATATGTGCGCGAAATGACCTGGGAGGAGTCGGCCGAGTACCTCACCGCCAAGGCTGACCAGACGACCTTCGTCGATCCCGAACGCGGTCGCGAAAAGGGCTTGTCGCAGTTCCTCGACCAGAAGACGTTCAAACCCGGCCACGGGACCTACAACCGATAAGGCTGAGGCAGTCGTCGTGGATCTGAACTACAGCCCGGAACAGGCGATGCTGCGCGACAGCGCGCGTCGCTTTCTCTCGGAAAAACATGGGCTCGAGCAGCGGCGCAAGCGGGCCTTCGATTCCGCTCCCATCGATGAATCCTTATGGTCGAACTTCGCCGAGCTCGGCTGGCTGGGGCTTCCCTTCTCGGAGGACTCCGGGGGCTTTGGCGGTGGCGCGGTCGAAGTGTCGATCCTCGCCGAGGAGTTCGGCCGCGCCAACGTCGTCGAACCCTTTGTGCGGATCGTGGTGCTCGCAGGCGGGCTCGTGGAGCGGCTCGGATCTTCCTGGCAGCGCGAAAATCTGCTCGCTCCGCTCATCTCGGGGACGAGTACCCTCGTACTGGCGCATTTGGAAAATGGCGCACGCGGGCGCCTCGATCACGTCGAAACGACCGCCCGGAAGGATGGCAACGGGTACCGGATCACCGGCGACAAGATCCTTGTCTACGCAGCGTCCGCAGCGAGCACCATCCTGGTGACTGCACGCGTCGAGAACGAGGAAGGCATCGCCTTGTTCGCGGTGCCGCGCGAAGTTGAGGGCCTGACGCTCACGACCTGCCGGACCGTCGACGGCTGCGAGGCCGCAGACATCCATTTCGACAACCTCCGCGCCGAAGAAGATGCACGCCTAGGAAGTGGCGACGTGCTCTCAACGCTCGAGGAGTTTCACGACCGTGCAGTCGCCGCGATGTGCGCGGATGCCGTCGGCGTTATGGATGCGATGCTCGCCACCACGATCGACTACCTGAAGCAGCGCGTGCAGTTCGGCAAGCCGCTTGCGTCGTTCCAGGCCTTGCAGCACCGAGTTGCCGAAATGGCGGTGAAATGTGAAGAAGCCCGCGCCTCAGCCCTGCTCGCCACGCTGAGCGTCGACGCTCCGAGAGTCCAGCGCATTCGCGGCGTGTCCGGGGCCAAGGCAAAGATCGGCAAGCTGGCGCGGCTGGTTGCGCACGAAGCGATCCAGCTGCACGGCGCGATCGGCTACTCCGAGGAGATGCCACTGGGCGGCTGGTTCAGGAGGCTTTACGCCTTCGAGAACAGCTTCGGCAGCACGACGGACCACGTCCAGCGCTATGCCTCGATCGTACTTGAGCCGGAAATCCTGAACGGCAACCTGCTGCGCGATCCGGAGTTTGCGTGATGGATCTTTACCTGAGCGAAGAGGAAGTTGCATTCCGCGAAGAGGTTCGCGCCTTTCTCGCCTCCGCGCTGACGCCCGAACTGAAGCGCGCCGAACGGCTCAATCCGAGCTTTCTCGGCGATCCAGAATACTACCTCGAGTGGCAGGAGAAGGTGCGCGAGCGGGGCTGGGTTGCGCCTTCCTGGCCAAAGGAATACGGCGGCACCGGCTGGACGCTGACCCAGCGCTACATTTTCGATCAGGAATGCGAACGCGCCGGAGAGCCGCGCTTCCGCGGCGCGAGCTTCAAGATGATCGCGCCGGTGTTGCTGCGCTTCGGCACCGACGAGCAGAAGTCGAAATACCTGCCGCGCATCCTGTCAGGCGAAGACCTCTGGGCGCAGGGCTACTCCGAACCCAATTCCGGTTCAGACCTCGCCAGCCTAAAGACGAAAGCCGTACGCGACGGCGACCACTACATCGTCACCGGCAGCAAGATCTGGTCGACGCAGGCGCATCGCTGCAATCGGATGTTCGCCCTCGTTCGCACCGATGATACCGGCAAGAAGCAGGAAGGCATCACGTTCCTGCTGATCGACCTCAAGGCGCCCGGCGTCGAGATCCGCCCGATCCTCTCGATCGACGGCACCCACGAATTCAACCAGACCTTCTTCGACGACGTCCACGTTCCCGTTTCCGACCGTGTCGGTGAGGAAGGCGATGGATGGAACATCGCAAAATACCTGCTGGAATTCGAGCGCGGCGGCGCCTTCGCTGGCGGCACGCTGCGAGCCCACTTCGCTAAACTGGTCAAGATTGCGCAAGAGCCAGGACCTGACGGTCGCCGAGCCGTCGATGACCCGTTGTTCATGGCCCGGCTGGCCGAAATCGCGATGGACATCGACGCCAACGACATGATCGAGCTGACGGTAATGTCGAAGGTACAGAGCGGCGGTAATCCCGGCGCCGTTCCCTCCTCCGTCATGAAGATCGAGCGCAGCCGCATTCGCCAGCAGATCTCCGAACTCGCGGCGTCGATACTCGGGCCCGATGCGATCCGCTGGGAGCCGCACCGCCCGCTGCACGACCTTCCCGAAGAACCCGAGATCAACGAACTGCGCAAAGTTGCCCCGGCAGCTTACTTCAACTCCCGCTCGCAGAGCATTTTCGGCGGCACCAACGAGATCCAGCTCGAGATAATCGCCCGCGCGCTGCTCGGCTAAGCCCTCCAGGAAAGGAACCCCATGGACAGCCCTCTTCTCTCTTTCGGCACCGAACTCTGGCGCGGGGGTGTGAACGCCTGGGAATGCGACGAGATGGGTCACATGAACACGCGCTTTTATCTGGCGCGCTGCATGGAAGCGGTCGCGGTCCTGTTCGCAAAGGCGGGCATTCCGCGCGCGGCAGCTTCGTCTCTGGTACGGCCGGAGGAAACGCACATCAGGTTCCATCGCGAAGCACATGCCGCAAACTCGCTTCACATTACCGGCGGGTTCTCGCGCCTGGGCGATGACGATGCAGACGCGGTCTTCCTGCTCCATCACAGTCTCACCGGCGTCCTTGCCGCCAGCTTCCGGATGCGTCTGCAGAGCCTCGACGGCAACGGAAGCAGGCAAGAGTGGCCAGCCGAGTTTGTGAGGCTGGCTTCCGCGCTGCAGGTGGAGGTGCCGAAGGAAGCGCAGGCGCGCAGCACCGGACATGAGCCCATCTCCGCGGCTCCGCGGGATCTATCCGCGCACACCCGCATCATGCTTGGCAGCCTTACCGGGACCGACTGCGGGCCTGACGGGCGGATGCTGCCGCTGAAGTTCCTGGGAGCAGCCGCAGATGGCGTGCGGCGCCTGACCGCGCCGTTGCGCGAAATCGTCGTCCAGCATGCCGATACGCCGCCGAAGAATTATGGCGGCGCGGTCCTCGAGTTCAGGCTCGTTCACTTTGATTGGCCTCAGCTGGGCGACTGCATCGAAATCCGCTCGGCTTTCAAGGGCGCGGATTCCCGGGTGATGCGGCTCGAGCACTGGCTGCTTGATGCACTGGACGGCAGGCCCCTCGGCTATCAGGAGGTCGTTGCCATCGTGTTCGACATCGACCAACGCAAGATCGTGGGGATCACGGAAGCCGCCAAAGCGGAGCTCGATGCCCTGGTCGTTGCCTAGGGGGGCTGCTACCTGAAGCGCTCGGCGGTCGCGACGCAGTTCATCAGTGCCGCAAGCTCCTTGCGGGATGCAAAGGAAGTCTCCGGGCTGGTCCGGAGAAACGCCTTCACCGCGCGCAGAACCGGCAACGAGTTGCCGGCAAGCTGCCCGATGATCCGATCGGTCTCCGCCTCGAGCTTGTCGTCCGGCGCCACGAGGCCGATCAGTCCGAGCACTTTTGCTTCGTGTGCAGCCACTGCATCGCGGGTCAGGACAAGCCGCGACAGCGCCGCCCGCGGGATGCGGTCTGCCAGTGCGCTCATCACCAGGGTCGGGGCGATGTCGTGGTTCATCTCCGGCACCTGGAAGCTGGCGCTCTCAGCGGCAATCGCGACATCCGCGAGGGCAGCTATCGCGCAGCCGGCACCCGCCGCGCGGCCCTGCACCCTCGCCACCACGGGGACCGGTACGCTGCGCAGCGCCTCGTAGAAGTCGAGTACCGGATCCGAAACCGCGAGCCGAAGATCGAGGGCCGTCGCCCGGCTTCCCGCCTTTGGCATCGCGCCGTTGCGCCCCGTGCAGAAGTTCTCGCCTGCCGCCTCGAGCAGGACGACGCGGGTCTCCGCATCCATCGATGACAGGGCCTGCTGTATTGCACTGGCCATCTCCGCGGTAAGCGCGTTACCTTGGTCCGGCCGATTCAGCGTGACCACGAGCACGCGCTCGCTGGTTTTCGAGATTCGGACGTCTTCGGTCGTCAATGTTTCCCCTCCCGTTGAGCTTTCGCGTCCATTATCGCCTGCCAGATACGCATCGGCGTTGCCGGCATCTCAATGTGGCGAACACCAAGATGCGCAAGCGCGTCGACGATCGCGTTGTTGGTCACGGCGAGCGCCGGCGTAGTCCCTCCCTCGCCGCCCGGCCGGAAACCCAGCGGATGGTTGTTGGACGGTACTTCGCTGATCTCGGTGGTGAAGAAGGGAAAGTCGCTCGCCCGCGCAACGGCGTAGTCCATCAAGCTCGCCGCAAGCGCCTGCCCCGAAGAGGGGTCGAACCGCGACCATTCCATTAGCGCCTGGCCGGCTCCCTGGACGATCCCGCCATGCGTCTGTCCATCGACGATCATCGGATTGAGTGCCCGCCCGACATCATCGACCGAGGTGTAACGCTCAATCCGCCACTGTCCGGTCTCGGGATCAACCTCAACCTCGCACACGGCTGCGCCATAGGGAAACGCAAGACCGGGAGTGACGACATCGGCCACGGCGGACAATGTTCGCAACTCGGCCGGCAGATCTGCCAACTCCGTCGCAATTCGGGCGACCTCGAACAAACTCATCGTCCGGTTGGTCCCGGCAATTCGAAACAGCCCGTCTTCGTGCGCCACATCTTCGGCGCAACAGCCCGACGCCTTCGCGACGATGGTCCGTGCCCTGGCGATGATTGCATCCGCCGCCTGCTGAAAGACGATCGAGGCAAAGCGCAGCGACCGGCCGGAGTGCGAGCCGCCACCGGCAACGACGAATTCCGTATCGCCGGTTCGGATCCTGACGTCCGAAAAATCCACGCCCAGCAGCGAGGCCACCAGTTGCGCAAAGGCGGTTTCGTGACCCTGTCCGGTGTTCTGCGTTCCGACGATCACCTCGACGGTGTGATCCTCGTGGCGAACGACGAGCACGGCCCGTTCGCGCGGCACGCCACCGGTACCTTCGATGTAGTTCGAGAAGCCGATGCCGCGGCAGAGCCTGCGTCGCCGCGCCTCTATTCTTCGCGCCTCGAACCCGGCCCAGTCGGCGAGCTCAAGCGCCTTTTCCATTGGCGCCTGATGGTCCCCGTTGTCGTAGGTCACACCAAGGGGATTGCGGTAGGGGTGTGCGTCCGAGGGGATCATGTTGCGCCGACGCAGCTCGATCCGGTCGAAGCCGAAGTCGCGCGCCGCGATGTCGATCATCCTCTCGATCGCATACATCGCCTCCGGGCGTCCCGCACTTCGATAGGGAATGGTTGGCGGCGTGTTGGTCAGCACCGCTTTCGCCACGACCGACGCGACGGGCACGCGGTAGAGGCTTGTCATCAACTGCGCACCCTTGTTCAACGGGACATAGGAGACCGTGTGGGCGCCGAGATTGCTGGTGTTCACAGAGCGAAAGGCCAGAAAATTGCCTTCCTCGTCCAGAGCGAGTTCGGCATTAATGTGCAGGTCGCGCCCCTGATAGTCGCTAAGGAACGCTTCGCTGCGCTCGGCGACATACTTTACCGGCCGCCCCAGACGCCTGGCCGCTTCGGCAATCACGATGAACTCCGGGTACACCGCGTTACGGGTGCCGAAATTTCCGCCGACATCCTGGGGCGCAACGACCCTGACCTTGTCGGGCGAAAGGCTGAACACCTCGGCGATCTGGTCGCGCATGATGACGACGCCGACGCCTGATGATGCATGAAGGATGAAATCACCGCTCACCCGGTCAAACGTGGCAACGGCAGCACGCGGCTCGAGATGCATGCCGGTCACGCGCTGGACATTCCCGTTGAAGCGCACCACGTGAGCTGCTTTGGCAAACGCTGCGTCCGTTGCAGCAGCGTCGCCAATCTCGGCCTCAAGCGCTACGTTGCTCGCCAGTTCCTCCCATACGAGCGGAGCGTGGCTTGCGACAGCTTCCACGCCGTGAGTGACCGCCGGCAACTCTTCCCACTCGACGTCGAGCAATTCGGCCGCGTCTTTCGCGATGTCGACGCTCTCGGCAATGACTGCAGCGTAGGCTTCACCCACAAAACGAACCTTGTCTGTCGGAAGCGCACGGTGCGGCGTCCGTGCCCTCTCACTGCCATACCGGTTGATGAGCGGAACGTCAGCGCCCGTCTTCGAGCTCCCGAGCTGGTGAGGAATTGGCCCGAGCCCGGCATCGAGGAGATCTGCTCCGGTCAAAACCGCAAGAACACCCGGAACGGACCGGGCGGCTGTCGCGTCAATCTTCAGGATCCGAGCATGCGAATAAGGTGACCGCGCGAACACCGCATGGGCGGCATTATCAAACCATAGATCGTCGGCATAACGCCCCTCCCCCTTTTCTCTCCCCGGCGCACCTCGCGCCTCGTCTCCTCGGACTTAACCCGAGGATCCAGGCCTGAACGTTTCGACCGGATGGAGCGGCGATGGCTGGCTGGGCGGCCGGTGCCACGACCTGCGCCAAACGACGCAGCTACACTTTGGTTAACTGTGTTGAGAAGATTGGTTGCGGGGGTGCGCAACAGCCTATCCCACTGACATCAGGACATAGCCCCGGGCCGACTGGCCGTTTTGTCAGTGGTAAAGTTGGTTGCGGGGGTTGGATTTGAACCAACGACCTTCAGGTTATGAGCCTGACGAGCTACCGGGCTGCTCCACCCCGCGATACCTTTAGAGCCGGACTTTTGAGCCCGGGAGCGAGTTCAGGCGTAGCCTGAGGAGGTGAGGCCGTCAAGCAATCG